>Ga0102944_1000045_pt1 | contig 96794 bp, 91 predicted proteins | sample SalPonD_shore_MG_FD_78172 | JGI IMG/M metagenome (GOLD analysis project Ga0102944, IMG submission 78172) | Salt pond soil microbial communities from South San Francisco under conditions of wetland restoration - Salt Pond MetaG... | ecosystem: Environmental > Aquatic > Marine > Intertidal zone >... | reverse complement strand
CGCCGAGCCCACCGCCGCCCGCGCGGTGCTGGTCGACGCCGGGCTGGCCGAGGCGCCGGTGGCCCGCTACACCGCCAACCGCCCGGTCGCCGAGGTCGAGCTCAAGGCGCTCAACCCGACCGCCCGCTACATCATCGAGGCCGGCGGCCTCGACCTCGACGCCTTGCGCTTGGCACCGAAGAGCTGACAACGGGCCTTCTCCGCCCTCCCAGCAATCCGTTGTCACTCGCCAAAGGCGGCACCTCGCGGTGCCGCCTTTCTTGTGGGGATGGGCGTGCCAGACACGGGCTGGCCGGCGCTTGTTCCGGCCCAGGGCCTGCGGCCAAAACAGCCAGGAGCAGGCCGGGATAAGCGCATCGTTCCCGGCGGTGGCAGGTCGAAGCGATACGTGGCTCGCGGCCGTGGGCCGCTCCCACGGCAGACGACACCGCCGTGGGAGCGGCGACCCCGCCGCGATGGCCGTTCCACACCGGAGGCTGTCGCGCCGGGGTCGGCGCTCCCACGGTGGTTACGGCCGCCAACTCAATACATCGGCGTTTATCCGCGTCCATCTGCGGCTAACAAACGAACGGGCTAAACTCACTCCTTCCCCACCAGCCTGCGCAGGTCGGCCACGACGTCATCCAGAGAGTCCGTGCTGCGGAACAGCAGCCTGGCCTTGCCTTCACGGTCGAAAGCGAAGACCGCGCTGCTGTGCGAGACCTCGTAGTTGCCGCTGTCGTCCGGCTTGCCGTAGCCGTAGGTCACCCGATAGCGCTTGGTCAGGCTGTCGAGGCTCTCCTTGTCGCCGCGCAGCCCGACGAAACGCGGATCGAAGGCGTTGGTATACTGACGCAGGGTCTGGAGATCGTCGCGTTTCGGATCCACGGTCACGAACAGCAGGGTGACATCGCGACCCGCCTTGCCCAGCCGGTCCAGGGCTCTCTTGAAACGGGCAAGCGTCGTCGGACAGACGTCCGGGCAGCGCGTGTAGCCGAAATACAGCAGTACCACCCGCCCTTCATAGTCGGCGGCGGTGACCTGCTTGCCGCTCTCCGCCGTCAGCTGGAACTTCAGCGACGGCATGAGCCCGGAGATGTCCTTGGTCCGCCAATCGTTCCGGCTGCAGCCTACCAGCGCGAGCGCCAGCAGCAGGGCCGCCAGGACGGCCCAGAGTGCGGGACGCACACCCTCGTGCGGGAAGCCGTTGCGGGCTCTACTCACCACCGGCCGGCACCACCTTGAAGCTCCAGGTGCGGGTCCGGCCGCCCTCAAACTTGAGCTCGATGTCGACGGTGTCGCCGGGGCGCAGATCACGCTTTCGCTGCATCAGCATCAGATGCAGGCCCCCGGGCTGAAAAACGGCCTTGCCCCCCGGTTGGATTTCGAGCTCGGGCACGTGGACCATCCGGCTCTGGCCGTCCTTGATCTCGCTGCGGTGAATCATCACCCTGGCAAAGGCATCGCTGGCGGCACCAACCAGCGTGACCGCCTGATCCCCGGTATTGCGGAGCACCATGTAGCCGGCCATGGGCAGCTGACCCGGCAGCCAGCGCACGCGGGGCCGATCGATCGACACGGCCGGCGCGGCGCCGGCCATCGCGGTCATGCCGGCCAGCACCAGGAACGCGAGCGACACCACGGCTCGGCGAATCACCCCTTCTCTCCTTCGATATGGCTTGATTGTCATTGACCCGACCTCTCCTCATCAGGACGGCTGCCGGCGCCATCCGGACGACGGACGCGCCGGCGCCGATGCCTCGGCCGCTCTGCTGTCCCCCTGGCCGTGCAGCCAGTAACCGATCAGCACCAGAGCCCCCAACACGCTCATCATGGCCGCCGGTATCCAGGTGATCAGGCCGCCGAGATGCTGATCGGTGAGCGGCGCAATGGGCCAGGCGCGGCCGCACACGGAGTAGACATCGTAAAGGATGCGGTTGCTCAACCCGATATACGCGCCAAGTATGATCTGCGGCACCGTGACCACCCAGAGGATGATCATCCGTGCGCCGAACCCCAGTCTGGCGAGCCCCCCGCGTGTCGTGTTCGGGTCGACGATGAGCCACCAGAACAGGATGCCGTCGATCACCATGCTCCAGTTCATTACGTCATAGAGCCGCCGGCTGAGCATGGCATCGAAATGGATGGACGGCGTCAGCCAGAAGTAGATCAGCCCCACGAAGAGCACCGGGGCAACCACCGGGTTCTGCAGCACCCGGTAGAGACCGCGCACGAGCACAAGCCCGCCGCGGGCTGCCGGCGCCGGCACGGGCAGCCGGGGGGCCCCCGCCCACAGCACGCGCCACGGAGCGGCCATGACGATGAGGAACGGACCCGCATGATGCAGCACGAGATGCTGGAGGCGGTGGGTAAAGAACATGTACTGGGCGAGGTAGTCGTAGTGGGTCTGGGTGACGGCATAGATCGACAGGATACCGACGGTGAACGAGAACGGCCGCCAGAACCCCACACGGTACCCCTCGCGCCGGCCGCGCCAGGCACCTCGGGCGTAGAGGCACAGTGCCCCGACACAGAACAGGAACCAGCTGGCCTCGAACTCCCAGGGCAGCAGGTAGGACAGATACCCGCTCATCGCCCCTGCTCGCCGCCCGGAGGCGGCTGCCCCCCGACGCGGCGGATTTCCGCGACCGGCACCGCCCGGACCTCGCTGGCGAGCTCCGGCTGCACCGTGATGTGCTCGATCCCGTATTCCCGGCTCATCAGCCGCTCCACCTCGCCCAGCTGTTGCGGCCAATTGGACAGCGATTGCAGACGAACGTGCGCCGAAAGCGAATAGCTGCCGCTGCCGAGGGTCCAGATGTGCAGGTCGTGGACCTCTTCGATACCGCCGATGACGGCAATGGCCCGCCCCACCTCCGGCAGGTCGATGTGCGGCGGCACGCCCTCCATGACCACGTGCAGCGCATCGGCCATCAGCCGGCCGGTGGACAAGAGTATCAGGAGGCTGATCACCAATGACAGGATTGGGTCGATGGGCGTCCATCCGGTCACCGCGATGATCACGCCGGCCGCCAGGGCCGCGACCGAGCCGAGCAGATCTCCCATTACGTGCAGCAGCGCGCCGCGGGTGTTCAGATTCTGCTCGCCGCCGTGCAGTATCCGCATGACCGCTACGTTGACCACCAGCCCGACGGCGGCAACGCCGATCACCCCCCAGGAGGAGACCGGCTGGGGCGTCTGCAGGCGGTCGACGGCCTCGTAGGCGATCCATGCCACCACCGCCAGCATCAGCACGCCGTTGGACAGCGCTCCCACCACCTCCGCGCGCTGCAGTCCGAACGAATGCCGGCGGCTCGGCGGACGACGGCTAATCCAGGCGGCAAGCGCGCTCATGCCGAGCGCGGAGGTGTCGGTCACCATGTGTCCCGCGTCGCCCATGAGGGCGAGGGAGTTGGCCAGCCAACCCGTGAACGCCTCGACGGCTGCGAAGCCCAGGGTGAGACACAGGGACAGGGCCAGCGTCTTGCCGCTGGAGGGATGCTCGTGGTCGCGATCGTGGTTGTTGGCAGCCATGATGCAGGGGTCTCCGCGCGATGTCGCTTCGCTGGCGTCCGTTCCTTCTCCGGCAGGGCGCCTTACTCGTCCTCGAACATGTGCTCGATCATGTCGCTGAGCATCCGCCGCACGTGCTCGTCCGCGGCCTGGTAGAAGACCTGCTTGCCGTGGCGCTCGGCCCGCATCACCCGGGCGGCCTTCAGCAGCCTCAGGTGGTGACTGACCAGCGAGGCGGAGAGCCCGAGCCGCTCGGCGAGCACGGTCACGCTGATCGGCTCGAACAGGCAGGCATGGACCAGCCGCAGCCGGTTGCTGTCCCCCAGGAGATGGAAGACCTCGGCCAGCTGCTGTGAATCGTCGACGGAGAGATCATGCGGCATCCGCACAATCCTACTAACAGTTGAATAAATGTTCAATCGTTAGATGTAACGAACGGACGGTTGGGAGCAAGGCGTGGCGGACCGGTGGTGGAGGTGAGCACCGCGCGTCGACGGAGTCAGCCCGCCGAGCGCCTCAGTCACCCATCAAATCACCCTGGAGAACCGCCGCTTGGCGTCGTCGCTGCGCGGGATGTAGGCGTCGAAGACCATTCCCACGTTGCGCAGCAGCAGCCGGCCACGCGGGGTGACCTCGATGCGGTCGCGGTGAATTTCGACCAGGCCGTCGTCCACCATCGGCTGCAGGCGGGCCAACTCCTGGGCGAAATACTGGCGAAAGATGATGCGGTGACGGGTCTCGATGTCGTCATAGCGCACCCGGGAGTGGCACATCAAGTCCATGATCACGTCCCGGCGCAGCCGGTCGTCGGCGCTCATGATGCAGCCCCGCTGCACCGCCAGACCGCGATCGGCGACGGCCTGCTGGTAGGCGGCAATGTCCTTGCGGTTCTGGAAGTAGGCGTCGCCCACCTTGCCGATGGCGGACATGCCGAGCCCCGCCAGGTCGCACCGGGCACGGGTCGAGTAGCCCTGGAAATTGCGCTGCAGGGTGCCTTCGCGCTGGGCCCGGGCAAGCTCGTCACTGGGCAGCGCGAAATGATCGAGGCCGATGTAGACGTAGCCGGCCTCCAGCAGCCGGCGGATGGTGGTCTCGAGGATGGAAAGCTTTTCCTCCGACCCCGGCAGGTCGGCGGCGCTGATCTGGCGCTGGACCTTGAACAGGTGGGGCATGTGCGCGTAATTGTAGACGGCGAGCCGCTCCGGGCGCATGTCCAGCACCGTATCCAGCGTTGCCGAGAAGCTCGCCACCGTCTGCTTGGGCAGACCGTAGATGAGGTCCAGGTTGGTGGAGCGGAACCCCACTTGCCGGCCGGCCTCGATCACCGCTCGGGTCTGCTCGACGCTCTGGATGCGGTTGACGGCGACCTGCACCTGCGGATCGAAGTCCTGGACCCCGAGACTCATCCGGTTGAAGCCGAGCTCCGAGAGCAGGCGGATTCGCTCCGGCGTGGTGGTACGCGGATCGATTTCGATGGAGAACTCGCGCCGGGGCCCCTTGTCCACCGTGAAGGCCGTGTTGATGGCGGTCAGCACGGAGACGAGGTCATCGTCCTTGAGATAGGTCGGCGTGCCGCCGCCGAAATGAAGCTGCTCCACCCGCCGGTCGGCGGCAAACAGTCCGGCCTGTGTCCGGACCTCCCGCTCCAGGCTGGCGAGATAGGTCTCGGCCCGGGCGTAGTTGGCGGTAATGATCTTGTTGCAGCCGCAGTAGAAGCACACCGTTCGACAGAACGGGATGTGCACGTACAGGGACAGCGGCCTGGGCAGCAGCTCCTCGTTGCTCACTGCCGCAGCGTAGCGATAGGCCTCCTCCCCGACCTCGTCGGAGAACTGCAGCGCGGTCGGATAGGACGTGTAGCGCGGACCGCTGACGTCGTAGCGGCGCAGCAGCGACATGTCCAGCGAAAGGCCCTGTTCCATCAATCACCTCATCGCCTGGCGGCGGGAGTAGCGAATCAAGTACCGCCAACCGTACTCGGAAGCCGAAACCAATGGGTTGATGCAAGTCATATACGTGTATCCGGACGTCGGAGCAGACTCCTCGGGGCTGGCGGCCGTTTTATCTAAAATGTATTCTATGTGCATGTTCATTGAGGGCAGCCGCGGCAAATGAAGACAGCCGGCCCCGCGGGAGAGTCAACATGGAGCAAACCGCAACCGAATCGCGCCAAGGCGGTCTGAGCGTCCTCGCCTATCCGTTCCGGGCCTTCTTCCTGCTGACAGCGCTCTATGCCGTGGTCATTGTCGTCGGCTGGGTCGCCTACCTGACGCTGGGCCTGCCGATACCGCTGGACATACCGCCGCTCTACTGGCACGGCCACGAGATGCTGATGGGCATCGTTCCGGCCGCGATCGCCGGCTTCCTGCTGACGGCCATGACCAACTGGACCGGCGCCCCCCCGCTGCGGGGCGGCGGACTGCTCGGCCTCATCGTTTTGTGGCTGGCGGGCCGGGTGGCGATGTGGATTCCAGGCCTGCTGCCCTACCCGGTGGTCGCCGCCGCGGACCTGCTGTTCATGCCCGTACTGGCGGCCTACGTTTTCCGCGTGCTGCAGCGCTACGGCAACCGGCGCAATTTCCTCATCGCCGGCGTGCTGGCCACCCTGACCGTCGCCAACGCGCTCATGCACCTGGGCATCATGAGGCTGCAGCTGGCCTGGTTCGGGTTGGGCGAGTACCTGGCGCTGGACCTCATCGCGGTGCTTATCGTCATCATCGCGGGGCGCATCACCCCCGCATTCACGGCTAACTGGCTGCGGATGCGCGGCGGCGACCCCGCTCGTGTCCGGCAGCCGCCCTGGCTGGAGTGGGCGGCGTTGGCCGCCACGGCGGCCATGATCCCCGCCGATCTGGTCGGCCCGGGCAGCCGCTGGGCCGGCGCGGTGGCGCTTCTGGCGGGCCTGGCGAACGCGCTGCGCCTGGCAGGCTGGAGCGGGCACCGCACGCTGCGCGAGCCCCTGCTGTGGATCCTGCACCTGGGCTACCTGTGGCTGGTGCTGGCACTCGTGCTCAAGGGGCTTTCCCCGTGGCTGTACCTGTCACGCAGCCTGTGGATTCACGCCATGGGCACGGGTAGCATTGCGACGTTGATCCTCGGCGTCATGACACGCGTGTCGCTGGGGCATACCGGCCGCACCATGCAGTTGCCCGCCGGCGCGGTGGTCATTTACTGGCTCATCACGGCCGCCGCCGTGCTTCGCGTTTCGCTGGCCGGTGGGCTGATCGGAAGTCACGGAACGGTCCTGGCCCTGGTCGGAATCTTCTGGACGCTGGCGTTCGGACTGTTCTTCGCGTATTACTTCCCCATACTGACCCAGTCCCGCGCCGACGGACGACCGGGCTGAAGACAACGACGGGAATCCGGCATCATGCGGCTAACGCGCTTTACAGACTACTCTCTGCGGGTCCTGATCTTCCTCGGGGTCAAGAAACACGGCCTCTCCACCATCAAGGAGATCGCGGACCACTACAACATCTCCAAGAACCACCTCATGAAGGTGGTCTACGAGCTGAACCGGCTGGGCTACATCGAGACCATCCGGGGCAAGAACGGCGGCATGCGGCTGCACCAGGACCCGGACACCATCAATCTGGGGACGCTCGTCAGAAGGACCGAGAACGACCTCGACCTGGTGGAGTGCTTCAGCGACGACAACCAGTGCGTAATCACCCCCGCCTGTTATCTGAAGCACATTATCGGGGAGGCCCTCAACGCCTTCATCGCCGTGCTGGAACGCTATACCCTCGCGGACCTCCTGGCGAACGAGGCAGAGCTCGGCAAACTGCTCAATATCGAGCAGCCGGTCAGACTTGCCGGCCGCCGAACCGCCACCACGCAGTAGACCGCCCTCCGCCCCGCGGTTTTTTGCGATTCCGGAACATCCGTCACAGACCGGCCGTGACAGCGGCCACATACAGTGCCGCATTGCTTTGAGAACCTATACCTGCGCACTTGCACGTTATGGCAAGTGGGTTCTCCTCCGACGTTGCTTGGCACGGAACAGGTCAATCGGTCTAACGGATCTCACTCCCGTGCAAACCCCTCGGCAGATGCCAGGGGTTTTTTTTCGTCCAGCGCCAGCAGCCGCAAGTCGCTCTCCGAACGAATAATGTTGCGGCGCACCAAAGTTTCGGCTATGCTGCACGGCAGCAATCCATGGTGGAACGCGTATCCATCCCAAGGAGGTGGAAAGGATGTATAACGAATTCACAAGCCACGCTCTCAATCCGTTCGGCCATACGGACCGGCTCGTGGCTCCGGTACGCCGGCTGACAGACCTCATGATCGACAACCTGGAAAAGCTTACCCGCCTGCATCTGGAGGCAGCCCGCGTGTACACCAGCATGGGTATCGGTCAGCTACGGGCGGCCATAGCCATCCACGACCCCGACAGCCTGCGCGAGTACGTGGCCAACCAGGGCGTCGCCGCGGAGACCGTCGCCCGGCGAGCGGCCGAGGACGCGGAGACCTTTGCCGGAATCGGCAACGACTTTGCTGCGGATGCCTCCCGGATTGCCGGTGAGAACGTAGCCGCCTTGAGCGGCAGCGTGAAGTCGGGGGCACAGACCCGACAGGTACCGAAGACCACCGATCGCCGCACCGGGAACGGCCAGAACGCAACCCGCAAACATCCCACGGCCCGGAGCAAGGGCAAACCGGCCTCCTGAGCCGGCCCGTCACGGCCGGCCCGCGGCCGGCCGTCCCCATGCACCGCCTATCGGCGGCCCGCGGGCTTCACCCGCTCACCAGAGCCTGATGAGATCCCCCGCCGACGCCCGTTCCCATTCGGCACGGTAAACGCGCCACTCGCCGTCGTCCTTGTCCAGGTACAGCAGCACGCGATGGATGTTGGCCCGGTACGCGGCAAGCGACTCCGGCGAGTCCAGGGGACGGCTCGCGGTTGCCACCAGCACGGTGGCCCTTGCCTGTCCGGCCCCCGTCACCTCCACGCCTTCGATTCGCACCAGCGCGTGAATGGACTGACGGCGGAGCAGAAACAGCCGCACGCGGTTCAGCGTCCGCGCCCGGTCGAGCCCGCCTTCCCCCTGGAAGGAATCGGCCAGCGCCGCCTTGAACGGATCGATATCCCCTGACTCGGCGCCGGTCTCCATATCGGCGATGAGCGCCCTGATTTCCGCTTCCGGCGTCGCGGGGGAATCGGAGCACCCCCACAGGGCCGCCACCGCGAGCAGGAACGTCACAATGCCCGTGACGTGTACGCCGTGCGGACGACGGCGCACGATAAAGTACGCGCCGGGGTCTCGGAAACCGGCCCGCGCCCGGGGCGGGCTCGGGAGTGCGGTTCGTGAGCTCAGCCGCACCGCTCAGGCTCCCAGGTTCATCAGCCGCTGAATCCGACGCTCGATGGGGGGATGGGTGGCCAGCAGTCGGCTGCTGCGGTCGGTGAAGTTGCGGAAAGGATTGACGATGAACATGTGCTGGGTGGCGCGGTTGGCGCCCTTGAAGGGCTGGGCGCTCTCGCCGAGCTTTTGCAGGGCCGCGATCAGGCCCTGGGGGTTGCGGGTGAGGCGCACGCTGGTGGCGTCGGCGAGAAACTCCCGCTGGCGGGAGACGGCCATCTGGACCAACTTGGCAAAGATCGGCGCCAGCACAGCGAAGACCACCAGGATGATCAGCGCCACGGCTCCACCGGCACCGCCGCCCCGGCCGCCCCGCCGGCGGCCGCCGCCGCTGTAGTACAAGCTCCGCAGGGCAAGGTCGGCCACCAGGGCCACCAGCCCGACCATGACGCCCACGGCAGTGGCGTAGCGCATGTCGAGATTGACGATATGCCCCATCTCGTGGCCGATAACGCCCTGCAGCTCGTCGCGGTTGAGCGTGTCCAGCAGGCCCCGTGTCACGGCGACGGCGGCCCGGTTGCGGCGCAGGCCGGTCGCGAAAGCGTTCAGCGCCGGCGTCTCGACCACGTAGATCGCCGGCTTGGTCAGGCCGGCCGCTATGGCCATTTCCTCCACCACGTTGTGGAGCTGCGGCGCTTCCTCGCGCGTCACCGCCCGGGCGCCGACGATGCCCAGGACGATCCGGTCTCCGAAGGAGAAGGTCACGGTCGACCAGACACCGCCGAAGCCCACCAGGCCGACGGCGCCGACGACGCCCCAGCCGCTGACAAACCAGATGCCGGCGGGCAGCGCCGCCGCATCGTCCAGGTGCAGCTGCAGATTCCAGCCGATGAGATAGCCGAGCACCGCGCCGATGGCCAGCAGAGTGACGACCAGCACGTTGGTGGCACGCTGGTTGGCTCGCGCGGCGGCCAGGAAGTCGGTACGACGGAGGACCTTGCGCTGCATGCGCGGCCGGGCAGCGGCCGCCGCGGTGAGCGGCGTGCCGCACATGCGGCAGGTCCGGCCGTGGCCGCTGTTGGCCGCGCCGCACTCAGGGCAGGTCACCTCGGCCATGGCGGGTCGCCCCGGGTCAGCGGAGATCCACCTTGGGCACGGCCCGCTCCTGGGTTTCGATCTCGAAATAGGCCGCGTGCTTGAATCCGAACATTCCGGCGATCATGTTGGACGGGAAGCTCTCCACGGCATTGTTCTTGGCCATGACGGAGTCGTTGTAGAACTGCCTGGCGAAGGCGATGCGGTTCTCGGTGCTGGCGAGCTCCTCCATGAGCTGGGCCACGTTCTGGTTGGCCTTCAGGTCCGGGTAATTCTCCATCACCATGAGCATCCTCCCCAGGGCGCCGCTCAGCGCCTGTTCGGCCTCCATGGCCGCCTCGGGCCCCTGGCCCTCGGTCTGCACCGCGCGGCTGCGCGCCTGGACGACCTGCTGCAGGGTTTCCTGCTCGTAGCTCATGTAGTCCTTGACCGTCTCCACCAGGTTGGGGATGAGGTCGTGGCGGCGCTTGAGCTGGACGTCGATCTGGCGCCAGGCGTTCCTGACCTGATTGCGCAGCTGAACCAGGCGGTTGTAGAGAGCGATGACCGCGCCAGCGAACACCAGCGCGATGATCAGGACAACAATCCCGCCGATTCCCATTCTTCTTCTCTCCCCGGGGAAACACTCAACAGTTCGCGTGAGCCAACTTTGCCCCAACCCCACCGGAACCGCAACGACAGGGGCAGTGCTTCCCTCAGGCTTGCTCCCTGGAGATGGCCCGGTGGCCGATGTCGCGTCGACAGAAGGCGCCGTTCCAGCGGATGCGGTCCACCCACTGGTAGGCCCGGAACTGGGCATCGGCGACTTGGTCGCCCAGAGCACAGACGCAGAGCACCCGGCCGCCGTTGGTCACGATTTGGCCATGCTCGTCCTCCGCGGTACCGGCCTGGAACACCTTCACCCCCTCCGGCGGTGGAACGTCCAGCCCGCTGATGGGCTCGCCCTTGTTGTACGGCCCGGGATAGCCGGCAGCCGCCATGACCACGCCCAGGCACGCCCGCTCGTCCCACTCCGCCGAGTGCCCGCCGAGCCGGCGGTCGACGGCGGCCTCGCAGAGGCTTACCAGGTCGCTGCTCAGCCGCATCAGGAGGGGCTGGGCTTCGGGGTCGCCCAGCCGGCAGTTGAACTCCAGCACGCGAGGGGCGCCATCCTCGCCGATCATCAGCCCGGCATAGAGAAAACCCGTGTAGCGCCGACCCTCCGCGTTCAGACCCCGCACCGTGGGCTGGATGACCTCGTCCAGAATCCGCCGGTGCACGGCCTCGGTCACCACGGGTGCCGGCGAATAAGCGCCCATGCCACCGGTGTTCGGCCCCCGGTCGCCGTCGTCGCGGGCCTTGTGGTCCTGGCTCGAGGCCAGCGGCAGGACGTCCTCCCCGTCGACCAGGGCGATGAAGCTGGCCTCCTCGCCCTGCAGAAAATCCTCCACCACGATACGGTCGCCCGCGCCGCCGAAAGCCTCGCCGCTCAGCATCTCCTCGGCGGCTTCCAGCGCCTCGTCCATGGTGGCGGCCACCGTGACGCCCTTGCCGGCCGCCAGGCCATCGGCCTTCACCACGATGGGCGCACCGCGCTCACGGATGTAGGCACGGGCCTCCTCCAGGCTGGTGAAGCTGCGATAGTCCGCGGTGGGAATCCGGTGGCGCGCGAGGAACTCCTTGCTGAACGCCTTGGAGCCCTCCAGCTCCGCAGCGACCCGCGACGGGCCGAAGCACTTCAGCCCCGCCTCTTCGAACGCGTCGGTAATACCGATTACCAGCGGCGCCTCGGGCCCGACGATGGTCAGCCCCACCCCGTTCTGCCGCGCGAAGTCCAGCAGGGCCGGGACGTCCTCGGCACCGATGCGGACATTGGCGACCTTGGGCTCGCGGGCCGTGCCGGCGTTGCCTGGGGCCACGTACACCGCTTCCACCAGCGGCGACTGCGCCGCCTTCCACGCCAATGCATGCTCGCGGCCGCCCGCGCCAACGATCAGGACTCTCATGCTCGGCTCCCGTCAGTGCCGGAAATGGCGCATGCCGGTGAATACCATGGCGATGCCGTGTTCGTCGGCGGCGCCGATCATCTCCTCGTCGCGCACCGACCCGCCCGGCTGGATGATCGCTTTCACGCCGGCTTCGGCCGCCTGGTCGATGCCGTCCCGGAACGGGAAGAAGGCGTCCGAGGCCAAGGCGGCGCCATCCAGTGAGAGACCGGCGTCCGCGGCCTTGCGGGCACCGATGCGCGCGCTGTCCACCCGGCTCATCTGGCCCGCACCCACCCCCAGTGTGCGCCCCTGGCGGCCATAGACGATGGCGTTGGATTTCACGAACTTGGCCACGCGCCAGACGAACTCCAGATCGGCCATCTCCTCCTCGGTGGGGCTGCGCCCGGTCACCACGCGCAGGCCGCCTTCCGGCATCAGGAAACGGTCGGCGTCCTGCACCAGCAGACCGCCGCGCACGCGCTTGAAATCGAACCCGCCCTCCGTGCCGCCGGCCAGCCACTGCCCGCATTCCAGCACGCGGACGTTCTTCTTCTTCTCGGTGATGACCAGTGCCTCCGGATCCACCGCCGGGGCCACGATCACCTCCACGAACTGACGGTCGACGATGGCCTTGGCCGTGGCCGCGTCCAGGGGACGGTTGAAGGCGATAATGCCGCCGAACGAGGACACCGGGTCGGTGGCGAACGCCCGATCGTAGGCCTCCCGCAGGCTGTCCGCCACGGCCACGCCGCAGGGATTGGCGTGCTTGACGATGACGCAGGCGGGACCCTCGAACGCCTTGACGCACTCCAGGGCCGCGTCGGTATCGGCGATGTTGTTGTACGACAGGGCCTTGCCCTGGCGCTGCTCCGCGGTGGCCACGGAAGGCTCCCGGCCTGCGGGATCGCGGTAGAACGCGGCACGCTGGTGGGGATTCTCCCCGTAACGCATGTCCTGCACCTTGTGCCACTGAGCGTTGAAGGTGCGCGGGAACGTCTCGGCCTCGCCGTCCGTGATGCGCCCCAGAAAGTTGGCGATGGCGCCGTCATAGGCGGCCGTGTGCTCGAAAGTCTTGACGGCCAGGTCGAAGCGCAGACGCTCGTCGAGCCCCTGGCGGCGGTCCAGGGCCTCCAGCACCCGGGGGTAGTCGGCACTGTCGGTAACCACCCCCACGCCGTCGTGGTTCTTGGCCGCGGCCCGCAGCATGGCCGGACCGCCGATGTCGATGTTCTCGATGGCCTCCTCCAGGGTGCAGCCCTCACGGGCCACGGTCTGCTCGAAGGGGTAGAGGTTGACCACCAGCAGGTCGATGGGGTCGATGCCGTGCTCCGCCATGGTGGCGTCGTCCACCCCGCGCCGGCCGAGCAGGCCGCCGTGCACCTTCGGATGCAGCGTCTTGACCCGGCCCGCCATCATCTCCGGAAAACCGGTGTAGTCGGCGATCTCCCGCACCGGCACGCCGCCCTCGGCCATCATCCGCGCCGTACCTCCGGTAGAGAGAATCTCCACCCCGCGCGCATAAAGGGCCTGGGCGAACTCGAGCACGCCGGTCTTGTCGGAAACGCTGATCAGGGCGCGCCGGACGGGGCGAACGGATGGTGAAGCCATGGTTCGGAGGGTTCCTCTATGCCGTATTGGGTTCAGTACCGAGGCCGAGCCGCGGGTTCAGGCGCGCCAGCGGTCTGTCGGGCAGGGGCCGTGCCGAAGTGGCGGCAGGCAGGCCGGGGTCAGCTGTCCATGCCGTACTGGCGCAGCTTCTTGCGCAGCGTACCGCGGTTGATGCCGAGCAGCCGCGCCGCCTTCGACTGATTGCCCGCGCACTCGCGCATGACGATCTCCAGCAGGGGAGACTCGACCTCTTCCAGGACCAGCCGATAGAGATCGGCGCATTCATAGCCGTTCAGCTTCTGGAAATAGTCACGCAGCGTGTCCCGGACGCAGGCCCGAATCGGCCCCACGTCGGCCGATTTCGAACCGCTGGAGTGCCCCGTTCCGTCGGACTGTGCGGCGATGGCTTGATTCTCCATTTCTAGGTCTAGTATTTACTGCGTCAGGCACCGCATGGACCGGATCGAGTGCAGCGCAGGCGTCGGCGCAATCAAGGCGGTATGCCCAGGCATTGGCCGGCGCTCTCCTCGGTGCGCCTGACCACCCGGCCTGATTCCCCCTCCGGATGCAAAGGCCCTTCGACCGGCTGCGTGCGACGACGGCAACAGTGAGGATTGCGGTCACTGGCTCTGGTGCCCGGCGATGACCGCGGCCCTGCAACCCAAGTGGGACAGCGTGGCATTCCACAGATATCGAAGCTTTTCAGGAAATCCCGCGCCGTCTCGGCCCGGCGAACCGAGAAGGAGCGGCGGCAGCCCGAAGGGTCGGCTCGACGCCAGGGCGTTGTCTGCCTTCGGCGCGCCTCAGCGGGTCAGCGGGTCCGGAACCCTTGCCGGCATCGCCATCAGGCGCGCCCAGCTGCGATATCTCTGGGATGCCACGCCCGGAATAATAAACCCAAAGGTGGCGTCGTTTAAAGCGGACCCGGGCACGGTTCGTCGGACGGCCTCCGCTGCGTCAGCGGAAATCGAACTCGAAGTTCTGGGTTCCCCCGCCCGGGTCCACAACCTCCAGCCGCAGGCTGGCGTCCTGGCCCGGCGCCAGACCGCCCGTCGCCAGCGAGTCCTGGCCCGGGGCGAGGTACTCCTCGGGCGTAAACCACCGTTGCCCGGTGACGCGGCCGTTCATGGCACGCAGCGTCAGCTGCACCTGGGGCAACGGCTGCCGGAAGGGCGCCTCGTTGCGCAGTGTCGCCTCCACCAGCAGCGCGCCGGATATGGCGGGATGGCTCCTGACGGTGCGGTCGACGATGGCGATCCGGTCGGGGGCCCGCCGGGGCGGGACGGGACAGCCAGCGACCGCGCACAGGCGTGCGACGTAAGGCCGCAGCTGCGGATCATGCGCGAGTGAAACGCTGTTGAAGTAGCCGTACTGGACCACCAGCCCGAGCAGCAGCACCAGTGCCGCCAGCGTGTACCCGAGCTGCCGCCGGGACGATCTCGCGGTCGCCGTCCCGCCGTCGGTTTCCAGGCCGAGCACGCGTTCCACCCAGTCCACGGCCGCCCTCGCCGGCCGCTCGCGAAGCGGAACGGTGCGCGGCGCCGCAGCCGGCTTCGCGCCGGCCTTGACCTCACTGGGGGCGGCATCCGACCGGGGCTCGGGCAGACGGTCCACCAGCACGTCCACGGCCATGAACACCTCGTTGCACAGCCCGCAGCGCACCTCGCCTTCCGCCATCTGCAGCTGCTCCGGGGTGACGGCGAAGACGGTGGCACAGCTCGGACACTGGGTATACATAGGCTATGCGGGCAGGTCGCGGCGACGTCCGTGCAACAGCGTCCATCCTTCCCGTCGCCGGGGCGGTGACAGCTCGCAGCACGGACGGTAGACCGCCGCCACTTCCTCGACCTGTTGCTCCAGGATGCCGGACAGGGCGATAACCCCGCCGGGCGCCAGCGCGCGGCAGAGCGTCGGCGCGAGCGAGCACAGCGTGCCCGACAGGATGTTCGCCACCAGCACCGACGCGGGCTCCGCGGCCGCGTCGGTGCTGTGGCGCACGGTCAGCCGATCGGCGACGCCGTTGCGCTCGGCGTTTTCACGGGTTGCCCGCAGTGCCTGGGGATCGTTGTCCACAGCCAGGCAATGGGCCGCGCCCAGCTTCAGGGCGGCAACGGCCAGGATGCCGGAGCCGCAGCCATAGTCGATGACCGTGCAGCCCTCCAGCGACAGGCCGTCCAGCCACTCCAGGCACAGCGCAGTAGTGGGATGGGTACCGGTGCCGAAGGCGAGCCCCGGATCCAGCCGCAGGATCACGGCCCCCGGATCGTCGGGCGGCTCGGCGGTGGTCGGCGAAACCCACAGGCGCTCTCCGAAGCGCATGGGCCGGAAATCGTCCAGCCAGGCGCGCTCCCAGACCCGCTCGGGCAGCGCCTCCACCTGCCAGCCCGGCACCTCCCGCCAACCAAGCGTCCGGCGCAACGCCGACCTAACGGCCTCCGGCTGGTGCTCCGCCCCGTCAAACAGGGCCACCGCCCGCATTCTGGACCACAGCGGCGTCTCCCCCGCGGCCGGCTCCAGGATCGGCTCGTCGCCCCGGTCGCTGAGTGTCACCGAAAGCGCGCCGAGATTCTCCAGGCAGGATTCCAGCCGCGCGGCTCCCCCGGCATCCACGTCGATGGTGACTTGAAAATAGGACATGGCGAGAGGATACCGGAAATGGCCGCGCAGGCGGGAGCAACGGCTGAGGAATCGCCCGGCGGAGCCGGGCGCCTACCGGGGCTTCGCCAGCGGCCGCGAGCAAACCGAAGGGTGCGGGGGACGCGTCCCCGCGGCGACGGCTTGTCGGCCGTGCCCGATGGCGGACCGGAGAGAGGAAGGGTTCAGAGACGATTCAGTGCGACTGGGCGCCGTCCACCTCCCGGGCGGCTTCGTCCCGGGTGTAAAAGCGGCCGTCGCGCTCGAAGCCGGCCACGACACTGGCCTTGATGGTCTGCACCCGGCCGTCGCCGTGTCGGCTGACGACCAGGGACTCGGGCAGGGTGTCCACGCGGTGGCAGCAGGCCGTCGTGCCGTCGTCGTTCCGTGAGAGGTAAACGATACCCGTATCGCGATCCATGAAGGCGGGGATGAAACCCTGTGAGCCGTTGCGCTCGCTCACCCCGCCGGTGTTGCGATAAGCCGCCTTCTCGCTGACCAGTTGGTCCGGGGTCATTGCCCTGGCCATGTGGCTCACCTCCCACGTCGGGGCCGGTTGCCCGGCCGCCTCGGTGGCGCCGCTAACGGCGTCACACAGTTGCTGACTGCAACCAATCAGAATGGCGCGATTATAGGGCCTTCCGTGCGGAGTTCCAACAGCGGTTTCAATGTCCCGGCTGCTCGGACAATCGCCGCCGACGAGCGTTCGCTGCCCGGCGTGGAAACCCGCGCCCTGTCTGTAACGGATAGCAGGCCGTGCACCCCTGTGCCGTGACCGGAGTCGAAAAAACGGACTCCGGCATGGGCGCGCCATGTACCCTCCCCGTCATCGACTCGGGTCGGCGTGAGCCGGCCGAAGGCTGCGATTGGCATCCCGGCGCTCGCCACAGACGTCACGAGCGCCGCGCGGCCGGAGGCTCGCGCGAGCTGTTTGCCGCTTCCCTAGAAGTTGGGCTTGACGGCGGCGTTCTGATAACGCTCGAGGGCGCCCAGAATCTCCTGACGCGCCGCCTCGGCGTCACGCCAGCCTTCGATCTTCACCCACTTGCCGGGCTCCAGGTCCTTGTAATGCTCGAAGAAATGGCTAATCTGATCGAGCATGACCTTGGGCAGATCGTCGGGACTCTCGACGGTGTCGTACATACTGGTGAGCTTGCGGATCGGTACGGCCAGGATCTTGGCGTCGCCGCCAGCCTCGTCGGTCATGTCCAGGATGCCGACGGGGCGGCAGCGCACAACCGAGCCGGTGATCAGCGGCACCGGAGTGATCACCAGCACGTCGGCGGGGTCCTCGTCCTCGCACAGCGTATGGGGGATGTAGCCGTAGTTGCACGGGTAGTGCATGGCCGTGGACATGAACCGGTCCACGGTCATGGCACCGGTTTCCTTGTCCATCTCGTATTTCACGGGCTCGCCACGCAGCGGAATCTCGATAATGACATTGACATCGTCGGGTACGGACTTACCCGGGTTCACCCGGTCGAGGATCATCAATGACCTCCTGTTTGTCTTCGCCGTGGATTCGGAGCCGACGCGATGACTTTGACCAACCGCCGGCAGGCAGCATGCATAGAGCGCGGATCATGCGCTATGTTGTTACGGGACCTGCAGCGCAGGAACGGGGAGAGACCGGACGCCGGGCGTCCGATCTCTCCGGAGCGGCCGAAATTATATAGCAAATATCAACAAGCTGCTGCGGCCGCGGGGCAGGAAGAGTGCGTGAAAAATAATGCAGCGCGTTTAACGCCAACAATACGGACAGGAGGAGAGCCCGCATGTCCATACTGTATACGCCCCCCATCCTCGGCCTGATCGGCCTTGCCATCGCGTTCATCATATATGGCCTAATCAAGCGCTATCCCGCCGGCGAGGAGCGGGTGGTCAAGATCGGTGAGAAGATCCACTTGGGCGCCATGGTGTTCATGCGCCGGGAATACAGCATCCTGGCCGTGGTCGCCGTCATCCTGATCATCCTGCTTTGGATCTTCCTGGGCTGGCAGACTGCGCTGGCCTACCTGATCGGGGCGTCAGCGTCGGCCCTCGCGGGCTTCATCGGCATGTTTACGGCTACGCGCGCCAACTACCGCACCACCACCGCCGCCCACACCCGCGGGGCCGCCGCGGCACTGACCGTATCGTTCTTCGGCGGCTCCATCATGGGCCTGTCCGTGGCCTCCCTCGGTCTGGTGGGCCTGGGGGCGCTCTATCTGTTCTACGGAGGCGATCCCCAAACCATTTACCACATCGAGGGCTTCGGCATGGGGGCTTCCTCGGTGGCGCTGTTCGCCCGCGTCGGCGGCGGCATCTTCACCAAGAGCGCCGACGTAGGCGCCGACCTGGTCGGCAAAGTGGAAGCCGGCATACCGGAGGACGATCCGCGCAACCCGGGCGTCATCGCCGACAACGTGGGCGACAATGTCGGTGACGTGGCCGGCATGGGCTCGGACATGTTCGAGTCCTACTGCGGCGCCATGATCGCCACCATCGCCATGGCAGCCAGTCTCCCCATGGCCCAGATTTCCCCCCTTGGCGATCGCGAGGCGCTAATGTTCCTGCCCCTCGTCATGGCCTCGGTCGGTCTGGTCTGCTCGATACTGGGCATCCTGGCGGTACGGATGTTTTCGGCCAATGCCCCCGGCCGGGCGCTTCGCATCGGCACGATCGGTGCCGCGGTCCTGTTCATCATCCTCGCGTACTTCGCGGTAGCCGCCCTGGACATCGATACCAACGTCTGGCTCGCCGTGCTGTTCGGCACTGTCGGCGGCATCGTCGTCGGGCTGGTGACCGAATACTACACCGGCGGCGGCCCCGTTCTGCACATCGCCCGATCCGGCGAGACGGGCGCGGCCACGGTCATGATCGCCGGACTGGCAACCGGCATGCAGTCGGTGGCGATCCCGGTGCTGACCATCTGCGCCATCATCGGCATCTCCACATGGCTGGTCGGCCTCTACGGCGTGGGCATCGCCGCCGTGGGCATGCTGGCCACTGTGGGCATTACCATGGCCATCGACGCCTACGGACCGGTGGCGGACAACGCGGGCGGCATCGCCGAGATGGCCGAGCTCGGCCCGGAGACCCGCGAAATCACCGACTCCCTGGACGAGCTGGGCAACACCACGGCGGCCATCGGCAAGGGCTTCGCCATCAGCGCTGCGGCGCTGGCGGCGCTGTCCATCATCACCGCGTTCGTTGCCGCGGTGAACCATCACTGGCAGATGGAAGGCCTGAACACGAACCTCATCTTGCACCTGGGCAATCCCCTGGTGCTGGTGGGCCTGCTGATCGGCGGCCTGATCCCCTTCCTGTTCGCCTCTCTCACCATGACGGCGGTAGGCGACGCGGCCTTCGAGATGATCCACGAGATCCGGCGCCAGTTTAAGGAAATCCCCGGCCTGATGGAGGGCAAGGCGGAGCCCGACACGGCGCGCTGCGTGGACATCGCCACTACCGCCGCGCTGAAAAAGATGATCATCCCCGGCGGGCTGGCCGTGGTCGCCCCGCCGCTGGTGGGATTCCTGATCGGCCCCGAGGCCCTGGGCGGCATGCTCGGCGGTGCGCTGCTCTCCTGTGTGCTGTTGGCGCTGACCATGTCCAACGCCGGCGGAGCCTGGGACAACGCCAAGAAGCACGTGGAGGCTGGCAACTTCGGCGGCAAGGGCTCCGACGTGCACAAGGCGACGGTGGTCGGCGACACCGTGGGCGACCCGTTCAAGGACACCGCCGGCCCGTCCATGAACATCCTGATCAACGTGATGGCGATCGTGAGTCTGGTGATTGCGCCGCTGCTTTGAGGTCGAGCCGAAAAGGGCCGGCCTAGGCCGGCCCTTTCTGTAAGGAATCGCGCCGGGGACGACGCTCCCACGGAGGCTCCGCCAACCTTCGCGGCGAACCAGCCCTCGTGGGAGGGGCGTCCCCCGGCCTTTGATCGCGCAGCACTGCTCGGCTCCTACCTCACCCTGAACTCGCCCAGCCGCTTCTCCACCAGCTGGTTCTTGAGCGTCACGTACTGGGGCAGCCCGTCGCGATAGGGCGGATAGTCCTCACCCTGGATGAGCGGCCTCAGGTAGCGCTTGCAGGCCTCCGTGATGTGCAGGCCGTCTTCGCTGATATACTCCGGGGGCATCTTCGCTTCCACATTCGCCACCTCGGCCAGCGGCGCCTCACCGATAGCCCACTCGTAGGGATCGTCGGCCTTGCGCACGATGCTGGTCATGACGGCATTCTTGCCCGCCAGGGCGAACTCCACCGCTGCCCGGCCCACGGCGTAAGCCTGTTCCACGTCCGTGGCCGAAGCCAGATGCCGCGCGGCGCGCTGCAGGTAATCGGCCACCGCGTAGTGGTACTTGTAGCCCAGCTCGTCCTTGATGGTTTGGGCCACCACCGAGGCCACGCCGCCGAGCTGGACGTGTCCGAAGGCGTCCTTGCTGCCCTGATCCGCCAGGAATGTCCCGTCAGCCAGCCGTGCGCCTTCGGAGACCACGATGACGCAGTAGCCTTGGCCCTCGACATGGCGCTTGACGCGCTCCAGGAAGCGCTGCCGGTCGAAGGGCACTTCCGGCAGCAGGATGATGTGGGGCGGATCGCCCTCACGCTCGTGCACGAGGCCGCCGGCGGCGGCGATCCAGCCGGCGTGGCGGCCCATGGCCTCCAGCACGAACACTTTGGTGGACGTCTCCGCCATGGAGGCGACGTCCATGGCCGCCTCCTTGGTGGAGACGGCAATATACTTGGCAACGGAGCCGAAGCCCGGACAGGTGTCGGTATGGGGCAGATCGTTGTCCACCGTCTTGGGCACGTGGATCGCCTGGATCGGATAGCCCATGGTGTCGGCCAGCTGAGAGATCTTGAGACAGGTATCGGCGGAGTCGCCGCCGCCGTTGTAAAAGAAATAGCCGATGTCGTGGGCGGCGAAGACCTCGATCAGCCGCTCGTATTCCGCCCGGTTCTCTTCCAGCCCCTTGAGCTTGTACCGGCATGAGCCGAAAGCGCCCGACGGCGTGTATCGCAGCCGGGCAATATCGGCGTCGGACTCGAGCCCGGTGTCGATGAGCTCCTCCCGCAGTGCCCCCAGTATCCCGTTGCGCCCGGCGTAAACGGTGTCGATCTGGTCGGGAAACTGCCGGGCGGTCTCGATGACGCCGCAGGCGGACGCATTGATGACGGCCGTGACGCCACCGGACTGAGCGTAGAAGGCATTCTTGGTAACCATGGCTTCCCCCAGGACTGTCCGTGTTCGACGGGTCTATACAAGACGGGTGCCGCCGGCCAGGCCGGCGGCACCCGTCACGCGGAGGGAAGGATAACTCACTCGCCCGGCGATAGGTAATGTCACCCTTCAGCGGAGCTGCACGCGCCTCCGGCAAGGCGGGTGGCGCGCCCAGCTCCGCCCTTTGCAGCGCGTCCACGGCGTTGCGGCTCTTGCAAAGGGCGACGGCCATTCGCTGCCAGCCGCGCCTTGCCGGACGAGCGCCTCAGAACCGCAGAGCCCCCGGATTGCTACCGCCCAGACTCCTAGGATCCGGATGAGACTGAATCCCTGCCCGCGGCCGCAGCGGCGCTCATCTCCGCAACGGCGCCCTCGACGGGGGTCTCGTAGACATAGTCCCGGCGCAGCGGCACCGCGTCCACGGAACGCGCGAGCTGGAAATGGAACACCACCAGCTGACGCCAGTAGAAGGAGGCTTCGCTCACGGTCAGATAGAACTCCCACATGCGGCAGAAGCGCTCGCCGAGACGCTCGGCGAACGTCTCGCGGTTGGCCTGGAAGCGCTTCTGCCATTCCGCCAGCGTCTTGGCGTAGTGCAGACGCAGGACTTCCACGTCGGCGCCGTACAGGCCCTGACGTTCCACCGCGGCCATGGCCTCGGACATCGCCGGTATGTAACCACCCGGGAAGATGTACTGGTGGATCCAGGGGTTGGTGCCCCCGGGGGGCGTGGTGCGCCCGATGGTATGTATCAGGGCGATGCCGTCGGCGGTCAGGCGGTCGCGCACCGCGGAGAAGAAGGTGTCGTAGTAGCTGCGCCCCACGTGCTCGAACATGCCGACACTGGCGACCCGGTCGTAGGTTGCGGTCTCTTTGCGATAGTCCTGCAGCTTGATCTCCACCCTCTCCTCGAGCCCGCGCTCGCGCGTGCGCTGGTCGCCGATGCGCTTCTGCTCCTCGGACAAGGTCAGGCCGGTGACGTGAACCCCCGCGTGCTCGGCGAGGTAACGGGCCAGGCTGCCCCAGCCGCAGCCGATGTCGAGCACCCGCTGGCCAGGCTCCAGACAGAGCTTGCGGCGGATCAGCTCGCACTTGGCGAGCTGCGCCTCCTCCAAGGTCATGTCATCGCGGGCGAAGTAGGCGCAGGAGTAGTTGAGCTCCTCGTCGAGGAAGTGCTGGAACAGCGACTGGTCCAGGTCGTAGTGGTGCGACACGTTGCGCCTGGCCGCGGATTCCCGGTTCCACTGCCGGATGGGCTGCAGCAGCCGCTGGGCGAGCAGCTGCCAGGTGGTGTATTGCTCCTCCGGGAAGTTGCGCATCAGCACTTCCATGAGATCCCGCAGCGTGCCGTCCGCCACGCTCCACTGGCCGTCCATGTAGGTCTGCCCCAGCATGAACTCCGGGTCGGAGGCGATGCGGCGCAGCGCCCGCTTGTCGTGCACGCGCCAGCGCACGTGGGGCTCACCGCGCCCGTAATGCTTTTCGCTCCCATCGGGCAGCTCCACGGTCAGCGAGCCGATGGTGATGCAGCCTGACAGCACGCTGTCGAGCATCATCGGTTGGTTCCTCCCGGGTGTTGACCGGCCCCGGATGCGCATCAGCGCTACCCGGCAGAGCCGGCGTGTGGCACCATTTTGCTGCGCTGCGTTTCGACGACGGACGTCCGCCGGCGCAGCTTAAAGAAACACTGAACCATTCGCGCGTGGCCCCGGCTGGCAGGCGCGTTCGCAGTTTGTGGCGAGTGCCAGCGGCGCTGGCCTCAGCGTTCGGTAAGCTTACGTCAACCCGAGTCGAAAGCTGAGAGGGTCCATGGCGCGCAGAACCTCGCGAGAATACTTCAGTGTTTCCTCAAATCAATATCTTTAGCGACAGATGGACCGTTTTTCAAATCGCTCCCCGCCGAACGCACGCCGCAGCGGGCTGCGAAAGACTGCCGTCATGACCAATATGATCCGCCGCCTCATAGCCGTTTGCCTGCTCCAGGAGGGACCGCAGAGCCTGCCGGCATCCTGGAACCTGCTGGCCGTGATCGTGGCCGTGGACGTCGCCCTCGGCTACCCGGCCGCGGCGGCATTTTCGCCGTCCTCGCAGGCGGCCGCCCAGGTGATCGTGAGCACCGTTCTGGCCGCCGGATTCGTCTATTTCGCCGTCGACCTGCGCGGCCATCGGGAGCGGTTCGTGCAGACGGCGACGGCGCTGTTCGGCACCGACGCGCTGATCACCCTGGCGGCGCTGCCCATCGTGGCCACCATGGCCCCCGAGGCCCGCAGCCAGGTCACGGTGGCAGACTTCGGCATGCTAGTCATCGGCCTATGGAACCTCGTCATCCTCGGCCACATCCTGCGCCACGCCCTGTCCATCACCCTCAGCGCCGGCGTGCTGATCGCGCTGGGCTATACCCTGGGGTCGGTGCTGCTGACCGGGGCAGTGGTGTCCTGATTCATCCGCAACCGCGAACCGCGCCACCACCATGATACGATCGCCGCAATGACGACGAACTCCGACAGCGTGCACATCCTCGGCGTCTGCGGCACCTTTATGGGCGGAGTGGCTCTGCTCGCCCGGGAGGCGGGGTTCCGAGTCAGCGGCAGCGACACCGGCATCTACCCGCCCATGAGCGACATGCTGCGCGGCCAGGGCATCGCCCTGCACGAGGGCTACGACCCAGAGGCGCTCGGCGATGACCCAGGTACCGTGGTCATCGGCAATGCGCTCTCCCGCGGCAATCCGGCCGTGGAACAGGTGCTGAGACGGCGCTGGCCGTACGCATCGGGGCCGGCCTGGCTCGCGGAGCATGTGCTGCGCGACCGCTGGGTGCTGGCGGTCAGCGGCACCCACGGCAAGACCACCACGGCCAGCCTGCTCGCCTGGATACTGGACTACGCGGGCCTGGAGCCCGGCTTTCTCATCGGCGGCATTCCCGGCAACTTCGGCGTCTCGGCACGGCTCGGGGGCGGCGACTTCTTCGTGATCGAGGCGGACGAGTACGACACGGCGTTCTTCGACAAACGCTCCAAGTTCGTCCATTTCCACCCGGATACGCTCATCGTCAACAACATCGAGTTCGACCACGCCGACATCTTCCCCGACCTGGCCGCCATTCAGCGACAGTTCCACCACCTCGTCCGCACCGTGCCGGACGACGGGCAGATCATAGCCAACGCCGACGACCGGGCGGTCGCCGAGACGCTTGCCATGGGCTGCTGGACCCCGGTAACTCGCTTCGGCGAGACGGCGGCCGCGGACTGGCGGGTCGCCGCCGAGGCCGACGGCTACAGCCTGACGCGAACCGCCGACGGCTCGCGGCAGGCCTTCGCGTCACCCCTGGCGGGCAGCCACAACGCCCGCAACGCGGTGGCCGCGCTCCTCGCCGCCCGCCACGCGGGCGTCCCCCTGGCGACGGGCATCCAGGCACTGGCCGCATTTCAGGGCGTCAAGCGGCGCCTGGAGCTGCGCGGAGAGGTGGACGGGATCAGCGTCATCGACGACTTCGCGCACCATCCGACGGCGATCGCCGCCACTATCGCCGCGCTGCGCGGGCGCCCCGGCGGCCGGATACTGGCGGTGGTCGAGCCGCGCTCCAACACCATGCGCCTCGGCGTTCACCGGGACACCCTGGCCGGCTCGCTGGCCGAGGCCGACCGGCGGTTCCTGCTCCAGCCCGCGGGGCTGGAGTGGGACGTGGCGGAGGCGGTTTCCGCGCTCCGGCCGCCGGCCTTCGTCGCCGACGACGTGGACCGGCTGTGCGACGCGGTGGTCAGCGAGGCACGTCCCGGTGACCGCATCCTGGTCATGAGCAACGGCGCCTTCGGCGGCATCCACGAGAAGCTGCTGTCCAGGCTGCAGGCGGAGCACCGCGGGGAAGCGGCGCAGTGAGCGGCGAGCAGCAGCCCGTGACCGTCGCCATGACGGGCGCCTCGGGCGCAGTCTACGGCCTGCGCCTGCTGCAGTGCGTGCTCGAGCGCGAAATCCCCGTATACCTGCTGCTTTCCGAGCCGGCGCGGCTGGTGCTGAAAATGGAGCACGACATAGCGCTGCCCGTGAGGCCCGGCGAGCTGCGCAGCACGCTAAGCGGCCGGTTCGGTACCGATCCGGCGCTGCTCCAGCCCTATGGACCGAAGGAGTGGACCTCGCCGGTGGCCTCCGGCTCGGGGGCGCCGCGCCGAATGGTGGTCTGTCCCTGCACCACCGGCACCCTGGCGGCCATCGCCAACGGCACCAGCGACCAGCTCATCGATCGGGCCGCGGACGTGGTGCTCAAAGAGCGCGGACGCCTCATCCTGGTCCTGCGCGAGACGCCGCTCTCGGAGATCCACCTGGAGAACATGCTGCGCCTGAGCCGCATGGGTGCGTTGATCATGCCCGCCAACCCGGGCTTCTACCACCGGCCCGCGGGCATCGACGGGCTGGTGGATTTCATGGTGGCCCGCATCCTGGACCACCTGGAGATACCCCACGAGCTGATGGCGAGGTGGGGGCATTGACGGCTATTGGCCGCGGATGAGCACGGATATCCTGACAATCGCGCCGGGGACGGCGCTCCCACGAGGGTTTCGCCAACCCCGGCGGCATATCGAAACCCGCGATCACAACCCCGCAAACACCCGCTCCGCCGCGTCCAGAGTGGCATTGATGGCCGCATCGTCGTGGACGGTGGACACGAAACCGGCCTCGAAGGCGGACGGGGCCAGATAGACGCCGCCCTGCAGCATGCCGTGGAAGAAGCGCTTGAAGCGCTCCACGTCGCTGTCCTTGACCTGCTCGAAGCGGGTGACCCGCTCGTCCGTGAAGAACAGCCCGAACATGGTACCGGCCCGGTTCGCGGTCAGCGGTACGCCGGCAGCGCGGGCACGCTCGACGATCCCGTCGGTGAGCCGTTCGGTCTGTTGCACAGCTCCGTCATAGGCCCCCGCGGCCGTCAATTGCTCCAGGGTGGCGAGACCCGCGGCCATGGCCACCGGATTGCCGGATAGAGTGCCGGCTTGGTAGACAGGGCCCAGGGGCGCGAGATACGTCATGATCTCCTGCCGGCCGCCGAGGGCGCCCACGGGCATCCCGCCGCCGATGACCTTGCCGAGGCAGGTCAGGTCGGGGGTGATGCCATAGCGTCCCTGGGCGCCCCCCAGGCCCACCCGGAAGCCGGTCATGACCTCGTCGAAGATCAGCACGCTGCCGGCTTCGTCGCAGCGCTCGCGGAGGGTTTCCAGGAACCCTGCCACCGGCGGTATGCAGTTCATGTTGCCGGCTACCGGCTCGACGATGACCGCCGCGATCTCGCGGCCGTAGCGATCGAACGCCTCGCGAACCGCCTCGGCATCGTTGTAGGGAAGAGTCAGGGTGTCCGCGACCACGGCCTCCGGCACTCCCGGCGAGCCGGGGATTCCCAGGGTGAGCGCACCAGAGCCGGCCTGGACCAGCAATGAGTCCACATGGCCGTGGTAGCAGCCCTGGAACTTCACGATCCTGTCCCGGCCCGTATAGCCCCGGGCCAGGCGCAGGGCGCTCATGGTCGCCTCCGTGCCGGAGTTGACCATACGCACCAGATCGATGGAGGGCACCAGCGACTCGAGCCGTTCCGCCAGCCGGGTCTCGGCCTCGGTGGGCGTGCCGAAGGTGAGCCCCTTGGCCACCGCCTTCTGCACGGCGGAGACCACGCGGGGATGGGCATGTCCGACCGCCAGCGGCCCGAAGGACAGGACGTAGTCCACGTAGCGGTTACCGTCCACGTCAACCAGATGGGGACCTTCGCCACGGTCCATGAAGACCGGATCCCCACCCACGCCGGCGAAGGCGCGGACGGCGGAGTTGACCCCGCCCACCAGGTGCTGCTGGGCTTCTTTGAATAGCTCTTGGGAACGCGTCATGTCTTGGCAGCCTCGATTGCTGGCGGAAGCACTCGACTCACAGGCCCGGCCGATACGGGCAATGGCGGGGATGTTACTAACATAGGTAAACACTGAACAATTCCGCGTGCCTCTGCGCTCCGGAGCGCCCACTGACCATTTCGACCGCGGTACCCGTTCTGACCGAAGCCGGCTCGGCTCACAAGGCGTGCCGGCCTGATACGGTCGATGGCCCGCGGCGCGGGTCAGCCGTCCGTCCGGAAGGCCGCGGCGATGGCGGCGGCGGCATCGGCCGGATCGTCGGCGGCGAACACGGCGCGGATCACCGCCAGGGCATCCAGGCCGGCCGCCACGGCCCGCGCGGCATTGTCCGCGTCGACTCCACCGATCCCCACCAGGGGCAGAGCGGGAAACCGGCGGCGGGCTTCGCGGATCAGATCCAGGTCCGCCCGGAGAGCATGGGGCTTGGTGGCGGAGGGGAACAGACTGCCGAACGCCAAGTAGTCCGCCCCGGCGGCGGCCAACCGCTCGGCCCTCTCCAGTCGGTCATAGCAGGAAACCCCGATCAGCCAGTCCGGCCCCAGCCGCCGACGCGCCTCCTCCAGGGGGATGTCGTCGCGCCCCAGATGTACACCGTGGGCGCCGCTGCGCCGGGCCAGCGCCACGTCGTCATTGACGATAAAGGTCGCCCCGTGGCGCTCGCACAGAGCCCGCAACGCCGATGCCTCCCGCAGACGCCGTTGCCCGTCGTCATGCTTGTCGCGGTACTGGACGACCCGGGCGCCGCCGATGAGCGCACGCTCCACGCGGCCGGTCAGCGCCGCGGGTGCCTGCAGGCTGCCGTCCGTGATGACGTAAAGACCACTGATCCTGTCGCGCGCTTCGGTCATTCGCCCCCAAGCCGCCGTGTCCGCTTATCGGGTCCAGCCGGCCACAGCCCGGCCTCCTCTTAATGCGCTTCCAGGCTGGCCTTACCTATGATCGGATTAGTAAAGTAACGCCTCGCTGACCCTGGGGCTACTCGAACCCGCGAGAGACGAGGCACGATGGAATACAAGGCTTACATGTGCGTGATATGCGGCTGGATCTACGAGGAGGACAAGGGCCTCCCCGAAGCCGGCATCGAGCCCGGAACCCGCTGGGAGGATATCCCGGACACCTTCACCTGCCCGGAATGCGGCGCGGGGAAGGAAGACTTCGAGATGATCGAAATCTAGCGTGGCCTCACCCCACCCGGCTACGCGAGCAGTAAATACACCCCGCCCGCGATGACCACGACTGCGGCGGCCGCCGCGGCAGCATACCAGCCGAGCGCCCTCCGACGCCCGAACTCACCGCCCATCTCACGAGGCGGCTCCTGAGCCGGCTGTGAGAAGGCCGGCGGCGGCGTCCGCCGCGGTTCTTCGGTCTCGGCGGCCTCTGCGGACGAAGCCGCCTTCGGCGGTGTCCGCTCGGGCTCCCGCGCGTCGGACGGCGCATCGGCGGACGTGTCGATAACGAACTCTTCGTCGCCCGACGCTGCGGCCGGCTCGCCCTCTGCCTCCCCATTGGAGTAAATGGAATCGTCGGAAGGGAGAAGCATGAACTCCTCGGAGAATTCCCCTCCCAGAGCGGAGCCGAGGTCGATGTTGGCGAGGTCCAGGTAGACCGTATTGTCCTCCTGGGGCAGGCGCCGGCGCCCTTCCGGCGACTCGTCCCGCTCGCTGCGGAAAGAGTCGTAGACGGCCCGGAGCTGCTCGCCGGAACGGTCCATGGCGGCGCGCTGCTCCGCGGTGGCCTGCTGCTCGATGCCGGCGTCCAGTTGGGCCTGCAGGTTACGGTCGAGCTGCTGGCGGCGCCGCTCGGAGGCCTTCAGCGCCCGCCGCAGCTTGTCGATGGCCCGGCGTCCCGCCAGCTGCGCCTGCTTGACCTTTGCCTTCTCCAGGCTGACGTTGTTTTGCTCGCGCTTGAGCGACTCCTGCAGCTGGCGGTTCCGTTCCTGTTCCCGGACCAGCTCACGCTGCGTTTCCGCCAGCTCCTGGTCGAGCTTCTCCATCTCCTCTTCGGCGCTCTTCCAGGCGGTGCTAGCCGCGGACCGGAACTTGTCGACCTCCTGCTGGGCCTGTTTCTCGTTCTCTTTCTCGAGCGCCTCGAGGCGGTTATAGAGTTCATGATAGCGGCGTTTGGCATGCTCCGCCTCGGACTGGGCCGCCTTCAGCTCCCCCTTCAGGTAGGCGACCTGCTCTTCGGCCCGCCGTCGCCTCGCCACCTCGCTGGCCTGGGAGCGGACCGATTCCTGCTGCAGCCGCTGCTGACTGGACTCCAGCTCACCCCGATAGTAGGAGGTGACCTCGTCCAGCCTGCCCTGCACTTCCTCCAGCTCCTGCTGCAGGCGGGCGATCTCGGCATCCTTGCTGGCGCCACTGCGTAACAGCTTCATCTTCCTGGCACTGCTATCCGTGGACATTCGTTCCACTCCTTAGACTGGCCGGGGATACAAGTCAACTGCGGTCCAGATCAATAACCGCCGCAGCCAATATCCAGCGTTTCCGGCACACCGTTCAGGCGCTCGACGCCGGTCTCGAGTCGTCCGTCGCCGTGGAGACGGAACCAGCGATAGCCTGGCGGCGCCTCATCCACGGTGAAAGTCTTCTGCCCGGGCTTGAACTGGATGCAGGTCGACGGCGAGGCGAACAGATCCACGTCGCCGCGCACACCGCGCCAGTCCTGGTGCACATGCCCCCAGACCACCGCCCGGACCTGGGGGAACTCGTCGATGACCCGCCACAGCGCCTCGGCATTGTCGATGCCGATGCGGTCCAGCCAGTCGCTGCCCATGGCCACCGGATGGTGGTGCAGGCAGATTATCGCGTGGAAGTTGCGATGATCGGACAGGCAGCGGCGCAGCAGGGCCAGCTGCTCCTCGCGGAGATGCCCCCCTGTAGCGCCCGGCACCACCGTGTCGAGCATCACGAACTGCCAGCGGCCGAGAATCGCGCTGCCGGACCAGGTTACCCGCCCGCCTTCCATGACCTGGCGCATGGTATCCGGCGCATCGTGGTTGCCCGGAATCACCAGCGTTCGCACGGCCAGATCCTCGAACTGCGACTTGAAGCGGCGATAGGCGGCCGCCGAGCCGTCGTGGACGATATCCCCCGTAGCGAGGACCAGGTCCACCGGCCAGTGCTCCCGCAGCACCTTTTCCATGACCTCGAAATAGCTCCGCTCCGTGGTCAGCCCTCCCAGCCGGCCCCGCGGGTCGGCGTAGAGGTGCGTGTCGGTAATCTGCAGCACCCTCAGACAGTCACCTTCGGCCCCGCCGCGAGCACGCTCGTCGAATGCCGCGACGTTGTCCGCAAAATCCGTCATGCAAGTCCCCTGAAACGAAACGGCGACGCCGGCCGCAGCCGCCCGACAAGGGGGCCGTGCACGCACGCCTGCAAGACTCAGTTGTCCAAGTCCACGGTGACGCAGCCCTCCGGCTGGCCGGTGTTGCGCTATCTGGCTGAAGAGTCATCACCACACGACGCAGCTTCCCTTGTTAAGCACCCACCGCGATCCGGAGACGAACCGCATCGAGGCGGATAGAATGTCACGGAACACAGGCCCGCCGCGGCGCCGCCCAAACCGCTCCGCTGGACGGAGAAGCGTACGCGTGGCAGGGTCGCGTCTAGCGCTGCCCAGGCCGCCGCGACCGATCGCCCGCGCCTCGCGCTCCCTCGGCAACGGCAGCCCGGGCGTCGCAGTGCGCTCTGTGATCCAGAGCATTAGTATAGAAACCGACTTTCCGCCGATTCTGTAGGAGAGTTCACAACTTCCCAGGGTGCCTCGATGAGCAACAAGACCCTGAATCTGCCGAATTACATCCATGAATACCTGCTCGAGTACGGCGGCACGGAACCCGCCATCCTGACGCGACTGCGCGAGGAGACGGCCAGGCTGCCCATGGCGGGCATGCAGATCGCGCCGGAACAGGGGCGTCTGCTGGATTTCCTGGTGCGCCTGTGCGGCGTGCGCCGCGCCGTTGAAGTCGGCGTGTTCACCGGCTACAGCGCCCTCTGCCAGGCGCTCGCCATGCCGGCCGACGGCCATCTCATCGGCTGTGACATCAACGCCGAGTGGACGAGCATCGCCCAGCGCTACTGGCGCGAGGCCGGCGTGGACGACCGAATCGAGCTGCGACTGGGTCCCGCCATGGACACCCTCGACGGCCTGCTCGGCGAGCTCGGCGAGAACAGCCAGGACTTCGCATTCATTGACGCCGACAAGGAACACTACGCCGGCTATTATGAACGGTGTCTGAAGCTGCTACGGCCCGGCGGTGTAGTTGCGGTGGACAACGTGCTATGGTCGGGACGCGTGGCCAGACCCGACCGGCGGGACGCTGACACCGAGGCGTTGCGCGCGTTCAACACGGCACTCCGTGAGGACCACCGGGTGCATTTCGTCATGCTCCCGGTCGCGGACGGACTGACGCTGGCCATGAAGAAACCATAAGTAGCTCGGCCGACTCCGCGGGCGGCCGGAAGAATGGATAAGGAGAATCGATTCGTGCAATGCCGACGCGCGGGCCTGATCGCCAGCCTGCTGGCCGCCACTCTCCTGGTCGGCTGCGCCACGTCACCGGAGCTGAAGAACGCCGGTCCGGACTTCGATACGGCCAAGCAGGCGTACCTGAAAGGCGACTACCAGCGAGCGCTGCCGCTGCTGAAGAATGAGGCGAAGCGCGGCACACCCCGCGCCCAGTACACCCTCGGCTACATGTATTACAACGGGCTGGGCGTCAAGCAGGACGAGAGCGTGGCCGTGGAATGGATACGACAGGCCGCCAACAATGGTGATCCGCTGGCCGTGGAAGCCCTGAGCCGCATGGCGGTCACCATGACCCGGCGCACCCCGGGAGCGGAGGCCACGGAGCTCGGGGATCAGGACCGGCAGAGCCAACAGCAGCAACAGCAGCAGTAACCGCTCAGCCTATCGCCACGACCGCCTCGCCGGTCACCTTGGGCGCGCCGTCGGTTCCGCGCGCCGTCAGGGTGAGCCGCAGCCGCTGCTCGCCGCCCTCGGTATGACGATCCGCCACCACCGGTGTGACCCTCAGCTGCTCATGCACGCAGATCGTGCCGACGAAGCGTGCGCTGAACGAGCGGATCGCCTGCTGCGGCACCAGCGCAGTCACCGCACGCCCCATATATGCCATGGCGAGCATGCCGTGGGCGATCACGTCCTCCAATCCCTGGGCCCGGGCATAGTCAATGTCGATGTGCAGCGGGTTGTGATCACCCGAGGCCCCGGCATACAGCGCTAGTGTCGACCGGCTAACGGCGGGCGCCGTCAGCTCCGGCAGCACGTCCCCGGCCTGTGCGTCCTGCAGCGCGCTCACGGCCCGCGCCGCACGACGATTACCGAGCGCAACTCCGCCACCGGCCTGTCCTCCCCGTCACGGACGGCCGTCTCCCGCACGATGAGCTCCAGCGCTTTCCCCTTGCGGGTATAGATATCCGAGATCCGCGGGTGAAACGCCAGCGGCTCTCCCGCATAGGCCAGTCGATGGTAGCGGAAGCTCTGCTCCCCGTGCAGGACCCTGCCGAGATCGACGCCCATCTCCTGGAGATAGGCATAGGGTTCCGGCAAGGCCATGTCCAGGCAAAACAGGAAAGTAGGCGGCACCGGCAGTGAGGGATGCCCGGCGGCACGGGCCGCGGCCTCGTCCGAGTAGGCCGGGTCCGATTCGCCGATGACTCGGGCGAAGAAGCGCAGGCGCCCGACCTCGGCCGCTGCGATATGGGTCGGCAGCACCATGCCGACGAAGCGCTCCCGATCAGCGGGGATGCCCGTCATGGCCTAGTCCCGCGGCACTGAGGCGGCGTCGGCGCCGCCTCCGCGTCCGTTCACCTCCGTCGGCCTCACAGGCGTTCGATGATGGTGACGTTGGCCAGGCCGCCGCCCTCGCACATGGTCTGCAGGCCGTAGCGGCCGCCGCGCTGACCCAGGGCATGGACCAGCGTGGTCATCAGCTTCGTACCCGAACCGCCCAGGGGATGGCCGAGGGCGATGGCGCCGCCGTTGACGTTGAGCCGGTCCGGATCGGCGCCGGTGGTCTGCAGCCAGGCCAGGGGCACCGGCGCGAAGGCCTCGTTGACCTCGAACACGTCGATGTCGTCCACGCTCAGGCCGGCCTTGTCCAGGGCTTTCCGGGTGGCCGGAATGGGCGCCTCCAGCATGATCACCGGATCGTGGCCGATCACGGTCATCTGGTGAATGCGGGCCAGGGGCTCGACGCCGAGGGCCTTCAGCCCGTGCTCGTTGACTACCATGACGCCGGTGGCGCCGTCGCAGATCTGGCTGGCATTGGCCGCGCTGATGTAGCCGCCCTCCTTCAACGCGTCCACGCCCTTGATCCCTTCCAGAGAGGCGTCGAAGCGAATGCCCTCGTCCACGGTGTGCATCTCGCCGATGGCGTTGCCCTCGAAATCCCTTGCCTCCACTGGCAGGATCTCCGCCTCGAAGCAGCCGGCCCGGGTGGCCTCGATGGCCCGCTGATGGCTCTTCAGCGAGTACTCGTCCAGCTCGTCCTTGGTCAGGCCGTATTTCTTGGCCATCATCTCCGCACCCATGAACTGGCTGAACTCCGGCACGTCCGGGTAGCGCTCGCGTAACTTCGCGCTCATGTAGTGACCCATGTCGGCCTTCTGCGGGAGCTTGACCGTCGAGTACATGGGTACGCGGCTCATGCTCTCCACGCCGGCAGCGATCACCACGTCCATGGCACCGGCCATCACCGCCTGGGCGGCGAAATGCAGGGCCTGCTGGGAGCTGCCGCACTGGCGATCGACGGAGGTGCCGGGCACCGACTGCGGCAGGCTCGAGGCCAGCACGGCGTTGCGCGCCACGTTGATGCCCTGCTCGCCGATCTGGCTCACGCAGCCCATGATGACGTCTTCGACCACGGCCGGATCCGCCCCGGTGCGCTCCACCAGCCCGTCCAGGACGTGGGCCGCCAGGTCCACTGGATGCCAGCCGGAGAGCCGGCCGCCCTTGCGGCCGCCGGCGGTGCGGGTGGCCGCCACGATATATGCTTCAGGCATGTCGCTGTGTCCTTCACGCTATGCCGCCGGCATCCGCCGGCGGCGTTGGTAGATCCAGGGAGACACTGAATCATTCCCGCGTGCCTCTGCGCTCCAGAGCGGTGCCCTGGTAAGGCGGCGTTCGCCGTGAATGGCCGTAGCCCTTGACAAGAACGCCAACGCAATTCAGGGGGCCGCGCGAATTGTTCAGTGTTTCCCTACGTCCTACACATTCTAAGCCGCGCTCCGGCTATGCGCGTCGTCGCAACCGACGAACCGGAGCCCCATCCGCCCGCCTCAGCGCGGCGCCATGCGGATCGCGCCGTCCAGGCGCACGCTCTCGCCGTTGAAGTAGCCGTTGACGATCATGGTCTCGGCCAGCTGCGCGAATTCCTCCGGACGGCCGAGCCGTTTGGGGAACGGTACCGAGGCGGCCAGCGCCTCCTTGACGTGCTCCGGCAGCCCGGCCATGAGGGGGGTGTTGAAGATACCGGGCATGATGGTGTTGACCCGGATGCCCTCGCCCATGAGGTCCCGGGCGATGGGCAGCGTCATGCCCACGATGGCGGCTTTGGAAGCGGAATAGGCCGCCTGGCCTATCTGCCCGTCCTGGGCAGCCACCGACGCCGTGTTGACGATGGCGCCGCGCTCGCCGTCCTCCAGCGGATCCAGGGACAGCATACCGGCGGCCGACTTGGCCGTGCAGCGGAAGGTCCCCACCAGGTTGATCTGGATGATGCGGTCGAACTCGGCGATCGGGAAGTGCTGAACCTCGCCGGTGTCCTTGGAGCGGCCGGCGGTCTTGTGAGCGTTGCCGGTGCCGGCGCAGTTGAGCAGGATCCGCTCCTGGCCGATGGCCTCGCGAGCCTTGGAGAATGCCGCGTCCACGTCGGCCTCGTTGGTCACGTCCGCCTTGCAGAACACGCCGCCGAGCTCCTTCGCGACCGCCTCGCCCTTGGTCTCGTTGAAGTCGAACAGGGCCACTTTGACGCCGGCGGCGGCCAGCCGCCGGGCGGCTGCCTCGCCGAGGCCCGAGGCGCCGCCGGTGATCACCGCGCTGACTGAGCCGTCTAGCTTCATGTCGATTCGTCCTTCTGCTGGTTGAATGCAAGGGAAACACTGAAATATTCCCAAGTACGCCGGCCCGAACCGACTGGAACACGGTCCGGCGGCTGTGGTGTCGAGGTTAAGACTGCGGCCGTCGCCCCACATCGTCGAAAGCGACGAGATGCCCGCCGTCCCGGAAGGTCGTTTACCGGCCTCCGGGCTGGCGCCGCGGCATCCTGACACATAGACTGACCACACACCGGCGGCCGGGCGAAGCGTGCTGTTTCCCGCCAATGCCGGCCGGCGGCTTCACCGACCACGGATTGGCGGCCACACGGTATCAGTCGACAGTGCAAGTTTCCCGGGAGTCAGCCATGCATGTCGCGCAGGGGGCTTCGTCGCCGGCACCCCCGACGGCGGTCCTGGAAAGCAAGCTGAATCCGCCCACGGCACGCAGTTGGCAGATCCGCCGCTCGCACCTGCGCGAGCGCTTCCACGGCTCCAACGCCAAGCTGGTACTGATCTGGGCGCCGGCGGGATTCGGCAAAACCACGGCCATGAGCCAGTGCATGGCCGAGCTGCAGGCGAACGGCGTCGATACGGCTTGGCTCACCCTGGACCAGGCGGACAACGACGTCTCCCGGTTTCTGTACAGCCTGGAAGCCGCCGTGGCCCGGCTGACCGGCGACCCCTGTCGGCCCGACCACAGCGAGGACGACAGCCGGTCGGCCGGCGAAACGGCCCTTCAGCTGATGGCGCGCCTGGCGGACGACACGCCGGCGTTCGCCTTGTTCCTGGACGATTTCGAGCGCATCCAGGACCCGTCCGTGCGGGGTCTGGTACGCGAGATCATCGACCATCTGCCGCGCCGCGGCCAGCTGGTCATCGGCTCACGCAGCCTGCCCGATTTGGGCCTGGGCCGGCTGCGGGCGCGCGGCCAACTGCTGGAGATCGACGCGGCCCAGCTGCGTTTCTCCAAGAAGGAAACGGCCGATTTCCTGCTCGAAAGACGGCGGCTGCCGCTGACCGAAACGGACCTCGCCCGCATCCACGACAAGACCGAGGGCTGGGTCACCGCCCTGTGGCTGGCCTCCCTGGCCATGGAGGACCATCCCGAGCCCGGGGCGTTCATCGACCGCTTCTCCGGTGCCAGCCAGACGGTGGCCGAGTACCTGGCCGAGGACGTACTGGCCCGCCAGCCGCCCGAGGTGCGCCGATTCCTGCTGCGCACCAGCATCCTGCACCATCTCAGCGCCCCTCTGTGCGATGCCCTGGTGCCCGGGACCCACAGCGAAACCCTGCTCCGACGCCTGGACGCCAGCAACCTGTTTCTAACGCCCATGGAGGGCGAGGAGCGCATCTACCGTTACCACAGCCTCTTTGCGGACTTCCTGCGGGCGCGGCTGGCGGAGGAGATGCCCGACGAGGTACCGCGGCTGCATCGGGCCGCGTCGGACTGGTACGAGTCTCAGGGGCGGCCGGTACCGGCCATAGACCACGCCCTCGAAGGCCACAACTTCGATCGTGCCCTGCGGCTGCTTTCCGAACACGCCGACAGGCTGCTCTCCCAGGGCCGGATGCGGCTGCTGGCGCGCTGGTTCCAGGCGCTGCCCGAGCATCTGCTGCGGCGGCGTCCCCGGCTGCAGGTAGCCCGCGTCTGGGCCCTGTGCTTCACTCACGCACCCCATGAAACGCTTCAGGTGCTGCGCGACACGGGCCTGGAAGCTTCGGCGGACCCAGAAATCCGGGCCCACGTGCGGGCGATCCGCCCACTGCTGCTCGCCATCACGGATCGCTTCGAGGAGGCCCAGGAGGCCGGCCGCCGGGGCCTCACGGATCTCCCCACACCGGCACCGTTCGCGGACATGGCCCTGATCAACGCCATGGCCAACGTCTACTCGGTCATGGGCGAATATGCCCAGGCGCGGCAGCTGCTCGACAGCGCCCGGGACGCCCAGGGCACCCACGAGAGCGCCTTCAACGTGATGTATTCCGAGTCCATCGACGGGATCATCGACTTGCAGGAAGGCCGTCAGCGCCAGGCTGCCGCCCGCTTCCGCCTGGCCGTGGGCGCCACCCGCCGCGCCACGGCGTTCAGCCATATCAACGCCAATGCGTGGGCCGGGGTACTGCATGCCAGCGCCGTCTACGAAGCCAACCAGCCCGGCCAGGCCGCCCGCCTGCTGAACGTCTACGTGCCCATGGCGAAAGACGTGGGGCTGGCGGACCACATGCTGCTGGGGGATGTCATGCTGGCCCGCATCGCCTTTCACGACGGCGACGTGGACCGCGCCTTCCAGATCCTCACCGGCCTGGAGCACATGGGCTACGTGCGCCAGCTGCCACGGGTGGTCGCCACCACGCGGCTGGAGCGCGCGCGGCTGCTGCTCATGCAGGGCCGCGGCATGGCCGCTCGCGACGAGCTGGACCGGGCCGATATCGGCGACGTCTGGGAGCGGATCGCCCCGCTCCGCCTTCCCGCCAACGATCTGGAATATTTGCAGATGGGGCGCTGGCGCTGGGAAATCCATTCGGGACGGCCGGAGACGGTCTGCGAGCCGCTCCGGCACGCCTTGGAGGATGCCCGCGCCGCGACGCGATATCGCCGAGCCCTCAAGCTGCAGCTGCTGCTGGCCATCGCGCATCACCACGCCGGCCATGCCGGCGAAGCAATGGCGGCCATCGGCGAGCTGCTGGAAACCGCCTGCGCGGAAGGCTATCTCCGGCTGATCGTCGACGAGGGCCCGGCGGCCGGCTCAGTGATCATGCAGTTCCGCAATGGGAGCGGTCAGGGCGGCGCCGGCCGCAGCGACCCCATACTGGCCGAATACGTGGAGCGGCTGCTGGAGGCGTTCGGGCCGGCGGTCACCGACGTGCCGGCCGAGCCCCGGCAGGGACTGCTGGAGCCGCTGACCCGCAAGGAGATCCAGGTGCTGCAGCTGCTGGCCGAAGGCTATTCCAACAGTGCCATGGCCGAGAAGCTGTTCGTGTCCGACAGCACCGTGCGCACGCACCTGCGCAACATCAACGCCAAGCTGAGCGCCGCCAGCCGCACCCAGGCCGTGGCGATTGCACGGCGAGTAGGGGTGATTTGAGTCGGAGGAGGTCGCCAGCCGCCATAGCTCGACACCGCCGAAGGCGGTGCCGACATGCGGCGCTAAGGAATCGCGGCGGGGTCGCCGCTCCCACGGGGGCTCCGATTTAGCTAGGCGGAACCCCCGTGGGAGCGGCGACCCCGCCGCGATTCCTTCCGGCAGCCGGGAAAGCGGCTGCCGCTCCACTAGGGAAAATTCGGAATATTCGGCTCCGTACCCTCGATGTGCACGCCGTCGTAGTGGCTGCGGATGATGGCTTCCACCTCCCCCACGCGCCGCTTGGGCACATCCACCATCATCAGGATCTCGCCGGCGTCGATGGCCTCGCGGAAGCGCGTGGTCTGGGAGTTGGGCGAGTCGATGCCCAGCATGCTCGCCATCCACGCGCCGAAGCCCGCGCCCACCAGCAGAAAGCCCAGCACGGCGCCGCCGCCGAAGATGACCCCCGCCGCCGGTACGCTAACCGCCACCACGCCGGCCAGCGCGCCCGTCACTCCGCCGATGGTAGCGCCCTTCTCCAGCGCCGGAATCAGGTCGCTGCTCTGGGCCAGCCCGGCCCTGGGCAGCCCCTCCAGCGGCGTGCCGTCGCGCGCGACGAGGTGGATATGACGCTCCTCTACGTGGTTGAGCAGCAGCTCGTGAACGACATTACGGGCAATATCGACATCCGGCAGCATGAAGTAGATACGTCGCATGGCACGCCTCCTGGCCCGGCGGGCGACTTCGCCAAATGTGTCGGGGCGGCTCGGCCCGCCAATTGTCGTTGCGCTGTCCGGGCGGCCCCCTTCCCCTAAGTGTGCGATATCCCGTCAGGGGTTCAAGGTGCTTTCAGGGTCTCGACTGTCACGGGCCCCGGCCGCGGCCAGCCCGCAAGGCGCGGGACACCGGTGGGCTGCGCCGACCCTACATCTGCGCGGGGTGGGGCATACCGGCACCGAAGACATGCATCATGTCCGGCCCGAACAATGTCCAGGCACCGAAGACGATGACCAGCAGGCCCGCCGCACGCCGCAGGCGGCGGTCGCCGGCATACCGTCGCAGACGCCCTGCCAGCGCGCCCGTGGCGACCATCGCCGGCAGCGTGCCGAGGCCGAAGGCCGCCATCAGGGCGGCGCCCCGGCCGGGTCCGCCGGAAACCGCCGCCACCACCAGCACGCTGTAGACCAGGCCACAGGGCAGCCAGCCCCACAGCGCACCGAGCGCCAACGCCGTCCCCGGATCGCGCACCGGCATCAGGCGCCGCCCCAGCGGCGCCAGCCTGCGCCAGAACCGCCCTCCCAGACCCTCCAGATGGCGCAGACCCCGCCAACGGAACGCCAGCTGGAGCCCGATGGCGACCATCAGCGCGCCGGTGGCCCAGCGCAGGACATGACTCCACGCCGCCACTTCCACCATCGAGCCCAGCCACAGTCCGATGCCGCCGGCGACGGCGCCGGCAATGCTGTAGCTGGTGATGCGGCCCAGGTTGTAGAGCAGCAGATACCCGAGCAGCCGGGGGGCGGTGCGGCGTTCCTCGGGCAGCCCCATACCCAGGCCGCCGGCGATGCCGCCGCACATGGCAAGACAGTGAGTGCTGCCCAGAAGACCGGCAAGCAAAGCCGCGATCAGCGTCATCTCGGTAGTCATGAAGGGCGGTCGTCCTCCTCGTTGTCGGCCGCGTCCCGCTGCCCGGCGGTGGTGCGGTCGCGCGCCGGCGGCTCATCGTCATCGGACAGGATGCGGTAGGCCGGGCTGTCCAGATCGTCGAACTGGCCGCTGCCCACCGCCCACAGGAAGGCCCAGATGGCCACCCCGAGCAGCACCAGGCCGAGTGGAATCAGCACGAAAATGATGTTCATGTCAGGCTCCCCCCGACACCGAGGCGACGGGCCTGGGCAACGGACAGGATGCACCGGTCACCGTCTGGCGCCGGTTGAGCCGCATCGCGTTCAGCACCACCAGGATGGAACTGGCTGACATGCCCAGCGCGGCGGCCCAGGGAGCGATCAGGCCAGCCCCGGCGAGGGGCACCGCAACGGCGTTGTAAAGCACCGCCCAGACCAGGTTCTCGCGGATGACGGCCACCGTGCGGCGCGCGGCACGGACGCCGTCGCTCAGCGCCGCCAGCGTGGAAGCGGTGAGGACCACGTCGGCAGTGGTCTGGGCCAGGTCACTGCCCGACCCCATGGCGATGGAGACATCCGCGGCAGCCAGGATCGGCGCGTCGTTGACGCCGTCGCCCACCACCGCGACGACGTGTCCCGCGCGCTGGAGCCGCTGCAGATGCGCCAGCTTGTCCTCGGGTGTCAGTCGCGCCCGGGCCTCGTCGATATGCAGATCCCGGGCAATGGCAGTCACGGCCCGCTCGCCGTCGCCGCTGACGATCTCCGGGACGACGCCCAAGTTGCGCAGTGTCTCGACAGCGCCCGCCGCCCCGCCCCGAACCTCGTCGTTCAGGGCAAAATAAGCAAGCACGCCCGCTTCGTCGGCCAATGCCAGCCAACCGCCGGCGTCACGGCCCGTGCCAGCCTCGACACCGGCAAGGGCCGCCGCCCAGACCGGCCGCCCCAGCCGATAGCGGCGCCCGGCCACGCGGCCCGCCAGCCCTGAGCCCGGCAGGTGGGTCACGTCCGACGCCATGCGGCCGTCGTCGAAGCCGCGGAACGCCACGGCCACCGGGTGAGCGGAGAAGCGCTCCAGGGCGGCGGCCACGCTGCGGCACTCGCCGATGTCCAGCGCCCCGCAGGGCTCGCTCCGGGCAAGGGAGATACGGCCCTCGGTGAGCGTGCCGGTCTTGTCGAACAACACCCGGTCGACACGCGCCAGGGCTTCCAGGGCACGGGCCCGCGTCACCACCAGCCCACCCCGGGCCAAGCGTCCCGTGGCGGCCACCAGGGCCGCTGGCGTGGCCAGCGACAGGGCGCAGGGACAGGTCACCACCAGCACCGCCAGGGTGGTCTCGAAGGCGCGTTCCGGCGCCAGCGCCAGCCAGATCCCGCCGACCGCGCCGGCGATCAGCAGCACCGCGGAGACGAAGCGGCCGGCGACGCGATCCGCCAGCCGGGCCAGCGGCGGACGTTCACCCTGGGCCCGTTCGAGCAGTCGGCGGATGTGGGCCACGGTGCTTTCCGCGCCGACCCGTTCCACGGCCACGGTGAGCGCCGCGCTGGCATTGATGCTGCCGCCGACCACCCTGTCGCCCGCGCTCCGGTGCACCGGCTCCGATTCGCCGGTCAGCATGGACTCGTCCAGGTAGCTGTCGCCATCGGCGATACGCCCGTCCGCCGGCACCACCTCTCCCGGCCGGACGCGCAGCCGGTCGCCCACGGCCAACCGGTCCACGGTTACGCGCTCCTCCCCATCGGCGCCCAGCCGCAGCGCCGTGCCCGGCAGCAGCCGCGCCACGGCGTCGGTCGCCGAGCCCGCCTTGTGGCGGGCGGTCAGCTCCAGGAAGCGCGCGACCGACAGGAAGAAGACGAACATGGTCACCGAGTCGAAATAGACCTCGCCGCGGCCGGTCACGGTGGCCCAGACGCTGGCGCCGAATGCCGAGCCCACCGCCAGGGCCACGGGTACGTCCATGCCGGGGCGGCGGGCGCGCAGGTCGCGCCAGGCACCCAGGAAGAACGGCTGCGCCGAGTACAGTACCACCGGCGTCGTGACAATCAGGCTTACGGCCCGGAGGAAGTGCTCGTAGATCGGCTCGATACCCTGGAAGGTGCCGGCGTAGAGACCCACCGCGTACATCATGACCTGCATCATGGCCAGCCCCGCCACGCCCAGGCGCTTCAGCGCTCGACGGCGCTCGCGCAGGGCCATGGGGACGGCCTCTTCGGGAGTCAGCGGATGGGGTCGGTAGCCGAGCTCGCCGAGCTGGCGGAAGATCGTGCTCAAGGGGATGCGCGAGACGTCCCAGCGCACGTGGGCCCGGCCGGTGGCCGGGTTGACGCGGATCTCCTCGATCCCGTCACAGCGGCTCAACACGTGCTCGATCAGCCAGCCGCAGGCGGCGCAGCTCAGACCCTCCACCAGGAGCACCGCCTCGCGCTCCGTCTCCGAAACCCGCCGTACGAACTCGGTCTGGTTCTCGGTACGGTCGTAGGCCAGCCATTCGTCGCCGCGGTCGGTGATCGGCGTGCCCGGATTGGCCGTGCGGAAGCGGTAGAAATCCGACAGACCCGCCCCGGAGATCATGGTTGCCACGGCCTCGCAGCCGGCGCAGCAGACAGGATGGTCGACGCCGTCGATGCGCACGGTCCGCCGCTCCCCGGCCGGTACCGGCTCGCCGCAGTGGAAACAGGTGGCGGACTCCTCCGACATCGCTGCGGGCGATCAGCTTCCGGGAGCGGCCTTGGGCTGCAGGCTGAGCTCTTCACCGGTGCCAGAGAGCACGCCGGCCAGGCGCCAGTTACCGTCGTCCGGCTCCAGCTGCACGTAGCGGCGGCCTTCGGGCAGACGCCGGATCGCCGCCCGGTAGACGCCGGTGCTGTCCCGGTGGAGCTCGACGTTCACGTCACGCCTGTCGTCCGTTGGGTGGGTCAGCCGCAGCATGAGCTGTCTCGGCGCCCCCTCCTCCAGCCCGAACAGGGCCAGCGAGACCCGGCCTTCGTCGCGCTGCACGTGCAGGCGTCCGGTAACGCCCAGCCGCCGGGCTTCGGCGTCGCGCTCCTCGCTCTTGTGCGTGGCCAGCCCGATCTTCGCGTAATCGTCCACCACCAGCGGCGGCGTCGTGCCGGCGCTGGTGGTGGCGAAAATCGCCGCCCAGAACACCACGGTGGCCAGCGGCGGAACGGACAGGAACCAGATCCAGGGCTCCCGGTACCAGGGACGGGGCTTGGGCGTACTGACGTCGTTGATCATCTTCACTGCTCCGTCGGCGCGTGGAAACGGGTGTCCTCGCGCACGGTGAGGTTCGGGTCATCGGTGCTGCGCGCGGTGAGCGCGATGTCGGCGACGAACTTGCCCGCCACCGCGTCGAAGTCCGCCTGCACCCGGGCCGGCACGCTGCGCACCTCGCCGGGGGCGACCTTGAACACGGGCGGCTGGGTTTCGACCCGGATGGTCGGCAGGCCCTCGGCGCTGACACGGTAGCTGTGCACCTTGGAGTCCATGTTCATGACCTTCAGCATATAGACGTTCTCCACCACGCTGTCATTGTCGACCAGCCGGTAGAGCGCGTTGCGGTCGGGCACGATGTCCATGCGCAGGGGCTCGCGCAGGGCCAGGGAGACGCCGGCGGCGGAGGCGACGGCCAGCAGGAGCAGGCCGTAGACGATGACCCGCGGCCGGAGAAGCCGCGTGGATTTCCCCTCCAGCGCGTTCTCGGTGGTGTAGCGGATGAGCCCGCGCGGGTAGTTCATGCGGTCCATCACCTGATCGCAGGCGTCGATGCAGGCCCCGCAGGCGATGCACTCGTACTGCAGCCCATCGCGGATGTCGATGCCGGTGGGGCAGACCTGGACGCAGAGGTTGCAGTCGATGCAGTCGCCCAGGCCCAGCTCACGCGGATCGGCGTCCCGACGCCGACCGCCGCGGGGCTCGCCGCGGGCCTCATCGTAGGAGATGATCAGGGTGTTGCGGTCGAACATGGCGCTCTGAAAGCGCGCATAGGGGCACATGTACAGGCAGACGTTCTCCCGCATGAAGCCCGCATTGCCCCAGGTTGCGAAGCCGTAGAACAGGGCCCAGAACGTCTCCCAGGGCCCCAGGTCGAACGTCAGCAGCCGGGCACCCAGCTCGGTGATCGGCGTGAAGAATCCGACGAAAGTGAATCCGGTCCATGCGGCGAAGAGCACCCAGAGCGTGTGCTTGCCGCCCTTGCGGACGAGCTTGTTGGCGTTCCACGGGCCCTTGTCCAGCTTCATCCGCTTGGCGCGGTCGCCCTCGGTCCAGCGCTCGATCCACATGAAGACCTCGGTCCACACGGTCTGCGGACAGGCATAGCCGCACCAGACCCGGCCGGCCATGGCCGTCACCCAGAACAGGGTCAGGGCGCTCAGGATCAGCAGCAGGGCCAGGTAGAAGAAGTCCTGGGGCCAGAGAGTCAGCCCGAAGATGTGGAACTGCCGGGCCGGCAGGTCGAACAGCACGGCCTGGCGATCGCCCCATGGCACCCAGGGCAGGACGTAGAACAGGCCGAGCAGCAGGAACACGCACGCCTTGCGCAGGGTCTGGAACCGGCCCTTGATTTCCCGGGGATAGACCTTCTCCCGGGACTGGTACATGGACTGGACGACGGCCTCGGTCTCGTCCTGGGCGTTCTTGCGGTGTCTGCGTCGGGCCGTGCCCTTGGCCTCGGTACTGCTAGTGCTCATTGGGTGACTCGTGGCGCCGCCGGGCGCGTGCGACTGGGCGATAGAGGATCAGGGTCAGGGCGCTGGACAGCGCGGCCCAGCCCCAGAACATAAAGAAGCCGATGGTGTAGCCCATGCGGCGGCCGATCTCCCAACTCGGGAAGGTCGCCGAGCGCAGGGTCTCGGGATCGATATTGGCGAAGAAGACGAACGTGGCCGCCGCAGCCACCAGGAACGACGGCCAAAGCACAGCCCCGAGCAGCCGCCCGGGGCTCCCTTCCTTCAGTTGAATCGGTTCGCTCACTGAGCGTTGTCCTCCCGGGCCGAGAGGCTGTAGACATACGCGGCAAGCACGTGGACCCGCTCCTCGCCGAGGCGCTCCTTGTGCGCCGGCATGCGCCCCTGGCGGCCATTGCGGATGGTCTCCTTGATGGTCTCCAGAGAGCCGCCGTACAGCCAGTCGTTGTCGGTCAGATTCGGCGCGCCGATGGTCTGGTTACCCTTGGCATCCTTCCCGTGGCAACTGGTGCACAGCTGCTGGAATTTCTCCCGGCCTGCGCTGACGAAGGCCTCGGGCGCGCTGCGTCCGTTGAGACTGTAGACGTACGCCGCCACCTCCTCCAGCCCCCGGGTGCCGAGAGCGGCACCCCAGGACGGCATCACGCCCTGGCGACCGTAGAGGATGGTCTGCTGGATGTTCTCCGGCGAGCCGCCGTACAGCCAGGCATGGTCGGTCAGGTTCGGGAACCCCTTGGCGCCACGAGCATCGGAGCCGTGGCAGACCGCGCAATTGTTGCCGAACAGCCGCTGGCCGGTGGCCATGGCCGAAGCATTCTTTGCCAGCTGCGGGATCGGCGTCTTGGCGTACTTCTGGTAGAGCTCCGCGTACTTGGCCTTGGCCTCCTTGAGATCCTGCTGGTAGGCGCTGACCTGACTCCAGCCCAGCAGGCCCTTGTAGTTGCCGAGGCCCGGATAGAGCACCAGATAGCCGAACCCGAAGACGATGGTGATGTAAAAGACGTTCAGCCACCACCGCGGCATCGGCTTGTTGTACTCGGTGAGATTGCCGTCCCAGACATGGCCGGTGGTGTCCGTGGCCGCCCCCTCGTTGGGCCGCGGCTTGGCGGTCCAGCGGATCAGCCACAGACAGCCCAGAATGTTGGCGATGGTAATGATGCTGATGAACCAGCTCCAGAAGCTACTCATGCCCCTTGCCTTCCCGTTGTGATTCGGAGGTGTCGTTCCGCTCGGCATCCAGGGGAAGCCGTGCCGCCTCGTCGAAATCTTTCTTGCGCCGACTGCTGTACGCCCAGACCACGATGCCGATGAACAGCAGCATCAGGATCAGGGTCAGCACCCCGCTGACGGTTCCGAACGTCATTACCGCTGCCCCTTCAGGTCCGTGCCCAGGCCCTGGAGATAGGCGACCACCGCGTCCAGCTCGGTCTTGCCGGCCAGCTTCTCCGACACGGCGGCGAGCTGCTTGTCCGTGTAGGGGACGCCGAACACGTCCTTCTGCATCTGCATGCGCGCCTGAACCGACTCGGGATCGAGCTTGTTTTCCTCCAGCCACGGGAAGGCGGGCATGTTGGACTCGGGCACCACGTCACGCGGGTTGTGCAGATGCGCCCGGTGCCAGGCGTCGGTGTAGCGGCCGCCCACGCGGGCCAGGTCCGGTCCGGTGCGCTTGGATCCCCATTGGAAGGGCCGGTCGTAGACGAACTCCCCCGCCACCGAGTAGTGGCCGTAGCGCTCGGTTTCCGCACGGAAAGGGCGGACCATCTGGGAATGGCAGTTGTAGCAGCCCTCGCGGACGTAGACGTCCCGGCCGGCGAACTCCAGCGCGTCGTAGGGCTTGACTCCCGGCGCCGCCTGCGTGGTGGCGCTGGCGAACATCAGCGGGACGATCTCCACGATGCCGCCGACGCTCACCACGATGGCGATGAGAATCGCCATCAGGCCCACGTTCTTCTCGACTACTTCATGCGACATGCTCGCGTGCTCCTAAATTCGTTCAAAGACCGTCAAGCGGCTTCCGGCGACGGCACTTTCACCTCCGCAGGCTCGCTGCCGCGGATGGTCATGGCCACGTTCCAGGCCATGATCACCATGCCGGAGAGGAAGAGCAGGCCACCCAGCAGGCGTACCGCGTAGTACGGATAGGTGGCATCGAGGGCCTCGATGAAGGTGTAGGTCAGCGTCCCGTCCGGGTTGGTGGCGCGCCACATGAGCCCCTGCATGACACCCGCGATCCACATGGAGGAGATGTACAGGACCACGCCGATGGTGCTCACCCAGAAGTGGGTGTTGATGGCGGGCACGCTGTACATCTGCTTGCGGCCGTAAAGCTTCGGCAGCATGGCGTAAATGGAGCCGATGGTGATGAACGCCACCCAGCCCAGGGCGCCGGAATGCACGTGGCCGATGGTCCAGTCCGTATAGTGGGACAGGGCGTTGACCGTCTTGATGGACATCATCGGCCCTTCGAAGGTGGACATGCCGTAGAAGGACAGGGAGACGATCAGGAAACGCAGGATCGGGTCGTCGCGCAGCTTATGCCAGGCGCCGGACAGGGTCATGATGCCGTTGATCATGCCGCCCCAGGAGGGCGCGAACAGAATCAGCGAGAACACCATGCCCAGGGACTGGGCCCACTCGGGCAGCGCCGTCCAGTGCAGGTGATGGGGCCCGGCCCACATGTAGATGGAGATCAGCGCCCAGAAGTGCACCACGGACAGGCGGTAGGAGAAGATCGGCCGGTTGGCCTGCTTGGGCACGAAATAGTACATCATGCCCAGAAAGCCGGCGGTGAGGAAGAACCCTACGGCGTTGTGGCCGTACCACCACTGAACCATGGCGTCCACCGCGCCGGAGTAGACCGGATAGGACTTCCACAGCGATACCGGGATGGCAATGTTGTTGACGATGTGCAGCAGCGCCACGGCGATGATGAAAGCGCCGTAGAACCAGTTCGCCACGTAGATGTGCTTGACCTTGCGCTTGGCGATGGTGCCGAAGAACACCACGGCGTAGGCGATCCACACCAGGGCGATCAGGATGTCGATCGGCCACTCCGGCTCCGCGTATTCCTTGCTCTGCGTAATGCCCAGCGGCAGGGTGATGGCCACCGCAACGATGACGACCTGCCAGCCCCAGAACGTAAACGCCGTGAGCCTGTCGCTGAACAGCCGCACGCTGCAGGTTCGCTGCACCACGTAGTACGAGGTGGCGAACAGCGCGCTGCCGCCGAAGGCGAAGATCACCGCATTGGTGTGCAGCGGGCGCAGGCGGCTGAACGTCAGGTACGGCACACCGAGGTTCAGCGACGGCCAGTACAGCTCGGCGGCGATGAAGGCGCCCACCGCCATGCCGACGATGCCCCAGACCACGGTCATGATCGTGAACTGGCGCACAACGGTATCGTTGTAATTGGGTGTTTCGGCCATAGAGATCTTTCCGTAAGTTGATTGCGGAAACGGTCGTGCGGCAGCGCAGAGCCTTGCGGGAACCGTCCATCGTTTCCCCCGCCCGCAAGCCTGCCGACGGCGATTGTCGCGGCATCGCTCGGCGGCGGTCTTGACGTGAGTCAAGCCGCGAACAGCTCCCGGCGCCGCTGGTCTGCGGACCGTAGCGGAGGCGGAACGGGGAACCGGAGCGGCGCATCGGTGTCGTGAAGAGAGGGGGTGTGTCGGGCCCGGACGCGGGCGTGCCCGCGCTAGTGTCCCTTAGCAGAAGTTCGTCGCCTATTTGCCGCGAGCACGTCCGTGCGCGCGGCCCGAAGGGAGCGTGGCGGCGGCCGCCGCACGTCGTTGCGCTGCTTGACCGTAGAATGACTACAGCGCTACGCAGCGCGCCTCGTTCAGCAGCCGCCGCCGCGCTCAAATAGGCGACGAACTTCTGCTAAGGGACACTAGACTCATCCGACCGCCTGTCATGTCATAATGGCGTCCGTGCGACCGGATGAGCGACTGACCCGTATCGAGAACTGGCAAAGGAGAATACGCGCATGCGCCTGGCTCCCCTCCTGGCGGCTTCGGCCCTGGCGGTCGCCGCGACCGCGGCGTCGGCAAGCGAGCTGGATCTCAATCTCAGCAACGACACGGTCCGCGTGAAGTACAACCAGGACCTCACGTCCACGGGACTCGAGGGCAACCTGCATTTCCTCCACAACCAGGACCACGGCAACGTGGGCGGCGTCGGCTTGCATCTGGTGGACGACGCCGTGCCCGGCCGCGGCGCCCTGGACGTGGGCCTGGGCGCCAACGCCTACCTGGTGGACAGCAAGCACGGGCGGGCCGACGGCGGCGGCCTGGGCGTAGGCGGCAAATTCCGATACACCTGGCCCACCTTCAACCGGCTGGGCATCGCCGGTTTCGGGTACTACGCACCGCCGGTGGTCGCTTACGACAAGGTCAAGGATCTCTACGAGTACGGCCTTCGCGTGGAGTACCTCATCCTGCGCCACGCGGGCGCTTACGTCGGTTTCCGGCAGATGAAGATCAACGTGGATCACGGTGACCGGTTCACCTTCGATTCGGGATTTCACGTGGGCATGCGTCTGGAATTCTGACATGCGCGGGCTTTGCGCGGCTGTGCTGATGGGCCTGGCCGCGGCTGCCAACGCGGCGGCCGCCGGGCCCCACGCGGTGGCCCTGATGTACCACCACGTGGGCGACGGCGAATACCCGTCGACCAACGTGACCGTCGAGCAGTTCCGCCGGCACCTGGACTATCTCGCGAACCATGGCTACCACGTCCTGCCGCTGGCGCGCATCGTCAACGCCATCCGGGGCGGCCAGCCGCTGCCGGATCATGCCGTGGCGATCACCTTCGACGACGCCTACGCCTCGGTGTTCGAAACGGCCTACCCGCTGCTGCGCCGCCGTGGCTGGCCATTCACCGTGTTCGTCAGCACCCACGTGGTGGGCGGCGGCAACTTCATGACCTGGGCGCAGATGCGCCAGATGGCGGCCCACGGCGCCACCTTCGCCAATCATTCCGACACCCACGACCACCTGATCCGCCGCCGCCCGGGCGAATCGGCCGAGGCGTGGCGCAAGCGCGTCAGCGGCGACATCCAAAAGGCCCAAACGCTGCTCGAGCGGCACCTGGGCGACAGCGTCGCCGACGCGCCGAAGATGCTCGCCTACCCCTTCGGCGAGTACAACGCCGCGCTCGCGGACTGGGCCGCAGGCGCCGGGTACGTGGCCTTCGGCCAGGAATCCGGAGCACTGGGGCCGCATACCGACTGGCGCGCGGCACCGCGATATCCCATCAACGAGCACTACGCCGCCATGGACAGCTTTACCACCAAGGTCGAGTCACTACCGCTCCACGTGACCCAGGAGGAACCATTCGATCCGGTGGTACAGTCGGAGAATCCGCCGGCGCTGGAAGTGACGCTCGCCAGCCGCCCGGCCCACTGGAAGCAGCTTAGCTGCTACCTCGGCGGGCGGCGGATACCGGTGGCCTGGGTGAGCAGGCGCCGCTTCCGCGTTCAGCCCGGGCAACCGCTCTCCGTGGGACGCAGCCGCTACAACTGCACGGTGCCCGCGGACGGCCGTTACCGCTGGTACAGCCATCCCTGGATCGTACCCGAGCGCGAGCTGCGGCAGACCAGCGCCCCCGCCGATCCGGCAAGCGGCAAGGCGGACGCGGAATAGCCTTCGACGGGGCGCAACGCCGCCCGCCGCACTCCGTGCAGCCGCCCTCCGCGGCCACCTCCTTTCTCGTCGTTTTGGCCGATGCGTGTCCGGCACGCTCCCCTCTATGATCGCTGAGAACGGTCGCCGACGACCGTTCGCCGAGGAGGAGAAACGCTTATGGCAGGTCCGCTTCAGGGATTGCGGGTCATCGAGATGGCGGGGCTGGGACCCGCACCGTTCTGCGGCATGCTGCTGGCGGACATGGGCGCGGAGGTGGTGCGCATCGACCGCCTGGGCGGCCGCGCCGCCGTGGGCGGTTCGGAGCCGCGCTTCGACGTCACCGGCCGGGGGCGGCGTTCCCTGGCCCTGGACCTCAAGAAACCGGGCGCCACCGACACCGTACTGGCCATGGTGGAGCGCGCCGACGCGCTGATCGAGGGCTTTCGTCCCGGGGTCATGGAGCAGCTGGGACTCGGTCCGGAGCCGTGCCTGGCGCGCCAGCCGGGGCTGGTCTATGGGCGCATGACCGGGTGGGGACAGGACGGGCCCCTGGCCGGGGCGGCCGGACACGACATCAACTACGTGGCCCTGACCGGCGCCCTGCACGCCATCGGCCGTTCCGGCGAGCCGCCGGTGGTGCCGCTCAACTACATCGGTGACTTCGGCGGCGGCGGCATGCTGCTCGCGTTCGGCGTGCTGGCGGCCCTGTTGGAGAGCCGCCAGTCCGGCCGCGGGCAGGTGGTGGACACCGCCATGACCGACGGCGCATCCCTGCTCTCCGCCATGATGTACGGCTTCCACGGCGCGGGCACCTGGAGCAACCGGCGCGGCGAAAACCTGCTGGACGGCGGTGCCCACTTCTACGATGTCTACACCTGCGCCGACGGGCGCCATATCGCCGTCGGCGCCATCGAGCCCCAATTCTACGCCGAGCTGCTTGAGCGCTGCGGCATCGACGACCCAGCCTTCGAACCCCAGATGGACCCCCGACACTGGCCGGTCCTCAAGCAGCGGCTGGCCGACGTGTTCCGCACCCGCACCCGCGAAGAGTGGTGCCGCGTGCTGGAGGGCACCGATGCCTGCTTCGCGCCGGTGCTCCACTGGGACGAAGCCCCGCAGCACCCGCACAACCAAGCCCGGGAAACCTTCGTGGAGGTGGACGGCGTCGTACAGCCGGCGCCGGCCCCACGCTTCAGCCGCACGCCGGCCGATACGCCGCGGCCGCCGCGCGCCGCCGGCGCCGACACCGCAGATGTGCTGCGCGACTGGGGCGTCTCCGCGGGGCAGGTGGAGCAGCTCCGCGGAGACGGGGCCATCGATTAACCGGAGGAGCACCGACATGCCCCTAGACTTCCAGCCGTCATGGACGGACGAGACGCTCAGCCTCTATCGCGAGACGGCGGCCCGGTTCATTGAAAATGAAATGCTCCCCGCCGACGAGGAGGCTCGCAAGGCGGGACACGTGGGGCACGCGCTGTGGCGCCGCGCCGGGAAGGTCGGCCTGTTGTGCTCGGACATTCCCGAGGCATATGGCGGCGGGGGCGGCGACTACCGCCACGAGGCGGTGTTCTGGGAAGAGATGGCCCGGCGCGGGCTGACGGGGCTCAACGCCTCGGTGCACAGCATCGTGGCCCACTACCTGCTCAACCACGGCACCGAGGCGCAGCGCCGACGGTACCTGCCCCCCATGGCCCGCGGCGAGCTGGTGGGCGCCATTGCCATGACCGAGCCGGGCGCCGGCTCCGACCTGCAGGCCGTGCGCACACGGGCCCGCCGCGACGGCGACGGGTACGTCATCAACGGCGCCAAGACCTTCATCTCCAACGGCTATCTGGCCGGGCTGGTGCTGGTGGTGAGCAAGACCGACCCCAGCCAGGGCGCCCGCGGCACTTCCATCATGATCGTCGAGACCGCCGACCGACCCGGCTACCGGGTGGGGCGGCTGCTGGACAAGATCGGCCTCAAGGCCCAGGACACCGCGGAGCTGTTCTTCGATGACGTGCGGGTTCCCGCCGACGCCGTGCTGGGCGGCGAAGCGGGGCAGGGTTTCTTCCAGCTGATGTCGGACCTGCCTTACGAACGCACGGCAATCGGCGTGAACGCCGTGGGCTGCGCGGAGGGCGCCTACCAGGCGACCCTGGACTACGTGCGCCAGCGCGAGGCATTCGGCCGGCCCATCGCCGAGTTCCAGAACACCCGCTTCAAGCTGGCCGAGATCGCCACCGAAGTGAAAGTGATGCGGGCGTTCGTCGACCGCTGTGTGGAGGATCTCGTCGCCGGCCGCCTGGACACGGCCACGGCGTCCATGGTGAAGCTGTGGTCCTCCGAGGCCCAGGGCCGGGTGGTGGACCAGTGCCTGCAGCTGTTCGGCGGCTACGGTTACATGAACGAATACGTGATCGCCCGCATGTATACGGACGCCCGCATCCAGCGCATCTACGGCGGGACCAACGAGATCATGAAGGAGGTCATTGCCCGGGCGCTGTGACAAGATTTTGAGGAATCGCCCGGCGCAGCCGGGCGATTCCTCCAAACCCACATTAGTCCTTCCGCTGCAGGCGGTAGATGCTCTCCCAGAGCTCGCTCAGGCCCCGGGCGCGGAACCGCGGATGCTCGTCCAGAACCGCGGTTCGCTGGAATAACTCGACGTGAAAACCGGCCCCGAACAGCGCCCGCACCTCCGATTCGCGGACCGAGAACGGCGGCCCGCTCATCTCCTCCTCCGGGTACTCGAACGACACCAGCAGCACCTGCACGCCGGCGGGCACCAAGGTCGCCATGTGGTCCGCGTAGCGCTGACGCATGCCCGGGGGCAGCGCCACCAGCGACGCGCGGTCGTACACGGCGGCCACGTCCGCCAGGCTGTCCGCCGGCATGTGGAAGAAGTCTCCCGCCCAGAGCTCGTAGCCGGCGGCGCGGTAGACGACGAACGGCTCGCGAAGATCCCGCTCGGGATCGACACCCTGGGCCCGGAAGAACTGCTCGCAGGCCCGGGTACTGAGCTCCACGCCGATGATGGTGTGTCCCTGCCCGCGCAGCCACTCCATGTCATGGCTCTTGCCGCAGAGGGGGACGAACACCGGGCCGCCGCGCGGCAGATCCAGCCGCGGCCAGAATCGCTGCAGGGCCGGATTGATGGCCTCCTGATGGAAACCGATCTCGTCGTTCTCCCAACGCTCCAGCCAGAAATCGTGTTCCATCGAAACCCCCTCGGTCGGTCTGTCGGCCGCGAATATGCCGGTACCCGGTATCTCGGAACCGCGGCGCCGGTCTCGTATACTGAGATCCTGTCTGCCGTCGAGAAAGCGGCCCGCAGTCGCGCCGCCCCCTGGAGTGCCTGTCGATTTGAACCGCAGTAGCCCCCACAGTTCAACCCGCGGCAACGTGCCGGTCCAGTGGCTGGGGAGCCTGATGCTGGTGGTCTGCGCTTTCGCCACGGCCGCCTACCTGGCCTGGATGGCGCTGAGCGCCGTGGACTTCCTCTATCCCTGGCTCTACGGTGCCCTGAACATCGATGCCCACATCGAGCGCTATGCACCCCAGAACCGCTACCGTCACGGCTTTCAGCACACGACCGACACCGAGCGCATCGCCCTGTTCGGCCAGATAGTCAGCGCCGTCAACCACGACGGCCGCGGCCTGGAGGCGCTCAGCTATCGTCCCGGACCCGGCCGGAAGCCGATCCCGCTGCTGCGGCAGCCGGAGATCGAGCACCTGCGGCTGGTGGCGCACCTGGTGACACGGCTCAAGCACGCCGCCTGGGTCGCCACCGGCCTGCTGCTGCTCACGGCGATCGCCATGCGCGTGGCTGGAGCGCGGCCCACCCGGGTGTTCCGATTCGGGGCGGCAGCCGTCGGGCTGATGGGCGCCGGGGCGCTGATATTCGCCAGCTTCGACGTTTCCAAGTCCGGCTGGTTCGACCGGCTCCACGAGTGGGTGTTCCCGCCCGGCCACCAATGGTTCTTCTATTACCAGGAGTCGCTCATGACCACGCTGATGAAGGCCCCGGACCTGTTCGGCCCGATCGCGGTCGCGCTCGGCCTGCTCACCGTGGTCTTCTACGCGCTGCTGCTGGTCGGTCTGCGGGTCCTGCTCGTACACGGGGGGCAGCGCGCATGACCCACGCTCCCGAGGAGGCGGCAAAGCGCCTGCGCCAGTGCGTCGACGCGGACGGCTGGCTGACGGACGCCGAGGCCATGGCGCCGTACCTGCGCGAGTCCCGCGGCCTGTTCCGGGGCGAGGCCCTGGCGGTGGTGCGGCCGGCCACCACGGCGGAGGTGGCCGAGGTCGTTCGCACCTGCGCCGAGACCGGCATCGGCATCGTCCCCCAAGGCGGCAACACCGGCCACTGCGGCGGTGCCAACCCGGGCGGCAACAGCGAAATCGTGTTGTGCCTGAACCGGCTCAACCGCATCCGGGAGGTGGATGCGGCCAACTTCACGCTCACCGCCGAGGCCGGCTGCATACTGGCGGACGTGCAGGCGGCGGCCGCGGATCAGGACCGGCTGTTTCCTCTGAGCTACGCCGCCGAGGACCGCTGCCTGATCGGCGGCAACCTGAGCACCAACGCCGGCGGCATGAACGTGCTCAAATACGGCAACGCCCGGGACCTGTGTCTGGGTCTGGAAGTGGTACTGGCGGACGGCCGCGTCTGGCGGGGCCTGAACAAGCTGCGGAAGGACAACAGCGGGCTGGACCTCAAGGACGTGTTCATCGGCGCCGAAGGCACCCTGGGCATCATCACGGCAGCGACGCTCAAGCTCTATCCCCGCCCCCGCAGCACCGCCACTGCCGTGGTGGGGCTCGCCGACCCGGCGGCGGCCGTAGCGCTGCTCGCCCGGCTCCGCGCCGACACCGCCGACGCACTGACCGCGTGCGAGCTCATGGCGCGCCGCGCGGTGGCCTTCGCCCTGCGCCACGACCGCACCTGCGCCGAACCCCTGCCGCACGAACACCCCTGGTACCTGCTGGTGGACCTGTCCAGCTCCCGGCCGGGCGACGATCTCACGGCGCTGCTGGCGGAGACCCTGACCAACGCGCCGGACGGGTCTGCCTATACCGTTGCCGCGGACGCGCAACGGGCGGCGGCACTCTGGCGCATCCGCAAAGCCATTCCCGGCGCCCAGCAACACGAGGGCGGAAGCATCAAGCACGACGTCTCCGTGCCCATATCCTCGATCCCCCGTTTCCTGGCCTGCGCCACGACAGCCGTGGAGGCCGCCATGCCGGGCATTCGCCCATGCCCGTTCGGCCATCTCGGCGACGGCAACATCCATTTCAACCTCTCCCAGCCGCCGGGAATGGATACCGAGGCATTCGTCGCCCAATGGGACCGGCTCAACGACATCGTCCACGACATCGTCCACGAGATGGGCGGGTCTTTTGCGGCGGAGCACGGCGTGGGCAAGCTCAAGCCGCGGGCCGTGCGGGCCTACAAGTCGGCCGAGGAAATCGATCTCATGCAAAGGCTGAAGGCGGCGTGGGACCCCCGGGGCGTCCTGAACCCCGGCAAACTGTATCCCTAGCGCCCGGGGCGATGACTGCCCGGGTCCGCGAGCGGGCGCGCCAGCCCGGTGCGCAGCAGTGCGCCGAAACGCACCATGATAGTGCAAGCTCACGCGCAGAGTGCCCAATAATGGGGCGCTCCCACGCGCCGATGTCAAAATAAAACATATAACCGGCTGTTTTGGAAAGCCCTATTTTGGTGGCATGGATCGTGCAAAAACGGTGCACGATCCAAACTCTCACCAAGGGCTCTTTCATGGAATCGTTCCAAAACGGTGCAGACGTCTTCTTCATGCTGATCGGTGCCGCCATGGTGCTCGCCATGCACGCCGGCTTCGCCTTCCTGGAGGTGGGGACCGTGCGCGGCAAGAACCAGGTCAACGCGCTGGTCAAGATCATCACCGATTTCGCTGCTTCGACGGTGGCCTATTTCTTCATCGGCTACACCCTGGCCTACGGCACCGACTTCATGTCCGATGCCGCCGCCCTGAACCTGCACAACGGTTACGGGCTGGTGCGGTTCTTCTTCCTGCTGACCTTCGCTGCGGCCATACCGGCCATCGTCTCCGGCGGCATAGCCGAGCGCGCCCGGTTCTACCCGCAGTTCACCGCCACCCTGGTCATCGTTGCACTCATCTATCCGTTTTTCGAAGGCATCGTCTGGAACGGCAACTTCGGCGTTCAGCACAGGCTGGACGCAGCTTTCGGCGCCCCCTTCCACGACTTCGCCGGATCGGTGGTGGTCCATGCCATGGGCGGCTGGATCGCCCTGCCCGCGGTGCTGCTGCTGGGCGCCAGGCGGGGCCGCTACCGTGCCGACGGCCAGATGGCCGCTCACCCGCCGTCCAGCATCCCCTTCCTGGCGCTGGGTGCATGGATACTGACCGTGGGCTGGTTCGGCTTCAACGTGATGTCTGCGCAGAGTGTCGAAGCCGCTAGCGGCCTGGTGGCGGTGAACTCACTGATGGCCATGGTTGGCGGGATTCTGGCGACCATGGTCATGGGCCGCAACGACCCGGGCTTCATCCACAATGGACCCCTGGCGGGCCTGGTGGCCGTCTGCGCCGGGTCCGATCTCATGCACCCGGTCGGTGCGCTTGTCACGGGCGCCGTCGCAGGCGGCCTGTTCGTCTGGCTCTTCACGCTCACCCAGAACCGCTGGCGGATAGACGACGTGCTGGGCGTTTGGCCCCTGCACGGCCTGTGCGGCGCCTGGGGCGGCATCGCGGCCGGTATCTTCGGGCTGCCCGCCGTGGGCGGCATGGGCGGCGTGTCGCTGCTCTCGCAGCTGGCGGGGACCGCGCTGGGCATCCTCATCGCCCTGGCCGGAGGCACCATCGTCTACGGCGGGCTGAAGATGCTGGTGGGCCTGCGCCTGAGCGAAGAGGACGAGTTCGAGGGCGCCGATCTCAGCGTGCACCGCATCAGCGCGACCCCGCCGGAGTGAGGACGGGTCCTAGGCGCTAGCGTCCTGCCGGTCGGCGGGACGCAGCCGAACCTCCCCCTGCTCCTGGGGACGCCGGCCGTACTTGTCGCTGTAGAACGCCCGGATGCTGGCCATGTCGGCGTTGATGTCCCCGCTGGGATAAACCACCCCGCCGATGCCTACCCGCTTGCCCCGATAGTCGAGAAAAGCCAGCGCGATGGGCACGCCGGCGTCGCGGGCGATGTGGTAGAAACCGGGCTTCCAGTAAGTCGTGCGCGAGCGCGTGCCTTCCGGCGTAATCGCCAGCACCAGGCGTTCGCTCCGGCGGAAAGTCTCGGCCATCTGGCCGATGACGCCATGGGCCGCACGACGGTCCACCGGGATCACGCCCAGCCGGCGCAATACATGGCCCAGCGGACCCCGGAACAGGGTGTGCTTGGCCATGATGAACAGGTCCAGCCCCACTGCCATCTTGGCGGCGTAGCCGTAGAAGAAATCCCAGTTGGACGTGTGCGGCGCCACCACCAGCACGTAGGAGGGCTCTTCGGGCAGTGTGACTTCCAGCCGCCAGCCGAGCAGCCGCAGTAGCCCGGCGGCAAGTCGACTGCGGCGCTGCTGTTCCACCATGTCGGGCGTTCGCCTCCCCCTCCGTCGGCCATACGGACCGCCCAAATGCGGTCCGACGCCATGTTACTCACAATGGTAACCGAAGATGAGACATGGTTCGCGACTGTGAAGTATGGCCGGCAGCCGACAGCCCAGGGCAGCCGCGTTCGCCCCGCGATCGCCCGGCAGGGACCTTTCCGCTTCCGGCCTGGCTTGCTGCGGCTCACAGATGGTCACGGGGGATCACCCGGTTCCAGTTCTGCGAAAAGACCCGACTGTCACCCTCGTAGGCATCGAGCTCCGCGTGCAGGTAGAAGTTCTCGGTGTCGCAGGTGAGCACCGTCCGGGTCACCGTCTCGATGGACCATTCGCCGCGCGCATGGCCGCGCACGGAGTAAACCTCCCCGCGCAGCGAGCCGAAGTCGTCGTACTGGTAGCTGTACCACTCCAGGGTGTTGTCGCGTACCTTGAGGTTGATGGGCTCCAGGAGCACGGTGCCCTCGTCCTTGACCACCTGCAGTGTCGACTTGTCCGCTGCCAGATCGCGCATGACCAGCCAGTTGTGCTCGCCGGGTTCCAGGGTCCGAACCGGGAGATCCGGAGTCGCCTCGGGCGGCTCGAAAGGCCGGAGATCGGCGTCCAACTCCGATTCCGGCCTCACCGGCACCTCCAGCCGACTCGTTCCGCCGGCGATGGTCAGGCGAACGGCCTCCGGCGGCGCCCAGGCCAGCGGCCAGTAGGAGGTGGATACCGAGATCCGTAGCCGATGGCCCCGCGGAAATACCTGGGCCACTTCGTTGAGCTGTACCCGGACCCGGAATCCCTCGCCGGGCGTCAGCGGTTCCGGGCGGTCGTGACCGTTGCGGTGAGCCAGATTGAGCAGACCGTAGGTGATCCGGGTGGCCTTGTCGTCCGGAGCCACGTCCGACAGCCGCACCGCCACCATGGCATGGGGCTTGTTCGCCGATAGCTCCAGATCCAGGACCGGCGCTCCGAGTATCTCCATCGGCTCCTCCAGGGGCGCGGTGTCGAACACCAATGCGCCGCCGTCCTCTTCCCGCTGGTCGTGGGGCAGGTCCGGCGTGGCCGCATAGGAACACCATTTGCCCGCGAACAGGCCGACGCTGAGCGGCGACTGGATCGTGAGCTCGGACGCCCCCGGGTCGTCGTCCGCCGGGACGAGCAGGCCGGGCACCATGGCGAAGCGGCGCTGCTTGATGCGCGGCGAGGGCCACTCCCGCTCGGCCACCCACCGCCCCGGCCGCATCTGGTAGCTGGTGGTGGGCGTCACGCTGTTCTGCATCCAGGCGCGTAGCATCGGCTCGTCCATGACCCCGTTTTCCTTGCCCTTGAGCCAGTGGTCCCACCAACGCACGCACTCCTGGAGAAAGCCGATGGCGGGGCCCGGCTCGCCCATGTGCGGATACTTGTGGCTCCAGGGGCCGACCAGTCCCCTGCGGGGGCCGGGCAGATTGGCCAGCAGGCGGAACACGGCGTTGGAGTAGCCGTCCGCCCAGCCGCTTACGGCGAGAACCGGGGTCGTGACCCGCGAGTAGCCTTCGCAGATCGAGCCATGCTTCCAGAACTCGTTGCGGCGCTGATGGCGCAGCCAAGTGTCCAGCCAGTGCCCGCTGCCGCGCAATCGCTGGAACCACATCTCACGCCAGTCTTCCCCCACCAGCTCCGGATCCGGCGGCAGCGAGTTGCCGGCGAACATGGTTGCGGCCCAGGACAGGTTGTCGGTGAGCAGGCAGCCGCCCATGTAGTGAACGTCATCGGCATAGCGATCATCGGTCGAGCAGACGCTGACCACGGCCTTGAGCTCCGGAGGCTGCAGGTACGCAATCTGGAGTCCGTTGAATCCGCCCCAGGAGATGCCGATCATGCCTACGTTGCCGTCGCACCAGGGCTGCTCGGCAAGCCAGCGGATCACTTCCACGCCGTCGTCGAGCTCCTGCTGAAGGTATTCGTCCGTCAGCACCCCTTCCGACTCGCCGCTGCCGCGCAGGTCCACCCGCACGCCGGCGTAGCCGTGGCCGGCGAAATAGGGGTGATTCAGCTCGTCCCGGCTCCGGGTATGGTCGCGTTTGCGGTACGGGATATATTCGAGCACGGCCGGCACGGGATTGTCCTCCGCGCCCTCGGGCAGCCAGATCCGGGCTGCCAGGCGCTTGCCGTCGCTCATGGGTATGAACGTGTGCTCGATGCAGTGCACCAGGTTTGGCAGGTCGGTTACCGTCTTCACGCCTTCGCCCTCTTGCCGAATGACTCCCCTCGCGCCTCCATTCTATCGCGTCACCGCCGTTTCGACTGCTGCAACCCCGGCGGATCATTGATCGCATTAACGATAATGCTTATCATTCCGTATAAGCCGGCGGATTGGGCGGGCGCAAAGAAGACGGAGAGGAGCCATGAGCTACAAGTTGGATGCCGGCCTCGATGGCAGCCGCCCCTACCTGCGCGTGCTGGAAGCGGAATCGGGAAGCGTGCGGCTGGCCTGGACGTACGATCGGGACGGACGCGCCGACACGCAGGCGGACGCGGAATGTCAGCTTCAGGCGCTGTTCGGCGAGCTGTATCTACTGACGACCGCGGATTACCTGAAGGGGCGCTGACGGACGCCGGCTTCGCCGGCAAATCGGAATCGCCCGGCACAGCCGGGCTCCCACGGGGGCGGATTGACCGCATCCCCGGGGCGGCACCAGCGGGCGTATTCGTGGGAGCCCGGCTGTGCCGCGATTCGTTCGGCTCCAGCCCGTCAGGCCACCGCGCAGTCCAGGCCGTCGAGGCTGCGTGCAAGCTCGATGGTCAGGCTGTTGGGGATCTTGCCGATGGGGGCCAGGCTCACGCCGACGGGGAAGCGGCAACCGGTGGTGACCATGTGCCGGTGGATTTCGCCCCAGGTCCGTCGAATATGCTCCACGGACCGCTCGGCTACCCGATCCTTGTCCTCCGTGAGCCAGCGCTCCAACTCGTCGGACATGCTCACACCGAGCCAGTGCAGGAACTTGATGTTGCGTTCCGACTTGACCGGACAGACCGTCAGCAACAGGGACGGATAGTCCAGGCCGCGCAGATCCACCGCCTTGAGCTCGTCCAGGAGCCCGGTGAACTCGTCGGCATGGTACACGATCTGGGTGGTGAAGAAGTCAGCCCCGGCCTTGATCTTGCGGGCCATGCGCTTGCCTTCACCGGCGCGACCCGGGATGCAGATGTTGCCGACCCGAAGTGCGGGATCTCCGATCACCCGGCGGATCATTTCGTTTGCTTCCGGCACTTTCGGACCCGGATAGTCGACGTCGCTGCGCTCGCCGCCGACCAGCACGAACTGCCGTACCCCGTATTCCTCGTAGGTCTCCTTGAACCAGTCGGCCTGCTGGTCGGGCGGCAGATGCACCACGACCCGGTTGATCATGCACTCCAGGCCCACGGCATCGCTGATGCGCCGTGCAAGCTCCCGGGGCTCCATGCGCGGCTCGAATGGTTTGACCCGTTCGCCCTTGTCGCTCTTGGAGCTCTCCTCGCGGATCTCGGGGATGTTGACCCCGTCCAGCCCGATCGCGTTGTGAATGACGCGGACCTTGTCGATTACAGCTTCGATGCCGCTCTCACCCAGCCGGAGCAGGGGCGGCACCGCTTCCAGGACTGTCGGAACGCGCCTGTTCGATTGTTTGTTCGGCAGAGTCACGAAATTCACTCCCTAATGACTTCGTCGTCTCTTCCAGGAAACGCGGCGATGTTCTCCGTCGGGCGCGAGTCACCCGACGGCCCGCCTGTGTTCGGTCGATTCTCATGGCCGGCCCACACTCGTGCGCCGCCTGATGCGGACGCGCCCGACGGACTTCTCCCGGTGCGCCCCCGGGGGCGCCACGCGTCCGCTTTGGATTCATTTCACACTTTCGGCGCTGCGGCCGGTCTGACAGCCGCTCTGGTGCGGCTGAATGCGGGCATCTCTGAAGCGGTTGCAACCGCGTGACCCGAAACTGCGGCAGCACTCCGCCGCCACCCCGGCCGGCGTCAGCTGCGCGATCTTGGCTGCTGAGAAAGCTCCCGCCTTACAGCAGCCCGGCTTTGCCTTCCCCCGGCCTTCGGGGACCGCTGTAACGGCGCAAGTCCCACGGAGTCTCCGGATATCACACGGCGAAGTCAACCGGCGCCGGCCGGATCGACGTCGTCCGACGCGCTCCAGGCAGGTGGAACCGCCACCGCGGGAATACCTCAGTGTTTCCCTACCGCTCGCCCCCGATTCCGGCACGCGACGCGGCCCCCGCCGAAGCGGCCTCCCGCAGGCGCGCAATGCCGCCGCCGCGCTTGCCGATGATGGCGTTGGTCGCCGCTGCGAGGCGCTGCATGCAGCGCTCCGCGTCGGTGGCCGCCGGATCCGGCGCAAGGATGGCCAAGGCCGGCGTCACCGGCACGGAGTCGGCACGCAAGCGGAAATCCGCGCTGGCGATCTCCCGCCGCAGGCGCTCGGCAACCACCGCCGCCCCGTCCGCGTCGGTCATCGGCATGGACAAGGCGATCTGCGCCAGGCCGAAGCGGGCGGCCGTATCCTCCTCACGCACCAGCCGCCGGACCATCGCACCGACCTCGGTCAGCACGCGATGCGCCTGTTCCTTACCGTTCTTCAGAAACAGCTCGCGGAACTGGGCCAACTCGAGCAGCACCAGTGACCAGCCGTGGCCGTGTCGCGCGACCAGCGCCCGGTCCCGCCGAAGCTGGCCGACGAAGTACTCCCGGCTGCGAAGGCCGGTCACCTCGTCATGAGCGGCGTCGTCACGCAGACTGCGCGTCGTCGCAACGGAGCGCACATGAGCCTTCGCCCGCGCCAACAGGCTCACCGAGTCGAACGGCTTGCCGATGAAGTCGGTGGCCCCCAGCTCGTAGGCCTTGCGCCGTGTGTCTTCCTCCTCACCGGAGGTCACCACGATCAACGGCATCTCGTGAATCCGGGGATCCGCGGCACTCCGCAGCCGCTGCAGGAGCCCGAAGCCGTCCAGCACCGGCATGGACAGATCGGTGAACGCCACCTGGATCTCGGGATCGCTCTCGATGAGGGACCAACCGGCCTCGCCGTCTTCGGCCAGGACCACGTCGTAGTCCTCGCCGAGTATCTTCTTGGCCGAAAAACGGATCAGTTTGGAATCGTCAATCACCAGGACGCGCGGCTTCGCGCACCCGTTACCCCCTTCGTTGGCCACGCCAACCACCCCCGAAGTGCCCTGTGGGCCGAACGGCGCACCCCTTGCGCCGTACCCCCCTTCTAGCACTGGTCAGGGGCCGTCCTCCAAAGGATCAGCGGTCAGTTTGTGAAGCAATTCACAGAATGCTCGTGATGGATGACGGGGCCGGTCACTCCTCCCGCCGATGCTTCTCCAGCAGCTGCTGGACCAGCTCGGCGCTGTCGTCCGGACGGTCCAGGTCCTCTACCCGGGTCCAGGACATATCGGCCTCGAGGCGGTAGGAGTCCACGTAAGCGTCCGGCGGCTCGCCATTCCAGTCCGCGGGAGACAGCATGGAGAAGTACAGGCCGTCATCGGCCTTGCGGTAGAGATGGTAGATCTTGCCGGCACGGCGCTCGAAATTGCAGCGCGCCCGGTGCAGATCCTGATCGCGCTGGGCCTCCTCCAGCACGGACCTAGCCTCTTCCTGCAGCGCCCGGATCTGGTCGGCGATGACCCGCAGTTTCGAGTCGGCCCGGGTCGACAGCAGTTTGTCGGCCTCCTGGATCTGCTTGGCGGCATCCACGAGGTCGATGGGCGCCGACAGCCGGCTCACCGGATACGGAGCGCTGCGGGCCGGACCGCGATGGCGTTCGCCGCCACCCTGGTATCGCTTGGTGTCGTCACTCATGGGCATTGGTTCGAATGCATTGGCGGGCGTTTACCGTGCACGCCCAACCACGGGCGTTGGAGCGCGCCTGACTCGCAACTCAGTGGATCATTACCCTAGTTTCAACAAGCCGCTTTGGCAAATGGGACCCTTTTGTTTGTGCGATCCCGACATTATGTTGACCTTTGGGCGGGCGGGGCGCGTAGAGAAAACGCTTAAGGAAAACGCTGGGAGCGCAATATGCCTAGAGTGTGGAAGCCAATCGTCGCCCTGATCGCCGCCGCCGTTCTCGCCGGGTGCGCGCAGACGCCGCAGACCATCCGTCTCGCGCCCGACGCACCCAATGAGATGGCGGTCAACTATGGCCAGGGCCGGGACGTCGCGCTGCGCGTCGTCGACAACCGCCTGGACAAGAGCCAGCTCGGCGAGCTGCGGAACCGCAACGAAGAGCCCGCCCCGCTGCGCACCAAGCAGGACCTGAGCTACGTGGTCAAGCTGGCCGCCGGCCAAGTGCTGAAGGCCTATGGCTTTAACCCGACACCCTGGAGCGAGGACGCCGAGCGAAGGCTGACCATCTCCATCGACTCGCTCCACCACACCGTGGGCGCGGCCATCCCGCGGGATGTGAACACGACCGTCAAGCTCTCTTCCACGGCCGTCTACGGCAACAAGAGCCTCAAACTCCAGGCCGAGCAGAACAGCAGCGACGAGATCACCCACCGGCCGTCCCCGGACGAGAACGCCCAGTTCATCGACAAGGCCATCACCCAGGCGCTGGGCCGTCTCTACAGCGACGACCTGGCCAGGTTCCTGGCCAACGGTGAAACCGGCGGCTAGAAGTCTGGGCGTACCGCCGTCACGCGGGGAAAATGTAGCGGGCGCGGAGCTTCAGCCCCATACCGAACCCGCGGCAGTAGCGGACCACCGCCGGCAGCCGTTCGGTCATGATCCGCCGATGCCGCGGTGAGAGAATCTGTATCTCCACAGGCGTGCCGGCGAGGAACATGACCCGCCCGGGCTGAAGCCCCAGCCCACGCTGACTGATGTTGCGCGAACGGTAGTCCGCAACCTGCTGGCCGTTGCGGTACACGCGTACCAGCACCTCGGCCGGCACCCGGGCCGCCCGGCGGCGGTTGTCAGTCTTGTGCCTCGCCATGGAGGAGTCTCCCAGTCTCATGGGCAAGCGCTGAACCATTCGCGCGAGCCTATCGCCGCACAGCGCTGCACGTCGGTACGGTCACGGAGCGCAACACCGCCTTGGCCGCCTCTCTGGAGCGCAGAGGCACGCGAGGATGGTTCAGCGCTTCCTTAGCTTAAGCATAAGCGCGCCGTGATCTTTGACAAGGGAAGCTTGCATGCCGTCGCCCGTCCGGTTACTAATCCGGCACTGACATGCAGCCACGTTTCAGAGCGCGCCGCGGACCAACGCGACCGCGGGCCAACGGGAGACAGCCACAGCATGGTTCGCCTGACCAAGATCTATACTCGCACCGGTGACCAGGGCCAGACCCACCTCGGCGACGGCTCGCGGACCGCCAAACAGAGCCCGCGCGTCGAGGCGTACGGCACCGTGGACGAGGCCAACGCCGCGGTAGGGGTGGCTCGGCTGCACGCGCCCGCGGAGATGGACGCGCTGCTCGGCACCATCCAGAACGACCTCTTCGACGTGGGCGCCGACCTCTGCACGCCCGAGCAGGAAGCGCCCAAGCATCCGCCGCTGCGCGTGTCGACCCAGCAGGTGGCGCGCCTGGAGCAGGCGATTGACGAGATCAACGCGGAGCTGCCGCCCCTGCGCTCCTTCGTCCTGCCGGGCGGGAGCGCCGGCGCCGCCCATCTGCATTTTGCCCGTACCGTGGTCCGGCGCGCGGAACGCCTGGTGGCCGCCCTGCAGGAAGCCGAGGCCATCAACGACCAGGCCCTGCGCTATCTCAACCGGCTGTCCGATCTGCTCTTTGTCATGGCGCGGCGCGCCAACGACAATGGCCGCGACGAGGTCCTGTGGACGCCGGGGGCGAACCGTTAGCGAAGCGCTGAAGGAGAGACAGGCATGATCTACGAACTGGGCGACCGCCGGGTCGTGCTCGAAGGGGAAAACCATTTCATCGCCGACAATGCGACGCTGATCGGCTCCGTGGTGCTCAAGGACAACGCCAGCGTGTGGTTCAATGTGGTCATCCGGGGCGACAACGACACCATCACGGTGGGGGAGAACAGCAACGTCCAGGACGGCTCGGTGCTGCACACCGACGAAGGCGTTAAGCTCAACATCGGCCGCAACGTCACCGTCGGCCACAAGGTCATGCTCCACGGCTGCGACATCGGCGACAACACGCTGATCGGCATCAACGCGGTGGTGCTCAACAATGCGAGGATCGGCCGCAACTGCATCATCGGCGCCAATGCGCTGATCCCCGAGAACAAGGAAATCCCCGACAACTCACTGGTGATGGGCTCCCCCGGCCGGGTGATCAAGGAAATCACCGATGAACAGGCTGCCATGCTCGCCCACGGCGCCGATCACTACGTGGAGAACGCCCGGCGCTACCGGCAGCAGCTCAGACCCCAAAAGGCCTGATGCGGCGTTCCGGGGCGCGGATCCCCCCTCCCTGCCCGGTCTTCACGACCAGCGCTACCGGCTTGCCCGGGTCGTTGGCATGGCCGGGATGCTCATTGGGTTCAATCCTTCTGACGCTGGCCGCGCCCGACGACGTGGACGCCACAGCGTTCCGAGCGGAGGTTGCGTGGGCCGATCGGGCGTTGCCCGAAATACGTATGGCCTGGAGCGGCGACAGGCATTACCCGTGACTGCGAGGACAATGTCAAGCGGTCCGGCGGAGCCGGGGCGTACCGGCGCCCGGGCCGATGGTATCGTCGAAATCGAGCGGCCGGACGGGTTGAACCCGGTCGGACAGTACTTGCCTAAAATGGATATTGAGCGAACTTGCCGGCGGTTTCCGACAGCGTGACCATAGAAACCCATACCGATGACCTGCACCTGTTGCTCGCCACGCTGCCGCTGCGGCTGCAGGAAGCCCTCTCGGCCCGGCCGTCCATCGATCTGCTGGAAATCGTCATCGACCTCGGCCGCATTCCCGAGGCCCGATTCCCCGACCGTGTAATGCCGCTGTCGGAGCAGCCCGCCACCTTCGACGAGCTCGACCGAGTGGTCGCCGCCGTCGGGGAGTTCAACGCCGACAACCGGGCCGGCATCGAGGGGACGCTGCACCGGGTTTCGGCCATGCGTAACCGCAACAGTCGTGTGATCGGGCTGACGCTGCGCGTGGGGCGGGCAGTCACCGGGACTATCGAACCGATCCATGACCTGGTGGAGTCCGGGGTAAGCGTCCTGCTGCTGGGCCGCCCGGGCGTGGGCAAAACCACCCGGCTGCGCGAGGTGGCCCGGGTTCTCGCCGACGACATGGGCAAACGGGTCATCGTGGTGGATACCTCCAACGAGATCGCCGGCGACGGGGACATCCCCCATCCGGCCATCGGCAGCGCCCGGCGCATGCAGGTTCCGCATCCGGACCGCCAGCACGCGGTGATGATCGAGGCGGTGGAGAACCACATGCCCGAGGTCATCGTCATCGACGAGATCGGCACCACCGAGGAGGCCATGGCGGCGCGCACCATCGCCGAGCGTGGGGTGCAGCTGGTGGGCACGGCCCACGGCAACAACCTGGCCAACCTGGTGACCAATCCCACCCTGGCCGACCTCATCGGCGGCGTGCAGAGCGTCATCCTCGGCGACGAGGAGGCGCGCTTTCGAGGCACGCAGAAGACGGTGACCGAGCGCAAAGGCGCCCCCACCTTCGACGCCGTGGTCGAGATCGTCAGCCGCGACCGCGTCATGGTGCACCGGGACACCGCCCGCGCCGTGGACGAGCTGCTGCGGCGCGGCGAGGTCGAGGGCGAGCTGCGTTACGGCGACGACCTTGCCCGACAGGGTCCCCCCCAAGAAGCCCCGTCTCCGGAACCGCCGACGCCCGCGACGCCGCCACCCGCCGGCCCCGGGACCGACAGCCGGCCGCCCCGAATCTACCCCTACGCGATCAGCCGCGACATCCTGGACCGGGTCATCCGCCAGCTGCGGCTGCGGGCCCAGTCCGTACCCAATCCGGAGAAAGCGGACATGGTGGTGGCCCTCCGATCAAGGGCCGACGACCACCGCCTGCAGCAGGCCCTGGCCGGACGCGACGTCCCGGTCTACGAGATCAAGAAGAACAGCGCCGCCCAGCTGCGCCGCCTGCTGGAAGGGGTGTTCAACATCGTCAAGGGACTCGACGGCGAGGACGTGGACGGCGCCATCGCCGAGGCGGAGAACGCCTCCCGGCGGGTCCTCACCGAGGGCGTGGCCGTGGAGCTCTCGCCGCGCAACGCGCCGTTGCGCCAGGTCCAGCATCGCATTGCCATGCGCCACAAGCTTGTGGCCGAGAGCGAGGGCAGCGAGCCCCAGCGCCGGCTGGTGATCCTGCCGCCCGAGGTACGGGACGAGGAATAACGCTAAGGCATCGCGCCGGGGTCGGCGCTCCCACGGTGGTTTCGCCCCCGACCTGGACGGAACCCGCCGTAGGAGACCGGCTCTGCGGGGCGGTCCCAATGCGCCAATCGCCCGGCGAAGCCGGCCTCCCACAGAGGTAGTCAGGCACAGTGAGAGCGCCGTCCCCGGCGCGATTCCCTTCGCTGCGGGGCCCGGCCCGCCCGGCCCAGTCTCGGTGCCGACCTGCGGCGCTCAGCCCCCGCTCCATTTCGCCCCCCGCAGGCGGTTGGCCGCTGCCAGGACCTCCATCAGCCGCGGGCGGGCCGCGTCGCCGTCCGGCCGCTTCAGCCAGGCCTCGACCGGCTCGCCCAGCAGGGCTTCGACCGCCTCCACCGGATTCTCCAACCGGCCGCCGGCATCATGGAGGCGCTGCAGCAACAGCCCGATCGCCCGGAGCTGGGACGGGTCCACCAGCTGCTCGACCGCGCGCAGGTCCACGTCATGGCGGCCGAACACCAGGGTGTCCGTGCCGCGCACCTTTACCCGCATCTTGCCGGGCTTCACCGAGGCGTCCAGGCTGGCGGTCTCCAGCACGCGGGGCTGCGGACGCTCCAGCACCGACTCGGTCTCCGTACGCCGGCCCGAGGCGTGTTCCTGTGCAATCCGGTGGGCCTCACCGGTGACATCCCTGGGCAGGTAGTCGTGCATCTGGATCACCGTGTCGGCGTGGGCGAAATAATCCCCCGAGCCGCCCATGACCAGCACGGTGGCGACGCCGAGGCGGTCGCGCAGATCGCGGATCCGGTCCACGAAGGGCGTGATGGGCTCGTCGCGCTTGGCCACCAGCGCCTGCATGCGCTGGTCGCGGATCATGAAGTTGGTGGCCGAGGTGTCTTCGTCCACCAGCAGGCTCCCGACGCCGCACTCCAGCGCCTCCTGCAGGGCCGCGGCCTGGCTGGTGGAGCCGGACGCCAGCTCGGTGCTGAACGCCTCGGTGGACTTGCCATAGGGCAGATGATTGATGAACGGGGACAGGTCCACGCCATGGACGGCGCGGCCGTCCTCGGCCCGCACTTTGACGGCGTCGGCGGCGGTCACCACGCGCTCCCGGCCGTCCCCGGGCCGGTGATCGTAGACGCTTAGCTCCAGGGCGTTGAGCAGCGTGGACTTGCCGTGGAAGCCGCCGCCGACGATGAGCGTGATGCCCATTGGAATGCCCATGCCGGTGAGCGGCCCCGCGTTGGGCGCGTCCAGGCTGACCGCCAGGGCGTCCGGCGACCGGAACGGGATGGCGTCCTGCAGAGGCCGGTCGTCGATGCCGGAGCGCCGTGGCAGCACCGCGCCGTCGGCGACGAAAGCGAGCAGGCCGCGCTCGGCGAGCTGACCGCGCAGCGCCACCTGGTCCTCCACCGCCGCGCAGTGGCACTCCAGCGCCTGGAGGTCCAGATTGGCTGCCATGGCGGACTCCCTGACGACGGCCGGCAGGCGCCGGCAGAGGAGCTCGGCGGCCCGACGCCCCTGAATGGTGCGCCCGCGGGCCGGCAGGCTGACGGTGAAGCGCAGCTCCACGGCGGCGGCGTCGAACACCACGCCGGTGCGCTCCAGCACCGTCTGGCGGCCGGCGTCGATGGACAGCTCGGCATCGCCCTTCGCGGCCCGGCGGAAACACCGGCCCAGGTAATCCCGGGCGGCGCGGCGGCGGGGCTCGCCGCGCAGGGCGGCCTCGGGGAGCCCGGCCACCGCCCAGGGCACCCGCACCCGTGCCCGGGAAGGCGCCGCGAACGGATCGGCCTGGACGTGGTCGACGATCAGCTCGAAATCGTCGAAGCGGTGAGCGCCGGCGATGGACTTGTAGGCCTTGTAGCCGCGCCCGTCGATGGACTCGAGCTGGCGCTGCAGCTGCATGAATCAGGGCTCCGTTGCCGTGGTGGATTCGGCCGCCGGCTGCAGGGCGGGGCAGAGCCGGCGCACAGGCGGCAGAAACCGCAGCGCCAGATAGCCCCACAGCAGCCCCCAGCCCGTGCCGATGAAGCCGCCGACCAGAACCTGGCTGGGATAGTGTTTGGCCAGGTACACCCGGGACACCGCCACCAGGACGGAGATGCCGAACAGGCCGATCCCCCAGCTCCAGCGTCGGAGTACGAGCGTGATCACGGCGGCCGCGGCGAAGAAGTTCAGGGCATGGTTCGACGGCAGCCCGCTGGAGGAATCGGTGCAGGTGCTGCCGGCGGCGTGTCCCACGTAGCGCGCGGTGCCAACCAGCTCGAAGCAGGGCCGGAATTGGTCGAAGAGGTGCTTGAGCTGGTTGCCGAGCTGGTCGCCGGTGCCGATGGCGACGATGACGACCAGCCAGAACAGAAGCCCGTCACGGCCATACTGGCGCCACCACACGGCCAGGAACAGCAGCAGCAGCGGAAACGAGAACGTCCACCACTGGGACACCCACATGAAAAACGGGTCGAGCAGCGGATTGCTCCAGCCGTGGTTGATCCACAGGAATAGCGCTTGGTCCATTGTCTGCCAGCCGTATGGTCGGGTGGTAGCGGCCCGGCGCGCCGTTGTGCGGGCCGGGACCGCCCACTATACTCGGCCCCCAGTCGCTGCGCGCCAGTCGAGCGACGACGTTACTGAAAACGCCGGCGCCATGACAAACGGCGTTGGCATGACCGCTTGGAGTCTCCAGTGACCGATGAGACAGCGACCGTGACGCCTCGGCAGTCGTTATCGGTGGTCATCCCCATGTATAACGAGCGCGACAATGCCGAACCCATGGTGTCCCGCGTTCACGAGGGCATGGCCGGCTACCCGGGGCCGTGGGAGCTGATCCTGGTGGACGACGGCAGCAGCGACGGCACTGCCCGGCGCCTGCTGGAGGTCGCGGCCGGCCATGGCGGTCACGTGCGCGTCGTGCGCCTGCGGCGCAACTTCGGTCAGACGGCCGCCATGCAGGCCGGCATCGACGCTGCCCGCGGCGAGTTCATCGCCACCCTGGACGGGGACCTGCAGAACGACCCGGCGGACATCCCGCGCATGGTCGAGGAGCTGCAGCAGCGGGACCTGGACCTGCTGGTGGGCTGGCGTAAGGCCCGCCAGGACAAGCTGCTGCGGCGGATCCCCTCACGCATCGCCAACTGGCTCATCGGCCGCACCACCGGCGTGCGGATCCACGACTACGGCTGCAGCCTGAAAGTCTACCGCAGCCATGTCATCCGGGAAGTGACACTGTACGGGGAAATGCACCGGTTCATCCCCGCCTGGGTGGCTGCCGTGACGCCTCCCGACCGCATCGGCGAGACCGCGGTGCACCACAATGCGCGCACCGCCGGCCAGTCCAAGTACGGCATCTCGCGCACGTTCCGGGTCATCATCGACCTGCTGTCGGTCATCTTCTTCATGCGCTTCCGCGCCCGGCCAGCCCACTTCTTCGGCGCCATCGGCCTGATCTTCGGCGTGATCGGCGGGCTCATGCTCGCCGATCTGGCCTGGGTGAAGTTCGTGCTGGGCCAGGATATCGGCAACCGGCCGCTGCTGCTGGTGGGCATCGTCTGCGTGATCGCCTCGTTCCAGTTCCTCACCACCGGCATCCTGGCGGAGCTGCTGGCGCGGACCTATTTCGAATCCTCGGACAAGCGCTCCTACCTGGTCGCCATCGACGAGACCACCCAGCCGGCCACCGCCTGGAAGCAGGCATCGGACGGAACGGATGCATCCTCGCAGTCCGGTTAACCGTCAGCGGGCCATATGGGGGCTGCTGGCCCTGACCGCTCTGCTGTGTTTCTTCTACGCCCTGGGCGGCTATCCCCTGTTCGATCTCGACGAGGGGGCCTTCTCAGAGGCCACCCGGGAGATGTTCGCCCGCCACGACTTCATCACCCCGCACCTCAACGGCGAGCTGCGCTTCGACAAGCCGATCCTGATCTATTGGCTGCAGGCGCTGAGCACCGGCCTCCTCGGCTTCACGGAATGGGGCTTCCGGCTACCGTCGGCGCTGGCGGCCACGGCCTGGGCCGGAAGCATCGTGGCATTCGGTCGGCGTTACCTGGACCGCGACAGCGCCTGGTCCGCCGCCTTGTTCATGATGACCGCCATCGCCGTGCTGGTGATCGGCCGCTCGGCCACGGCGGACGCCCTGCTCAACCTCTGGCTCACCCTGACCCTGCTGGACGTCTACCGTTACTACGCCGGACCGTCGCGGCCGGTGCTGTTGCGGGTCTACCTGTGGATGAGCCTGGGTTTCCTGACCAAGGGGCCGGTGGCGGTGGCGCTGCCGCTGCTGGTCAGCCTGATCTTCTTCGTCTGGTCCGGGCAGTGGCGGCGCTGGCTATCCGCCGTGTTCTATCCGCCGGGCTGGGCGGTATTCCTGGCCGTGGCGCTGCCCTGGTACGTCCTGGAGTACCAGGCCCAGGGGCGGGCGTTCTTCGACGCCTTCTTCCTCAAACAGAACCTGGGCCGCTTCTCGGGCACCATGGAGCAGCACGGCGGCTCGCTGTTCTACTACGTCGGGGTGCTGCCGCTGGTGCTGCTGCCCCACACGGGGCTGTTCCTTCGCCTGCTGCCGATGCTCCGCCGCCTGCGCCGCGGCACCGTGGACCAATTCCTGTGGCTGTGGTTCGGCGTGGTCTTCGTCGTCTTCTCCTTCTCCCAGACCCAGCTGCCCCACTACATCCTCTACGGATGCACGCCCCTGTTCCTGCTCATGGCCCGCTACCGACACCGGCTGGAGTCCCGGTGGCTGGCCTACGTGCCGGTGGTATTCATCTTCGCCCTGATGGCCGCGCTGCCGGAGCTGGTGGCGCTGGCCAAGCCCTACGCGCCGGCCGCCTATGAGTCAGCCCTGCTCGGCCGGGCGGACGGGGCCTTCGGGACCGCCTATCGCGTCTGGACGCTGGCGGCACTGGCCATTGCCCTGGTGCTGCCCTTCATCCGCGGGCTGCCGCCCTGGAAGGGGCTGATCGCAGCGGGCCTGCTGCAGGCCCTGGTGGTGATCCAGGCGGTGATGCCGGCCCTCGGCTATATCCAGCAGTGGCCGGTGGTGCATGCTGCGGAAAGGGCGCGGACACTGAATGCGCCGGTGGTCAGCTTCCATCTGCGCATGCCCTCGTTCAGCGTCTATCGCGGTGCCGCGACGCCGGAACGCGAACCGCGCCCCGGCGAGGTCGTGGTGACGCGGGCCGGCAAGCTGGACGAGCTGGACGGCCCCTATCGGGTGATATTCCACGAGGGCGGAATCGTCATGGCCCGCATGCTCGAATCGGCCGAGGGAGGAAACTAATGGCCTCGCTGGAGCCCCTGAGACGACACCTGAACGCCGCCCCGCCGTGGCCCGACGTGACCCGCCCGGGCTGGCTGTGGGCCTACGGCCTGTTCGTTGCCGTGACGCTGACCGCCGGCATCGCCCTGCTGCTTTCGGACGTCAACGTGACGCTCTTCTATGGGCTCAACAGCGCCGGAACGGTCATCCCCTCCGGCGTGTGGCAGTGGACCACGTTCCTCGGCGACACCAACACGGCGCTGGTCGTGGTGCTGCTGATCGCGCTGCGCCGCCCCCAGCTGCTCTGGGTGACCCTCTTCGCCGCCATCGCGGGTACGCTGCTCACCCACGGCTTCAAGGACCTGCTGGGCGTACCCCGCCCGCCGGCGGCACTGGACCCGGAGACCTTCCGCATCATCGGCAAGGCCTACCACAACGGATCCTTTCCCTCCGGCCACACCCTCACCGCGTTTACCCTGGCTGGTGCGGTCGCGCCCTTCCTCCGCCGGCCCAGCCTGCGGGTGGCGGTGTTCGCCGCCGCCGCGCTGGTGGGACTGAGCCGCATCATGGTCGGGGTGCACTGGCCGGCCGACGTCTGCGCCGGCGCGGCGGGCGGTGTGTTCTCCGGCTGGCTGGGCATCGTGGCGGCCCGCCACTGGCCGGCGGGTATGCAGGCCCGCGTGCATGTCTGGCTGGCCGCCTTCTTCACCCTGGCTGCGGTGGTACTGTTCAATCGCGACGGCCACTACCCGGCGGCGCTTTGGCTGGCGGACGGCCTGGCGGTGGCCGGTGTCGTCGCCGCGGTCGCCGTCTACTGGTGGCCCATGGTGCGCCCATCGGCCCGCGACGGGACCGGGCCGTGAAGCTGCCGCCCCTGGGGCGGAGCCAGTGGCTGCGCGGCGGCATCGGGCTGGCCCTGGCGGCGGTGCTGATCGTGGTCGTGGAGCGGTGGCTGGGCTGGGGCAAGCTGCTCGCTCCCTGGCGGTCGCTGGGCCCGGCCGAGCTGGCCGGGGCCCTGCTGCTGGTGCTGGGCACCCACGGTCTGCGCGCGCTGCGCTTCCGGCGCTTCTTCGCTGCTGCCCGGGAAGCGGGCATCGTCCATGCCCTGCAGCTGGTGCTCCGGCACAACTTCTTCAACAACCTGCTGCCCATGCGCAGCGGCGAGATTAGCTTCCCCCTGCTGGCCCGTCAGACGTACGGTATTGGCGTGGGTCACGCCGTGGGCGGGCTGCTGCTGTTCCGGCTGCTGGATCTGCACACCATTGCCTGGCTCGGCAGCGCCGCGCTGTACTGGACCACCCGCAGCCCGGGCTGGCTGGCTGCGGCGCTGGTCCTGCTGCCGCTGCCGCTGGCGGGGCACGCCCTGGCGCGGCGCTGGCGGAGCCTGCCGGAGCGCCTGTCCGGCCGGCTGCGGGACTGGCTGGCGCCGGTGTTCGCCGCCGTACCGGAAAGCCGCGGACCGTTCGTCGAAGCCTGGGCCTGGACGGTAGCCACTTGGGTCGGCAAGCTGGCGGTGTTCGCCTGGCTTCTGACCCGGTTCGGCCACCTGGGGTTCGGCCTCGGCTGGCTCGGCGCCACCGCGGGCGACCTGACCAGCGTGCTGCCCATTCACGGCTGGGCCGGTGCCGGCACCTACGAGGCAGGCGTGGTCGCCGTTCTCTCGCCGTTCGGCATCGATGCCGCCGCCGCCCTGGCCATGGCGGTGAACCTGCACCTGTTCATACTGGGAACGACGGTCATCGGCGGACTCATCGCCATGGCCATCCCTTCGCGCCAGCTTTGACGGATACGAGCGGTACACCGGAGGCGGCGCCGGGACGGACGCCGGCTTGCAGTGAAGGGCTGCTTGCTGCAGCCCTGGCCGGGTCCCGTCATCGGACATCCGCGACAGGAGCAGCACCATGGAGCCCCGCAATGGCCGACAACGCGACAGGCTGGCCGCGCTGATCACGCTGCTCGCGGGCGTGACCCTGCCACTGCTGGGCGCGGCACTCACCGGTGTCCCCTGGAGTCGATACCTCCGGTTTCCGCCCCAGGCGGCGGCGCAGCCACCTTCCGCATTCTCTTGGGCAGCCTTCACCATCGTCGCCGCGGCTGAAGTGCTGGTGGTGACGCCCTTTCTGTGGCAGCTGCTGCGTGACCGGAGGCGGAACGGGCGCGAACCGACGGCGGGTCGATGGCCCTGGTGGGGCACCGCCGGGGCCGTGCTGCTGGGGCTGTCGTGGGCCCTGGCGTGGCAGAGAACGGAGGCGCTTTCGGCGCTCCGCCCTCATGCCTTCACGCCGCTGTGGGTCGGCTACATCGTGGTGGTGAACGCACTGGTGCAGCTGCGCACCGGGTCCGCGCCCCTGAGCGCGGCCCCGGCCCGGTTCCTGTGGCTGTTTCCGGCCAGCGCCGGGTTCTGGTGGCTGTTCGAGTACCTCAACCAGTTCGTCGGCAACTGGTACTACCTGGGACAGGCCGCGCAGGATCCATGGGCCCACCTGGTGCTCGCGACCCTGCCGTTCAGTACCGTGCTGCCCGCAGTGACCAGCACTTACTGCCTCCTGGCCGGCTGCCCGCGTCTGCACGCCCCGCTGGGGCGGGCGTGGCGGCTGCCCGGAGAGCGACGGGGCTGGGGGCTTACGGCCGCCGCTGTTGGCGCCGCGGGCCTGCTGAGCATCGGTCTCGCGCCGGACTGGACGTTTCCCATGCTCTGGCTGGCGCCGGGCCTGGTGCTCATGGGTCTCCAGCAATGGCGGGGGGCTCCGCAGCCCCTGGCCGGCCTGTGTGCCGGTGACTGGCGTAGTGCCTGGCTGGCCGCTCTGGCGGGGCTGGTGTGCGGCTTTTTCTGGGAGTTTTGGAACGTGGGCGCCCTGGCGCGCTGGGAATACCGGGTTCCGCTGGTGCAGGGGCTCACCCTGTTCCGTATGCCGGTCCTGGGCTACGGCGGCTATCTGCCGTTCGGCATCGAATGCCTGGCCTGCGTCCACGCCCTGCTGGGCGCCAGCTGGCTGCGTCGCTGGTCTCCCGCTGGCTCGTCGCCCGCCAGTGACGTTCATAAAAAATCACAACAGCATGTTTAATAAGAAAAATTTCAGATCGCCCGAGGCACCCCGTCGTGCCCCGACGACAGCAGGCGCATCCCCCGTTGCCGGCGCGACGCGCGCCGGCCCGCTTAGTCGACGATAAAAGTTGTTATTAATTAGTGTGTTAACGGCACACAACGGGCGAATGGTCGGCGCTCAGTCCAACCCTGGCACACCGCTTGCTTGACTTCGGTCGGCAACGCGGCGGATATCCATCCGCATTCAGTCACGACAGCAGACCAGGGAGACTGCCTCGATGAAAAAACACGCCTTGCTGGCCGCCCTGCTCATGGCCGCGTCCGGCGTGGTCATGGCCGGCACGCAGCAGTCGATGTCCGGCCAGGGCGATATGGCCTATCAGAAGCTGGATGCCAATGGCGACGGCTACGTGAGCCCGCAGGAGGCGACGGCCAACCCCAAGCTCGCGGCCCAGTTCGACAAGCTGGACCGCAACGGCGACGCCAAGCTGGATCAGGCGGAATTCGCCCGTTTCGAAACCAAGTCCGAGTAACTCGTTTGCCCCCTGAGGGGGCGGCGTCACTGTCTCGAGAGTCCGCAGATGGCGCCTAGAAGTATTCCCTAGCTTGGGTTCCTTGCTCCTCTCTCTGCCCCTCCATGCGGCGCGACCTCCCCGGGTCGCGCCGCATTCTTTTATGGGCGCATGGAACGATCCGCGCGAGGCATGCGGGAGCCGTTGGGCGCGTCGTTAGCCGTTGCGCGCCGTCGCCGCAACCGGGTCGCGGCAGCGGCTGAAGCGCAGGGTCGGCGGCTCGGTGTCCATGGAGAACGGCGCCAGCCGGCGCAGGACGCTCAAACCGAGGATGTTCCTGTCCGCACCCGGGATCACTGCCGCCCGTACGTCACGAACCACGCAGCGGTCGCCGATGACCAGCCGGTCGATCTCGTACAGCGGCACGCGCCGTTTGCTGCCGTCGGCCATGGTCCCGACCAGATTGCCCACGAAGTGGGCCTCGCCCTGGCCCTGCAGCAGGCGCAGGCTGGCGTCGTCGATGGCCATGTGGCTCGATCCGGTATCCACCAGGAACTGTCTCGGCGGCAGGTCGCCCAGCCCCACGTCCACGTAGTAGGTCAGACGATTCGAATTCTTCATGGGCACGGCATAGCCGAAATCCGCCGACCAGGCGGCGGCCGCGGTCAGCAGCGCCGCCGCGGACAGCAACCCGAATGCGATTTGCCTCACCATCATCCTCGCCCCTGCGCCGCCCCTGACGGGCGCTCTCACACAGCCAGTATCCATGCCGGGCCGAGCCCCGTCTGTGTACCGGTTCAAATTCGACGGCAGGTGTCCAGTCGGGAGCTGGGCGCGGGGCCGACCGCGGAAGATGCATTGCCCATCACCGGGCCCGTTGCCGTAGGCTGTGCGCTATGATGGATTTCGCGGCTGTTGCCGGCGGGCGCAGCCGGCTCGACCACTGAACGCTGTCATCTGAGGTGACTATGCATCTGATTATCGTCGGCGCAGGCCCGGTGGGTAACAGCCTCATCGGTCTGGCCACCCAGGCCGGCCACGACGTGGTCATGATCGAGCCGGACGAGAAACGGGCCCAGCACTGCGCCGACCGCAATGACGCCATCGTGCTGAACACGGACATCGCCGACGATGGCGTGGAGGAGGAAGCCGGCTTCGAGCGGGCGCGGGCGATCATCGCCACCACCACCGACGATTCCACCAACCTGATGGCCATGGTGCTGGGTCGATCCCACGGCATCGAGACCCTGACCAGTACCGTCAACCATCGCGCCCACAAGCAGATGTTCGAAAGCCTCGGGGTCCACGTCGTCGCCGATCCGGAGATCCTGGTGGCCCGCCACCTGCTGGACGTGACGCTGCTGCCGGGTGCGGTGGACGTGACCACGCTGCAGGACAAGGAGCAGATCATCGAGGTACCGCTGTCCGCCGAATCGCCGCTCGCCAACCAGACCCTGGGGAATATCCACAGCCAGCGGCAGATGGACGAGGGCCTGTTCATCGTTTCCATCGACCGTGACGGCAAAGCATTCTTCCCCCGCGAGGACACGGCACTGACGCCGGGCGACCAGATCATCCTCTTCTCCAGACGCGCCATCACCCGCCACGACCTGGACCTGTTCACGGGCAACCGATGAAGCCGGTCTTCTACGGCATCGGCATCATCCTCCATGTGCCGGCGGCGATGGCCGTGCTGTCCATCGTCGTCTGCGCCGTCTTCGGGGAATGGTCCGGCATCGGCGCGTTCGCGATCACCGCGGTCGCCGCAGCAGCGGTGGGCCAGATTCTGGTCTGGACTTGCCGCGACTACCAGGACCTCCAGCGCCACCACGCCATGCTCATTGCCGCCCTGGGCTGGACCATCGCCCCACTGGTGGGCGCGCTGCCGTTCCTGTTCGCGGCCCACGGCACCCTGTGGTCGTCCCCGGATCCGGCGGCGGCCGCGTTCATGCGCCTGGACAATGCGCTGTTCGAGTCGACCTCCGGTTTCACCGGCACCGGGCTCAGCGTGGTGGCGCACGCCAGCCGCCTGCCCCACTACCTGCAGTGGTGGCGCAGCTTCACGGAGTGGATCGGCGGCATCGGCGTCATCGTGCTGCTGCTGTCGATCCTGCCTCCCAGCCGGAGCTCGCTTAATCTCTACTTCTCCGAGGCTCGGGAGGAGAAGATCCTGCCCAGCGTGAAGTCGACCGTGCGTACCATCTGGTCGATCTTCGTCCTGTACACGCTGGTCGGCGTCGGTCTGCTCTGGCTGGCGGGCGATCCCCTCTGGCGCGCCATCAATCACGCCATGACGGGGATCGCGACCGGCGGCTTCACCATCACCGACGACAGCCTGGTCGGAGCCGCCCTGCCTGTGAAGCTGATACTCATTCCGCTGATGCTGCTCGGCGCCGTCAGCTTTACGGCGCACTACCGCCTGCTGCGCGAACGCAGCTTCCGGCGTGCATTCGGGCCGGAACAGAAGCTGTTCTGGCTCCTGGTGGCCGGAGGATCCCTGGCGGTGGTCCTGGAGAGCTTCTGGTACACCGGCCAGTGGCAGTGGGTGGACGGCGCCTTCCAGTGGGTCTCGGCCCTGACCACTACGGGCTTCTACACCCAGCACCTGGCCGGCTGGTACCCGGGGCCCCTCCTGTTGCTGGTGGCCGCCATGCTGGTCGGCGCCCAAGCCGGGTCGACCGGCGGCGGCATCAAGCTCAGCCGCGTACTGATCATGCTCAAGAATATGAGCTGGAACCTCACCGACTTCGACGCCAAACCCCACCAGATCGTGAGGGTAAAGCTCGGTGAGCTGCGACTGTCTCTGGCGGAGGCCAACCAGCGCGCCCAGGTGGCAGCCATGATGGCGGCGGCGTACATACTGGTCTGGAGCGCTCTGGTCTTCGTGCTGCTGCATTTCCTGCCAAGGGGCACACCCCTGGAACACGTTTTCTTCGAGGCCGCCTCGGCCCAGGGCAACGTGGGCCTCAGCACCGGCATCACCAGCGAGTCGCTGCCCGCCATTCCCAAGCTCCTGCTCATCGTGCTGATGATCACCGGACGGCTGGAGATCTTCCCCGTCATGGTGCTCATCGCCTGGCTGTTCGGCCGGCGCTAGCACCCCTCCCGCCGGGGCGCACCGCTGGAACAGCCCATGCTCGTTACAGGATCCGGGCCAGACCGAACAGCGCGGCGCCCACCAGCGCACCGACGAGGGTACCGTTGACGCGAATGAACTGAAGGTCGCGTCCCACCGCCAGCTCCAGGCGGCGGGTCACGGTGTCCGTATCCCAGTCCTCGACTATCTGGGCGATGAAACGGCCGATCTCGACGCGGAACGGAACCACGGCGCGGGCCGCGAACGCCTCCATCCGGGCATTCAGGCGTGCCCGGGCGGCCGGGTCGGCGCGCAGGCGCACGCCCAGACGCCGCAGACTCTCGGCCACCGATTCCCTGACCGCCGGCCGCTCCCGCTCCATGGCGGCAAGGGCGCCCTCCCGGATGCGGGCCCACGCACCCGCCAGCGCGCCGGCGGCCTCCGGGCTGCGCAGCAGCTCATCCTTGATGCGTTCGAGCTCCACGCCGGCCCGGTCCGACTGTTCGAAACGATCTATCAGCGCGGTCACGGAAGCGTCGAAATCGCGCCTCACCGGATGGTCGCCCCGGGACAGCGCGTCCAGCAGGTCCTCCACGCTGGCGAGTATCGTCTCGGCGAGACGCCGGTCCACCCGCTCCGGCACCCACCAACGGCTGCGCTCGGAAACCTTCGCGACAATCCATGCCTGATTGCCGCGCAACAGGTCCCTGGCGGCTGCCGACAGCCGGTCCAGCACGCGCTGGTACTCCGGACTGTGCGCCAGCATGCGCATACCCCGAGCCAACACGGGCTGCAGCTCGCGTCCCGCGAGCCCCGACGACAGAGCACGCGCGACGAGCCGCTTCATTTCGGCGTCGCCGACGGCATTGACCAGGGCGGGGAACAGCTCGACGGACCGCTCCGCCAGCCAGTCGGCATTGTGCCGGCGGCCGAGCCAGCGGCTCAGGCGGACGGCCGGGTCCAGGCTGCGCAGCCGCTGGGCGACCAGCTCCGGCACCAGAAAATTGCGGGTGACGAAACGACCCAGGCCTTCGCCGATACGCGCCTTGTTCTTCGGCACGATGGCCGTGTGAGGAATCGGCAGCCCCAATGGATGACGGAACAGCGCGGTGACCGCGAACCAGTCCGCCAGCCCGCCCACCACCCCGGCCTCGGAAGCGGCCTGCAGCAGGCGGACCCAAACGCCGTCCGCCGGCAGCAAGTGACTGAGCAGGAACAGCCCGGCCATCAGAATCAGCAGTCCGCCCGCGAGCCACCGGTAACGGCGCAGCCTGCGTGCCTGTTGCTGCTCGTCATGCATGTTTGGTTGGTCTCAACGAACGGCTGGGCTGTGGCCCACCCTACGCGGTACGTTAAGGAATCGCGCCGAGGACGGCGCTCCCACGCCGGTCCTTCCCACCGGCGTTGCTGGGCCCCAGGATGGACGACGGCCCAGCGATCCGCGAGGCCGCTGATGTCCAGGATAAACGACCAGGCTTCGCCGGCCGAGACTCGAGAGAGCGTTCTCAGGCGCCGGCGACGTAGCGCCGGCAGCCGTCCAGGCTGCTCAGCTTGGGATAGTCCTGTTCCGGTATCTTCACGTCCAGCCGCCGTTCCAGCGCGGTGACGAAGTTCAGGAAATCCACCGAGTCCATGTCGATCTGGTCGCGCAGGTTGACACCACCCTCCAGCTCATCGGTCTCCGCCTCCGGGGCGACCTCCCGCAGCGCGGCGATGATCTCCTGCTCCACATTGACGGTCTTCCCGCTCATCGTTTTCCTCCTTGTCCGTGCAGCGCCAGCTCCCGCAGCCGGCGCCTGAGAATCTTCCCGGACCGCGTATGGGGCATCCGGGAGCGGAAATACAGTGCTTTCGGCGCCACGGCGGCGCCCAGGCGCTGCCGGGCGAACCCCAGCAGCTCGCGATTCAGCGACTCCGACGCGGTGACGCCCCGCGCCAGCGTAACGAACGCGGTGACGGTCTCGCCGGCCACCGGGTCCGGCACGCCGACCACGCCAGCCTCCGCCACCGCGGGATGGGCCAGGAGCGCCGCTTCCACCTCGAACGGCCCGACGAAATGGCCCGACGTCTTGATCATGTCGTCGGCACGGCCGACGAACCACAGGTAGCCGTCCGCGTCCCGGCGCACCAGGTCGCCGGTCATGTACCAGCCGTCGCGCATGACGCGGTCGTAGTAGTCCGGTCGGTTCAGGCAGGCACGGAACATGGATGGCCAGCCGGCGCGCAGCGCAAGCTCGCCCACCTCTCCCACCGGCAGCGGCTCGCCCGGGCGTCCCGGAGCCGTCACGGCGGCGTCGAAGCCGGGCAGCACCACGCCCATGGCGCCGGGCTTGATATCCACCGCGGGCAGGTTGGCCACGACGATGGCGCCGGTCTCGGTCTGCCAGTAGGTGTCGTGGAAAGGCCGGCCCAGGGCCCGCAGCCCCCACTCTACCGCCCCCGCATTGAGCGGCTCGCCGACACTCGCCATGTGCCGTAGTGCGGTAAGGTCGTACCGGCGCGTCCAGTCCTCGCCCAGGCGCATCATCACGCGGATGGCGGTGGGCGCCGTGTACCAGACGCTCACCCGCAGATCCTGCAGTGTGAGCAGCCACCGCTGCGGATCGAACTCCCGCTCGTCCAGCAGCACGGTACAGCCCAGCAGCAGCGGCGCCAGTATGCCGTAGGAGATGCCGGTGACCCAGCCGGGGTCGGCGGTGCACCAGAACACGTCGTCTGCCGTCAGGTCCAGAGCCCAGCGGCCGGTCACGGCATGGGCCACTGCCGCCTCGTGGACGTGCACCAGGGCCTTGGGCTCGCCGGTAGTACCACTGGTGAAATGCAGGAGCGCCGGGTCGCCGGCTTTCGTCCGCGGCAGGAAGCCATCCTGCGGACTGGCCGCCAGCGCGGCGTCCCAGTCCTCGACACCGTCCCTGCCGGCCAGCTCCCCGGCATCGATCACCCAGAACCGCCACAGGCTCGGCAGCCCGTCACGGATGGGGACGATCTTGCGCTGGTAGAGGCTGCGCGTGGTCACCAACACCCGGGCTTCGCCGATGGTGAGCCGGGTACGGATCGGTTCCGGTCCGAAGGCCGCGAACAGGGCACTGAACACGGCCCCGTATTTCAACGTGCCCAGTGCCGCCGCATACAGCTCGGGCACCCGGCCGAGCAGCGCGAACACCCGCTCACCGGGCTGCACCTGCAGTCGCGCCAGGGCGTGGGCGAAGCCGTCCGCCATAGCCTGCAGCTCGGCGTAGGAAACCGACCGCTGGCGGCTGTCGCGGTCCACACACTGCAGCGCGGTGGCGCCGCCGCGGCCGCTGCGGACGTGGCGATCCACCGCTTCGTAGGCCATGTTCAACCCGCCGTCCGGCAGCCCGTCCAGCAGCCGCCGGCCCGCCGCCCAAGTGAACTCCCGGCGGGCCCGGCCGTAATCGGCCAGCTGCGGCAGCCGTCCGCCCGCCTCCACCTGCTTGGCAATTCGCTCCATGGCCGTTCCGGACTCCCGCGATGCCGTCTGGGCGCATCATGCCGCAGCCGCCTGACGGCCGCTTGACCTGCGGCAAGACAACGGCACTTCAATATGGTCCCATAGTCACGTTGTCACGCGCGGGGCCGTCACGGCCGCGGCCGTGACGAGCGAGCACTGAAGTATTCCCCATCGATTCAGCCGAAAAACATCAAGGGCCCATGAGCATTCGCAACCTCGACTCAGTGTTCAAGCCGCGCTCCGTCGCGGTGATCGGCGCCAGCAAAACCGCCCACTCCGTGGGCGCCGTGCTCTCGCGCAACCTGTTCAAGTCGGGGTTCGAAGGGCCCGTCATGCCGGTCAATCCCAAGCACCAGGCCATCGAGGGCGTGCTGGCCTATCCGGACATCGCCAGCCTGCCGGTGACCCCGGAGCTGGCGGTGGTGGCAACCCCGCCCGAGACCGTGCCGCAGATCGTTGCCCAGCTGGGTGAACGCGGCACCAAAGCGGCCGTCGTCATCACGGCGGGACTGAGCCGGAAGCGCAAGGGCTCGGACTCCACCCTGAAACAGGAGATGCTGAACGCCGCCCGCCCGCACCTGATGCGTGTCATCGGCCCCAACTGTCTGGGCATTCTGGTCCCCAAATGGGGGCTCAACGCCAGCTTTGCCCATATGGCCGCGCAGAGCGGGCGGCTGGCGTTCGTGGCCCAGTCCGGCGCCATCGTCACGTCGGTGATCGACTGGGCCAGCAGTCGGGGTATCGGCTTCTCTCACCTGGTCTCCCTCGGCGACATGGCCGACGTGGATTTCGGTGACATGCTGGACTACCTGGCCAACGATGCCGGCACCCGGGCCATCCTGCTGTATGTGGAGGCCGTCACCGAGGCGCGGAAGTTCATGTCGGCCGCCCGCGCCGCGGCGCGCATGAAACCGGTGGTCGTCGTCAAGGCCGGGCGGCACGCGGCCGGCGCCAAGGCCGCGGCCTCCCATACCGGCGCCCTGGCGGGTTCCGACATCGTCTACGACGCTGCATTCCGGCGCGCGGGCATGCTGCGGGTCACGACCCTCGAGGAGCTGTTCGACGCCGTCGCCACCCTGGCGTTGACCGACGTCCCTCAGGGCGAGCGGCTGGCCATTCTCACCAACGGCGGGGGCGTTGGGGTCATGGCGACCGATTCCCTGGTGGACTACGGCGGCACGCTCGCGGAGATCGGTAAAGAGACGACCAACGCTCTGAACAAGGTGCTCCCCGCCACCTGGTCTCACGGCAACCCCGTGGACATCATCGGCGACGCGCCGGGACAGCGCTATGCGGACGCTTTAAAGGCGCTGCGCGCGGATAAACAGATCGACGCCGTGCTCGCGCTCAACTGCCCCACCGCCGTCGCCGACAGCCTGGAGGCGGCCCAGGCCATTGTGGACGTGGCCAGGACCCCGAGCCCGCATACGGCCCACAAGCAGGCGCTGCTGACGAGCTGGGTGGGTGACCGTTCGGCGGCTGCGTCCCGGGAGCTGTTCGTGAACAACGGCATCCCGACCTACGAGACGCCGGAAGACGCCGTGCGGGCCTTCACGCATCTGGTCAACTACCGCCGCAGTCAGCGGGCACTGATGGAAACCCCGGCTTCGGTACCCGAGGACTACACCCCGGACCATGCAGTGGTGGAAGAGATCCTCGCCGGCGCCGTGGAAGCGGGCCGGGAGTGGCTCACGGAGGTCGAGGCCAAGCAGGTTCTGGACGCCTACGGCGTCGGCGTGGTGCCCACGCGCGTTGCCACGACGCCGCGGGAGGCGGCGGCCATCGCCGCGGACATCGCCAGCCCGGTGGCCGTCAAGATCCTGTCGCCGGACATCACCCACAAGTCAGACGTGGGCGGCGTGGCGCTGGACGTGGCCGGCCCGGCCGCCGCGCGGACGGCCGCCGAGGGCATGCTGGAGCGCATCAACACCCAGCAGCCGGAAGCCCGCATCGAGGGCTTCAGCGTGCAGCCCATGGTGAACCGGCCGGGCGCCTATGAGCTGATCATCGGCATGACCGACGACGCCCAGTTCGGCCCCGTCATCCTGTTCGGACAGGGCGGCGTCGCGGTGGAAGTGGTCAAGGACCAGGCACTCGGCCTGCCGCCGCTGAACATGCGCCTGGCCCACGAAACCATGTCGCGGACGCGCATCTATCGACAGCTGCAGGGCTATCGCGGCCTGGCACCGGCCAACCTGGACGCCATCGCCGTGACCATGATCCGGGTGGGCCAGCTGGTCACCGACCACGGCCGGATCGCGGAGCTTGACATCAACCCCCTGCTTGCCGACGAGTATGGGGTGGTGGCACTGGATGCCCGGATCAAAGTCCACTCCGGCGGTCCGTCCGGGACCGCGCGGCTCGCCATCCGCCCCTACCCGAAGGAGCTGGAGGAGACCATCACGCTGGGGGACAACCGGGAGCTGCTGCTGCGCCCGATCCTGCCCGAGGACGAGCCGGCGCTGCAGGCCGCGTTCGCAAAGCTCACCCCGGAGGAAATCCGGCTGCGCTTCTTCGTCCCCGTGCACACCCTCACCCACGTGACCGCCGCGCGATTCACGCAGATCGACTATGACCGGGAGATGGCGCTGATACTCACCGAACCGGGCATCGCCGGGAAGACGGAGATCTTCGGCGTGGTCCGCATCAACGCGGACCCGGACAACGAGCGGGCGGAGTATGCGATCGTGGTCCGCCACGACATGACGGGCATGGGCATCGGCATCCTGCTGATGCGCCGGATCATCGACTACTGCCGCTCCCGCGGTATCGGCGAGATCTTCGGCGACGTGCTGCGGGAGAACAACACCATGCTGAAGCTGTGCAAGGCGCTGGGTTTCCAGCAGCGCTCGCTACCGGAGGATCCGGACCTGGTGCGGGTGACGCTGGCGCTGTGAGGGGTGAGGAATCGCCCGGCAAAGCCGGGCTCCCACAAGCTGTTGGCCCGCCGAGCCGCCGGACGCCAAGCCCACCCGACCCGCGCCTACCCAGGGGCGGTCTCAGCCCCTAAGATGGGCGGCAATAAGCCCAGTGATTGCCGGTGGCGGCCAATCGAAGCGGGTGGGTTGGCAAACCGCCCGTGGGAGCGGCGTCCCCGCGATTCCTTTTTCATCCGTGCGAACAAAGGAGCCCCCCATGCCCACGCGCTGCGCCTGGTGCACCGACGATCCGCTCTATACCGCCTATCACGACGAGGAATGGGGCGTACCGGTACACGACGACCGGGTGCTGTTCGAGTTCCTGGTTCTCGAAGGTGCCCAGGCGGGGCTGAGCTGGCTCACGGTGCTCAAGAAGCGCGAGAACTACCGCCGGGCGCTGGGGGATTTCGACCCGCGGCGGCTGGCGGACTTGGGCGAGACGGAGCTCGAAAAGCTGCTGGCCGATCCCGGCCTGATCCGCAACCGCCTCAAGGTCCGCTCCATCCCGCGCAACGCCGCGGCGGTGCTCGAGATAGCCGCTGAACACGGCAGCTTCGCAAGCTATCTTTGGGGACTGGTGGACGGCCGGCCCATCGTCAACCGGTTCCTCAGCGTGGCCGAGGTCCCGGCCCGCACGCCCCTCTCCGACAAGCTCTCCCGCGATCTCAAACGTCGCGGCTGCAGCTTTATCGGCTCCACCATCTGCTACGCGTTCATGCAGGCCACCGGCTTGGTCATGGATCACACCACCGACTGCTTCCGTCACTCGCAGCTGGCCGACTAACGCACCCCAGCGCACGGATTTGCCAGAATCATTTATATTGTGCACAATTTAATTTCGTGAAATGCAATAAAAGGAAAGTCATCATGAAGGCGCTCTATCGGACCGGAGCAACGGCCAACGGCGGACGCAGCGGGCGGGTGCGCTCGGAGGATGGCGTGCTGGACGTCTCGCTGGCGGTACCGCGGGAGCTGGGCGGCGACGGCGCCAGGGCGACGAACCCGGAGCAGCTCTTTGCCGCCGGCTATGCCGCCTGTTTCGAGAACGCGCTGCTGCACGTGGCTGGCGGCCGCAAGCTAGCGCTCGGAGATACTCAGGTTACCGCCGAGGTCGGCATCGGCCCTCGCAGCGAAGGCGGATTCGGCCTGACGGTGGGGCTGGAAGTGCGCTTCGCCGGCGTGGACCAGGACACGGCGGACGCCCTGGTCAAGGCGGCCCACGCGACTTGCCCTTACTCCAACGCAGTGCGAGGGAATATCGAGGTGGAAACCCGCATCAAGGCACTTTAGGGAAACGCGGGTCGACTCCCCGGAGACCGATCCGCCGGCTGCCTCGCCGCCTATCCGTCCCGGAGGGCGATTTCTGTTACGCTGTAGCGGCTAGTCAATGCACATAGCCTTACCCGCCCAATGTCGCAGGAAGCCAGCGGGGGCGAAGGACTGACAGCCGTCGCAGCGAGAACGACAGAACAACAGCGGCGGCAGGGAACGCGGCCCGGGGATGCTACCTTCCAGGACGAATTGCCAGGCCTCGGTGGCCTTGTGCGCCGGCGCGGGAAGGGAGGCGTCGGGCGTCCGCAGAGGCCCGGGCTCGTTTCCGCTCCGCGCCCGGTGCCGCCGAGGCGCGGCAATACGCCCTGGAAGGTTAGCGAGGGATGGAAGACGACCAGCTCCGACTCGACCAACAGGTCTGCTTTCCGCTCTATGCGGCCAGCAACATCCTGACCCGCCTCTACCGGCCGCTGCTTACCGAGCTTGGCCTGACCTACTCTCAGTACCTGGTCATGCTCTGCCTGTGGGAGCAGCATCCGCTCACCGTTGGCCAGCTCGGCCGCACCCTGTATCTGGATACCGGGACGCTGACCCCCCTGCTCAAGCGGCTCGAGCAGAACGGGCTCATCCTGCGGCGCCGCTCGGAGGACGACGAGCGGCGCGTCGTAGTCGAGCTCACCGAAGCCGGCCTCGCGCTCAAGCCGCGCGCGCGCCGCATCCCCGAGGCGATGCTCTGCCGGCTCGAGCTGTCCGGCGACGATATCGCACGGCTGCGCGCGGACCTGCAGCGGCTCGTCGCGGCGTTGAGCGAGGTGGATCCGCGCAGCAGCGGAACCGATTGAACGGGTTAGGGAAACACTGAAGTATTCGCGCGTGGCTCTGGCTTACAGGCGCGTTCGCAGTTTGTTGCGAGTGCCGGTGGTGCCAGCCCTGGCCTTCGGCGAGCTTACGCTAGGAGTCTGGGCGCCAGAATCGGCCGCTGTTCCGGCTGCTTCGAGAACTCATTCACAATATCCCGCAAAGAATTGGCAAGTGTGAAAAAACCATATTAGTTTCGGACATGCGGGTCCGGCGGCCTCCACATCCAGTAAACCCTGCTCAGGCGGGCCGGTCCGTGACGATCGGGGTCCGTGAACGTTGACCCCGTCAGCGGGAACTGGAGCCGGGCGCGATCCGGGCTAACTCGTCCGTGGATCAGGGCATCCGACGGCTGCACCGTCGGCGCTCCTGGAGTCCAAGGACGGGACAGTACGCAACAAACCGCAAGAATCCGAACCGGCGACTCGGGGCGCCGGGCTGCAGACCGCCTGCAGCATCACGCCAATTTGAGGGTCCAGGGGGAGCCAGGATGAAATCGATTCAGCTGTTCCTTTTAGCGCTAGCCGTGGCAATGCCGTCGGTGGCGCTGGCGGATTTTTCCGACGGCGAGGTCCGCATCGGGCTGCTGTCGGACTTCAGCAGTATCTATCAGGACATCGGCCAGGGCTCCGAGATCGCCGCGGAAATGGCGATCGAGGACTTCGGCGGCGAGGTCAACGGCCACAAGGTCGTCCTGCTCACCCGTGACCACAAGCTCCAGAAAGACGTGGCCATGAAGGAGGCCAAGGACCTCGACAAGAACCACCATGTGGACGCGTTCCTCGACATGGTCGGCACCAACGTCGCTGTGCCGCTGCAGGGCTACGCGGCAAAGCACGACATCCTGGCGCTCCACACCGGTTCCGCCTCGTCCATTCTGACCGGCAAGTACTGCTCGCCCCTCGGCGTGCACTGGGTCTACAACACCTATGCCCTGTCCGCCGGCCTGGCGCGCTCCATCGTGGAGAACGGCGGCAAGAAGTGGTTCTTCGTGACCGTGGATTACATCTTTGGCAAGGTGCTGGAGCGGGACGCCACCGAGGCCGTGAAGAAGGCGGGGGGCGAGGTGCTGGGCCATGCCTACCACAAGTTCAAGGGCAGCAACATGACACCGCAGCTGCTGGAGGCCATGAATTCCGGCGCGGACGTCATCGCACTGGCGAACGCGGGTGACGACACCCAGGCGACCATCCGCCAGGCCTGGGAGCTGGGCATCACCGGGCGGGGCCAGCAGCAGCTCGTGGGCCTGCTGATGACCCAGGACGTCATCCAGAACCTCGGTCTCTACGTCGCCAGCGGGGTCAAGTTCGTCACCGGCTGGGTGTGGAGCATGAACAAGGAGACCCGTGCGTTCAACGACCGCTTCTACCAGCGCTCGGGCACCCAGGCCACCATGTTCAGCGCTGGCGTGTACTCGGTGGTGACGCACTACCTGAAGGCCATGCAGGCCACGGACAGCGACGACCCCAAGACCGTGATCGCGAAGATGCGCGAGATGCCGGTCAACGACGTGTTCGCCCACAACGGCAAGCTGCGCCGGGACGGCCGCATGGTCCACGACATGTATCTGGTCCAGGTCAAGACCCCGGAGGAATCCAAGGCGGACGGCGATTACCTTAAGATCGTTTCCGTCATCCCCGGTGACAAGGCCTTCCGTCCGCTGAGCGAGAGCAACTGCTCCTATATCAACGGCGGCAAAGACAGCAAGGCCGACGCGGACAAGAAGAAATAGCTCCATCCCGCCTTCCGGCGGTCACGGGCCGCGTCCGCCTCTTTACCGGGCGGGCGCGGCCCGTTTGTTTACGGGATCCCGATCGGGCGTGAACGGGCCCGTTCCCATCTGCGCCGTCGCCGTCAGTCTTCCTTGGCCGTGCCCCGCCGTTTGGCGAACTCGATGAAGAAATCCAGCGCGTGGGGGTTGGCCATGGCGTCGGCATTCGCCGCCTTGGACAGATCCACGCCCAGCAGCAGCTTCTTGATGGGCAGCTCCATCTTCTTGCCCGTCAGGGTTCGCGGCACCTCGTCCACGGCGATGATCTCGTTGGGCGCGTGGCGGGCCGAAAGATTCTCGCGGATCGCCTGCTTGATCCGGCCGGCCAGGCCGTCGTCCAGCTCAATACCCTCGCGCAGTACCACGAACAGCGGCATGTAGGACTCGCGGCCGAGATACTCCAGGTCCACGACCAGGCTGTCCAACACCTCCGGAAACTCCTCCACCACCCGGTAGATCTCGCTGGTGCCCATGCGGATGCCGTGCCGGTTGATGGTGGTATCCGACCGGCCGTATATCACCGCCCCGCCGCGCGGCGTGATGCGGATCCAGTCACCGTGCCGCCACAACCCCGGGTAGGTGTCGAAGTAGCTCTCATGCAGCCGCTGACCGCCCGGGTCGTTCCAGAAATACAGCGGCATGGACGGCATGGGCTCCGTGACCACCAGCTCGCCTACCTCGTCGTTGAGCTTGTTGCCGGCGTCGTCGAGCGCGTAGACGGCGATACCGAGCCCGCGGGCCTGCATCTCGCCGGCGATCAGCGGCTTGATGGGACAGGCGCCGACGAAGGCCGCGGCGATATCCGTGCCGCCGCTGATGGCGGCGATGTGGACGTTGCCGCCCAGCTGATCGCTGATCCAGTAATGGCATTCCTCGGACAGAGGCGAACCGGTGGAGCCCACCGACCGGATCCGGTGCACGTCGGCGATCTCCGCCGGCTTGACGTCCGCTTTCTTGCAGTTGTCGAAGTAGGCGGCGCCGGCGCCGAAAAAGGTCATCCCGGTCTCTTCCGCGAACCGCCACAGGGTACCGAGGTCCGGGTGGCCGGGGTTGCCGTCGTAGATGCAGATAGTCGCCCCAACCAGGAGCCCGGTGATCTGCGAGTTCCACATGATCCACCCCGTGGTGGTGAACCACATGAACCGATCCTCGGGGCCCAGGTCCAGCTGCAGCGCGTGGCCTTTGAGCCCCTCGATGAGGGAGCCGCCGTGGCCGTGGACGATGGGCTTGGGCATGCCCGTGGTGCCGGAGGAATAGACCACCCACAGCGGATGGTCGAACGGCACCTGCTCGAAGCGCATCTCCCCCTCGTGCTCGAGCAGCTCCGACCACAGATGCGCGCGATCCAGGCGGGCAGCGTCGTCCAGATAGGGCAGCAGCACCAGCTGCTCGAGGGTGGGCAGGGACTCACGCAGTCCCTGAACCACCTCGCGGCGATCATAGTCCTTGCCGGCGTAGCGGTAGCCGTCCACGGCAATCAGCACCTTGGGATCGATCTGCTTGAAACGGTCCACCACGCTGCGGGTGCCCATGTCCGGCGAGCAGCTGGACCAGATGGCGCCGATACTGGCGCAGGCGAACAACGCCACCACCGTCTCCGGAATGTTGGGCAGATACGCCACTACCCGGTCGCCCCGGGTCACGCCCATGCGGCGCAGTCCTTCCGCCACGGCGGCCACCTGGCGCCGCAGCTCGGCCCAGGACATCTCCTGCAGCGGACGCAGCTCCGAGCGCGAGATGATGGCCGGCCGGTCGGCCCCGGCGCCGTGATGAAACCGGAAGACCTGTTCGGCCAGATTCAGCTCGGCCCCTTCGAACCACTTGGCCCCGGGCATCCCGTGGCTGTCCAGGACCCGGCTATAGGGCTTGGAGTGCTGGATGTCGAAGTATTCCCAGATGGATTCCCAGAACGCCTCCAGGTTGTCGACCGACCACTGCCAGAGGGGCTCGTACTCGGTGAATTCGAGGCCTTTCCGGCGCTTGAGCCACTTCATATAGTCCCAAAGGTTGCTCTGCTCGATGCGCTCCCGGCTGGGCGCCCACATGGGCTTTGGTTGTGCTTCGGTCACGGGTCTGTCTCCTCCTGCCATTATCAACAGCGTCGACCACTGCCGTGCCCGTCCTTGGGACAGCAGTGATGCCGGAACCTCGGTGATGCGTCTAGAAGATGGCCTTGTGCTGCGCACCGTCCACGGACAAACAGGCCCCGCTCACCCAGCCGGCACGCTCGGATACCAGGTAGGTCACCGCATCGGCCACCTCCTCGGGCCGTCCCATGCGTCCGAACGGTATTCGGGCGAGTGTACGCTGGTAGCGCTCCGGGTTGTGCTTGCGGGCGCGGTCCCACACCCCGCCCTCGAACTCGATGGAACCCGGGGCCACTGCGTTGACCCGGATGCCCTGCGGTGCCAGGGAAATGGCCAGGCTCTTGGAATAGCTGATGAGCGCAGCCTTGGTTGCCGCGTAGGGAGCGGCGGTCGAACCCGCCTCGATGCCGGCGATGGACGAGATCAGCACGATGCTGCCGCCGCCGGCCTCGGCCATCCACGGCGCCACCCGCCGCACGCCGTGCACGGCGCCCATCAGGTCCAGGCTGATGTTGGCCTGCCAGGCATCCAGATCGTCGCCGGCGCCCAGGGCGGAGACGTTGCTGACGAAGATGTCGACGCCTCCCAGGGCGGCATGGGCATTGTCCAGGAAACCGTTCAGCGCCGCCGCGTCACCCACGTCGCAGGTCTCCGCGTGGGCGCGGACGCCCGCTGCTTCGATGACCGTCCGGGCCTCCTGCAGCGGACCGTCGCTGCGCGCGCAGATCGCGACATCCACGCCTTCCTCCGCCAGGCCCAGGGCGATGGCCCGGCCGATGCCCTTGCTGCCTCCGGTCACTACTGCTCGCTTGCCGCTCAGACCCAGTTCCATAACCCCCTCCTCACTGCCGCGTCCAACGGTGTCGCCGGTGCCGGATATCGAACGCCGGTCCGGCGCCGCGCAACCGCTAACGATACACGCCCAGACCCGGTCTGTGCAGACGGGATTTCTAGGCCGACTCCTGGGATTCACCCATGGTTTTGGCCGCGCCCTGGCACCGTCCTGGAAGCGGCCCGGTAGCAGCGGTCGGTGGGGAGACGTACCCGTTCGGCGCGGCGCAGCGTCCCTGCTGCCCCTGCACTGCGCGCGAACCGGCCGGTGCCGGCGTCCCGCCGGACGGGAACGCTTAGACTTCGAGCCACTCCTTGCGGACGGACTCGTTGCTCTGCAGATCGTCCGGCGTGCCCTCGAACACGATCTCGCCGTGGCCCATGACATACAGCCGCTGGGAGACCTTGAGGGCGATGCTGAGCTTCTGCTCGATCAGCAGCACCGACATGCCGCTGTCGGCGATCTGACGCAGGAACTCACCCACCTGCTTCACGATCTGCGGAGCCAGCCCTTCGGTCGGCTCGTCGATCATGATCAGCTCCGGGTCGCCCATCAGGGTCCGACACATGGTCAGCATCTGCTGCTCGCCGCCGGAGAGCACGTCGGCCGGCGTGTCGGCACGCTCCTCCAGGCGCGGGAACAGCGCGTAGGCGTCCTGCAGGTTCCACTTGCCGGGAACGCCTCTCTTCTTGATGCCCAGCTCCAGGTTCTGGCGCGTGGTCAGCCCCGGGAAGATCAGCCGGTCCTCCGGCACGTAGCCGATACCCATATGGGCGATCTGGTGCGGCGCCAGGCCGTCGATACGCTCGCCGTTGTAGGTGATGCTGCCATGGGGCGAGACCAGTCCCATGATCGCCTTGCAGGTGGTCGACCGGCCGACGCCGTTGCGACCCAGCAGACTGACGATCTCGCCCTTGTCCACGTTCATGTTCACACCCTGCAGGATGTGGCTCTTGCCGTAATAGGCGTGCAGGCCTTGAATCTCGAGCATTATGCCGCGTCCTCCGTCCCCAGATAGGCCTCCTGCACCCGCGGATTGCCGCGAATGTTCTCGGGCGCATCGGTGGCGATGATCTCGCCGTAGACCAGCACGCTGATGCGGTCGGCCAGCCCGAACACCACGCCCATGTCGTGCTCCACCATGATCAGGGTCTTGTTCTCGGACACCTGGTGGATCAGCTCCACGGCCTGATCGGTCTCGGTGTGACTCATGCCCGCCGTGGGTTCGTCGAGCAGAATCACGTTCGCGCCGCCGGCCACCGTCGTCCCGATCTCCAGCGCGCGCTGCTCCGCGTACGAGAGCAGTGATGCCGGCGTATCGCGGCGCTTCTCGAGATGGATCTGCTCGAGCAGTTGCTCGGCTTCCTCATTCAGCGCCTTCTGCTTGTTCACCATGTACCAGAACGAGTACTTGTAGCCCCGGGCCCAGAGCAGGGCGCAGCGCAGGTTCTCGAATACCGTCATGCGCTGGAACAGATTGGTGATCTGGAAGCTGCGGCTCAGGCGCTTGCGGTTGATCTCGTGGGGAGGCAGGCCGCTGATGACCTCGTCATGCAGGCGGATCTCGCCGTCACTGATCCCGAAGCGGCCGCTGATCAGGTTGAACAGAGTCGACTTGCCGGCGCCGTTGGGGCCGATGATGGCGTGACGCTCGCCGACGGGGATGTTCAGATCCACGCCGCGGATGATGTGCGCCGGCCCGAAGTGCTTGTGCACGTTGGTCAGTGTCAGTGCGTGTGCTGTCATGCCAGCCCCCTCTCGACCAGGGTCTCGTTTACCTCATCCCAGGCCCGGCCCACGCGCCGGTAGCTCCAGCGGCAGGCGGCCAGGCCCACCAAGAGGATGGCGACCGCCACGATCCAGGACCAGGCGTCGGTGGCCACCACGGAGATCCAGAACAGGCCCATGGGACGCGAGGGGAGGTAGGAGGTGGAAAGGTGATAACCCATCTCGATAATGCTCACTGCGCCGACGAACATCACCAGTGTCGGGATCACGGCAAGCGCATACGACGGCAGCAGACGGCGCACCAGCCCGTTCTTGAACGGCAGGTAGTGGCTCATGATGATGCCGGAGAGGCCGGAAGGCGCGTACATGACCATCAACACGAACATGAGCCCAAAGTACAGCAGCCAAGCTTCACTGAAGGAGCTCAGAGAGCTTTGCAGCCAGGTAATCAGGATGGCGCCGATGATCGGACCAAAAAAGACACCAACACCGCCGATGTACGTCATCAGCAGCACCATCCCGGACTGAGTGGCACCAACGTTCTCGGCGGTCAGGATCTCGAACATGATCGCGAACAGCGCTCCGGCCACGCCGGCAAAAAAACCGGACAGGGAGAACTGGGCGAAGCGCACCACGCGGGGATTGTAGCCCACGAACTGCGCCCGCTCCGGGTTGTCTCGAACCGCGTTGGCCATCCGCCCCAGCGGAGTACCCGTGAGCAGGTACATCAGTATCGTGCAGGCGACAGCCCAGACGGCGACCAGATAATAGATCTGGATGTTCGGCCCGTAGTTTAAGCTCAGCAGGGACATCTGGTGGGCTGCGTCCACGCGGTTGGTGGTGATGCCGCTTTCGCCGCCGAAGAAGTCGGTGAACATCTGGGCGCTGGCCGCCACCAGCTCACCGACACCCAGCGAGATGATGGCGAAGGTCGTGCCGGCCCGCTTGGTCGACACCCAGCCGAATAAGATGCCCCAGCCGAGGCCGCCGAGGCCACCGATCAGCGGCATCAGCTCCAGTGGGAACGACCAGCCGCCGTTGATTACGGCGTTCATGGCGTGGAGCGTATAGAACCCGCCCAGGCCAAAATACACGGCGTGGCCGAAGGACAGCATCCCCCCCTGGCCCAGCAGCATGTTGTAGGAGAGGGCGAAGATCACCATCACGCCCATCTGCGTCAGCATGGTGATCGCGCTGCCCGAGGTGAAGATGTATGGCAGCACCAGCACGATGACGACCCCGGCGACCCACAACGCGTAGCGGCGCAGGAAGCCGGGTGCCGCGGCAGCTTCGGACTTGGCGCTTTGTTCCATGGTCTGTTCGGTCATGTTTCACGGGTCCCCATCAGTCCGCGCGGACGGAAGATCAGCATCAGCACAAGCAACAGGAATGGCAGCATGGGACCGACGCGGGAGAGATCCAGGTGCCAGATCGTCCCCAGGAATGCATCCTGCGGGATGCTGAGGCCGATACCGGAGAGCAGGTCCGCGATGGAGTAGTTCATCTGCACGGCGAAGGTCTGGATCAGGCCGATGATGAGCGAGCCGATCAGGGCCCCCGTCAGCGATCCCAGCCCACCGAACACCACCACCACGAACACGATGGGGCCCATGGCCCACGCCATGCCCGGCTCCGTGATGAAATAGTTGCCGGCAATCACGCCCGCGAGCCCGGCAAGCGCGGTGCCGAACGCGAACACCAGCGTGAAGATGCGCGGCACGTTGTGCCCCAGCGCGCCCACCATGTCCGGATGCGAGAGCGAAGCCTGAACGATCTGTCCGACCCGGGTGCGGGTCAGCAATAGAAAGATGCCGACGAACATGACCACCGCGACCAGCAGCATGAAGCCGCGATAAGCCGGGAAGT
>Ga0102944_1000041_pt1 | contig 101765 bp, 96 predicted proteins | sample SalPonD_shore_MG_FD_78172 | JGI IMG/M metagenome (GOLD analysis project Ga0102944, IMG submission 78172) | Salt pond soil microbial communities from South San Francisco under conditions of wetland restoration - Salt Pond MetaG... | ecosystem: Environmental > Aquatic > Marine > Intertidal zone >... | reverse complement strand
GCCACCCTGCCTGCGCAAGCGCGCCTACCCGCAGCCCCGCACAGCCACGCTGAAATGCAGCTTACTCGTGAAGCAGGACACCGGGCCATTCACTGCGAACGCCGCCTAGCCAGGGAACGATTCCGGCGCGCAGAGCCTCGCGGGAATACTTCAGTGTTTCCTTAAACCCAGCGACTTCGCCACCGTGCCGAGACGCTTGCCGGCAACCAGCTCCAGGAACGTCTCTCCCAGTCGGCGGCTCTCGTCGACCGCCTTCCGCCAGTACCGTTCCCGGTCCTCGTCGGCGAGTTTCAGGAAGTCGTTACGATCAGGGATCTTGCCGTGGGGCAGCCGCCGAAGGAACGCGGCGCTGGGTGCCAGCACCACGGTCCGCTCCAGAGCGCGGCCGGGCCGCCGCCAGGGCGCGAGCTTGTCGAACCACCCGGGTACCAGGTGCGGATAGAAGTGGGGCATCAGGACCAGGCCGTCCGTCTCGGGGAAGGCGTGGGCGAAATGATAGTCGGTAATGCCGCCGTCGTAGTAGATGCCGGGCCCGGCACCGGGTATGTCGCGCACGGGCGCCATGACCCGGGGAATGGAACCCGACGCCAGCAATGCGGGCCGCAGGTTGTCGGCAGTCAGCGGCACGTACGTCGTGGGCAGCCCGTCCAGGACGCTCAGGGGGCCCGGCTCCCCCACGTGAAAGACCACCCGCTCGACGAACCGCCCCAGCAGCCGCCGCGACGCCAGGTTGAACGCGGCCGCCTTGGCCAGCTCCGCGTACTGCCGGCGCAGGGCCGCAGTTGCGGGTACCCGGCGTAATCGGTTCACGACAATGGCCAGGCGGCGGACCGGCTGCGCCAGGATCTCGGCCGTACCGTGGGAACCCAGAATCTCATCCATGGTTCGCATGGCCACTGCCGTCACCAGCTCCGCCGGCGGCCCCGGCGGGAAGCGTTGGGAGCGGTAGGCGCGCTCGAAGCGTTCCAGGGCGACGAGGGGCTGGTCCTGACAGGCCGCGGCGAAACGCCAGCTCCCCGCGGAGGAGCCCACCAGGTGCAGGGCGCTGGCGCGGCCGACAAAGAACTCCGACCACAGCGCCCGGTCCAGACCATAGAGCACGAACCACTTGGGCCCGCCCGAGGCGCCGGGGACAAGGCCGACCTCGTCCGGCACCAGGCTCCCATCGCGAAGCCGCGCCAGCGCCTCCGGGCCGGCGAAGACGTCCAGCCAGCGCTCGGTCATGGGCGCCTTCCCAGACGAGCGCCGGTCCCGGCGTCGCCGCGGGCGCCGTGTTCACAGCTCACCTTTCGCATCACCTCCATCGCGCCCGAAGCCCCGGAACCGACCAAAACGAGTCGGGACGAAGCTTACTCACCTTCCAGGTGATATGGCCAGGGCCGCACGGCAGTGCGCGGCGCGCCCCGAACGCCCGAACCCGGCAATACGGCTGAAGCGCAGGAGCGAGCGGGCGGCAAGGCGGAAATATCAGGGAAACGCGCCGGAGGCGTCAGGATGAGCCGGCCAGCTCTTTCAGGGTGATGCCGACCACGTCGATGTCGTAGTCGGCGGGGTTCACGACCCGCCGGACCGTTATGGCAGCGGCTTCGGGGTCCTCGTCCAGGGCGGCGAGGTTGAGCAGCAGCCGCTTCTCGTAGACTTCCCCGTCGGGGTTGCGCACCATCACGAGGACCGGTCTCAGCCTGGCTTCCGGCTGCGAGCTGATCACCACGCCCAGAGCACCGGTGTTCAGCTCCACCAGGCTGCCCATGGGGTAGATCCCGATACAGCGGATGAACGCCTCCACCAGATCCCGGCCGAAGTCGTCGGCAGCGCTGCGGAAGAGGACCTTGATGGCCTCGTCGGCCGACATGGCGTCCCGGTAGACGCGGTCGCTGGTCATGGCGTCGTAGACGTCGGCGATCGCCACCACCCGCACGCTCAAGGGGATGCTTTCACCCACCATACCGGCCGGATAGCCGCGCCCGCTGACCCGCTCGTGATGCCCGCGAATGATGTCCAGCGCCGCCTGGGGCACGTCCCCGGCCTTCACCATGGCCTCGTAGCCTTCCATCGGATGGCGGCGCATGACGGCGAACTCTTCCTCGGTCAGAGGTCCCGGTTTGTTGAGGACCTCCCCGGGCGTCCGCATCTTGCCGATGTCGTGGAGCAGGGCACCGAGACCGAGCATTTCCAGCTCCTCGGTGGCCATGTTCAGGTAGCGGCCGAAAGCCAGCGACAGCACGCAGACATTCATGCAGTGGATGGCCGTGTACTCGTCCCGCGCCTTCAGGTTGTTCAGCCACAGCGAGGCCGTGGTATTGCGGGTGATGGTGCGGACCAGATAACGGACCACCTCCCGGGCCTGGCTGCTGTCCACGCTGTGCCCGGCGCGGACCTCCGCCATCAGCTCGTCCACCACGCGCCGGGCCTGGCGGCGTATGCCGTCGGCCTCGCGCAGCAGGCGCCGGAACCGCCCCGGATTGGGATAGGCCTCGGACCCGAAGATGACTTCCAGCTCGCGGCGCCGTGCCTCCGCGCCGGCGTCCTCCGCCGCTGGCATCCGCGGCGGCCGGCGGTCGACGCTGCCCCGCCGCAGCGCGGCCACGGCGTCCGCGTCGGAGCGTTCCAGGTCGACGATCACATATTCACAGCAATCGCGCAGCTGCCGCAGCTCATCGTCACCCCCAATGGAGAAGCCCTGAAACAGGAATGGCGACTCGAGCCACGGCCGGTCAAGCTCGCTGACGTAGAGACCCAGAACTAGATCTTCCACGGGCAGTCGTTGGGATCCAGTCATCGACGCGGCAGTTGCTTTACATCAACAATAATGATTCAAAGGTGCCCGAGCATCCCTGCTCCGTATGTGTTCAAGTTCACATTCGGCGCTGAAAGCAGTGGGATGTCAACACCTCCGGTCACCCGGGCCCGGCCCCGGCGCCGGGCATCTTCTATCTTCTGCTTTCCCCGGCTCCGGGCCGCGCCTATCCTGGATGAAGTCCCCGGGGCCCACGGCATCCCGCGGATCCTGGCATCGGCAGGAGGAACCAAGGCATGTCGGCGTACTCGCCGCAGGGCGGACAGTGGCGCTTCTGGATCGATCGCGGCGGCACCTTCACCGACGTGGTCGGCCAGCGGCCGGACGGCTCCATGGTAAGCCACAAGCTGCTTTCCGAGAATCCCGGGCAGTACCGCGACGCGGCGCTGCAGGGTATCCGGGACATGCTGGAAATCGGGGCGGACGCCCCCATCCCAGCGGCACTCGTGGAGCACGTGAAGATGGGCACCACCGTGGCCACCAACGCCCTGCTGGAGCGCAAGGGCGAGCCGACGCTGCTGGTGGTGACCCGCGGCTTCGCCGACGCGCTGCGCATCGGGTATCAGGCTCGGCCGGATATTTTCGCGCGTCACATCGAGCTGCCGGAACTCCTCTACGGCCGGGTGCTGGAGGTGGACGAGCGCCGCGCTGCCGACGGCACTGTGATCAAGCCGCTGGACACGGCGGCCGCCCGGGAAGGGCTCGACGCCGCCTACCGGGCCGGGCTGCGCGCGTGCGCGGTGGTGCTGGTGCACGGCTACCGCTATCCGGAGCATGAGCAGGCGCTGGCGGAGCTGGCCCGGGAAGCGGGTTTCACGCAGGTGAGCAGCTCGCACCAGGTGAGCCCGCTCATGGGATTCGTCGGCCGCGGCGACACCACGGTGGTGGACGCCTATCTCTCACCCATCCTCCACCGCTACGCCGACCGGGTCGCCGAATCCCTGGGAGACACCGACCTGTACTTCATGAAGTCCGACGGCGGCCTGGCCGACGCGCGGTTCTTCGCCGGCAAGGACGCCATCCTGTCCGGACCCGCCGGCGGTATCGTCGGCTGCACGCGCACCGCCGCCATGGCCGGCCACGACCGGGTGATCGGCTTCGACATGGGCGGCACTTCCACCGACGTATCCCACTTCGCCGGCGACTACGAGCGCAGCTTCGAGACGGTGATCGCCGGCGTGCGCATGCGCGTGCCCATGCTACAGATCCACACCGTGGCGGCGGGCGGCGGCTCGGTGCTGCATTTCGACGGCAGCCGCTACCGCGTGGGCCCGGACTCGGCCGGCGCCGACCCGGGCCCGGCCTGCTACCGGCGCGGCGGGCCACTCACCGTGACCGACTGCAACGTGATGCTGGGCAAGCTCCAGCCTGCGTTCTTCCCGCGCATTTTCGGCCCCAGGGCCGATCAGCCGCTGGACGCGGAAGTGGTCCGGGAGCGGTTCCAGGCACTGAGCCGGCGCATTCACGAGAGCACCGGCGATAGCCGCAGCCCGGAGGCCGCGGCGGAGGGCTTCCTGCGCATCGCGGTGGAGAACATGGCCAACGCCATCAAGGAGATCTCCGTCCAGCGCGGCCATGACGTCACCGAGTACACCCTGAACTGTTTCGGCGGCGCCGGCGGCCAGCACGCCTGCCTGGTGGCGGATGCGCTGGGCATGACCCGCGTGTTCATCCACCCCTTCGCCGGGGTGCTCTCCGCCTACGGCATGGGGCTGGCGGATCTGATCACCATGCGCGAGATGCCGGTGGACGCCGCCCTGGACGGGGCGCTGATCGACGGCCTGGGCCCGGAGCTGGAGAGCCTGGCCGACAACGGCCTGGCCGAGCTGGAGGCCCAGGGCTGCCCGGCCGACCGGGTCGCCGTCACGCGGCGGCTGCACGTCAAGTACGCCGGCACCGACACCACCCTGGCCGTCCCCTTTGACAAGCCCGAGCGCATCCGCTCGGCGTTCGAGGCGGAGCACCGTCAGGAGTTCGGCTTCGTGATGCCGGCCAAGGCGCTGATGGTGGCCTCCGCCACCGTGGAGCTCACCGGCGACAGCGGCGCAGTGGCCGACGAGCCCGAAGCCGCGGAGATGGCCGACGGCACGCCGGCCCCCCTGGACGAGGTGGACGTGTTCATGGCCGGCGAGGCGGGCCGGGCACCGATCTACGACCGGCCCGGGCTGCTGCCCGGCCACCGCATCGACGGCCCCGCGCTCATCCGCGATCCGGTCTCCACCATCGTCGTGGAACCCGGCTGGCGGGCGGAGGTCACCCGCCGCAACCACCTGGCCCTGCAGCGCGTCGTGCCCCTGCCCGGCCGCACCGCGGTGGGCACCGACGTGGACCCGGTCATGCTGGAGATCTTCAACAACCTGTTCATGTCCGTGGCGGAGCAGATGGGCGTCACCCTGCGCAAGACCTCCTATTCCGCCAACATCAAGGAACGGCTGGATTTCTCCTGCGCAGTGTTCGACCCAAAGGGCAGTCTGGTGGCCAACGCCCCCCACGTGCCGGTGCATCTGGGCTCCATGGGCGAGAGCGTGCGGACGGTCCTGGAGCGGCGCGCCGACGATATGCACCCGGGCGACGTCTTCATGCTCAACGACCCGTACAACGGCGGCACCCACCTGCCCGACATCACGGTCATCACGCCGGTCTTCGACGATGCCGGCCGGCGCGTGCTGTTCTTCATCGCCAGCCGCGCCCATCACGCCGACGTGGGCGGCATCACGCCCGGGTCCATGCCGCCGGACAGCAGCCGCATCGAGCAGGAGGGGGTGCTGATCAACAACTTCCGTCTGGTGGAGAAGGGTGAGTTCCGGGAAGAGGCCGTGCGCGAGCTGTTCCTGGCCGGCGACCACCCGGTGCGCAACATCGAGCAGAACTTCAACGACCTGCGGGCCCAGATCGCTGCCAACGAGAAGGGTGCCCGGGAGCTTCGGCGGATGATCGACCACTTCGGTCTGGACGTGGTCCATGCCTACATGGGTCACGTCCAGGACAACGCCGCCGAGCAGGTGCGTCGGGTGATCGACGCCCTCCAGGACGGCCGCTTCACCCAGGAGCTGGACAACGGCGCCCGGATCACCGTGGCCATCAGCGTGGACCGGGAGGCCCGGCGGGCGCGAATCGATTTCACCGGCACCAGCGAGGCGCAGCCGAACAACTTCAACGCGCCCCGCGCGGTGACCCGGGCCTGCGTGCTCTACGTGCTGCGCACGATGGTGGAGGACGACATTCCCCTGAATGACGGCTGCATGGCGCCCATCGACCTGGAGGTGCCCGACGGCTCCCTGCTCAGCCCCCACTATCCGGCGGCGGTGGTGGCGGGCAACGTGGAGACCAGCCAGGTGGTGGCCAACGTGCTCTACGCCGCCATCGGGGCGCTGGCCGCCTCACAGGGCACCATGAACAACTTCACGTTCGGCAACGAACGTCACCAGCACTACGAGACCCTCTGCGGGGGTGCCGGCGCGGGCCCCGGCTTCGACGGCGCCAGCGCGGTGCACACCCACATGACCAACAGTCGGCTGACCGACCCGGAAGTCCTGGAATGGCGGTTCCCGGTGCGGCTGGACGGCTTCGGCATCCGCCGCGGCTCCGGCGGCGCCGGCCGCTGGCGCGGCGGCGACGGCGCCGTGCGGCGCATCCGCTTCCTGGAGCCGATGACCGCGGCGATCCTCTCCAATCATCGCCGGACAGGGCCGCCGGGGCTGGAAGGCGGCGGCCCCGGGGCGGCCGGTCGCCAGTGGGTGGAACGCGGCGACGGCTCGGTGGACACGCTGGCGGGCACCGACCGCACGGAGGTCGCCCCCGGCGACGTGTTCGTGATCGAGACGCCCGGCGGCGGGGGGTTCGGGGCGGAACAGTGAGACGTTGCGGGCCGTTTAAGGGATCGCGGCGGGGTCGCCGTTCCCACGCGGGTTCCTCCAACCTGGATCGAAGCCCGCGTGGGAGCGGCGACCCCGCCGCGATTCCCTGCCCCGCTGGCCGAACCGGGTTGTCACGCTTCGGCAAAAGCGCGCTGCCGGGGAACGAGATCGGCGCTGCCGGCTCAGATCACTAACCCCGGTGCTCCGCTCCTCATTTCTCCTCCGTCACCGGCGACAGGGTCAGCTCCACGCGGCGATTTTTCTGGCGCCCCTCGGCGGTCTCGTTGCTGGCAACGGGGTACTGCTCGCCATAGCCGCGGGTGACGATCCGCATGCCCTGGATCCCCTGTCCCTCCAGATAATTGGCGACGGCCTCGGCCCGGCGCACGGAGAGCTGCTGATTGTAGGCCGCGGAGCCGGTGCTGTCCGTGTGGCCGGCCACCTCGATGACGGTCTTCTGGTATTCCTTGAGCACTTCGGCGACGCCGTTGAGCACATTGAAAAACTTCGAGTTCAGATCGGCACTGTCGTAGGCGAAAGTGATATTGCCGGGCATGTTCAGCGTAATGTTGTCGCCGTGGCGCACCACGCTGACGCCGCTGCCCTCGAGCTTGCGACGCAGCTCCGCCTCCTGGCGATCCATGTAGTTGCCGATGGCCGCCCCCGAGAGCGCGCCGATGCCCGCGGCGATCAGGGCATGATTGCGCCGTTGCTTGGCGCTGTTGCCGGTGGCGATACCCACGACCGCGCCGGCGATGGCGCCGATGGCCGCACCCTTGGTTGTGTTGCTGGTCTGCTGCTCTCCGGTGTAGGGGTTGGTCGTCGTGCAGGCCGTCACGGCGAGGGCAAGCGCCACGGCCACGGCGATGATAGGGGTTGCCCGGTTCATGCGTGATCTCCATTCAGCGGGATTGCGGATAGCCGACTTTGGGCCGGCTCAAGGCCAGGTCAAGCCTGGACCGAAACACTGTTCGGGAACGTGGGTAGAGACGCTGAATTGGCCGCGGGAGTTCCCTAACCCGCCATCCGCAGCTCGGCGGCCTCCAGGTGGACCGGCCATGCGGGCCGCGGCTATCGCGCCGGCACCATCAGGAGCAACCGGAACAATAGCAGGAAGGCCAGCGACCACGCCAAGCTGGCGGACAGCAGCAGTGCCTGGAGCCAGGGCGTGAGGAACGGCGCCAGCAGCCGCAGCACGGTGGCCGCGGACAGCAGCAGGACCGCGGGCTGCAGCCCCTGGATGCGGGCGGGATCCTGCCGCGCCCGCTGTACGCGGGTACGCGCCATCACCGTGAGCGTGAGGGTGCCCAGCGCGCCCACGGTGACCGCGTGGAGTGCCACCCGGCTCAGGGCGGGCGAGGCCAACAGCCCGCTGGCGCCCATCAGCACCAGCCCTGCCCCCAGCCAGGCATAGCCGACGGCCAGGGCTCTGAGATCGACGCGGTCCAGCCAAAGGCCGGGTTTCCAGCGGACAAAACGCACGGCCACCACGGCTCCGGCGAGCAGCAGCGCCGCACCGCCCAGGGACGGCAGCCCGGCCAGAACGGCCGCCGCCGCCGCCAGCAGCAGCACCAGCATGGCCGCCTCCAGCCGCGGCTGCACTCGGGCTTCGAGGCTTCCGCCCCGGCGCTGGACGTGACCGGCCACGGCCGGCGCGATGACCCGCCCGCCCATGAACGCCAGCAGCGCCGCAAACACGACCACGCCGGCCTCCACCACCGCCTGTCTGGAGGCCGCCGCCCCCAGAGGACCGGCCAGAGAGAACAGGGCGATCAGCCCGCCGATGACGATCAGCAGCGGGCCGAAGACCTGGTTGCGGAGCTTCTTCGCGGCCCGCATGAAGCGCGGTGCGGTCTCCGCGACCAGCCCGGCGGCGAACAGCACGTTGGCCGCCATCGATAGCCAGCCGCCCGGCCAGAACACGAAACCGACCCGCGCCGACAGCCAGAGCGCAAAGAGTGCATAGAGGCGCGGCGGCGTGCTCTGGGTGATCAGAAAGCCCGCGACCACCGCGACGGCGAAGCCGAAGAGCATCTCGTGGGCGTGTCCCAGGGGCGAGGCCAACCCGGGCAGCAGCGGCGTCCCCGAGAGCATGGCCTGAATGGACAGCGGCAGCGCGAACACCGCGTACAGGGCCGCCGCCGGGAAAAACAGGGCGTTCGCCGGCCTCCCGCGGCCGCTGCTCGGGTGTATCGGAAACGTTGGTTTCGGTGTGGACATGCTAGACGGCTGCACCTGGGAAAGGCGTCATTATCGCTACCGTGGCCCTCTGCACCAAGGGCGGGTCGCGAGCCCTTGCCGTAGCCGGCATCTGGCGCTAAGGTGTCTCGCCTTGGCGGCCGCTGACAGGGTCGCCGGAAGTTGCCCACAGATGCGCGGGTGGCGGAACTGGTAGACGCGCTGTCTTGAGGGGGCAGTGGCCGCAAGGTCGTGTGGGTTCAAGTCCCACCCCGCGCACCACCTGATACATCAAACCGACCGACTCTGCTTGCGGCCGGTCGCAGCAACCGGCCATTACGCCGCGCGGGTGGCGGAACTGGTAGACGCGCTGGATTTAGGTTCCAGTGGGCAATCCCCGTGTGGGTTCGAGTCCCACCCCGCGCACCATCGCTTTCCCAGCCCCGCCATTCCCTCGCGATCGAGACGCAACGCCCGAAGACGCTGCGCCTGCCCCGGCTGCTCGGCCGCTCCGGACGCGTTGCCACTCCCCCCGGAGCTCAGCCGGCGGCGTGGGAGCCTTTCCTCTTCAGCCAGCCCATGAAACCCGGCCGGCGCTTGGCCGCCGACGGCGCCGCAGGCTCGGGGGCCGGCGCCGGAGCCGCCGACTGGGGTGCCGTGCGCCGCGTCGGCTGGCAGTGGCCGAGCATGAAACGGGTAAAGGGGCCGCCGTAACCGGATTCCGCCACGAACCGCAGCAGGGCATCCCGAAGCGCCGCTCCCTGCGGCCTCCTGCCGGCAATGTAGTCCTCCCAGGCGGCCTCGCGTCCCGCGGCCGCTACGAACTCCGCGAGCTTGGCGATCTGCCTGTCCAGATCCCAGCCCAGCTCACCGGCAATACGAAGAAACTGCGATTCCATCATGATGCACCCCCAGCCAAGGGAACGCCGAACATCCGTCAAATTGCGCCCGAATTGGCACCTCGGGACACAAATGCAGCCTGCCAACGAAAAAGCCCCGGAGACTCACGGCCGCCGAGGCAAGTGTTCCGAACCGGCAGTACGCGATACATTGGGTCCGGAACATTGTCGAGACGCTGGTCTATTCCCGGGTGTCCATGCGGAAATGAGCGGCTGGGGCACCCTGGCCTGAAGGACTGCCGACCCGTAGGTCGACGATGGACCCGGCGGCCAGAGAATGCCGGGAATAGATCAGCGCCAGACACATGTAATTGTCGCACCGCAATATGGCGATGCGCAATAGCCGAAATGTGACCCAAAGCACCTTTTCGCAAGCAATGTCCAAGCAAGCGGTCGTATATCCGAAGGACGCCCTTACGCCCCTGGGAGACACGGCATGACGCATGAAGAATCCATCCCGGAGAGCAGCTTCGCCAGAGACCGGCAGACCGAGATTTACATCCGCGGCATAGGCGGGCGGCGGCCCCGGATACCGGTGGATCCGGCGGCGCTGGAGCGGGCTGCCGAAGCGCGTATGAGCCCCGAGGGATTCGCTTACGTGGCTGGCGGCGCCGGCATCGAGAGCACCATGCGCGCCAACCGCGACGCCTTCGAGCGCTGGCGCATCCGCCCGCGGATGATGCGCGACGTCTCCCGGCGCGACACCTCGGTCCGCGTGCTTGGCCGGCAGTGGCCGGCCCCGTTCATGCTGGCGCCCATCGGCGTCCTCGAGATGGCCCACCGGGAGGCGGACCGGGCCGTGGCCCGGGCCTGCGCGGCGGAGGACACGGGCTACGTGTTCTCCAACCAGGCGTCGGTCGCCATGGAGGATTGTGCCGCCGCCATGGACCGCGCGCCGCGCTGGTTCCAGCTCTACTGGAGCACCTCCGACGCCGTGGTGGAGAGCTTGCTTGCCCGGGCCGAGGCCTGTGGCTGCGAGGCCGTCGTGGTCACCCTGGATACGACCCTCCTGGGCTGGCGCACGCGGGACCTGGACTGCGCCTATCTGCCCTTCCTGGAAGGCCGGGGGATCGCCCAGTACACCAGCGACCCGGCCTTCCGCCGGCTGATGGACGAGGGCGGCCTGCCCGCGCTGCCGGTGCAGCCCGCCGTCAACGCCCGCAGCATAGCGACCCTCCTGGCTCAGGCCCGGCGCTTTCCGGGCCGGATGCTGGACAACCTGCGAAGCGGCCGCGGCCGGCGGGCGGTGCAGACCTTCATCGGCACCTACTCGCGTCCGTCGCTGGCGTGGGAGGACCTGCCCCGGCTGCGGCGCATGACCCGTCTGCCCGTCCTGCTCAAGGGCATCACCGACCCCGACGATGCGCGCCGCGCAGTCGACGAGGGCATGGACGGACTGATCGTCTCCAACCACGGCGGCCGCCAGGTGGACGGCGCCCTGGCCACCCTGGATGCCCTGCCCGCCGTCGTCGAGGCGGTGCGCGGCCAGATCCCTCTGCTCATGGACAGCGGCATCCGCACCGGCGCCGAGGTGTTCAAGGCCGTCGCCCTCGGCGCGGACGCGGTGCTGCTGGGCCGCCCCTATGTGTACGGGCTCGCCGTCGCGGATGAGGCCGGGGTCCGGGAGGTGATCCGCAACCTGCGGGCCGATTTCGAGCTGACCATGGCACTATCCGGCTGCCGCAGCGTGGACGAGATCGACGGCGGCCGGCTCGTCCGTGCGTAAGCCGCGCAGGCGCCGCGCCGGACATGCGACGGCCGCGGTATGCTGCTAAATTGTGCGTTGGTTCACTTTAGGGAAACGTTGAAGGGTTCGGGATGGTCCCTGGACACCTTCAGCCAGGTACTGTCATCGCCCTCCGGACCGGCAACGCGATCAAGGAGCAGAGCATGAGCTGGCACACCGTCCAACGCCTTCTCGTCCTCGCCGTGACAGGCGCCGCGCTGGCCGTCGCCGGATGCGGCGGGGGCGGCGGCGGGGGCGTCGCCGGCAACGTGGTCTCCGGCACCATCAGCATCCCGTCCGGCACCCTGGTGGACAGCGACGTCAACGACGTGCTCACCACGCCGGTGTCCAACAACTCGTTCTCCGCGGCCCAGCAGGCGTCCAACCCGGCCGTCATCGGCGGCTTCGTGACCGCAACGGCCACCGGCGACACCACCAACGGTGACAACTTTGCCACCACGGCCGACCCCGACGACTATTACAAGGTGCGCCTCGCCGCCGGCCAGACCGTCACCCTGGATACGGCCTCGGACACCACCGCGAACCTTGACCTGTATCTGTTCGACTCAACCAAGCAACCAGTTTCAAGCTCGAGGCAGCCGGCGGGCAAGCAGGAAAGCGTCACGGCACCGGGGAATGCCGACTACTACATCAAGGTCAACGCCGCCAGCGGGACCTCCAGCTACCTGCTGACCGTGGGCTCCGCCGACAGCGGCTGCAGCGGTGCCAACGTCAACGCGGACTTCGTGCCGGGGCAGGTGCTGGTGCGCTTCCGGGACGGCGCCGGCAGCGCCATCACCTCCCTGGGCAGCGGCCCGGCCATGGCCCAGGCCCTGGGCATGGAATACCGCGGCGGCGGCGCCCACCGCGCCATGCTCTGGGATATGGGCGGCGACAACGGCATCCAGCGGGCCATGGACGCGCTGGGTATCGCCCGCGCACGCAGGCAGCCGTTCCCCGGCGTGACGCTCTCGGACCGCCAGCGGCGGAAGCTGGACACGCTGGCGGTGGTCAGAGCCCTGGGAGCCCGAGCGGACGTCGTCTCGGCCATGCCGAACTACATCGTGAAGAGCCAAGCGACGCCGACCGACCGCCGATACAGTGAACAGTGGAGCTACCCGCTGATCCATCTGCCTGCGGCCTGGGATCTGAGCCAAGGCGACGGCGTGGTGGTCGCGGTCGTGGACACCGGCGTGTTCCTGAATCACGAGGACCTGCAGGGTCAGCTGACGGACACCGGCTACGACTTCGTGTCCGACCCCACCATGGCCCTGGACGGCGACGGCATCGACCCGGACCCCAGCGACCCCGCCGGCTCCGGAACGGGCTATCACGGCACCCATGTCACGGGGACAGTGGCCGCCGCCACCAACAACGTTGACGCTACCGGTAACGGTATCGGAGTGGCGGGCATCGCCTGGAACGCCAAGGTCATGCCGGTGCGGGTGCTGGGCAGCGGCGGCGCCGGCACCCTGGCGGACGTGATCCAGGGCGTGCGCTATGCCGCGGGCCTGCACAACAACAGCGGCACGACGCCGTCGCCGCCGGCCAACGTCATCAACCTGAGCCTCGCCGCCACCAGCGGCTGCCAGGGCGACGCCGCGTCCCTGGAGTTCGACGCGGCGCGCAAGGGGCCGGACAACCAGGCGGGCACCGCCGACGACGTGGTGATCGTGGCCGCCGCGGGCAACGAGGGTTCCACCCAGCCCGACTTCCCGGCCTCCTACGACGCGGTAATCTCGGTGAGCGCCGTGGACAACGCCGGCACCATCACCTCCTATTCCAACACCGGACCCTACGTCCAGGTGGCCGCGCCGGGTGGTGACGGGAGCGACGCCGCGACGGGCATACTGAGCACCATCGCCACCGAGAGCAACGGCCAGCTTACGTCCGGCTATGCGGCGTACAGCGGCACCTCCATGGCCACGCCCCACGTGGCCGGCGTCGCCGCGCTGATGAAGGCGGAATATCCCGACATGACGGCCGATGACTTCGAAGCGGCGCTGCGGGCGGGGCTGCTCACGGACGACACCAAAGGCGACGGCGCCACCACGCGCAACGACGAGTACGGCTACGGGCTTATCAATGCTCAAAAGGCCGTCCAATGGGCCAGCCAATCGTCCCCGAGCATACCGACACTGATCCTCGCCGATCCGGAGCTGCTCAACTTCAGCGAAAGCACGACCCAGCTGCAGATCACCGTGCACAACGCCAATCCGGACGGCACACTCCTGAATCTCGGCGACGTAACAGCCAGCGACAGCGTCACGACCGCGCCCGACTGGCTCGACGTGCAGAAGGTGAACAACGGCCAATTCAACGTGACCGTGGACAGGAGCGTACCCGGCCTGGCCGACGGCCCGTACTCGGGGACCGTCACGCTGTCCTCCGCCAACGGCGGCGATACGGCCGTCAACGTGCTGATGCGGAAGAACCCCGTGACGCTGACCAGTGACGCCGGCCTTCAGTATGTCGAGCTGCTGAATGCCAGTGATTTCAGCATCGCCAAAGAGCTCCAGCTCCAACCCGCCAACGGGCAGTACACTTACAAGTTCGAAGGCGTGCTCAACGGCAGCTACTACATCCTCTCGAGCAGCGACCTGGACAACGACTACAACCTCTGTGATCCGGGTGAGGCCTGTGGGATGTACCCCGGAATCGGTCAGATAGCGCCGATCACCGTCAGCGGGCACGACCGTACCGGCCTGGACTTCACCACCCAGTTCGGTTACATCTCCACCGGCCAATCGGGCACAATCGGGGTCCCGGACGCGCTGCGTTCCGTGCCGCGGCAGCGCCCCGGCGCCGCGTCACCCTGATACAGCAGGCCCGAACGGCTTTCCAGGAGACATCCATGCAATACCTGCACACCATGGTCCGCATCAGCGACATCGACGCATCGCTGGACTTCTACTGCAACAAGCTGGGCATGAAGCAGATCAGCCGCAAGGACGTGGAGAAAGGCCGGTTCACGCTGATCTTTCTGGCGGCGCCGGAGGACGAGGAGCGCGCGCACCGCGACCGGGCGCCCATGATGGAGCTGACCTATAACTGGGACCCGGAGGAGTACGGCGAAGGGCGCAACTTCGGTCACCTGGCGTTCCGGGTGGACGACATCTACGCCACCTGCCAGCGGCTCATGGATCAGGGCGTGACCATCAACCGGCCGCCCCGGGACGGGCGCATGGCCTTCGTCCGCTCGCCGGACAACATCTCCATCGAGCTGCTGCAGAAGGGCGACCCGCTGGAGCCGGCCGAGCCCTGGGCCAGCATGGAGAACACTGGGACCTGGTAGGTCGGAATCGCCGCGGGATGGCCGCTCCCACAGGGGCGCTCCGCCCGCCTCCGCGGCAATTCGACGGTTGTAGGAGCCCGGCTTCGCCGGGCGACTCGAGGGCCGGAGCAACCATGCGGCCCGTTCGCGGCCATGGACGGCTCCTACGCCCGTAACCGGGGCGGGGGGCGCGCCGCAGGTCAGCCGGCGAACGGCCACACCAGCGGTGCCAGCGCCACGGTGATCACGCCGGCGATGACGTTCAGCGGGATCCCGAAGCGCAGGTAGTCGCGTATCTGATAGCCGCCGGGGCCGTACACCATGAGGTTGGTCTGGTAACCGAGCGGACTCGAGAAGCTGGCCGAGGCGGCGATCATGAGCGCGACCACGAAGGGCATGGGATCGACCCCGAGACTCTGCGCCGCCGACAGGGCAATGGGGAACACCAGCACGGCGGCGGCGTTGTTGGTGATGAGCTCGGTGAACAGCGTACCGACCGCAAACACCGCCGCCAGTACCAGCCAGGGATTGCCGCCGGCCGCCTGAATGATGCCGTCGGCGATCAGCCCCCCGGCGCCGCTGTTGGATAACGCCCGGCCCACCCCCAGGGCGGCACCGATCACCATGAGCACGTTCCAGTCCACATAGCGGCGCGCCTCCGCCAGAGTTGCGCAGCGGAACAGGATCATGGCGCAGGCGGCCAGCAGCGCGGCGTTCAGCATGGACATGATTCCACTGGCCGCCAGAGCCACCATGGCGGCTAGCACCGCAAGGGCGATCCAGGCCCGGTCGTGGCGCCTGGGCGCCGAGTCCTCCACGCCGCTCACCAGGAAAAAGTCCCGAGCGTTGCGTTGGAGGTCCAGGAAGTTGGGATGAGTCTCCAGCAGCAGCGTGTCGCCCGGCTGAAGCACGATGTCGCCAATTTTGCCCCGCAGCCGGCGGCCGCCGCGGGCCACGGCAATGACGGCGGCGTTGTATTCGGTACGGAAGCGGCCCTCGCGGATACTCTTGCCCACCAGCGGGCAGCGGTCGGAGACCACGGCCTCCACCATGCACCGCTCCTCCCGCGGCTCGCGCAGCTTGAACACCTGGTCGGTGGCGGGCTGCAGGCCGCGGATCCGGTACAGGTCGACCACGGATTCCACCACGCCGACGAACACCAGCCGGTCGTTCGAGCGCAGGCGCTCCGTGGGCGAGACCGCCGGCAAGACCTCGCCGTCGCGTTCGATCTCGGCCAGGAACAGCCCCGGCAGATGGCGCAGTCCGGCCGCTTCCACCGTCTTGCCCACCAGCGGACCGCGCGTCTCCACCACCGCCTCGGCGGTGTACTGGCGGGGATCGTCCGCCAGGCTCACGGAGCTCTCGGTGGCGGGCAGAATGCGGCGGCTGAACAGGAAGATGTAGCTCAGCCCGGCGGCGGCGATGGGCACGCCGACCCACGCCAGGTCGAACAGCGCCAGGCCGGGCATGTGGGCCTGGCCGGTCAGCATGCCGTTGACCACCAGGTTGGTGCTGGTGCCGATGAGCGTGCACATGCCGCCCAGAATCGAAGCATAGGACAGCGGCAGGAACAGCCGAGACGCGGACAGGCCGCTGCGCTTGGCCAGATCGTCCACCACCGGCAGGAACATGGCGACGATGGGCGTGTTGTTCAGAAAGGCGCTGAGCGCGGAGACGGGGAGCAGCAGCCGCAGCTGCGCGGTGATCAGCCGCCGCGGCCGCCCCAGCAGGGGCTCGCTGATGACGGTCACGGCGCCGGTGTGTACCAGTCCGGACACCACCACGAACAGCAGGCCGACGGTGACGAGCCCGGTATTGCCGAAACCGGCCACCGCCTGGGTCGAGGTCAGCAGGCGGTCGCTGCCGGTCACGGAGCCCACGGTCAGCAGCACCGCCAGGGCGGCAAACATCAGCGCCGCCGGCGAGGCCAGGTTGCGCGCCAGCCCGACGAAAACGCCGAGCACGACCAACAGTGTCAGCAGGGCTTCCCAGTGCATTGCAGAGCGGCTTCCGCCTCCCAGTGTCGCGAGGAAGTCTACCGGTCGGCGAGCGGCGTGGGAAATAGCGGCGGGGCGTTAGAATATGCCGGCAAGATTGGTCGGGGCGCGGGGAGCGGGGCGGGTTCCCGGGACGCCACCCACCCTCATCGCTCTCGCATAGTCGCCCGGTGATGGGTACGCTGTATGTCCATTTATTTCCCTGCTCAGGAGAGCGTGAATGGTTGACGAGATCGAGGTGGAGAAGGAAGCGGGTGTCGCGACCGTTAGCTTCAACCGACCGACCAAGCGCAATGCCATCACCCAGCCGATGTACCGGGCCATGACGGAAGCGCTCCGGGAAGCCGCCCAGGACGACGACGTGCGCGTGCTGAGATTCCGCGGCTACGGCCCGCACTTCACCGCCGGCAACGATCTCTCGGACTTCCAGGCCGCCGTCGAGGGCGACAGCCAGGAGGCGGAGTCCAGGCACTTCCTTCATGCGGTGGTGGATTTTCCCAAGCCGCTGGTGGCCCAGGTGAAGGGCTTTGCCGTCGGGATCGGGACCACCCTGCTCCTGCACTGCGACTTCGTCCTCGCCTCCACGGACACCCGCTTCTCCCTGCCCTTCGTCAAGCTCGGGGTGGTACCGGAGTTCGCCAGCTCGCGGCTGCTGCCGGCGCTGGTCGGCCGTCACCTGTCGGCCAGGCTGCTGCTGCTCGGCGACGAGTTCAACGCCAAGCAGGCCCAGGCCATGGGGCTGCTCTCCGAGCTGCGCACGCCGGAATCCCTGGCCGCGGCCACCTGGCGTCTCTGCGAGCGCATCGCGGCCATGCCGCCCGGCGCCGTGCAGGCCACGCGCGGGCTGCTGCGGACGGAGGAGGATCGCCGGCGGCTGCACGAGGCCATTGACGCCGAGTGGGCGGTCTTCGCCGAGCGATTGCGCAGCCCCGAGCACAAGGCCGCCGTCGAGGCGTTCTTTCAGAAGCGCAAATAGAGGCGACCGGCGGTGCATTGATAATGCCCCGCCCGACACCATGTACTAACCGGGTGATGACGCCCCGCGGACGTGCGGCTCAGCACGCGAGTGGGAAAACGACAATGAGGTTATTCGGGCGGCGGCTCGGCGTGCCGGGCAATCACCCGATTGAGTAGGGGGACTTCCATGGAAGAGCTGCTGTCACAGACGCTGACCTGGGCGGCCGCCAACGGCCGCGAGTTCGCGCTCAACATCATCGCCGCCATCGCCATCTTCGTAATCGGCAAGTGGGCGGCCGGGCTGTTCCGCAGGCTGATCGTGCGCCTGATGCGCCGCGCACGGGTGGAAGAGACCCTCATCGGCTTCGGCTCGAACATCGTCTACGCCCTGATACTGGCATTCGTGGTGGTGGCGGCGCTCGGCCAGCTTGGCATCCAGACCGCCTCGTTCGTTGCCATCATCGCTACCGCCGGCTTGGCCGTGGGCCTGGCCCTGCAGGGGTCCCTGTCCAACTTCGCGGCCGGCGTGCTGATCATCCTGTTCCGCCCGTTCCGGGCCGGCGACTACGTGGAGGCGGCGGGCACCGGCGGCACGGTGGAGCACATCGAGATCTTCCAGACCCGGCTGAAGTCGCCGGACAACAAGGTCATCGTGGTCCCGAACGCGGCGATCACCGGGGGCACGATCGTCAATTACTCCGCCATGGAAACCCGACGCTGCGACCTGGTTATCGGCGTCCACTACAACAGCGACCTCGCACGGGTGAAGACGATCCTCCAGGAGATCCTGGCCGGTGACGAACGGGTGCTGAAGGACCCCGAGCCCGTGATCGTGGTGGGCGAGCTGGCCGACAGCGCGGTGAACTTCTGGGTGCGCCCCTGGTGCAAGACGGCTGATTTCTGGCCGCTGCGCTGGGATCTGCTGGAGCGCATCAAGAACCGCCTGGACGAGGAAGGCATCGTCATCCCGTTTCCCCAGATGGACGTGCACCTGTTCAAGGAAGGTCAGCCTTCCTGAGCACCGCTCTGCCCATGGACCGGCTCGCGAGCACAGCGCTTCGGGTGCGTGCATGGTGCCTGTCACTGACGGCGGCGCTCGCCGTCGGCGGGTGCCAGATACCCGGCCCCCGTCCCGGCATGCCCCATGAGGCGCGGGCGGCGCGCACGGTCCACGACCATGGGCTGGACGACACTCTGCAGACCATCCGCAACGCCCGTTTCATGGTCGAAGACGGCGGGCCGTCACAGCCACTCGCCGCGCGCATTCGCGCCACGGCGGCCGATCGGGCGATAATCGTCGGCGAGCGCCACGACCACTACGAGGACCACCTGGTCCAGTTGGCGGTCCTGGATGCGCGCCTTGCCGGCGGGGCGCCGGTGACCATCGGCGTGGAATGGTTCCAGAGCGACGTACAGCAGGCGCTGGACGACTACGTGTCCGGTCGCATCGACGAGCGCACGCTGCTGCGCAGAAGCGACTACTTCCGACGCTGGGGCTTTGACTACCGCCTCTACCGGCCCGTGCTGCGCTACGCGCGCCGCCATGGCATCCCCGTCGTCGCGCTGAACGCGCCCCCGGCGCGGGTGGAGACGGTCTCGCGGAACGGCTTCATTGCCCTGCCGGAGTCAGTGCGCCGGCGGGCTGCGCGGGTCTCCGACCTCGCTCCGGACTACGTGCAGCGCCTGCGCGATGTCTTCGAGCAGCATCCCGCCGCCGGGGACTTCGAGCGCTTCGTGGCCGTTCAGCTGCTCTGGGACGAGACCATGGCCGGCAACGCCGCCGAGTACCTGCGGACACATCCCGATCGGTCGCTGGTCCTGTTCATGGGCGTGGGGCATGCCGCCGCGGCTCACGCCGTGCCCGAACGGCTGGCGCAGCGGATTGGCCGGCCGCCGCTGGTCGTCACGCCTACGACCGACAGAGAGGACGCCGGACCCGCAACGGATCTGCGCGTTCCCGTCGAACCGCTGGCCCTGCCCGACCCCGGGCGCCTGGGGATCCGCATGGGCGATGCCGTCAACGGCGTGGCCATCCAGTCCGTTACGCCAGGAAGCGCGGCGGCGGCCGCCGATCTGCGAGGAGGCGACCGGATCCTGGCGGTCGACGGGACCGCGACCGACTCGCCGGCGGACGTGCGTCTCGCCCTGTACGAAAAATCGCCGGCGGACACAGTGGAGGTACAATACCGGCGGCCGTCCGAGGGGAAGGCGCGTACGGTCCCAATCACGCTCCGATGACCGCAGCGGGCAACCGGATACGGCGCCTCTCGCGGCCGCGGACTCTCCGCCCCGCACCCAAGGTGCTTCGAAGCCGCCGCGGCAGGCGCGTCCCAGCCGCGAGTCCATGACAGAACCGAATCTGCGTTCATCCGCGTTCATCTGCGGCTAACGAGTCCTACCCATCACCGGCTCAGCGCAGCTGCGCCCGCATGGCCGCCAGCCAGTCCTTGGCCTCACCGTCCCCGGCGGGCTTCTCCTCAGCGCCCGAGCGACGGTCCACCGTCTCCACCGACTCGCCACTGGCCTGTATCTCGCCTAGGAACCGGGACACCTCCAGCGGCAGCGCGCCCTGGCCGCCGCCCAGGTCCATGCGCTCGGCATGATGCAGGACCACGCGATTCTGGGCGCGGGTGAGCGCGACGTAGGCCAGGCGCCGCTCCTCGGCGAGGTTCTCCACCGTCTGGTCTCGACTCATGGGCATCAGCCCCTCCGAGAAACCGAAAACGTGGACCACGGGCCACTCCAGACCCTTGGCGGCGTGCACGGTGCACAGAGTGACCTTGGCGTCGGCTGACTCGGCCTCGTCAGCGCCGGCGGCCACCACCTCGAGGGCCGTGGCCCAGCGCTGCTCCGCCGACGCCGCATGATCCAGGCTCTCCATGCGCTTCTCCATGGCCCGCTGTATGGCGCTCATGCGGCCGAACGCGGGACGCAGGGCCTGGGCGACCTCCTGCCGGTCGCCGGCCCGCCCGGCGGCCTTGAACCGGGCCCGGGCCCGCTGGTCCAGCCAGCGCGAGAACACCGGGGTCTGCTCGCACCAAGTCAGCAGCCGGCCGGGGCCCATCTGCTCCAGCCGCGCAATGCCCTCGGCCAAGGCGTCCGCACCGGGTCCGGCACGGGCCGGCAACCGCGACCGGTTGGCCAATGGGTCGGCGCCCCCGTCGAGCAGCCGGGCCACGCCCTTGGCGCCCAGGCCGGGGACCAGATCCGCCAGCCGGGACAGGGCGCGGACATCCCGGCGGTTGGCGGCCAGCCGCCCCGCCGCCAGCATCATGCGCACGTCCGCGTGGCTGAGCAGGTCGGTGCCGGCCTTGATACGGAAGGCCACACCGTAGCGCAGCAGCGCCGTCTCAACGAGGCGTGACAGCCGGTTCTTGCGGTAGAGTACCGCCACCTCCGCGGCGGAAACGCCGCGAGCCAGATCCGCGGCGATCCGCTCGGCGATCCCCTCGGCCATGGCCTCGCCGTGGTCGTAGCGCACCAGCCGCACCACGTCGGCCTGGGGGGGCGGGCGCACCGCGTAGGGCGTCTTGTCCAGGCGGTTGGTGTTGTGGCCGACCAGGGAGGCACCGCCGGTGACGATGGCGGGCGTGGAGCGGTAGTTGCGCTCCAGGCGGTAGACGGTGGCGCCGTAGCGGTCGATGAACTCCTGCATGTTCTCGGGCCGTGCGTGGCGCCATTCGTAGATGGCCTGGTCGTCGTCACCCACGAGCAGCACCGTGTGGTCCGTCGGCGCAATCAGCTGCAGCAGGCGGAACTGGGCGGCGTCCGTGTCCTGGGCCTCGTCCACCGTGACGTCCTGCAGCCGCTGGCGGAGCTGTTCTCGCAGGCGCTCGTCACGGCGCAGCAGCCTCGCAGGCAGCAGGATCAAATCATTGAAGTCCAGCACCCTGGCCTGGCGCTTCTCCTCTTCGTAACGCCGCAGCGCACCGAGCAAACGGCGCGTCGTCGCACCGCCCCAGCCCGTGTCCGCGCAGAGCGCTTCGACGCCGGGCTCGTCGGCCCCCTCCTGGACGTCCAGACCGTTCGCCGCCACCGCCTCGCGCAGCCGCATGGCCTCCATGCGCGCGCCTCGGTCGGGAAAGCCGGCGGCAAGCAGCGCATCAAGCATGCGCTGGGCATCGTCGGCATCCATGAGTGTGGCATTGCGGGGCACTCCCAGCTGCTTGCCGTGGGCGCGCAGCAGACGGTTGCCGAAGCTGTGGAAGGTGCCGATCCAGGGGGGCTCGACGCCGGCAGGCAGGCGCTCGCGGAGCCGCTCGCGCATCTCGCCGGCAGCCTTGTTAGTGAAGGTGAGCAGGATCAGGGCTTCGCTGGGCACTCCCGATTCGGCCAGGCGCCGCCGGGCGCGCTCGGTGGTGCACCGGGTCTTGCCGGAGCCGGCACCCGCCAGCACCACCGCCGGCCCGGTCTCGTGAGCCACTACCCGGCTTTGATCCGCGTCCAGCATGAGCGCCCTTCTCCCGCCGAAAAGAGCGCGATTCTACCATCGAGGGCGCGGCTGGACAGTGCCGCAGCCGGCTATTCCTCCGGCTTGAAGTCCAGCGCCAGGCCGTTGTTGCAGTAGCGCAGCCCGGTCGGCTTCGGCCCGTCGTCGAACACGTGCCCCTGATGGCCGCCGCAGCGGGCACAGTGGTACTCGGTCCGCGGCAGGATCAGCTTGAAGTCGCGACTGGTCTCCACGTGTCCCTCGATGACATCGTAGAAGCTGGGCCAGCCCGTGCCGCTGTCGAACTTCCACTTGGACTCGAACAGCGGCAGACCGCAGCCGGCGCAGACGTACGTGCCGGTGCGCTTCTCATGGAGCAGCTCACTGCTGCCCGCAGGCTCGGTGCCTTCCTTGCGCAGGATCCGGTACTCCGCATCCGTGAGACGCTCATGCCATTCCTTGTCGCTGAGCCTGAGCTTGTCGATCGTGTCCTGGCTTGCCATTGTCGGCACCGGTAGTAGTGTGAGTAGGCCGAGGCCACTCAGAGCCGAGAGCAGTTCCCGTCGACGCATGGAAGGCCTCACATTCAGTACCTGCACCTAATCTTGGGGACCGCGGATGGGTATCGCAAGTTCCGGGGCGTGTTGAGCGGAACCCCGCCCCGCGAGCGGATGAGGCCAAGCCAACAAGAACATCGAGAGCGTATCCATGTCGGAGAATATCACCGCCGCCCTGGTCGGAATCGGAGTGCTGGGCGTGCTGGCCCAGTGGCTGGCCTGGCGTCTGCGCCTTCCCGCCATTCTGTTCCTGCTGGCCGCCGGGGTCGCGGCCGGGCCGCTGAGCGGCTGGCTGAACCCGGATGCGGTGTTCGCCGAGCTGCTGTTTCCGGTCATATCCCTGGCAGTGGCCGTGATCCTGTTCGAGGGGGCACTTACCCTGCATCTGGAGGAGCTGCGCGGCGTGGAGCACACGGTGCGCCGGCTGCTGACCGAGGGGGTGCTCATTACCTGGGCGGGCACCACGGTGGCCGCCCACTACCTGGTGGACCTGGTGTGGCCGCTGGCTTTGCTGTTCGGGGCCATCACGGTCGTCACCGGCCCCACGGTGATCCAGCCGCTGCTGCGCACTGTCCGCCCCTCCGCGCCCATCGCCCGGGTGCTGCGCTGGGAAGGTATCATCATCGACCCCATCGGCGCCTTGCTGGCGGTGCTGGTGTTCGAGTTCCTGATTTCCAGCGGCAAAGGCGTCAGCGTTACCGCCTCGGTGATCACTTTCGCTTCCATTCTGGCCAGCGGCGCCGCCCTGGGAGCGGCGGCCGGCTTCCTGCTGGGCGTGGTGTTGCGGCGGTTCTGGCTACCGGACTTTCTGCACAGTGTGGGCACACTGATCGCGGTCTTCGCCGTATTTCATCTCGCCAATCTGATCTATCACGAGTCCGGCCTGCTGGCGGTTACGGTCATGGGCATGTGGCTGGCCAACATGCGGGGTGTGCCGCTGGATGAGATCGTCAACTTCAAGGAGAGCCTCAGCCTGCTGCTCATCTCCGGGCTGTTCGTGATTCTGGCGGCCCGGCTGGAGCCCGCGCGGCTCCTCGCCCTCGGTGCGGGAGCGGCGGCACTGGTGGCGTTCCTGCAGCTGGTGGGACGGCCGCTCAGCGTGCTGGTCTGCACCCGCGGCAGCGGCTTCACCTGGCGGGAGCGGGCGCTACTGGCTTGGATCGCCCCGCGGGGCATCGTGGCCGCCGCTGTGTCCGCGCTGTTCGCCCTGCGCCTGACCGACGCGGGCTACGCGGGGGCCGAGGCACTCGTGCCGCTGACATTCGTCGTCATCCTCGCCACCGTGGGTGTGCAGAGCGCCACCGCCCGGCCGCTGGCACGCGCCCTGGACGTTACCGAACCGCCCCCGCGGGGAGTGCTGGTGGTTGGCGCCAACGTGGTGGGACGCGCCCTGGGACAGGCATTGAAGGGTCTGGAGCTGCCGGTGCTGCTGGCCGACGCCAACTGGGACAACATCAACGCTGCGCGCATGGAGGGGCTGCCGGTCTACTACGGCAACCCGACATCCGAGCACGCGGAGCGCCACCTGGACCTGACCGGTCTGGGCCGCCTGATGGCGGTCTCGCCGCGCGGTGATCTGAACACCCTGGCGTGCCTGCATTTCGCCAAGGAGCTCGGCCAGAACAACGTCTTCCGGCTGCCGCCCGGAGAGCGGGACGTCCGCCTGCCGGCGGACATCCGGCACCGTCATCGCAAGGACAATACCCTGTTCGGCGAGGATGCCACCTACGCCAAGCTCGCCAGTCTGCTGGCTCAGGGCGGAACGGTGAAGGCCACGAAGCTCACCGAGCAGTTCAGCTACGCCGACTATCTGGAGCGGCGGGACACCGCCACCATGCCGCTGTTCGCGCTGACGCCGCGCGGTCATATCCAGGTCTTCGGCGGTGAACGCGACCCGGACCCCGGGGCAGGATGGACCGTGGTTTCCCTGGTACCGGCCGACCGCGAAAGCAAAGACTGACGACGATCGCTGCGGGTCAATCTTCCCCGGCCATGAACCCGAGGAGGCGGTTCTCGGCCTCCTGCCCGCCGGCCCTGATCGTGGTCAGGAGGTCCCGCGCGCCGGGAGGCTTGTCCCGCAGCGCCAGGGCCAGGGCCAGCAGTTGGCCCCGAACCTCGTTCAGGGCGACCTGTCGATCGTCGCGTATCATCCGCATCTCTGGGCAGTCGGCTACGGCGGATTCTACAGCGGCGCGTCACGGCGGCGAAGGGCGCGGTTTCAGTAGGGGGCGAGGGCACGCCCCCGGGGGTGCACGGGAATGGGTCCGGAGCTCCCCTATAGGCTCGGGCGAGCCTCGCCGGCCAAGCGGCCCGACTGGTAATCGAGGACGGCCTGCTCGATCTCTTCCCGCGTGTTCATGACGAAGGGGCCGTACTGGACGACCGGCTCATTGATCGGGCGGGCCGCGAGCAACAGCAGACCCGTGTCCGCTTCGGCCTCCATGGCGATCGCGTCGCCGTCGGTGAGCACGCCTGCCTGGCCGCGCACCACGCGGCCGCCGTTGGCACCGCCGCCGGGTAGCCGCACCGCGCCCTGGTAGACGTAGAAAAAGGCGTTGTGCCCGGCCGGGACCGCCTGGTGCAATGCGACCCCCTGCGGCAGCCGCACGTCCAGGAACAACGGCCGCGTGCTTACGCCCTGCACCGGACCATTCACCGCCCGCCCGTCCAGCTCCGGCTCGCCGGCCAGCACGCGCACCGAGGCGCCAGCCGCCAGCGTCACCTGCGGGATGCGCTCCGCCTGGATATCCTCGTAGGCCGGATCCTTCATCTTCTCGGCGGCGGGCAGGTTGATCCAGAGCTGAAAGCCGTGCATCCGGCCGCTGCTCTGCTCGGGCATCTCCGAATGAATGATGCCGCGCCCCGCGCTCATCCACTGCAGCCCGCCGTCTTCCAGCAGGCCTTCGTTGCCGAGATGGTCGCGGTGGCGCATGCGGCCTTCCAGCATGTAGGTCACGGTCTCGAAGCCGCGATGGGGATGGGACGGGAAGCCGGCCATGTAATCGGCGGCGTCGTCGGAGCCGATCTCGTCCAGCATCAGGAACGGGTCGAGCCGGGCACCCTGGCTCTGCCCCAGGCTCCGACGGATGCGCACACCCGCCCCGTCCGAGGTCGGCAGGCCCTCGATGATGCGCGCCAAAGTCCGCTGGGTCATGGCATGTCCTCCGAGCAAAGCCGGCATTCCCGATAACGCCATGATACGCCGACGGAACGGACGCGGAAGCGGCGGAACCGCGAACTCACCGTCGCCAATTCGGAAACGGTTTCGACAAATATGCCGTCACTGTTAGCGCAGCTGGAACCCGCCGCCCGGCCCGCCCTGACCGCCGAACCCGCCTTGACCGCCATAGCCACCGCCCACGGAATCGGGGGTGACGATGGACGAGGACTGCTCGCGCTGCATCTCCTGAAGCCGCTTGATGGTATCTTCCGCCGCCTGCCGGGCTACCTCGCCGAATTTGTCGCTGGCCTCCTTCAGGCTCCCGGCCTCGATCTCGAAGCTCAGCGGCAATGCGCCCGCCGGCGTCATGATCTGGGTCTGGCCCACGTACACCACCTCGCGAGCACTGTCCCGGTTACCGTCACCGTCCACGGGGGTCATGCGCATGATGGTGCCGATGCGCCGGTCGGTGAAGGCTTCCTCCAGATAGAGGTTGCCGGATTCCATCTGCAGATCGGTCTCGTCGTCGCCTGCGGCCATGTTCGGATCTCCCTGTGTTCGAATTGCAGTCTCAAGCGGGATAGGGTATCAAACCACACCGCGCTCGTAGCCCACGGGCGGCAATCAGGGAAGAGAGCAACGGATCATGACCCTCGCAAGCTGGTTCGTCCTGGTGGGCGTGCTGCTGCTGTCCATGGGGCTGAGCGGAGATGCCGGCCGGCGGCTGCCAGTGACGTCGGCCATCATCTATCTGACCGTGGGCATCGTCATCGGCCCCACCGTATTGCACGCGTTCCACTTCAACCCGCTGAAACAGGCCTCCACCCTGGAAGTGATCACCGAGGGCGCGGTGCTGCTCTCGCTGTTCACCGCGGGGGCCAAGATGCCGGTACCCGTCTCGATACGCCGCTGGCGGAGCCCGATCCTGCTGGCGTTCGTGGCCATGAGCGTCACCGTCGGCGTCATGGCCGCCTTCGGCCACTGGGTGCTGGCCCTGCCCTGGGGCGCGGCGGTATTGCTGGGGGCGATCCTGGCCCCCACGGACCCGGTGCTGGCCACGGACGTCCAGGTGCGCCACCCGGGTGACCGCAACCGCCTGCGCTTCCGGCTGACCTGCGAGGCCGGGATGAACGACGGCAGCGCCTTTCCCTTCGTCATGCTGGGCCTGGGCCTGCTCGGGCTGCACCCGATCGGCCCCTGGGGCCGCGACTGGCTCGTCCGGGACGTGCTCTGGGCCACGCTCGGCGGCATCGGGATCGGCGTCGCCGCCGGTGTCCTGCTGGGGCTGGCGGCTCACCGGATCCGGGCGGCGCGGCCGGACCTGCAGCTGTGGGACGACTTCCTGGGCCTGGGACTGATCGGCATCGTCTACGGAATCAGCCTGTGCTCGGGCACCTGGGGCTTTCTGGCTGTCTTCTTCGCCGCCGTGGCACTGCGTCAGACCGAGGACCGGATCCACCGGCGGGCGGTCCGGCGCATGCGGGCGCGCGAGATGTGGGCGGACCGCGTCTCGGACAACACGCTGCCCTTCAAGGAGCAGCTCGAGCGACTCAGCGAAGTGGTTCTGGTCCTGCTGGTAGGGGGCACGCTGTTCGTGGATTCCTGGAGCTGGCGTGCCGTCGGGACCAGCGCAGCGCTGTTCCTGCTGGCCCGGCCGCTCGGCGTTTTCACCGCCCTGGCGGGCACTTCCGTGCCCTGGCGGCAGCAGGCGACACTTGGCTGGTTCGGCGTGCGGGGCATCGGCTCGCTGTACTACCTGATGTACGCCATCGACCGCGGCCTGCCGGAACCGATCGCGCTGCAACTGCTGCACGTGACGCTGATCGTCGTGACGCTGTCGATCCTGGTGCACGGCGTCAGCATACGGATGTTGCCGATGCCGCGGCACCGGCCCTAAGGAAACGCTGAAGTATTCCCGCGAGGCTCTGCGCGCCCCGTCCGTCGTTCGACCCGGCAGGGGCCGACGGGGTAACTTGGAAGAGATCGGAAAACGAAAAGGAGCAGCCATGTACGTCCCGATCGAGCCTCTGCTGGCCCTGGCCGCCGGAATCGGCGTCCTGGTCTTTCCCCGGTTGCTGAATTACATCGTCGGGATCTACCTCATCGCCGTGGGCGTGGTTGGGCTGGTGTACTGAGACGCTGCAGCGGATCCTGTCGATAGTAAGCCTTGAGCTGAGCATAGACCGCCGGGTACGCGGCCTGCAGCACCGCCGGCAGCTCGAAGAAGGTTTCGCTGAGCACGGCAAAGAACTCGGCGGGACTTTCCGCCGCATAAGGGTCTATGCCCTCGCCGTGGGCCCGACCCGGATGGGTCCTGAAGTGGCGATAGGCGTCGGAGAATGCGGCTGCCCAGTGCGCCACCCGCATCCCGCCGTGAAGGGGCGGATGGCCGTTGGCGGTGCCGTTGAGCATGTCCAGCTTGTGCGAGAGCTCGTGGATTACCAGGTTGAAGCCGTCCAGCTCCGCCGCCGACGCCCAGACGTCTTCCTCCGAGAGCACCAGGGGACCGCCCAGCCAGGCCTCGCCACTGAGTGCGGACTCCTCCACGTGCACCACCCCGGCCACGTCCACGGCTTCATACCGGGCGCGAAAGCCGCCCGAGTAGACCACGATCGTGTGCCAGCCGCTCAGCAGCGCGTAGTCGAGGCCCAGTACCATCAGCCCCGCGTGGGCGGCCACCGCGACCTTGAGCGCTTCGCTCACCTCGGTATCGACGCCGTAGAAGGCCTTCTCGGCCAGGAACAGGGTAGCCCAGTCGCGCAAGCGCCCCCGCTCCGCTTGCGACAGTCCCGCCAGCAGGGGCATGCCCGCGGTCACGTCTCGCCACAGCGACTCCGGTATCGGTTCCCGGCGAATCAGACGCTGACGCCGCCACTGGCGGATGCGTGTCGGCAATGCGCTCAGCGGCCGCATGGCGTCCCCGGGGGTGCCCGCAGGGAGCTGGGCGACGCGGCGCGGCGGTAGTGCGCAGCGCCTCGCGCCAGCCACGTCGCGTTAAAGGCGCACAGGGAGCGACTTCCGTGCGCCATCGGACCCGGGCGGATCGGCGCTTGGCGGATGGATCGATTCACGGCCACCCCTTGCCTAATTCATTGCGATCGACGGAGCCCGCGGCTTCACGAGCGACGGGAAGGCCCTGATGATAATGGGCGCAATAAGCAAGCACCAAGACTGACCTCCGAGGCAACAGTGCCCTGCACGCTGGCCAACGACAGTCGTATTGCAGGCCCTCGGCCAGCGGGCGATATCGTGCCGGCTGCAGCGACGAGACGGCCGCCGCCTCGTCCGCCCCAAGCACATCCGCCGTCGCTCCGGGCGCGGCGATCCGGAATGTGAACGAGCGCGCAGTTTGGGTACCCCCATGTTGAGCCCGGAGCCGGTCCTGGCCCATGATTCGATCAGCGGCCGATCCTCGACCGGTGGGTTCGTTGTGCCGCTTTCCAACCATTCACCCGCTATGAGGGTTGATCTCATGGACGAGGGTCGCAGCGCCGCCGACGGCTATCTCATCCTCACGCGCCGTACCAACGAGACCATCCGCATCGGCTCGGACATCGTGCTGCGTATCATTTCGGTGGGGCGCAACGTGCGGATCAGTATCGAGGCACCGGCCGACCAGCGAATCCTGCGCTCCGAGCTGCTGGAGCGGGCCTCGCCCGCCTCGGCCGTGAACGCGCCGGCCCAGGAAGAGCCGCCCGCGCAGCCTGTGGCCGCGGCAGAGCCCGCCCTGACCTACCGCTCCAGCGCCGGCGACCGGCGCAAGCCGGTGATCCGCTACCGCCGGCGCCACCGGATGACGACGGAAGGGAATGAAAGCTGACGGCGTTGAAAGCCGGCCACGGAAGCCCCAAAGGAACATGATCGTCACCCCTTCGGCGGCAACGCGAGGCATCGATCCATGGCGGCAGAACCCGGCACCCGACCCACTGATCCCGCAGTCACGCTCACCCTGGGTCACGAACAGCTGGTCATTCAGCAGCGGTACCAGACAGTCAGCATTCTCAACGACTTCCTGATCGCCGGCTGGTTTCTGATAGGCAGCGTTCTGTTTCTCTATCCGGCCTGGGAGCGCTGGGGGGTGTGGCTGTTCGTCATCGGCAGCGCTCAGTTCATGGTCCGCCCGATGATCCGGCTGGCTCACCGCATCCACCTTCGGCAGATCCCTTCCGGCAACTGGGACATGTGAACAGCGCGCGACGGCGGTATTGACAATCCGTACCGCGAGCCGGATGTTAGCGTCCGCCATTCACAGATCCGGGCCGCGATGATACGCCCTGCACGCCTGTCCGACCTGGATGCGCTGGTCGCCATCGAGCAACGCTGTTTCGACACCGACCGACTCTCCCGCCGCAGCTTCCGCCATCTGATCACCCGCGGTCATGCCTCGACGCTCGTCGAGCAGACACCATCGGGACCGCTCCGCGGCTACGCGGTGGTGCTGTTCCGCAAGGGCATCTCGCTGGCGCGCCTCTACTCCATCGCCACTGACCCGCGGCACCGGGCGCGGGCGTGGCGGCCTCCCTGGTGGAAGCCGCAGAGGAGACAGCCCTGGACGGCGGATGCGCGATCATGCGGCTCGAGGTGCGGCGCGACAATACCGCGTCCCTGGCACTGTTCCGCGGCGGCGGCTACCGCGACCTCGGTGTCTACCCCGAGTACTACGAAGACGCCATGGACGCGATACGTCTTGAACGGAGGGTCTCGCCTGAGCTTCGCCAGCAACTGGCGCGGGTACCGTTCTACCCCCAGACCCTGGAGTTCACCTGCGGGCCGGCGGCACTGATGATGGCGATGAAGGCACTGCGCCCGTCGCTGGCCCTGAGCCGCCGGGACGAGCTGCGCCTGTGGCGCGAGTCCACCACCCTATTCATGACCTCCGGGCACAGCGGCTGCGGGCGGCCGTCAAGGCGGCATCGCTGATCGGTAACGGGCTCTATGGGGTCGACGTCAAGCAGCGCGGCGACCGGGCCGTGGTCATCGTGGTCAACGACAATCCGAACATCGACGCCGGCGTCGAGGACGCGTACCTGGGCGAAGATCTCCACCGCATCATCCTCGAAGAGTTCGTCAGCCGCGTGGAACACCGACGCGCCTGAACCTGGCATTGACATGTGATGGTCATCACAAAATAATACCACGTTTGTACAATCCTGCGGGCGGCCTTGTACATTACAAGTAGCCGTTCCCAGTCAGCCATGCCGTGACCTGCGCGCGGATGTCCCGCCGCAGCCCGCTCCATGACCGAACGGCCAGGGGACGATGGTTTTCGCACCCAGGGAGCGGGTACCTGATTACGATGGGGGGACAAACCGTGACCAATCAACTGAGCGATTACAACCTGTGGCTGGTACTGCTCTCGTACGTGGTGTCCGTGACCGGTGCGATGACCGGACTGCTGCTCACCGGCTACATCCGCCGGCCTGACGGCGGCATCAGCTTCTGGTGGCTGTCCATGGCATCCATGGTTATCGGCGGCTGCGCCATCTGGTCCATGCACTTCCTGGGCATGCTGGCGTACAGCCCGGGGCACCTGATCACCTACGACATCAACATCACCGCGGCTTCTCTGGTCATCGCGGTGGTCGTCACGGGCGCGGGCCTCTACTGCGTCTACCGGTGGCACTCCAGCGCAGCCGCACTGCTCGCGGGTGGGATGATCATGGGCAGCGGCGTCGCCGCGATGCACTACACGGGCATGGCCGCCATGCGGATGAACGCGGACATGTCCTACGACCCGACCATCCTGACCGCATCCATCGTCATCGCGCTGGTGGCCGCGACCGTTGCGCTGTTCACCCTCGAGCGTGCCCGGGGGCTAGTGCGCTACGCCAGCGCCCCGGTGCTCGGACTGGCCATCTGCGGCATGCACTACACCGGCATGGCGGCCATGGAGCTGAGCCCGGCCACGAGTCCCGTTGACTTCTTCTCGGGGACGGTCACGGAGCAGCTCATGGGGATGCCGGTCACGATGGTGGCCCTGGCGGTCTGCATTTCCGGCATCTACATGGTGATCGACGAGAGCCACCGTCGGAGCCTGAGGGCGGGCTCACCGGCCTGAACCACCGTCTGACGGAAGCCGAGCCAGCCCCTGGGGAAACACTCAAGTATTCGCGCGTGGCTCTGCGCGCCAGAATCGTACCCTGGCTAGGCGGCGTTCGCAGTGAATGGCCGTAGCCCTTTACAAGAACGCCAACGACGCTAGGGGGCGATTCTGGCGCGCCCTTCGGGGCTTACAGGTGCGCCCGCAGCCTGCGTTGCGCTGCTTGACTGTACCGTCAGTACAGCCTGCGCAACGCGCCTTGTCTGCGAACGCACCTGTAAGCCAGAGCCTCGCGGGAATACTTGAGTGTTTCCCCAGGGGGCTGGCTAACAGCGGGCCGTGGGTATATCGTTCCGGCCGACGAAGGCCAACAAACGCTCGACCCATGACCCGCTATCGACTTGTCTTCTATGGCGACCTCCTGCCGGGGGTCACTCCCAATGAATGCTTGAGCAAGCTCGAGGCGCGCTTCGGCCATGGCCGCGAGCGCCTGGATCGGTTCCTGTTCTCCGGGGAGCCGGCCGTGATCAAGACCGTCTCCCGCTATGAGACGGCGGAACGTTTCGTCGACGCATTCGCGGAAGCCGGAGCGGTGCTGCACGTGGAAGAGGTGCGTTGAGGAAACACTGAAGTATTCGCGCGTGGCTCTGGCTTACAGGCGCGCGCGCAGCGCTGTACTTGCCGGTACAGTCAAGCGGCGCAACGCAGGCTGCGGTCGCGCCTGCAAGCCCCGAAGGGCGCGCAGAGCCTCGCGGGAATACTTCAGTGTTTCCTTGAGCACCCCCTGGGAAGGAGGCGGCGGAGGCCTTATCCTTTGCGGGGTAACCCTTGGGATATCCCAGCAGCAGAATCGGAAGTGCGATGAGCGACTCCCTCCGCGAGCAACTGCTCAAGGCCGGCCTGACCACCGAGCAGGACGTCAAGCGCGTCAAGACCGAGCTCAAACACGGCTCGAAAGGCAAGGGCAAGAACAAGCGCGCGAGCGGCCGCGGTAACGAGTCTTCGCGCCGGCATGACGCCGCCCAGACGGAGAAACGCGCCCGCGACCAGGCCCTCAACCGCGAGCGGGACGCCGAGCGCAAGCGCCAGGCCGACGAACACGCCGCCCGGGAGCTGGTGATCCAGCACGAGATCCCCCACGGGGACGACGGGGACATCCCGTTCAACTTCACGTATGGCCAGAAGATCAAGCAGATTTACGTGAACGGCGAGCAGCAGAAGCAGCTGGCGGCGGGCAAGCTTGCCATAGCGCGGACCCGGGGTCGGTTTCGCCTGATCCCGCGGGAGATCGCCGAGCGGGTCAAGCCGCGGGCGCCTTTCCTGGTGGCGTTTCTCGACGAGGGCGGGGCCGATGACCCGGCCTACGAGGACCATCCCGTCCCCGACGATTTGATGTGGTAGCGGTCTCGCCTCGCCTTGCCCGCGCCAAGGCATCAGTCCGCCTGGGCCTCGCGCTCGCGCTGAGCAGCGTCACCGCGGCCGGGGCACTGCCGCCCGGCGCACAGCCGCTGCTGCACGGCCTGCGCCAGTACGCGGACGACGGTCGGGCGCCCGCCCTGCGATCCTACCTTCACCCGGACGTAGCAGCCTGCGTGGCGGACGTGGCCGCCAACCCCATAGCCCGATTCGTGCTGCACCGGGTCCGCACGCGCGGCGTACCGGACCACGTCACCGTGCGGGCCGTAAGCCCCGAGCTCGTGGATACGCTGCGCAGCCAGGCCCGGCGGCTGGGCCTGCGCATGCCAGTGGCACCCAGCGAGGAGCTGCGCCTCGCTTACGACGACCACACGGCACGCTTCTTTCTGGCCCGGGACGGGCACGCCCTCAAGTGGGTACTGCCCTGCCGCGGCGGCTAGTATTCCGATCTGATCCGCGGGTTAGCCGAGCAGCAGGTCCACCCCCAGGAAGGTCCCCACCAGCAGCACGTTGAGCGCCCATGCCACGGTCAGCATGCGGGCCGCCTGCCCCCAGTGAGCCTGGCCCACGTTGTCAGCGCAGCGCCAGACGGAGACCAGGATCCAGACCGTGTAGACCCCCATGATGAAGGCGGCAATGAAGAAATAGCCCCAGTCCACGCCGTGCAGGCGCGCGGCATAACCGAAGAGGGCCGCCAGAACCAGGCTGCCCAGCACGCCCCACAGCCAGTACACCCGCCAGAGCGGGCCGCTGCCCCGCCAGTAAACGGTGATCGGGCTGTTCGTCGCCATGGCTCTCTCCCGCGTTGCTAATCAGTCAATCGAACACTGCTTTCAAACCATTATGGCCTTCGGCGCGCACAAGGCAAGCAGCCGCCGTTCCATGAGCTCGGGAATCGGAAGGAACCATTGCGCCGCCGGCGTCGTGTATCAGCAAAGGGGTGACGGGAACGTACCGGCAACAAGCAACAGGAGTATGCCAATGACCATCGGGAAGAAGCGTTCCGTCCTCGCCCTGCTGCCCATGGCGCTGTCAGCGGTGCTGCTCAGCGCCTGCGGCGGAGGTTCTTCCGGCAGCAGTGAAGGCTCGCTGTCCCTGGGCGTAACCGACGCCCCGGTGGACAGCGCCAGCAAGGTGATAGTGGAATTCGACGGCGTGGAAGTCCAACCCGCCGATGGCGAACGCATCACCTTCGACTTCGCCCAGCCGCGACATATCAACCTGCTCGACCTCCAGGGCGGCATCAGCCGCGCCCTGCTCGAGAACGAACCGGTGCCCGCCGGCAAATACGAATGGGTCCGCCTGATGGTCAATGCGGATGGCCAGACCTCGTCCTCGTACATCGAAATGGACGACGGCAGCGTCTATCCGCTGCGGATACCGAGCGGGGCGCAGACCGGGCTGAAGCTCCAGGGCGGCTTCACGGTACCGGAGAACGGCCAGACCCTGCTCACCGTCGACTTCGACCTGCGCAAGTCGGTGCACAAGCCGGGCCAATCGGGTAGGGCCTACATACTGCGGCCCGCGCTGCGGATGGTGCAGAACGACGACGTGGGCACCATTGTCGGCACCGTCGATCAGTCTACGGCCAGCGCCGCCGACTGTGAGCCCGCCGCCTATCTGTATGCCGGCTCCGACGTCCAGCCCGATGACATGGGCAGTGCCAACGCGCCGATGACGACGACGGCCATCGAGATGAACAATGAGAGCGGCGACTACGAGTTCACGTTCGCCTTCATTCCGGCCGGCGACTACACCGTTGCCTGGACCTGCGCGGCCGACCAGGACACACCGGACGCGGATGAGGACATTCCCTTCGAGGCGCAGACCAACGTCACGGTCGCGGCGGGCTCGGAGGTCACCGCCGGGTTCTGAACACGAGGCCCGCCGTTCCGGCGGGCCGACAAACGGGCATTCGCTGGAGATTTGGGGGCCGCCAGGCCCCCTTTTTTTGTTCTGGCCACGGATGAACACGAATTGGGCTGCTAGCAGCGGAGAAGTGCGGGTTGCTGCCGCTTCGACCGATTTCGTCGCAAATGGGGGTGACGGGTTCTATCCCACCAAGACGATGCGGACCTGCCCCAATTTATGTGCGTGCATTCGCGTTCATTTGCGGTTCGCGTCAGAGATCGGTGTCCCCCTGTGTGCATCTGTAGCTGATCCATAGCAGGCGCGCGGCGCCGCAGTGGGGGTGGCCACTTCCTGGAAAGAGCGTTGGACAGCGACGCGGACACGCCGACGGTCGCCGTCGTCACCGGCGGCAACACGGATCTGGCCCGCCGCCGAGTTGGAAAAACACTGAACGATTCGCACGAGCCTGCGGCGGTACGCAGCGTGGGTTACTGCCACCGCAAGCCCGCCATCCAGACATTGCGGCGGTAATCTTCGGCGTCGAAGTTGGAATCGTTGTCGGTGTGGCGGTACTCGGCGAAAACCGTCCAGGACCGCCCCAGATCCCGCTCCACGCCGAGCGCCCCCCGCCAGTAGAGGTCCTCGCGACGATCGCTGTACAGACCACTGCTCCCCTGGCGCACGTCCTCGTCCGCATAGACCGAATCGCGCAGATCGGCGCCCGCCGTCAGGTGCCAGCGCGGCAACAGCCGCCAGCGGCTGTCCAGGGACAGCGCCTGGACCGTCGGGGAGTAACTGTAGAAGCGGTCTCCCACCGTTTCGTCGCGGCGGGCGTTCCAGGCCCAGGAATAAGCGAGCCTCAGCCACAGCTGGTCGGCATCCAGCTCCACAGCCGGCCCCAACTCATGGCGCCAGCCATCAAGATAATCATAGCGGGAGGCCGCCTCATAGCGTGTCGCCCGATAGCGCAACTCGGCAGTCCAGCCGGCCCCCAGCGGCCGGCGCCCCGCCACGTGGGCGGCGGCAGCGTCCAATGCCGTCCGACCGTCACGCCAGAGGCGGTCGACGGCGCCGCCCAGTTCCCAGCGCCAGCCCAATATCCGCCGCAGCCAAGCGCCGCCGAAGTGGAGATCGAGCAGGTCGTAATCGTGGAGGTCGGCGAAGCTAAGGGAATAGACGCTGGCCTCGGCCCGCAGCCGGTCATGCTCCCCCGGCGCCCAGCGATAGCGGGCCCAGCCGAATGCTTCCAGGAACGCGTCGCCGCCTTCCTGCCGGTCCCCGCTGGGCTCGAAGGCCACGTTGTCGTCGTGTCCGGCCGCGACGCTGAGACCACCGGTCGCGCCCAGGCCCCTGCCGCCGACAGGCTTCCCCGTCGCCGCCAAGGCGGCATCGGCGAGCCGCTGAAGGCGGCTGCCGTCTTCGGCCGCCTCGTAGGCGCTGCGGAAATAATCCGCGGCTGCGTTGCGATCGCCCCGCGCCCTGGCGATCAGTCCCAGATTGTAGGTCGCCAGGGTGCGGGCCGAGGGCACCGTATCACGCAGGCGCGAGAACACCCGCTCCGCCTCCGCGTAGCGTCCCAGCCGGAAATAGGTGGCACCGAGATCGTAGAGCAGCGCCCGGGAACTCAGCCCGGCCTGCTGCGCGGCGAGGAAGTGGTCCAGCGCCTGCTGATAATCACCGTCCCGAAAGGCGGCCACACCCGCCTCGAAGGCGTCCCGGCTGCTCGCGGCCGTCGCGGGCGCGCTGACGAGCACGAGCGCGCCGAGCAGCAGCAGGCGAAGGCGGGAAAGCTGCATTCGGAAGACCCTTGGACGACACCCCAAAGCCGGTAACGATACCGCACTCTACGGCGGCGTTGCAGCCGGGTCGTTCAAGATTTGCGCACGAGCGCTCGTTTCAGGGGGACGGCGGCGGGGGTGGCCCGAGGGCCGCACGCCTTGGTGATTGGCACCGGTTCCATTCAGCGCCGACGCCACGCTCACGGGAATGCTTCAGTGTTTCCTTAAGGTTTCCCGGAGCCGGGATTGTCCGGCGGGTTGCCGCCCCCACCATTGCCGGGACGATCGGCCGGGGGGCCGCGACGGCTGCGGGCACCCTCGGCGGTGGACTGGCCGAAGTCCCGGCCCCTTTCCCGGGCATCATCGGCCACGCCGCGCCCGGGAGCGTCGCCACCGCGCTCGCCCTGCTCGGCGTGATCGGGCTTGGGCGGCAGGGTTATGTGCTTGGTCACTTCATGCTCGATGTTCGAGTCGTTGTCCTCGATCACCGTCATGGTGACGTCCAGGTCGTCGCCGGCGCGGACCGCTGTCGTCCAGGCCGCGGCCAGCGCAGCCAATACCGCGGCAGCCAGCACCGGCGCAAGACGCCGGGCTCGAGGCGGCAATGCATTCAAGCCAACACACTCAGGCATGGCTGTCACCTCCCGATGGCAGGCCGCCGGAGTCCAGACGGGACGAGCCGGCCGGCGCCACCTTTAAGCGGACGCGGAACGTACGATGCATGCCGTCGTGGTCGAGCCGCGCGATCAGCTCGGCCGACCCGGCCTGACGAGCCTTGACCGGCAGCGTGAGCAGATTCCGTCCCCGGTCCAGGTCGGTGGTCCAGGTCAGCGTCCGCTGCTGACCGAAACCGTCGATCTCCACGTCGCCGTCGACGTGCAGCGTCAGCTGTACGCCCTTGAGATTCCGGGGCGCGTTGAACACCAGGTTCACCGGCTGGGTGCCAAGCCCCGCGGTCAGCTGCACATGGCTCGCGGACGGCATCGGACCGCTCATCCCCAGTTGTCCGGTGCCCAACAGAATGCCCAGAGCCAGTCCCACGACCAGACTGGCCGCTACGGCCGTCAGCCACCAGCCGGAATGCTGCCGCCGGGGCGCCGCTCCGGTCGCGGCGGCCAGTGCCCGCTCCGTGAAGCCCGGCGTCGGCCCGTCCACGGGGAAATCCCCGAGCGCGCGGGACAGCTCGTCGGCCTCACGGGCACGCCGGCTGCAACGCGCACAGCCCGAGAGGTGACGCTGCAGCCGCAGCTCGTCGATGCGTTCGCCGTCGAGCCGGGCTTCGATCAACTGACTGGCTTCGTTGCACTCCATCCGATATTCCATCCAGTCGAGGCCTCCGTCTATTCGAAGGCCGCATCCCTGAACACGTCAGTCGTCTTCGAAAGGTTCCATTTCCAGCATCCGCCGCAGACGCTCGCGGGCCCGGTGGAGACGCGACTTCAGCGTCCCCAAAGGCAGTTCCAGAACGCTTTGCAGCTCGGTCAGCGTATAGCCTTCCATGTCGTGCAGCACAATGAGCTCACGATGCTCTTCGCTGAGCGCCCGCAGGCCCGCTTCCAGGCTCTGGCGCGCAACCGCCTGGGCGTGTTCCTCCGCCGGGCCGGGCGCGGGATGGCGCAGATCGTCCAGTCCCAGCGATCCGTCGCCGGCGTCGACCGCCCGCAGGTGGCCGAGAGGACTTCGCTGCTGCCGGCGATGACCGTCGGTCAACTGATTGCGCAGCGCCCGGACCAGCCAGGGCCGGGGCTGATCCAGTCCCACCAGCTCGTCCGTCTTGGGGTAGAGCTTGACCAGCAGCTCCTGTACCGCGTCTTCCGCGTCCTCGACGCTGCCCGTATACCGGTACGCCACCCGGTACAGATGCTCCATATGCGGTCGTACCAACGCTTCGAAGCGCGCCGCCCGACGCTGCTCCTTACGCATGATACGACCCAACTGCCGCAGGGGTCACCGCGCGAGCGGTACGACTGCCGGTCGGCGCGCATCGACCGCCCGGCGCCTGTCTGGACGGCATGTCGCCCCGCCGCCGGCCGGCGCGGTTCATGAGTCTTCTCACCGTCATTGCCGCCGACGCACCCCTCCACCGGACGACGGCGCAGTGAGGCGCTCCGGGCCTTTGCCGGGCCCAGCTCCAGGGCTTGCAAACGACAGCGTCGGCCGCATACAACCCCGAGATCCAGTGTGGTCGACATTTTGCCGGAGCACGCCACCACTCATGAATGCCTCTCCACTGCTGCAAGTATTCGAAGAATACGCCGTCTGGCTCGGTGCCGGCTCCGTCGGCATGCTGATCCTCGCCATGCTGGCGGTGCCGTGGCTGGTGTGCCGGCTGCCCCGAGACTATTTCCTGCCCGAGCACCGGCGGCGCCTGGCGGATCGCGGGCCCGTCCCGCCCATATACTGGCCCCTGGTTATCGGCCGGAACCTCCTCGGCGCGATCTTCATCCTATTGGGTTTGATCATGCTCGTCACACCCGGGCAGGGCCTGCTGACGCTGCTGGCGGGCCTGTGGCTCACCAACTTCCCCGGCAAGTACAGCCTGGAGAGGCGGCTGGTGGCCGCGCCGGGGGTGCTGCGAGCGGTGAACTGGATCCGTTCCCGTCGGGGCTACCCGCCCCTGCAACCGCCGCCCGGGCACTAGGCAGCAGGCAAATCGTCCGTCTCTTTCCGCGTCCGCAGGCTGTTGACCTTACGGGCTCCCGCCTCCAGTTTTCCTATGCAGAGAAGGCAAAACGGCAAGGAGGTGACACCATGGCTGTGTTCACTGGTGCCAAGAAGCGACCCGTCGTCCAGGCGGTACAGAATGGCCGACAGGCGGTCGGCGACAACGTGGAGCGCATGTCCCGGAACTCGCGCCGGATGGCGCGGCGCAGCCGCGACTACGCACGACGCCATCCGTGGGTCACGGCCGGTGCTATTACCGGCGCCGCCGTAGCCGCCTCTACCGCCGGCTATGCCATGTACCGGCGCCGCCGCAAGTAGATCGCGCGCAAGCCGACTCGTGGGCCGGCCGCCCGGACGAGGGCGGCCCGCGTGCTCAACCTGCCCTCTCAGTCGCCGCCGCGGGCCGATTTCAGCTCCGCGTCCACGCCATCCACCAGCTTGTCCACGACGCGGCGCGCTGCCCGGCTCATGGCGGCCGCGGCCGCAGCGGGACCTTCGGTACCGGCCGGGGCCTCCGCGGATACGACGCGCCCCCCCAGGACCCGGCCGCCGCGCTCATCCACCAGCTGCATGCGAACTCGAACCCGGGCAACACCGCCCTTAGCGCCCCGCGTATAGTCCTGCTCGAAGCGAAGCACGGTCATGAGCAGCCGCAGATCGGGCCGCAACGCGTCGGTGGCCGTCACCACCGCGGCGAACCGTCCGGTGGCCCCGAGGGCCGCCACGGTCTGCTCGGCAAGCATCTGCGCCGGCGGATCAGCCCAGACGCCCGTCGCGAATGCGGAGAGAGCGTTGGGCGAATCGCGGTACAGCATCGCCGTCGAGCGGTAGCCTCCCAGCGCCTCCGGAGCGGCCACCATCAGCACCGGTCCACCGGGGCGGTTGCGGTACGGCGCATCGGGCCAATCCAGCCGGTACGTCTGCGGCGGAGGCGGCTGTTCGGGCAGAATCGAGCAGGCTGTCAGGCTCATGGCCAGCAACCCCAGCAGAAACGGCCGGAGCCAGACCAGGAGTCGCGGGAACTTCGGTGCCGTTCGCTCCATCGTTATCGTCCTCCGCTACCGGCCTCGCCCGGACCCGGCGCCGGCCTGTGCCGCCCCCGGAGAAGCTGGCCGGGATCCCGCTGCAGCGACTCGCTGAGGCTGCGCAGGGCCGCGGCGGCCTTGCGCACCTCGGCGGACAGCGTCCGCAGCTGCGGCAGGGTCTGGTGGCGCATGTCGCCCACCGCGGACTGGCCCTGGCGGCCAAGCTCCCCGATCTCGCCGGCAGCCCGATCGACTGAGTCGGTCATGCGCGTGAAGTCGTCGAGGGCCTTCTGGGCCTGCTGCAGGGTCTCCGTGGCCTGGTCCGCGGCGCCGCCGCCGGAGCGGGCGGCCCGGTTCACCGCAGCCAGGGTGTGCTTGAGCTGCCGGCTGCGGTCGCTGAGCTCGGCGGTCAGCGTGTCGACGTTGGCCAGCGTGTTCTGGATATGTTTCACGTTGTCCGGAGACAGCAGGGCGTCGATGCGGTTACCGATTCGCTCCAGGGTGTTCATGCCTTCGTTGACGGCCTGGTCGAGTCGGGTAATAAGCGAGCGCTTGTAGGGGATCACCGGGTAGGGCTCGCCCTTGGAGGCACGCAGCCTCCGGCCGCCCGGTTCACCGCCGCTGAGCTCGATATAGGCGATACCGGTCACCCCCCTCACGCTCAGCGAAGCAACGGTACCTTCCGTGACCGGCGTATCCGCCTGCACCTCGATGATGGTGTGAACGTTCATGTCGCCGTGATCCTCGATGCGCACGTCCACGACCTGGCCCACGTTTACGCCGTAGTAGGTCACGGTGGAATCACGACCCAGGCCGTAGGATGACTCGTTCATGTAGATCGAATAGCGGCGGTAGGCGGTACGGTCGAGCCCGGTGGTGAGCCAAAGGCCGGTGGCGACGGCCGCGACGGCCAGGATCACGACGAACAGGCCGACCAGGGCGTAGTTCACTCGGGGTTCCATGCCCGCTCCCTGCCTCTGCGCATGCGTCTGCCTCCGAAGTAGCGGCTGACGGACGGCTCGATGGACCGCGCCAGCTCCTCCATGGTACCAAGCGCCACCACTCGGCCCTCGTCGAGGAACGCGACGCGGTCGGCGATCTCCCACAGCGAGTCGACGTCGTGGGTCACCACCACGACGGTCAGGTTCAGCAGCGACTGCAGCCGCCGGATCAGGGCGTCGAACTCGGCCCCACCGACCGGGTCGAGGCCCGCCGTCGGCTCGTCCAGGAACAGCAGCTCGGGATCCAGCGCCAGGGACCGCGCCAGCGCCGCCCGCTTGATCATCCCGCCGGAGAGCTGGCTCGGCAGCAGCGCGGCCGCTTCCGGCTCCAGACCCACCAGCCGGATCTTGAACATGGCCACTGCCTGGGCCACCCGCCGCGGCAGACGGGTGTGCTCGCGCAGGGGGAACATGACGTTGTCGAGCACGCTCAGCCCGGTAAACAGCGCGCCGTGCTGAAACATCACGCCCATGTGCCGGCGCAGCGCCCGGCCGGCCTCCCTCGACAGGTCCGCCGTCGGCCGCCCCAGGATGCGGACCTCGCCGGCGGCGGCCGGCTGGAGCAGGCACAGCGTGCGCAGCAGCACCGTCTTGCCGGAGCCGCTGCTGCCGGCGATGGCCAGCAGCTCCCGCTCACGAACGGCCAGATCCAGGCCGCGGTGCACGTAGCGGCCACCGACGCGGGTACTGAGGTTCCGGGCCTCGATCACGTCCGCCATTGCCGCTCAGAACCCCACGTACTGGAAGACGATGGAAAACAGGGCATCCGCGACGATCACCGCGAAAATCGACTGCACCACGCTCCAGGTGGTCGCGCGCCCCACGTCCGCCGCGCTGCCCCTGGCCTGCAGCCCCTGGAAGCAGCCGATGGCACCGATGAGCAGCGCAAACGCCGGGGCCTTGCCGACACCGATCAGGAACTGACTGCCGGCCACCACGTCCGGGAAACGGCTGACAAACGTCGTCACGCTCACACCGTAATAGCCCCGTGCGACCACCATGCCGCCCAACACACCCATGGCGTCCGCCCACACGGAGAGCAGGGGCAGGGCCACCACCAGGGCGAGCATCTTGGGTATCACCAGCATCTCGAAAGGCGTCACGCCGATGCTGCGCAGCGCGTCCAGCTCCTCGGTGATGCGCATGGTGCCCAACTCCGCCGCATAGGACGAACCGGTGCGCCCGGCGACGATAATGGCCACGAGCAGCGGCGCCATTTCCCGCAGCATGGTGATGCCGATCAGGTCCACCAGGAAGATGTTCGCGCCGTAGTTCTGCAGGGTCGTCCCCCCCTGATAGGCCATCACCACACCTACCAGGAACGACAGCAACCCCGTGATCGGCAGCGCGTGGGCACCGGCGCGCTGCAGTTCCAGCGCGACCTGCCGCAGCCGGAGCCGAGGGAAATGGGCCGCGACGTCCAGCATGGTTTCGCCGACGAACGCGAAGAAGTCGAACAGCTGTTCGGCGCGGCCCATCGCAACCCGTCCCAGCCACGTCAACAGCCCCTCGTGGTGCCTGCCTCGATGGGGCGACAGTGTGCCCTGATCGGTCTCTTCGCGCACCAGGGCCAGCAGGCCCGACCACTCGTCGCGCTCCCCCGTGAGGCGAGCCCCGGGGACGTCGGCCAGCAGCTGGGTCAGGTACACCGCACCGGTGCTGTCGAAGCGCTCCACGCCGGAGAGATCCACCGTTTCCGTGCCCGGCCCGAGTTGTCCCTTCCTGCGCGCCAGCTCCACCATGCCTTCGGCGCTCCAGTCGCCCCGGCAGTAGGCCGTCGATTGCCCCCGACCCTGACGGATCTCGGCCCCTCCGCCGGAGTGCGGCAATGGGGGTGTTTGCGCCGGCCCCTTCATCCGCCGGGCGCTCCGTCCCCCGCACTGCGGCGCAGCGTCTCCAGAGCCTTCCCCTGGCGCCTCGGCGGGATCATGTCAGCCGCTCCTCGGGCTGGCGCGCTCCTGCTCGCGACGATAGCGCTTCAGTACACGTCCGCGGCGGAGCTCACTCAGGCGGTCGATATAGAGATAGCCTTCAATATGATCGCATTCGTGCTGGACGCAGGCAGCTTCCAGCCCCTCCGCCTCGAATTCGAAGGAATTGCCTTCCAGGTCGAGGGCCCGCACCCGGACCCGGTCCACCCGCGATTTGGTCTTCTCGCGCACCCCGGGCACGGAGAGGCAGCCTTCGTCCAGCTCCATGGCCGCACCGAGCTTCTCGTATTCGGGGTTCACCATGACGCGAAGCGGGTTATCGTCGACCTGCATCACCGCCACGCGCAGCAGGACTCCGATCTGTACGGCCGCCAGGCCAATGCCCTCGGCATCGCGCATGGTGTCGATCATGTCGTCCACCAGCACGCGCAGCTCGTCATCGAACCGTTCCACCGATTGCGAGACCTGGCGCAGGCGCGGATCGGGATGGGCCACAATCTCCCGTATCATCGGCTTTTTCTCGACTCCTGTATCGGAAACGCCCTGAGGATAACCCGGCTGGGTCCGAGGATGGCACCCCGGGCGACCACGGTTCCGCCCGGCGATACACCGCCTCTGTCGGCCGAACGGCCGAACCGCCGACCCGAGCAGCCAGCACCCGGGGGTTCGGGAGCGAAGACAGATCCGCAAACCCAAACAGCATTGAAAACCGGACCGGCCCGGGCAGCCGGGCCGTCCCTGAGGCGCACGCTTGTTGAGGCCCCACCGGCCGTTCGCGTTGCAGCGGTGGCGGCGCTATCCTTGTCGTTCACGAGCACGAGACGATACCAACGGTCTGGAGGAGGAGACGATCCGCCATGAACGCATTACTCGAAGCCAGCGCCAAGTTCCGCCACATGAAGGAAGGCACCGAGGAGGACTGGAGCATCATTGCCGAGGCCTTCGGAGAATACGCCAAGCATCTTCCGGACCGCATCATGGACCACCTGATGCTGCTGAAGGGAGACTTCGGCGGCTTTCCGGTGGACCGCCTGACCCACTCCCTCCAGACGGCGACGCTCGCCGAGAAGGACGGCCGCGACGAGGAGTACGTGGTCTGCGCCCTGATCCACGATATCGGCGACACCCTGGGCACGTTCAACCACGCCGACATCGCCGGCGCGATCGTCGAGCCCTTCGCCAGCGACGAGAACCACTGGATCGTCAAGCACCACGCCATTTTCCAGGGCTACTACTTCTTCCATCACCTGGGCATGGATCGCAACCTGCGCGACGAGTTCCGGGACCATCCGCTGTTCCAGGCCACCGCGACGTTCTGCGAGAAATACGATGCCGCGGCCTTTGATCCGGACGCCGAGACCTATCCCCTCGACTACTTCGAGCCGGCCGTGCGGCGGTTCTTCGCCAAGCCTCGCAAGAGTCTCTATCAGAAGATGGCCGACTAGATCGCCCAGACTCCTAGCCGACCGGCCGTCGTCCCGATCGGGGCGACGGCCGGAACGCGGTGCAGTTCACAAACGCAAACGTTGGCGTCACTATAATCGCACGCATTTGCATTGGGCGCCGAGCGACGTGGACTTCACCCCGCTACGCGACACGCAATTCCGCCAGATCGTTGATCGCTCCCCGGCATACGTCTATGTCAAGGACCTGAACGGACGCCTCGTCTACGTCAACGCAGGTGTGGAACGGCTGCTCGGGCGACCGCGATCCCAGCTGCTGGGCCTCAGCGACGACGATCTGCACGCTCCGCAAACGGCCCGGACGCTGCGCGCCAATGATCGCGAGGTGGCCCGCTCGGCCCGTTCGGTGGAGCTTGAGGAAAACATCTTCATCGACGGCGAACCCCGGAGCTTCATTTCGCTGAAATTTCCTCTTCTGGACGGCGAGGGCCACGTCTCCGCCGTCTGCGGCATCTCCACCGAAATCACCGCCCGCCGCAACGCCGAGCAGCGGACCAGCGAGAGTGAAAGCCGGTTCCGGGAGCTGGTGGAGCGCTCCCTGGTCGGTGTCTACATCATCCAGGACGGACGTTTCACCTACGTCAATCCGCGCCTTGCGGAGATCTTCGGCTACGGGCGCGAAGAAATCATCGAAGCATGCAGCGTCGCGGAGCTGGTGGTTCCGGACGACCGCGAACGGGTTCTGGGCAACCTTCGCCGCCGCATGGCGGGGGAGGTGGACGTGCTGCATTACGGGTTCCGGGGCCTGCATCGCAGCGGCCGGCACCTGGATGTGGAGGTCCTCGGCAGCCGCATTGAGCGTGAAGGCAGCGCGGCGGTCATCGGCACGCTGCTCGACCTCTCTCAGCGCAATGCCATCGAACGGCAGAACCGGCTCTCGGCCCACGCCCTGGCCCATACCTCGGAAGGCGTAATGATCCTCGATGACGCCTTCCGCGTGGTGTCCGTGAACAACGCCGTCCGCGCCATGACGGGATTGAGCGCGGAACAGTTCGCCGGCCTGTCCGCCCGGCAGCTGATCACGGACCCCGGCGACCAGGGGCGTATCGACGCCCTGCTGTCCAAGGTCAGCCGCGACGGCCACGCCGAGGGAGAGGTGACCGGCCGTCGCCGGACTGGAGAGCCGTTCCCCGTCTGGGCGATCATCGACGACGTGCCCGATCCCGAAGGCGGGCGAAACTACTACGTGGCGGTGGTGGAGGATATCTCCGAACGCCGCGCCTACGAGGCCCAGCTCGAGCACCTGGCCCACCACGACCGGCTGACGGGCCTGCCCAACCGCACGCTTTTCCACGCCCTGGCCGACGAGTGGCTGGGGCGGGCGGCCCGCGACCACGAGCCGGGCGCCCTGCTGTTCGTCGACCTGGACGGCTTTAAAGACGTCAACGACTCCCTCGGCCACTCGGCGGGGGACAGCCTCCTGCGCGAGGTGGCCGCGAGGCTGCGTGCCGCAATCAGGCGCAGCGACACCATCGCCCGGCTGGGCGGGGACGAGTTCGCGCTCATCATGCCGGGCGTGGAGGACGCCGCCACGGCCGGCGTCCGCGCCCGGGGACTCCTGGATGCGTTCGGCGAGCCCTTCACCAACGACGGCCACGAGCTGTTCACCACCGCCAGCATCGGCATCAGCCTCTATCCCCAGGACGGCGAAGTCCTGGAACAGCTGCTGAGCAACGCCGACGCCGCCATGTATGAGGCCAAGGCCAGCGGCCGGAACACGTATCAGTTCTACCAGCGGCACATGAACGATCAGGCGCGGCGCAGCCTGTTCATGGCCAATCAGCTGCGGCTCGCCCTCGAGCGCGAGGAGTTCCGGCTGGTCTATCAACCCGTCCACGCGCTGGCCGATGGGCGGGTCACCGGCGCGGAGGCCCTGCTGCGCTGGGAGAGCAGCGCCCAGGGCCTCATCATGCCCGCCGATTTCATTCCGCTGGCCGAGCGCACCGGGCTGATCGGCGAGATCGGGGACTGGGCGCTGGACGAAGCCTGCCGGCAGATCGCCGCATGGGATGCGTCCGGCTTCGGGGGTTTCCGGGTCGCCGTCAACCTGTCCGCCAGGCAGTTGCAGGATCCCCGTCTGGCCGGGCGCGTGCAGGAGGCGTTGACCAGCCACGGCGTCGACGCCGGGCGGCTGGAGCTGGAAATCACGGAAACGGCCGTGATGCAGGACCCGGAGCGGGTCCAGAGCGTCTGCGCGGAACTCAGGGCGCTGGACGTGGGCCTGGCCATCGACGATTTCGGCACCGGCTACTCGTCCCTGACTTACCTCAAGGACTTCCCGGTCAGCCGGCTGAAGCTGGACGGCAGCTTCGTGCGCGGCCTGCCCAACGAGAAGGGCGACGCCGCCATAACGGCGGCCGTCATCGGCCTCGCCGGCAGCCTAGGCCTGGGACTGGTCGCCGAGTGCATCGAGACCGACCGGCAGCGGGACCATCTCCTTCACGGCGGCTGCCCCGAGGGCCAGGGCTATCTGTTCGCGCCACCGCTGGACCCGGAGGGCTTCCGCCGGCACGCGGCGGGCCGGACGCCGTCTAGCGAAACGCTGGACAACCCGCGGCACGATTGATCTGCGTCACTATGCGAGGGCGCCCGGCCGGCCATACTGCCCCCTGGTCGAATCGGCAGAACGACGCCTCGCGCCGGCCTTCCGGAGCGCGAGGTGCCCGGCGGGCCACCCGGTGAAGCTGTGGAGGAGCGGAACATGGCACTGAAGGACATCCTGGTCTATTTGGACCAGAGCAAGGCAAACGCACAGCGGCTGGACACGGCCGTGGACGTCGCGGAGCGTTTCCAGGCCCGCCTGACGGGACTGGCCATTGCCCAGACCGCGCACATTCCCGAGTTCATGCCGGCCGAGTTCATCACCCACCAGGAGAAGGCGGCCGACGAGCGCAACGCCGCGGTCCGCCAGGCCTTCGAGAAACGCCTGGCGAACAGCAACGTGGACTGGGGGTGGCGTGCGGTAACCATGACGTCCCCGGCCGAGGCACCGCTGGACATCCTTGCGCTGCACAGCCATTACGCGGATCTGACCATCGTCGGCCAGCCGAACCCGGACGAGACCGACGGCAGCATGCCCGGCGACCTGCCGGGCAAGCTCGCCCTGCTCAGCGGCCGTCCGGTCCTGGGTTTGCCGTATGCCTGGCACCCGCAGCCGGTGGGCCGCAACGTGCTGGTGGCCTGGAACGCCACTCGCGAATCCAGCCGTGCCGTGCACGACGCCATGCCGGTGCTGGAGCAGGCCGAGGAAGTACGCATCCTGGCCATGACCCGCAGCGGCGGCCTGGAAGGCCACGGCGAGCAGCCGGGTGCGGACATTGCCGCACACCTGGCCCGCCACGGCATCCGGGCCATCGCGGAACACCGGGTGGTCAAGGACATCGAGGTCCCCGACGCGCTGCTCTCTTCAGCGGCCGACTTCGGCGCCGACCTGCTGGTGATGGGCGCCTACGGGCGCTCGCGCCTGCGTGAGATCACCCTTGGGGGTACCAGTCACGGCGTGCTGCGCAGCATGACCCTGCCGGTGCTGATGTCCCACTGACCCGGACCGTCGCGGCGTCGGACGCCTGCAGGTGAGCCGGTAGTGCCGGGCAGTCAGGACGACGCCGCGGCTTCGCTGGTCCGCCACTCCAGGGCCTGCATGCCCTGGCGGTACAGGATCCAGGCAAGGAGGCCGGCAGCCAGGTTGCCCGTCAGGGCCCCGTCGAACACACCGGGCAGATCAGCCAGCTGCGCCCCGATCCACAGAGCCGGCAGGTAGCAGACGAACAGCCGGACGACGGAGATGGTCAGCGCGCGCAGGGGCAGGCCGAGCGCGTTGCTCACCGACACCATCAGCATGCACACGCCCAGCCCGCCGTAGCTCAACGGCACCCGCATCAGGTAGCCGCGGACCGTCTCCGCCACCGCCACATCGCCGGTCAGGAGGTGGGAAACGACGCCCGACAGACCCAGCCAGACCAGCGCCACGGCAATCTGCCAGGCGATCACGAAGCGCACTGCCAGGCGTACCAGCCGGCGCACGTACTGCAGCTCGCCGGAACCCAGGAAGCGGCCCACCATGGGCGGCAGGGACATGGTCAGCGCCAACACCACGACGATGGAGAAGAACTCCAGCCGGGTCCCCAGCCCCCAGGCAGCGACCGCCACCGAGCCGAAACGCGCCACCAGATACGTCGCCAGGGTCGCGGAGATAGGCGGCATCAGCTGGCTCATCATGGCCGGCCCCGCAATGCCGGCCAGCTCCCGCAGCGCGGGTCCGGGCGGCAGCGCGTCCAGATCTAATCCCAGCCAGTGCCGGCCCGCCACCCGCGGATAGACCACGACGGCGCCGATGGAGAACGCGGTCAGCGTCGCCAGCGCCGCCCCCGGCAGTCCCCAGCCGAAGACGAAGATGTAAAGCGGATCCAGGGCGAGATTGATGAGGCTGGTGATCGCCATCATTAGCCCGGGCAGACGGGTGTCGCCGTTGGCGCGGCAGACGCTGTAGCCGAAATACAACAGGGCACCGACCCACGCGGAGGCCAGCCAGGGCACCCAATAGCGGTCGACCAGCGGCATCAGGGCGGGATCGGCATGCAGAGCCTGGAGTATGGGCTGGCGCAGCAGCCAGATCAGCGCAGCCAGCATGGCCATGACCACGGCCCCGGTGGTGACCACCAGGCCGCCCAGCCGTCGGGCACGCTCGGCGTCCCCGGCGCCGAGCACCCGCGAGATCAGCGCCGTGGTCGCGATGCCGATGCCCACCTGGGTGCCGATGATGAACTGCATCATGGGGAGGGTAAAACCCATGACCGCCAGCGGGTCCACGCCGAGCTGTCCGACGAAGGCGCTATCGACCAGCTGGAAACCGAGCAGCGAGACCACGCCGAAAAGCATCGGCCAAGTCATGCTGAACAGGGTGCGGCCCAGACCCCGGCGGGTGAGATCCTCTGTGGTCATTCGGCGGCTTCGTCTCGCGGTAGTTACTAACCTTTCAGAAGGTATAGGCGGGTTAGTAATCGCAGGGCGGTGATTGTAGCATCGCCGTCCTGCTCGACATCGGCTCGGGCGCTGCGGGCAAGGAACCGGGGCGTAGTGCGCAAGAGGCGATTCATGGGGCGCCGTCCGGGTCCAACCTCCGGTATACTGGAACCTCGCCGCGCCCTGGAGCAGGTCCACGCGTACCCATCGGCGGGGCTCGAGCGCTCAATTCAGCCAGCTTCCGGAAAGTCCGCTCATGCCGCTATACCGAGTCATCCTCCGCGGAGAAAACTTTCTCCTCAACTTCACGGGTGAGCCCGAGGTCCTCGGCTTTCACGCCACCCACTACGTCAAGGCCGGCTCCGAGGAGGAGGCTACACGCACGGCGGCGATTCTCACCCGCAAGGATCGCCGGCTCGCCAATGCCCAGCTGAACACGCCCCAGAATCCCAACCGGCTGGAATGCGAGTCGGTCAAGAAGGTCTGGTGGAGGCGCTCCGGTCGTGACGGCCGGTTGAACTTCTGGAGCATGGAGCCCGCGGACGACGGCGCCGCCGCAACGGCGGCCCGCGGGGAAGGCTGAACCTCCACGGCTGAATCCCCCGGCCCGGGGAATGGATCAGCGCTTCGCGAAGTCGTTACGATAGGTATTCATCTGCAATTCGACTCGGTTGGCATGCACCATGGCTGAGACCAAGAACGTGCTCGGCGGCCCGCTGGCGGGCTGCTGCTCATCGCCGATGACCGGCTTCTACCGGGACGGCTTCTGCAATACCGGCCCGGAGGACATTGGGATCCACACCGTATGCGCGGAGGTAACCCGCGAGTTCCTGGAATTTTCCAAGAGCCGGGGGAACGACCTGACGCGGCCAATGCCCGACGCCGGTTTTCCCGGCCTGCGGCCCGGAGACCGCTGGTGTCTGTGCGCCGCCCGGTGGATCGAGGCCTACCGGGCCGGCGTGGCCCCCAAGGTGGCGCTGGACGCCACCCATGAGGAAACCCTGGCAATGGTGGGCCTGGACCTACTCAAGGAATACGCCCTGGATCGCTCCTGAGTAAGGCTCCATCCAGCCCGGCGCCCCAAGGCATCGGCAAGCCACTCAACCTACGGAAAGGCCCGCACCATTCGTAATCCATCTTCCCCGCCCGCGCCACCATGCCCGGCGGTACCCCCCTCCGGCGTCTTGCCCATCAGCAGGCCGCCGATGGAGACAGGGTGAGCGCAGCGGCTGCAAGAGCTCCGGCACGGGGCAAGGGACGCCGCAGCGCGGCGGGCATCGTCCTGTTCGCCACTCTCGTAGCCACCGTGGCGGCCGTCCTCCTGCCGACGCTGAGTCTACGCCCGGCAGGCGTCCTGGCCTGGCTAGCAGGGGCCCTGCTCTGGCCCGAAGTGGCCCGCAACACCCGGCTGCAGAGCATCTTGCTGGCCGTGATTGGAGCCACGGGCATCGTTTGGGGGCTGTATCGGGGCATCGCCCCGGACTGGACGCGGGTGCTGAGTGCCAACGCGGTCATCATCGCGCTACTGGCCGGTGTCAGCTTCCTGCGCCTGATCACTCGCATCAAGGAGGAAGGCGGGCCGGAACGTCCGGGCGGACGACGGTCGATCCTCGCCACGCTGGCGGGACTCCATCTGTTCGGCGCGGTCGTCAACCTGTCGACCCTGTTCGTCATGGCCCACGCGATGGCCCGGGACGGCCGGCTCGACAGCAGGCAGGTCCGGCTGCTGACCCGCGGCTACTCAGCCGCCGCGTTCTGGTCTCCCTTCTTCGCCGGCATGGCGGTGGCCCTGACCTACGCCCCCGGCGCCCGGCTGGGGGCGGTGCTCAGTCTCGGCATTCCTCTGGCAATGGTCGCGCTGGCGCTGATCTTCCTGGAAATCGCCCGAGAAGACCCGGGACATTTCCGCGGCTATCCCATGGACTTCAGTAGCCTGGGCCTGCCGGCCGGATTGGCCGTGCTCATTGTTGTCATCCACGAAATCCGGCCCGATCTGTCCGTGGTAGCCGTGATGGCGGGGCTGGCGCCGTCGGTGGCGATCGGCGTCATGGCCATCCGCCGCGCCAGGCCGTTGCGGACCGTGGCGGACCACGTCACCCTCGCGCTGCCGCGCATGGCCAACGAGCTGACGCTATTCCTGGCCGCCGGCGTGCTGGCGGCCGGCATCGCCAGCGCCCTGGCCGCAGGCGGAGGCCTGGCGCCGTTCGATCACTTCGGCGCCCTCCAGGCGAGTCTGACGCTGGCGCTGCTGATTCTCGCGGCGGTAGCCGGTGTCCACCCGGTCATCAGCATTGCCGCCGCCAGCGCGGTACTGGTGCCTCTTGACCCCGATCCGGCCTTGCTGGCGGTGACCTTCCTCGGGGCCTGGTCCATCGGCACCGCGACCAGCCCGCTGTCCGCCATGAACCTTTCGCTGCAGGGCGCCTATGACGTGCCGCCCCTGGATTTTCTGCGTCTCAACGCCCGTTACGCCGTGACGATGTGGCTGATATGCTCGGGGGCGTTCTTTGTGTACCAGAGCTGGCATTGAGCTAGGGAAACACTGACGTATTCGCGCGTGGCTCTGGCGCGAATACGTCAGTGTTTCCCTATGGAGCCCCAATGACCGCAGACAACCGAACCGCGGCCCGGGCACCGGCCGCGGAGCGCAACAAGGAGCCGATCCTTCAGGTCCTGCGGCGCGCGCTGCCGGCCGAAGGCCGGGTCCTGGAGCTGGCCAGCGGAACCGGACAGCACGTGGTGCATTTCGCGCAGGCGCTGCCGCGCCTGCTCTGGCAGCCGAGCGACCCGGACCCTGCCGCGCGACGATCGATCGCTGCCTGGATCGAGCGCGAGGCCCTGGACAATGTTCTCCCACCGCTTGACCTCGACGTTCACCAGCGCTCCTGGCCGGTCACACAGCTCGACGCGGTGGTCTGCATCAACATGGTCCACATCGCACCGTGGTCGGCGACCTTGGCGCTGACCGCAGGCGCGGCGACACATCTCCCTCGCGGCGGCCCAATGCTGCTGTATGGACCTTACCGCCGTCACGGGCAGCACACCGCGGACAGCAATGCGGCCTTCGACCGGGACTTGCGGGCCCGCAATCCAGACTGGGGCATCCGCGACCTGGAGGCTGTCGAGCACGCGGCCGGCAAACGGGGCCTCACTCTCGCCGAGGTCGTGGAGATGCCGGCGAACAACCTGTGCGTGGTATTGAGGAAGTGCTGAAAAAAGATGACGCCGCGAGCAGGGTCAGGCCGTCGGACGCAGCTCGGCGTCCCTGGACGCGTGCGCCTCGCGGGTGAGCCGCCAGACGCTGGCTGGCGGCACGTTGCGCCAGGCGCGGCCGGTGCGTTCGGCACGCAATCCCAGGGTGCGGTATTCATTGGCGGGAAAGGGCGACCAGGGTGAATAGGTGAACTGCACGAAGCATCCTTTGCTGCCTACACGCCGGGCCGCGACGTCGAGCAGCGAGCGGCGCAGCGCCGGCAGCGAGAGCAGCGGCAGGCAGGAGACCATTGCCAGCCGGTCGCAGTCGTAGCGGTCCAGCAGCGACTCCACGCGCGTTGCGCACCCTTCGATGACGGTGACACCCGGGTTGCGGCGCCGGGCCTGCCGGGCGAGGGCCGGTGAGAGCTCCAGGGCCACGACGCGTTCCGCCCCGAAGCGCCGCGCAAGTGCGCGGGTTACGCTTCCCGTGCCGGCGCCGAGCTCGAGAATCGTCGTGTAGTCGTCACGATCAAGACCGTCTGCAATGGTCCTTGCAAGGTCCCGGCTGCTGGGAACAATGGCACCGGTGCGACGCGGGTGGCGCAGCCACCGTCCGACGAACGCAAGCGCGCTCTCGTCCATGCGAATTCCTTGTACCTCTCTCTCTGCCTGAGTCTCCTGGGTTCGATCGTCAACGCCGGGGATAGTTCGGCCGGGAAGCACTGGAAAACTCACACCCAGGGCGCGGTCCGCCCGGCGTCCTCAGTGCGTCCCGGGACGCCGGCAAAAGGCCCAACCACCGCCGCCGCTGCCGGTGAGCCGACCGGATTGCGCCACAGTGTACCCACCTGCCGCCTGTCTCACCAGTATCAAGAAAGCCGCGGTCCCCTAGGAGTCTGGGCGGCAGAAATCCAGGGGCTCTGGCCGCGAGCGGAGCAGGGGACGGGCGAGCGATGGCTCAGGGATCGGATTTCGGACGTACCCACTGCCCGCCCGGCGTCGACGCACGCCGTTTCAGCGCGTCGCCAGCGCCTTGCCGGGCCCGGGCGCGTGCAACGCCACCACCGACGAGGGTCCGCCGGTGTCCGCGTAACCGGCGGGGGGCGGGGTCAGGCGGTTGACGACGAAATCGAAGCCGCTGAGACCTGCGGCGAGATCGGCCGCCTGGGGCGGCTGGGCCTCGATTTCCACCACCGAACCGACCTGGGGAGCGCCGTCGCGGACCTCCACCAGGGTCGGGACCAGAACATGCACGTGGGAGCCGAGCAGGCCGTCTTGTTGGCGCTGGATGACCAGCGAGAGGTAGTTCGACTGAAGCCTTTCTTTCGTCACCACTTTACCGGTAAACGAATACATGGCGGTTCCCTCCCGCGCAACAACTCCTCCTCCGGACCCTTCTTATAGAAGCCCGGCGGGCACTTGGCAACGACTGTTCGTCGTACTGATTCAACTGATTCACCACTTTGTGACCGGCTTCCTGTCGCCCGTCCCACCGCGCTGTCAGGCTCCATCGGTCGCGGCCGGGCGCGTCCGCTCACGATTCCGCATCGTGAATCTCGTCTCTGTTACTGGAACGCAGAGCCTGCTACCGTAGTTTCCTACACGAGTGCTACACCGGGGTTACAAGTGCTTTACCAAGCCTATCAAGCCCAGACCGACATGCTGCTTCTCTCCCGCGCCTTCGCCAAAGCCGCCGCGCCCATGCTGAGCGGCGCGTCCGTATGGCCCTGGGAGCTGCCTTCGGTACGAAAGCTGGCCGCCGCCTACGAAATCTACGCTCTGGCGGCTCTGACCCATAGCCGTCCGGATTTCGATATCGATTTCGTCGAGGTGGACGGTCGCGACGTGGCCGTCCACGAAGAAGCGGCGCACCGGACCCCGTTCGGCACGCTCCTGCATTTCCGCAAGGAGCTCAAGCGGAAACAGCCCCGGGTTCTCGTCATCGCGCCCATGTCGGGGCACTTCGCGACCCTGTTGCGGGAAACCATTCGCACCATGCTGATCGATCACGACGTCTACGTAACCGACTGGCGCAATGCCCGCGACATCCCCGTGTGGGAAGGCAGCTTCGGCCTCGACGACTACGTGGATCACCTGGTCGATTTCATGGACATCATTGGCCCCGATGCCCACATGTTCGCCATCTGCCAGCCCTGCGTGCCGGCCATGGCCGCCGTGTCGCTGATGTCGGAGGACCATCATCCGGCCACGCCCCGCACGCTGACGCTGATGGCCGGCCCCATCGACTGCCGCGTCAATCCCACGGAGGTCAACAAGCTGGCCACCAGCCAGTCCATCGACTGGTTCGAGCGCAACATGATCGGCAACGTGCCCTGGCGCTATCTGGGCGCCTGGCGGCGGGTATACCCGGGCTTCATCCAGCTCTCCGCGTTCCTGAACATGAACCTGGACCGTCACATCAAGTCCTTCCGCGGCCTGTTCAACGACCTGGCGGACGGTGACGTGGCCCAGGCGAATTCCAAGCGCGACTTCTACGAGGAATATTTCTCGGTGGCCGATCTGCCCGCGGAGTTCTATCTGGAGACCGTGCAGGTGGTCTTCCAGGAGTACGCCCTGGCCCGGGGCAATCTCGCCTGGCACGGCCGTAAGGTCGACCCGCGCGCCATCGACCGGACGGCGCTGCTGACCATCGAGGGCGAACGGGACGACATCTGCTCCCTCGGCCAGACCGAGGCCGCCCACGATCTCTGCACCAGCCTGCCCAAGTCCATGAAGCGCCACTATGTGCAGGAAGGCGCCGGCCATTACGGCGTGTTCAACGGCCGGCGCTGGAACAACGGCATCTATCCCCAGGTGCGGGACATGATCAAGGCCAACGACCAAGGCGGCTGACGGTGGGCCGGCGGCGGGCTACCCGAATCGCGCCAGCGCCACCGTCCCCCAGACGAACGCCGTCAGCAACAGGCTCACGAACACGGCCGCGGAGCCCACGTCTTTGGCGCCGCCGGCCAGCTCGTTGAGCTCCGGACCGACCCGGTCCACGGCGGCCTCGATGGCCGTGTTCAGCAGCTCGACGATCACCACCAGAAAGCAGCTCCCGGCCAGCAGCGACACCTCCACCGGGCCGTCACCCAGCCACACCGCCGCCGGCAGCATCACCAGCGCCAGCACCAGCTCCTGACGGAATGCCGACTCGCGGCGCCAGGCAAAGGCCAGCCCCTTGCTGGAATACAGCGTGGCATAGGCTATGCGCTTGAGCCCCGTCCTGCCCGGTTTCACGGGTGAGTCTCTCCGTCACGGATCCGTAGCCGGACGGTAGCGGCTGCGGGTGACAGTTCCATGAAAGCGGGCTGGGCCCGGCCGGAAGGAATCGCGGCGAGGTCGCCGCTCCCACCGGGGCGGCTCGCCGGGGTCTGGCAGGCTAACCGTCGAGCGCCCCGTCCAACGCCTCCCAGGCCAGCAGCACGCAGCGGCTGCGGGTGGGGTAGTTGCGGACCGGAGTCATGGCGCGCAGCAGCTCCGGCAGCCCTGCCGGCGGCTCGTCAAGGCCCGGGTCGCCGAACCATTCCGACATCAGGCGGATCAGCTCTCTTGCCTCACCCACCCGGCTGCCGCCGACGGTTTCCGTCATCATCGATCCCGACGCGATGCAGATGGCGCAGCCTCGGGCGCGGAACCGGGCATCGCTGACGGTGCCGTCCGCCAGATCGATGCCCACCTCGAGCTCGTCGCCGCACAGCGGATTGTCGACCCGGCAGGTATGCTGAGCACCGCCCGTATCGCCGTGGTTCCGCGGCGAGCGGTAATGGTCCATCATGACCTCCTTGTAGAGGGCACCGGCCGAGCTCAACGCAGCGCCTCCCTGGGACCATCAACTGGCGCGGGAGCGTCAGCCGGGACCTCGGGCTGTGCCGCCCGCAGGTCGCGCATGGGCCGACCGCTGCCCTGGCGGCGCAGGAGCACGATCTCGCTGACGACGCACAGGGCGATTTCCTCCGGGGTCCGCGCTCCCAGATCGAGCCCCGCCGGCGCCCGCACCCGGGCCAGGACGTCCGGCCCGTAGCCGCTTTCCTCAAGGTGGTCCATGACCAGGCCAGCCCGCTTGCGGCTGGCGATGAGCGCGATATAGCCGGCGCCGGAATCCAGCGCCCGCTTCATGGACTGGTGATCGCCCTTGTGCTGGGTGGCGACCACCACGTAGTCGTCCGCCCGCGGTTTGAGCGTCTCGTAGTCCATGTCGTCGGTAATCAGCCGCGCGGCCGCGGGGTAATCGCGAGCCTCGACCATCGGGTCGTTGACCACCACCTCGAGGCCCATCAGGTCGCCAATCTGGCACAACGTCTGGGCCACCCGGCCGTGCCCCATGATCCACAGCGTCGGTTTCGGCATCACCGGCTCCACGTAAACGCGCATACTGCCGCCGCAGGGCATGCCGACGCCGAGCATCTCGTCGGTCATGTCGATATCGATGATCTGGGTGTTCCCCGACGACAGGCTCTCCAGCGCCGCCTGACAGGTGGCGGACTCCGCGCAGCCGCCGCCGACCCAGCCGGCCACCACCTTGCCGTGCTCGTCGATGACGACCTTGGAGCCGTTCTTCGCCGATACGGACCCCTCGGTCTCCACGACCGTGGCCACCGCGTGCCGCACCCGGCGGTCACGCAGATCCATCAGCACATCCAGTATCTCTCTTGCCATGACTATTAACCTTCCCGCGTCATTGCAGCCGCTCCAGGTCCTTGGGTGTGTCGATATCCAGCAGCACGCCGGGATCGTCCGTATCGAAGATCTGCAGGCTGCCGCCATTGGCCCGAACGATGCGGCGTGCGCCCTCGTCACCCTCCAGGGCCGCGAGGGCCTCGGCGTAGCTGCCGCCGAAACCTACGGGATGCCCTCGCTCGCCCCTATAGACCGGCGCCGCGATCGCGTCGTCCGAGGTCAGCATAGCCGCGACGCGGGCAATGGTCTCGCTGGCGACGGCGGGCATGTCCGCCAGGCCGATCACCCAGCCGCCCGCATCCCGCGAGGTGCTTACGCCGCAGGCGATGCTGGCGCCCATGCCGTGCTCCGCGCCGGGACATTCCACCACCCGGCAACCGGCGGAAACCAGTGTCTGCGACAGTCTCTGACTGTAAGGCCGCACCACGGCGACCACGTTCCCCAGCGCCCGGACCATGGCCTCGGCCGATGCCTGAGCCACCGCACGGCCGTCCGGCATGGCCGCCAGCAGCTTGTCGGCGCCGAAGCGCCGCGCCGCGCCGCCGGCCAGCAGCACACCGACGGTCACGCCGCCGCCCCGCGCGGCCCGCTCAGCACGTCGGTCAGCGCCCGGAGGCTGTCCAGGTTGTGCACCGGACGAAAGTCGTCGACGTGAGGAAGCAGCGCCCGTATACCGGCCGGCTTCGCCTCGAAGGCATCGTAGCGCAGCAGCGGATTAAGCCAGATCAGACGCCGCGCGGAGCGGTGCAGCCGGTCGACTTCAGCGCCGATTCCCTCCCCGGCGTCCCGGTCCAGGCCATCGCTGACCAGCAGCACCACGGCGCCCTGGCCGAGCAGCCGCCGGGACCAGCGGAGGTTGAACTCACGCAGGCAGAAGCCGATGCGCGTGCCGCCGGACCAGTCGGTCACCGCCGAGCCGATCTTCTCCAGGGCCACGTCCACGTCCCTGTCCCGCAGGTAATGGGTAATGTTCGTGAGCCGGGTGCCGAACAGCAGCGTGTGCACGCGGTCACGGTCGTTGGTGATGGCATGGAGGAAATGCAGGAACATGCGCGAGTACTGGCTCATGGAGCCGGATATGTCGCAGAGAACGACGAGGGGTGGATGCCGCCGGACAGGCGCCTGGCGGCGCATGACGATGCTGCGCCCGCCGTTGCGCAGCGTGGCGCGCATGGTGGCGCGCATGTCCGGGCGACGCCCCCGTGAGCTGGGCGCCATGCGCCGGGTCGGCACCGGGCGGATGGGCAGGCGCAGGCGGGCGATGGCCGCCTTGGCCTGGGCCAGCTCGCTGCCCGTCATGGTCTCGAAATCCATCTGCTGCAGCTTCTCCTGGGCCGAATAGCTGAGCGTGGCCTCGACTTCCACCTCTTCTTCCTGCTGCTCCGGCTGCTCGCGCTCCGCCCCGGGCCTGTCGGCGGCCAGCGCCTCGCTGAGCCGCTGATTGAGCGCCTGCTGCTCCGCCTCGCCGCGGCCGCTGATCTGGGGCAGCAGCAGCTGCATCACCTTTTCCAGCAGTTTGGGATCCCGCCAGAAGACGTGGAATGCCTGGTCGAAGATCGGCTGCTGCTCGTGCCGATCCACGAACACCGCGTGCAGCGTCCAGTAGAAATCGTCACGCCGCCGCACGCCGGCAATCTCCAGGGCGCGTATCGCGTCGATGACCTTGTCCGGACCGATCGGCAGGCCGGCGGTGCGCAGCACCCGGGCGAAGTGCATGACGTTCTCGGCCAGACGGCCGCCCGGCACCTCCCGCAGGGGCTCAGTCATGACGTCCGCCGGCCACCTCGGCGTTGATGCGGCGAAGGACCTCGTTGATCTCGCCGCGCTCCAGCCGGGCGATGTCGTCCTGGTATTTCAGCAGCACGCCCAGGGTGTCGTTGATGACGGCCGGGTCCAGGGAGAGCTGATCAAGCTGGACCAGGGCATTGGTCCAGTCGATGGTCTCGGCGATGCCGGGCACCTTGAACAGATCCATGCCGCGCAGCTCCTGGACGAAAGCCACCACCTGCCGGGTGAGCTCGTCCGCCGCCTCGGGCGCCTTCAGCCGCAGGATTGCCAGCTCCCGCTCAGCGTCCGGGTAGTCCACCCAGTGGTAGAGGCAGCGCCGCTTCACCGCATCGTGGATCTCCCGGGTGCGGTTGGAGGTGATGACCACGATGGGCGGCTCGCTGGCGGCGATGGTGCCGACCTCCGGAATGGTGATCTGGAAGTCGGAAAGCACCTCCAGCAGATAGGCCTCGAAGGGCTCGTCGGTACGGTCTAGCTCGTCAATGAGCAGCACCGGCGGCCCGGCCGCGTCGGGCATCAGCGCCTGCAGCAGCGGCCGGCGGGTGAGAAAGCGCTCGTCGAAGATGTCCTGACTCAGGCGTTCCCGGTCCACCGACCCGGCCGCCTCGGCCAGGCGGATCTCGATCATCTGGCGCTGGTAGTTCCACTCGTAGACGGCGGAAGCGATGTCCAGGCCCTCATAGCACTGCAGCCGCACCAGATGCCGCCCGAGCGCCCGGGAAAGGACCTTGGCGATCTCCGTCTTGCCCACGCCTGCTTCGCCCTCCAAAAAGAGCGGGCGCCCCATTCGCAGGCTGAGGAACAACGCCGTCGCCAGACGGCGGTCCGCCACGTAATCGCCGGCGGACAGGAGATCGACCGTGGCGTCGATGGAAGCCGGCAGACCCGCCGGCGGGCTGGAATCGCGGTTCATGCACACCTTTCAGGGATTGCGCGAAGGAAAAGCCGGCGGCGCGGCCTGTGCCGCGCCGCCGGTTCTCTTTCAACGATATAGGGACGGTGCAGGCCGTTATCGACCCTGCTGCAGCGCTTCGTTGACCGCCCGCTGGGCGATGACCGTCACCAAATGGGCACGGTACTCAGCGCTGCCGTGGATGTCCGCGTTGAGATCGTCCGGGGGCACCTTGATGCCGGCGACGGCATCCGCCGAGAAGTCCCGGGACAGTGCGTCCTCCATATCTTTCGCGCGGAACACGCTGGGCCCGGCGCCGGTCACGGCCACGCGGACGCCGTCGGCGCCCTGGCTGACCATTACGCCTACAAGGGCGAAGCGCGACGCCGGCTGGTCGAACTTGACGTAACCGGCACGCTGGGGCACCGGGAAACTCACCGAACGGATGATTTCACCGGGCTCGAGGGCGGTCTCGAACATGTCGACGAAGAAGTCGTCGGCCGCGATCTCCCGCTGGGTGGTCTGGACCGACGCGCCCAGCCCCAGTAGCCCGGCCGGATAGTCCGCCGCAGGATCGTTGTTGGCGATGGAGCCGCCCAGGGTACCCATGTTACGCACCTGGTTGTCACCAATGCCGCCGGCGAGGGCGGCCAGGGCCGGTATGGCCGAAGCCACGTCCGGCGACCGCGCCACCTCGTTGTGCCGGGTCATGGCGCCGATCACCAGCCGGTCACCCTCACGGCGAATGCCGTGCAGCTCGGCGATGCCGCCCAGGTCCACCAGGGCGGAGGGCTGGGCCAGCCGCTGCTTCATGGTCTGCAGCAGGGTCTGGCCTCCGGCGATGAAGTTGGCTTCTTCCGCGCCCGAGAGCAGGCCGGCCGCCTCCTCGAGCGAACCGGGTCGATGATATTCAAAGGCGTACATAGTCGATCTCCTTTCCGCCTCAGGCGGCCCGGGAGGCATTGGCCTTGTGGATGGCTTCCCACACCCGCGCGGGCGTGGCCGGCATGTCGATGTGGGTGACGCCCAGCGACGACAGGGCGTCGATGATGGCGTCGATCACCGCCGGCGGCGACCCGATGGCCCCCGCTTCGCCACAGCCCTTCACACCCAGCGGGTTGTGGGTACAGGGCGTGTTCTTGGTTCCCACCTTGAAGCTGGGCAGGTCGTCGGCTCGCGGCATGGTGTAGTCCATGTAGGTGCCGGTGACCAGCTGGCCGCTGTCGGCGTCGTAGACGCAGCGCTCCAGCAGCGCCTGGCCGATGCCCTGGGCCAAGCCGCCGTGCACCTGACCCTCGACGATCATCGGGTTGATGACGTTGCCGAAGTCGTCCACGGCGGTGAAGTTGACGATCCGCACCTTGCCGGTATCCGGGTCCACTTCCACCTCGCAGATGTGGCTGCCGGCGGGGTAAGTGAAGTTGGTCGGGTCGTAGAACGCGCTCTCGTCCAGCCCCGGCTCCAGCTGCTCCAATGGGTAGTTGTGGGGCACATACGCGGAAAAGGCGATCTCCGCGGTGGTCAGGCTCTTGTCGGTGCCGGCTACCCGGAACACGCCATTGTCATACTCGATGTCCGCCTCCGACGCCTCCAGCATGTGCGCGGCGATCTTGCGGCTCTTGTCGATGACCTTGTCCAGCGCCTTCATCAGCGCCGAGCCCCCCACCGCCAGAGAGCGCGAGCCGTAGGTCCCCATGCCGAACGCGATGCGGTCCGTGTCGCCGTGGACCACCTCTACGTCGTCGAAGGGGACTCCCAGGCGGCTGGCAACGATCTGGGCGAACGTCGTTTCGTGGCCCTGCCCATGGCTGTGGGAGCCGGTGAACACCGTCACCTTGCCGGTGGGATGCAGGCGTACCTCGCCGGCCTCGTAGAGCCCGGCCCGGGCGCCCAGCGCGCCGGCGATGTTGGACGGCGCCAGGCCGCAGGCCTCGATGTAGGTGGAATAGCCCAGGCCGCGATACTTGCCTCGCTGCTGGGCCTCCTGCCGCCGCGCCTCGAAGCCGTCCACATCGGCGATGCGCATGGCCTCGGTGAGCGTGGCATCGTAGTCGCCCACATCGTAGTTCAGCGCCACGGGAGTCTGGTACGGGAAGGCCTCCTTCGGGATGAAGTTCCTCCGGCGCAGGTCCGCCGGGTCGACCCCGGTCTCCCGCGCGGCCGCGTTCACCAGCCGCTCGACCACGTAGGTGGCCTCGGGCCGGCCGGCACCGCGGTAGGCGTCCACCGGCGCCGTATTGGTGAAGGCGGCCGACACCTGGCAGTAGATCGTCGGCGTGGTGTACTGCCCCGCCAGCAGCGTGGCGTACAGGATGGTCGGCACCGACGAGGCGAAAGTCGACAGATACGCACCCATGTTCGCCTTGGTGTCCACCCGCATCCCCAGGAACTTGCCGTTCTCGTCCAGGGCAAGCTCCGCGTGGGTGACGTGGTCGCGGCCGTGGGCGTCGGACATGAATGACTCCATGCGTTCCGCGGTCCACTTGATGGGTCGGCCGACCTTGCGGGACGCCCAGGTAAGCACCGCCTCTTCGGCGTAGTGGAAGATCTTGGACCCGAAGCCGCCGCCGACGTCGGGCGCCACCACGCGCACCTTGTGCTCCGGCAGGTTGAGCACGAAGGCGCTCATCAGCAGCCGGATCACGTGGGGGTTCTGGCTGGTGGTGTACAGCGTGTAGTGATCCTCGCCCTGGGAATAGCTCGCCACCGCGGCGCGCGGCTCGATGGCGTTGGGGATCAACCGATTGTTCACCAGGTCCAGCCGGGTCACGTGAGCGGCCTTGGCAAAGGCGTCATCCGTAGCGGCCTTGTCGCCGAGCTCCCAGACGTAGCACTGGTTGTTCGGCACGTCGTCATGAACCAGGGCCTTGCCGGGCTCCAGTGCCGCCGCGGGCGAGACCACGGCGTCGAGCATCTCGTAGTCCACGTCCACCAGCTCGGCGGCATCCTTGGCCTGGTAGTAGGTCTCGGCGATGATTACCGCCACGTGGTCGCCCACGTAGCGAACCTTGCCCTGGGCGAGCGGCGGATGGGGCGGCTCCTTCATGGGCTCGCCATTGACGTCGGTGATCTGCCAGCCGCAGGGCAGTCCGCCCACGCCGTCCTCGGCCAGATCGTTGCCGGTGAAAACGGCCAGCACGCCCGGCGCCTGAAGGGCCTGGGTGGTGTCGATGCCGTTGATCCGGGCGTGGGCGTGAGGCGAACGGAGGAAATAGGCGTAAACCTGCCCGTGCAGATCGATGTCGTCGGTGTAGCGGCCCCGCCCCGTGAGGAAGCGGCCGTCCTCCTTGCGCTTCGCCGGTGCGCCGATCGAAGTGTCCTGTTCGCTCATGTCAACGTCCCCCCATGTTGGCAGCGCCGGTCTTCACGGCCCGCACGATGTTCTCGTAGCCAGTACAACGGCAGATGTTGCCTTCCAGCTGCTCGCGGATGGTTTCGTCCGACGCGTTGGGGAAATTCTTCACCAGGTCCACGGCGGCCATTACCATTCCGGGCGTGCAGAAGCCGCACTGCAACCCGTGATGCTCCCGGAAGGCGGCCTGCATGGGGTGCAGCTCACCGCCGCCGTTGGCGAGACCCTCTATGGTGGTCACGTCTGCGCCGCCGGCCTGGGCCGCCAGCATCGAACAGGACTTCACGGCGCGGCCGTCGACGTGGACGGTGCAGGCGCCGCATTGACCCGTATCGCACCCCACATGGGTACCGGTAAGCTCCAGGTGGTCGCGCAGGAACTCCACCAGCAGAGTCCGCGGATCCACATCGCCGGACACCGTCTCACCGTTGACGGTCATGGACACGTTCATACCCTCACTCCTCCGATCACGAAGATTTAGGTCCGACCGCAGCATGCGGGCCGGACACAGGAACGGAAACTCTCGACACCTGGCACGCCAGGCGGTGGCGACTGGCGGCTGGCCTGCGGACCTGCCGCGCCGGCGAAGCAAGGCGCCGGGCAGCGGGCTTCGGACGACCCCACCGAGCGGCACGGCCGGCCACCCCTGGCACTCTGCCCTTGAGCTTAGACGCGCACAGCCAGAGTGCAAGCGGTCCTGGGAAGCGCTGAACGATTCGCTCGAGCCTATGGCTCACAGGGCGAAAAGCGCAATCACCACCACGATGACGATAGCGGCCACGATCCAGACCCAGGCGGAGCCACCGCCCGGCTTCGTCTCGCTCGGCTGTGCCTCACGGCCCGCCTCCGCCGCCTGCCGTGCCTGTTCGGCCTCACCGCCGCCCATGTGGTTGGCGAAGTTCTGGAAGAAGTCGTTGGCGGTCTTCTGCGCGGCACCGTTGACGAGGCGACTGCCCAGCTGAGCGAGCTTGCCGCCGACCGTAGCGTTCACTCGGTAGCCGACACGGGTGCCCCCGTCCTCCTCGGTCAGAGCGACACTGGCACTGCCCTTGGCGAAGCCGGCCTGCCCGCCCTGCCCCTCGAAGCTCAGGGTGTAGGACTCGGGCGGGTTCAGATCCTGCAAGGTCACGCGCCCCTTGAAACGCGCCTTGACCGGGCCGACCTTGGTCGAAACCGTGGCGTCGTAGACGTTCTCGTCCGCCTTGTCGAACGACTCGCAGCCCGGGATGCAGGCCTTGAGCACCTCCGGATCGTTGAGCGCTTCCCATACCGTCTGCCGGGGTATGGGGAGTCGTTGCTCGTTTTGCATCTCCATGATCGTTAGTCCTTCTCAGGTTGGTCCGATCGGGTTTACTCACCTTCTCAGAAAGTATTGCCAGGGCGCAGCCGGGCCTAGAACGGCTGCACTTCCACCCAGGCGCCCCTCTCCACGTCACCCGTGTCCTCACCGAGCACGATATAACAGTCGGCCCGGGCCAGGGTGCTGTACGCCGCCGCGTCCTGGCTGCCGGCGCTGCGCACGGTCCACGTGCCGTCGCCGGCCCGGGCCAGGATGCCGCACTGATACGCACACCTGCCGCGCTGCTTGTGCAGCGGCTCCGCGCAGCGCGCGGGGAACGTGCGCGGCTCCTGCGTCCCGGCCCCCGCCAGACGCTCCAGCATTGGCCGGGCAAACAGCTCGAAAGCGACCACCGCGGACACCGGGTTGCCAGGCAGTCCCAAATAGGCGCTGCGCCCGATACGGCCCACGGCCAACGGCCCGCCCGGCTCCACCGCGGCCCGCAGGCCGGCGACCTGGCCGAGCGCAGCCACGGCATCCAGCATGTGGTCTGCCTCGCTCAGTGAAACACCGCCCGTGGTCAACACCAGATCGGCGACCCCGGCCGCCGCAGACAGCGTCTCCCGGATCCGCGCCGGCTCGTCCGGCGCGATGCCGAAGTCGCGCCATTCGGCGCCCAGCCGCCCGGCCATGGCTCCCAGCGCGAATACGTTGCGCTCGTAGATCTCGCCGTAGCCCAGCCTCTCGCCCGGCATTCGCAGCTCGTCGCCCGTGGTGAAATAGGCGACCACCGGCGCCCGCCGCACCGGAATCCGCTCTAGGCCCACCGACGCCAGCAACCCCAGATCCACCGGTGACAGCCGCCGGCCGGCCGCCAGCACGCGGCTGCCCACCCCTATGTCGCCCCCGGCCGGTCTTACGTGCCGACCGGACTCGGCGGCGGCGAAAAGCCGGACATGCCCGTCCGCCGCCTCCGCCTGTTCCTGCATGACCACGGTATCCGCCCCCTGGGGCAGCGCCGCGCCGGTCATGATCCGCACGCACTGGCCCGGCGCCACCGAGCCTTCGAACGGGTGCCCCGCCAGGGCCCGCCCGGCCATCCTGAGCTCCACCGGGCCGGTGGAGTCCAGGTCGGCGGCGCGGACCGCATAACCGTCCATCGCCGAGACCGGATAGGCGGGCACCGGCAACGGCGCGTAAACATCTTCAGCCAGCACGCGTCCCAGGCACTGCCGCAGCGGTTCCGGGTCCCCGGCCGGCAGCACCTCCAGTCCTTCCAGCACCCGTACCCGCGCGGCATCCAGCGCCACCCGCTCAGTCCGAGGCTGGTCAACGCCTGAACGCGTCATCCGCCGGCGCCTGCGTCGAATGCTTCGCGTCTCGCAACCTTCCAAAACATAGACGACCCCGTCTCCTCCTGCATGACCGTCACCGTCCGCCGGGCTACAGCCCCTCGAAATACGCGACCATGCGCCGGCGCTGCCCGGCGTCGGGCAGGACACCGTACCCCGCTCGCGTATTGTCCGCCGCGTGGGCGGGATCGCCGGTAGCCGGAATGGCGCAGGTGACCGCCGGATGGGCGACGATGTATTTGAGAAAGAACTGCGCCCAGCTGCCGCAACCGATATCCTCCACCCAGCCCGGCAACCGGCGCCCGCGCACGCGGCGGAACAGCGCCCCGGAGTCGAAGGGCCCATTCACCAGCGTCGCGATGCCGCGCTCCGCCGCCAGCGGCAGCAGATCCGTCTCGGCTGCCCGCACCGCAATGTTGAAGTTGAACTGGACGAAATCCAATGGCTCGCTGCGCATCAGCCGCATCAGATCGTCATGGGCCGAGACCGTATAGTGGGTAATGCCGATGTAGCGGACGAACCCGCCCTCCTTCATCCGGCGCAGCGTCTTGAGCTGGGTCTGTACGTCCACCAGATTGTGGACCTGCATGAGGTCGATGACCCGGGTCTCCAGCCGGCGCGCGGAACGGTGCATCTGCTCGATACCCGCCTCGCGGCCCCGGGTCCAGACCTTGGTGGCCAGGAACAGTTCGTCGACGAGGCCCAGCGAGCGGCCCAGCTCGCCGATCACCGACTCCGCCCGCCCATACATGGGCGAGGTGTCCACGACGCGTCCGCCCAGGTCGAAGAACCGCTGCATCACCGTCCGCAGGTCTTCCTCCGCGCCGGAGCCGGAAGCGACGTCGAAGGTGCGCGCCGTCCCCAGCCCGATCACGGGCAACCGCTCGCCGCTGGAGGGTATCGTTCGCCTATGCATGGGCTCCTCCGCGCGCAGAGGCAACCAGGGAGCCGCGGCCAGCACCGCTCCGCCGTACACCCCGGCGCGCAGCAGCTCGCGCCGGGTCATGCCGTGATCACTGCGCTTCGCCATAGCGTTCCGCCTCCTGCCGCTCATCCGCCCATGCCAGACTCGCTCGATGCCGGGCCAGTGCCACGCCAAGCGCCAGCCACAAGCCCGCCAGCGGCACCGCCAGCCAGGCGACCCCCGCCAAGCCCAACCCCAGGCCCGACAGACCCGCGTACAACCACCCGCTGAGGGCGTCGCCGCCGCGATAGACCACCGTGTCGATGAAATTCTTGGCCTTGTACTTCTCCGCCGACGGCACCGGCGTGAACAGCATTTCCCGCCCCGGCTTGGTGACCGCGTAGCTGCCGGCCCGCCGAAGCACCTGCACTGCCACCAGCACGCCGAATACGGGCACGGTGCCGAGCGCCGCGAACCCGGCCATGAGACCGGCCGGGACCAGGGCCAACGCCACCGGAAGACCGAGCCGCTGCACGAGCCGTCCCGTAACCAGCAACTGCACGAACACGGTGAGCGCGTTGACACCGAGATCGATGGCCGCGAACACGGCGGTACGCTCCCCCGCGCCGGAAAACGTTGCCTGAACAATACTCGCCTGCTGGAAATAGAGGAACGTGGCCAGGGTCGTGTACAGCCAGATGAAGCCACTGATGCCGATCAGGTACCGCGACCGGACCACGGCCCGGATGCCTTCCCAGACACCGCCGCCGATACCCCCGACGCGGCGGTCACCGTGACCCGGGCGCGAACGGGCCCAGGCGCCGAGCCGCACCATGCAGATCAGCGCCAGCGCCAGAAACGCCGCGGATACCGGCAGCAGGTTGGCCGGACCCAGACGCTCGGCCAACAGCGTGGTCAGCGCCGGTCCAGTGATGGCCCCGGCGCTGCCGCCGGCGGAGATGATGCCGAACAGGCGCTTGGCCTGCAGGTTGGAGTAGATGTCGGCCATGAAGCTCCAGAAGACCGACACCACGAACAGGTTGAACACGCTGAGCCAGATGAAGAACGCAGCCGCCAGCCACGGACTGCCGCGCCAGAGGTGAAACAGCAGGAAGAACAGGGCGATGTTAGCGATGAAAAAGCCGTAGACGGCGGGCAACAGGCGATGCCGGGGCAGCCGCGATGCGGCCCAGCCGAACAGCGGCACCACCGCGAGCATGGCGAGGAAAGTGCCGGTGAACAGCCACTGCATGTGCTCGACCCCGGCGGCCACGCCCATCTCGTCCCGCACGGGGCGCAGCACGTAGTAGCTGGAGAGCAGGGAAAAGAAGTAGAGCGCCGACCACGCGGCCGGCGCCACTTCCTCCCGCCTGATGCGCAGCGCGCCCAGGGCCCGGTCCGCGGCGGTGGCAGCTCGCACCCGCTCATGCCTCGCTCCGTCCCATCATCCGGGAGATATTGGCGCTCAGGCGGCGGATTCAACGGACCGCGGTGGAATCGCCCGCAACAGCGCGGTCAGGCCGAGACAGATCAGTGCCAGAACGGCATAGACGAGGTAGCCGCGAGCGTACCCGGCGGGGCCGAGCCATTCCGCGGTAAATCCGAGTAGCGGCGGCACGGCAAAGCCCCCGAGGGCGCCGAGACCGCCGACCCAGCCGGACGCGCCACCCACGGAGTCGGGCACATAGGAGGGCACCATACGGAACACCGCGGCATTGTTCACACCCATCCCGGCCGCCACGGCGAACAGCGCCACGGCCGACAGCCACGGATTGGCGGAGAAGCCGACGACCACTGAGCCCGCCAGCAGGACGAGCAGGGAGACTGTTGCCACTGCCTCGCCGCCCGCCCGGTCCGACCATCCCCCGCCCGGCACGCGGATGAGCGAGGAGAACAGGGAGAAACCCGCGGTCAGACAGACGGCCGTCCAGTGGGAGACCCCAAAATAGCTCTGCCAGTAGGTTGGCAGCCAGGTCGTCAGCGCCAGGAACCCGCCGAAGGTGGTGAAGTAGAGCCCGACCAGCGGCCAGGTCCGCCACTCGACGGCCGATTCGGCCAGTGTCCGCATGGCCGAGCGCTGCGGGAAGATCTCCTGGCCCTGCTCCCGCGCCAGGCTGCGGGACTCTTCCGGGCCGGTGCCGCCCTTGCGGGCCTGGAAATACCAGGCATTCTGGCCCAGCCGAAAATACAGTCCGATGCCCGTCACCACAATAACGAGCGAGATGAGATAGGCCGCCCACAGACCCCATCCGGCGATGATCAGCGGCAGGATCACCGCCACCAGGCCTGGTGAGGTGTTACCGAAGCCGGCGTAGGCGGCCAGTGCCCAGCCCTGGCGCTGCCGGGGAAACCAGTAGGAAACCTGACCGATACCCACGCTGAAGGTCGCGATCCCGCAGCCGCCCAGTGCACCGAACAGCAGCAGCAGCGGATAGTGGCTCTGGTCGAGCCGGTCCGGATAGAGCGTCAGCAGCATGCCGTAGAGACCGGCGATCCCCACCACCGACAGGCACAGCAGGACCAGAAACGGCAGCTTGCCGCCGGTGCTGTCCACCCACGCGCCGAAGGGGATGCGCAGCAGCGACCCCGTGAGCATCGGCACGGAAACCAGCAGGCCCACCTGGGACGGGCTGAGCTGCATGGCCTCGATGAAGCTGTCGGCCGTCGGCCCGAACAGGGACACGGCACCGAACCCGATGAAGAAGCCGATGGTGGCGCCGGTCAGGGCGCCGGTTGGCGTCCCCCTGAACGCAGGCGAGCTCATGGGTCACCCCCTCTAGGGAAACACTGAAGTATTCGCGCGTGGCTCTGGCTTACAGGCGCGAATACTTCAGTGTTCCCCTAATGCGACACAAAGAAACATATCAAAAGATACATTGTTCCGATTCGCCCCCGAGACAAGGCAGCTTGGAAGTAGCAGCCGCCCTGCAACTGCTTGTTTGCACGGCGTGAGGCAGGCAGTATTGCCGGTATCGAGCTCATTCGGCCAATGATCGCAGGAAGGACGACACCGTGAAGCTGCGCCTCATCGTCACCGCCGCGTTCGCACTGTTGCTGTCGCTGCCGCTGGCGGCGGCCGCTGCGGAAGGCAACAACTTCTACGTCGGCGCGGGCATCGGGTACTCGGCGCTGGACGGGGTCAGCTACAAACCCGACGGCGGCACTCGCGTGGACGTGGATCCGGATCACGGCGCGGCCGCCGCAGTGGCTTTCGGCTACCGCACCGTCACCGCCTCCGGACCGATCCGCGCGGTGCGTTTCGAGCTCCAGCACGCCGCCAGTGCGAACGGTGTCAAGAGCCTGTCATCGCCGGGGGTCTCCGGCGGGCGCGAGGTGCCGGCCGACGGCGACATCATCACCCACGCGCTGATGGTGAACATGCTGTTCGAGGCACCCCGCATCGGTGTACTGACGCCGCTGCTGGGTGTGGGCGCAGGCTGGAGCTACTACCGTTTCGACGGGGTCGACGCCAACGGCTTCACCCAGGTCGACGACGCCGATTACGCGCCGGCCGCCCAGGTCCTGCTGGGGCTCGGCGCCGACCTCGGCGGCGGCGTGCACCTGGAGTTCTTCTACCGCGCCAGGCGCCAGCAGGACGTCCGGCTCAAGGACGACAACGACCGGTTCGTCGACGTGGAGACCGGTACCGCTCACGCCCTGACCGGCGGGGTCGGCATCCGCTTCTGAGGGCGTGCCAGGGCGCCCTTTTCCACTCACGATTTCTCCCCTGCCCCAGCGCGGCAACAGCCGCGACACCGAGCCGCCTTCATCTCGTCGCCACGGGTCTATAGTTGTTTAAGGTAGGGGTCCGTGACGCTTCCGGCCTCCGAACCCCGCCCGACAACAATACGGCCCTGCCCAGGAGCGGGCCTCAGGAACCGAGGAGCGACTCGCCATGAAGACCGGACTGTTCGCGGCAGCCTTCGCGCTCGCCTTGACCGCCGTGCTGATGCCGCTGCCCGCTGCGGCGAAGCAGCTGAGCATCCCCGATTACTTCGTCGACCAGGCGAAGCTGCCTTTCGACGCACTGCCCGGAACAGCGACCACGCGGCTGTGGGGCGTTCACAAGAACGCCGGCTACCGCATCGAGGTCCCGGCCAACTGGAACGGCGAGCTGGTGGTCTACGCCCACGGCTTCCGGGGCGACGGCGCGGAGCTCACGGTGAGCAACCCGAGCATACGCCGTTACCTGATCGACCACGGCTATGCCTGGGCGGCATCCAGCTACAGCAAAAACCGCTACGACGTGCGCGCCGGCGTACAGGACACCCACGCGGTCACCACGCTGTTCAACGGGCTGGTCGGCAAGCCGAGCCGGACCTACCTCATGGGCCATTCCATGGGCGGCCACATCACGGGCTCAACCATCGAACAGTTCCCCAAAGCCTACGACGGCGCCCTGCCCATGTGCGGTGTCATGGGCGATGTCGAGCTGTTCGACTTCTTCCTCAGCTACAATCTGGTGGCCGAGTCGGCGGCGGGCATCGACGCCACGTATCCCGACCCCGACTTCCAGACGACGGTGCGCCCGGAGCTGGTGGCGGCCCTGGGACCCAGCTACCCGTTCGTGCTCAACGACGCCGGCCAGACCGTGAAGCAGGCGGTTGAGTACCTCACCGGCGGCGAACGGCCCACCTTTGACGTGGCCTTCGTCAGCTGGGCCGTCTTCCTGCTGCAGTTCGGGGACGACGACGGGACCCTGTCCGGGCTGCTGCCGGGCAACGTCTCCACCAATGAGGGGGTGTTCTACCAGCTGGACGGCGATCCGGCGCATTCCGGTGAGGAGATGGCGCTCAACCAGAGCGTGTTGCGGGTGGCGGCCGACCCCCAGGCCCGGAACAGCCGCGGCCTCGCTAACGTGCCCAAGATCACTGGCGATATCCCGGTGCCGGTAATCAGCATGCATACCATCGGCGACCTGTTCGTGCCCTTCAGCATGGAGCAGATCTACGCCCGCGAGGTGGCAGCCCACGGCAAGAGCGACATGCTGGTGAGCCGCGCCATCCGCGACGTCGGCCATTGCGCGTTCACCCTCGCGGAGCAGCAACAGGCCTTCGCCGACCTGGTCCGGTGGGTGGAGACCGGAGCCCGGCCCGCCGGCGACGACATCCTCGATCCGGCCACGGTGGCCCAGCCGGACTTCGGCTGTCAGTTCACCAGCGAGGATCGGGGTTTTCTGCCGCCCTGCCCATAGAGAAGCATCGAGTCATCCACGCCGGCCCGATATGACCCGGGCCGGCCTCTTCCCGTACACTCCGGAGCACCAGTCGAGCCGGAATCCGGAGTCCGTTCATGGCCCAGCGTTGCCTCCGAGCGCAGTACGAACAGCGCGGCCCCGTGCTGCAGGACGTGATTCACGCGGTGGAGGCCGAGCCGCCGCAGCTGCACCCGGGGCAGGTGCTGGTCGAAGTGCTGGCCGCCCCGATCAATCCTTCCGACATCCTCACGCTCACGGGCGACTACGGCATGCTGCCGCCGCTCCCCGCGGTTGCCGGCAACGAGGGTGTCGGCCGGGTCGCCGAGCTCGGCCCGGAGGCCGAAGGCGTCAACGGCGCGCCGGACGACGGCCTTGGGAGCGTCGGCAGCTGACGAGCGGCATCATCGGACCGTGCGGACGCGATGCCGTCTTGCCGCCGAGCGGTGGACTTTTGCAGGCCGTTGGCGGAAGCTACCGGGCTGACGGAACGGCCGGAGCCGGCAACAACCGCCGAAAGCGGCCGCCGCATGGAGGCGCTCGGAAACCATCGACCGCGCTGCAATGCGCGCTTCCATGCATCCAGCGAGACGCCGCCAATGCGCCATCCAAGTACCGAGCCCCCGCATCGCAGGGCTACCCTGCTGGCCCTGCTGAGCGTGACTGTGTTTGGCGCCGTGCTGTTCGGCACCCTGAACCTGGTCCGGGGCACCTGCGGGCTGTCGGCGGTGGAAGGTGCCATGGGCGCCTTTGCCGTGGGCCTGATGTTCGTGGTCCGCCGAACCGCCCATCTGCGGTTCTGGACGCTGATCTACATCGTCCCGTTCTTCTCGGCCATGCTGTTCGCGTTCTCCGTGCCTTACGCCTCGGCCACGGTGTTCGTGTGGGCGCTGCTGATCCCGGTGATCTCCCATCTGCTGCTGGGGCGCTGGCTGGGGCTGACAGTGGCCGCCGCCTTCCTGCTCGCCACGGGCGGCATCTACCTGGTCCGCTTTCACGACGCGCCGGAGCTGCTGAGCATCATCGCCATAGCCAACGTCGCGGTATGCTCCCTGGTCATTCTGGGGCTCTCCCACGTGGCCGAGTACACGCGCGAACAGTCCGAGCGCAGCCTGCACCGGCAGGCCACCACGGACTACCTGACCCGGCTCGCCAACCGGTCCCACATGCACCAGGTCTTCCAGCGGGAGAGGGACCGCGCCGAGCGTCACGGGATCCCCGTCAGCCTGCTGCTTCTGGACCTGGATCACTTCAAGTCAGTGAACGACCGATTTGGCCACGACGCCGGCGACGCCGCCCTGATCCATGTGGCCTCGCTGCTCCGTTCCCGGCTGCGGGCCGTCGACCTCGCCTGCAGGCACGGCGGCGAGGAGTTCGCGGTGGTCCTGATCGATAGCGACCTCCAGGCCGCCGGACAAGTGGCCGAGATCCTGCGCGCCGAGCTGGCCGGCCGGCCGTTCATCCACGCTGACCGGTCCATCCCGCTGACCGCGAGCATCGGTGTGGCGGAACTGGGACGGGATGGCAGGGACCTGGACCGCCTCCTGAGCCGGGCCGACGCGCGCCTGTTCGAGGCCAAGCGGCGGGGGCGCAACTGCGTGGTGGCCGATTCCCGGATCCGGCACCGGGAAGGACCGGCCGAAACCGCTGAATCAAAGCCGACCGCCGAGCCCGCCACGACCGTCGTCTGAGCCCGGGCCCGGGGGTCGCGGTCGGACCGGCCAGCCCCGGCGGAACCTATCAGGGCCCCGTCGGCCTAGCCGGGTCGGGTCCGGGCCAGGGAAGGACGCTCGCGTAGCTCCGCGTACCAGCCCTTCAGAGACGGGAAGCGGCCCGCCCAGTTCATGTCCGGGAACCGGAAGTCCAGGTACTCCAGGCCGACGGCCACCGCCAGGTCGCCAATGTCCGGGCGTGCCGCGCGGCCGGCCAGCCCTACTTCCAGAGCCGCCAGGGTCCGGTTCAACCCTTCGGTGCGCCGCTCCACCAGCGCCTTGGGCACCCCCTGCTCGCCGGCCATCTTGCCGGTGGCGATGATCGCCACCGCCTGATCCGCGATCCCGTGTCCCAGCCCCAGCTTGTGGTAGACGGCGTCCACGTCGTCGGGGGGCATCAGGACCGGCTCCGGGAAGCTGCGTTCCAGGTACTGGACGACCAGCAGGCTCTCGGTCAACGCGACGCCTTCGTCAGTCACCAGGGCCGGCACCTTCGACACCGGGTTCACCCGCACGAATTCAGGCGTGCTGTCCCAGGGATTGACAGGAACCATCTCGATGCGGTCTTCCAGGCCCTTCTCCATGACGACCACGCGTGCGAGCCGGGCGAAAGGTGAGGTTGGTGACATGTAGAGCTTCATGGCTGTTCTCCTCCAGCGGACAATGTCCACCACTATAGGACGAAATGGCCGGCTCCCGAAAAGCGCGCGCCGAGCCCCGTCTCAAGCGGCGCGGCCGCTTGCCGCCTTCCGATCCTCTCCGGGGAGACAGCCCATGCGCACGAGGGTCTCGCGCAGCGCGCCATCCAGCGGCGTATGGGGTTCGCTGCCGAGAAGCTGGACCAGGCGCCGATTGTCCAGCCGAAGATCCACCTGCCAGAGGTAGCGCATCTCCAGCACCTCCCGCAGCATCTCGCTGAAGGGCGCGGCGAGACGCAGCAGCGGCCATGACAGCCGGCGAACCCGGGGTTCGGCGAGCCCCGCGGCACGTCCGACGGCCAGCGCCATGTCCGCGCCCCGCTGAAAGTAGTGCCCCCCGAAATGCAGGCGCTCGCAGGTTGCCAGGCGATCGTCCATCTCCGCCAGCCGGACGAACGTCTCGGCCAGGTCGGGCAGGTAGGCCCAGGCATGCCCGACTTCCGGGGCCCCGGGATAGGTCACCGAGCGCACTGGGCGCCCCGGGCGGATCATCACGGCACCAAGCCATGAGCTCCGACCCGGAGCGCCGAAGAAGTCGCCCGCCCGCAGGATGAGCGAGCGCACGCCGCGCCGGGAAGCCTCCATCAGCCGCCGCTCCATGGCGACACGGATTTCGCCTTTGCGGCTGACCGGGTGTTGCGGCGCATCCTCGGCAACCAGCGGCCACGCATCCGGCCCGTAAGGGTAGACGTTGCCGGGAAAGAGGATGCGGGCCCCGCTGGCGGCGGCCGCCTCGATGGTGTTGTCCAGCATGGGCATGGCGAGCCCGGCCCAGTCGTGATAGCCGGGCGGGTTGGCGCCGTGGACGATCACGTCCGCCCCGGCCGCGGCGTTCGCGACATCCTCGGCTTTCATGGCGTCGCCACGCAGCCATTCCACGTCTCCCGCGCCCATCACCCCGACGGATGCGGCGTCGGGATTCCTGGACAGCGCCCGAACCCGCCAGCCGTGGTCGTGGAACGCGGCGGCGGACGCCCCGCCAATGTTGCCCGTGATTCCGATGATCAGTGCGGTTCCGCTCATAACGTATCCCTCTCCACATGAGTGCATGACCAGGAGACACGGTGAGTCATTCATGAAAGAATTGAAATTCCCCAATAAGGCATAATGTCCATTCAATTTTGTATGAATGACCCCGAAGTCAGCTGGGATCTCCACCGAAGCTTCCTCGCAGTGCTCCGCGAGGGAAGCCTGTCGGCGGCGGCCCGGTCCCTGTCACTGACCCAGCCCACAGTCGGGCGCCACGTGGACGCCCTGGAGAAGGCACTGGCCACGGCGCTGTTCACCCGCAGCCGCAACGGACTGTCGCCAACGCCGGCGGCCCTGAACCTGCAGCCTCATGCCGAAGCCATGGCGGCCGCGGCGGCCGCCGTACAGCGAACGGCCAGCGGCGAGGCGGAATCCCTGGCCGGCACCGTGCGACTGGCGGCCAGCGAGGCGGTAGGCAGCGACGTGCTGCCGAGCGTCCTCGGCCGGTTTCGGGACGCGCATCCCCTGGTGGCGCTGGAGCTGGTGACCTCCGACCGGATGACCAACCTGCTCACCCGCGAGGCGGACATCGCGGTGAGGATGACGCGGCCTACCCAGGGCAGCCTGGTGGCGCGCCGGCTGGGCACGGTCCACGTCGGCCTCTACGCCAGCCGCCGCTATGTGGCAGTGCATGGGCTGCCAGAAGGGCTCGACGAGCTGACCGGACACTCCGCGGTGGGCTACGACCGCGACGCCTGGCTCTATGAGTCCCTGAGCGTGGACGGTCTCCGGCTGCGCAGGGAGATGTTCGACTTCCGCACGGACAACCACGCAGCCCAGATGGCGGCGGTGAGGGCCGGCTTGGGCATCGGCGGCATGCAGCGCCCCGTCGCCGACACCGATCCCGACCTCGTGCCGGTGCTGCCGGAGCTGGTGGATTTCGAGCTGGAGATGTGGCTCGCCATGCATGAGGACCTGAGAGGCTCTGCACGGGTGCGGACGCTGTTCGAGTTCCTCGGCGACGCGCTCGCGGACTACTGTCGCGGCAAACGGGACCCGCCGGATTCCGCGGCCGGCGAGCTGGCTGAACATGACATCTGGGTCAGGCGGGATTAGAATCGCCTCCCTGGATGTCAACGTGACCGGAACCGCGCGGACGCGGCCCGGCATACGGAGGAAGCGATGAGCGATTCCCGTGAAGTGGTGGTTCTGAGCGGCGCACGTTCCGCCATCGGCACCTACGGCGGCGGCCTGAAGGACGTGTCCCTGGGCGACCTTGGCGCGTCCATGGTCCGGGAGGCGGTGAGCCGGGCCGGACTGGCGGGAGAGGACGTCGGGCACACGGTGTTCGGCAACGTCATCCACACCGAGCCGCGGGACATGTACCTGGCACGGGTGGTCTCCATCAACGGCGGCATCCCGGTAGAGACCCCGGCGCTCACCCTGAACCGGCTCTGCGGCAGCGGCCTGCAGGCCATCCTCACGGCGGCCAGCTACATCCAGCTGGGCGAGGCGGACTGCACGCTCGGCGGCGGCGGGGATGCCATGTCGCGGACACCATACTGGATCGCCAGCGGACGCTGGGGCCAGCGCATGGGCGACGCGGCGATGGTCGACGCCATGGTGGGCGCGCTGACGGATCCCTTCGACAAGTGCCATATGGGCATCACGGCGGAAAACGTGGCCGAGAAATGGGGCATCAGCCGCGAGGAACAGGATCGCCTGGCGGCGGAGAGCCATCGCCGGGCCATCAATGCCATCGACCAGGGCTACTTCAAGGAGCAGATTCTCCCGGTGGAGCTGAAGACCCGCAAAGGGACGGTGGTCTTCGACACCGACGAGGGCCCCCGCCGCGACGTGGACCCGGCCAAGATGGCGGGCATGAAGCCCGTGTTCAAGCGCGACGGAGGCACGGTGACCGCCGGCAATGCCTCGTCCCTCAACGATGGCGCCGCCGCCGTGGTCCTCATGGAGCGGGCCGCCGCCGAGGCCCGCGGCCTCAAGCCCATGGCACGGCTGGTCTACGGCACGGTGGCCGCGGTGGAGCCGAAGTACATGGGTATCGGTCCGGTGCCGGCGGTGAAGAAGCTGCTGGAGAAGACCGGCGTCCGCCGCGACGACATTGACGTCTGGGAGGTCAACGAGGCGTTTGCCGCTCAGGCGCTGGCCGTGATCAAGGATCTCGAGCTGGACGAGGCCAGGGTCAACCCCAACGGCAGCGGCATCTCACTCGGTCATCCAATCGGCGCCACCGGCGCGAACCTGACCGTCAAGGCCCTGTACGAGCTGGAGCGCATCGGCGGCCGCTACGCCGTGGTCACCATGTGCATCGGCGGCGGCCAGGGCATCGCCGCGCTGTTCGAGCGCGCATAGCGGCGCCAACGCCGCGAGCGCGTCCGTGCGCGCGGCCCGAAGGGAGCGTGGCGGCGGCCGCTGCACGTCGTTGCGCTGCTTGACTCTAGAATGACTGCAGCGCTACGCAGCGCGCCTCGCTCAGCAGCCGCCGCCGCGCTCAAATAGGCGACGAACTTCTGTTAAGGGACACTAGAAGGCTCGTTGCTGCATCCGGTACGCCGCCAGCCTTCGGCAGGCGGCGTCGGCCTGCTCCAGCCTGCGGATACCGCGCCCCCGCAACAGCGGCAACAGCCGGACAAAGATCTCCGCCGTGGTCACGGCGTCCCCCAGCGCCGTGTGGCGCCCGGTGACCGGCACGCCCAGCCGCCCGGCGATGGCCTCCAGGCTGTGATCACCGCTGTGATCGTACACGAGCATCGACAGCAGCAGGGTGTCCAGCACCGGTCGATCAAAGCGCACCCCCGACCGACGCTCCTTGAGCTCCAGGAAGCGCATGTCGAATGCGGCGCTGTGCGCCACGAGGACGGCATCTCCGACGAACGCCCGGAAACGCCGGAGGGTCGTCGTGATGTCCGGCGCGTCGCGGACGTGCTCGTCATCGATGCCGTGAAAGCGGCGGGAAGCCTCGGGAATGGGGCGCCCAGGGTTCACCAGCGTGTCGAATACCTCACCGTGGATAGGCCGCCCACCGGTTACGCGGATCGCGCCAATGGAGACGATCTCATCGCCCTGGGAAGGCTCCAGCCCCGTGGTTTCCGTGTCGAACACCACGCAGTCCAGGTCGCTCAGGGATTGCCCCGCCTCTTCGCTGGCTGTGGCGACCCGCTCACCGATGCGGAAGTCATAGAACGCCGGTCGCGGAGGGAGGGACACCGTGGACCGGTCCCGCTCGGCCGCCGGCAGCGGCAGACGCAGCATCGCTTCCTGCGGCCGCCGCGGATGAATCCGACTCCAGAGCGCGGCGTCGTGGCGTTCCAGTATCTCGCCCAGATGCGTGTTACCGCCGGTGTCCTCGACCGGCGATTCCAGCCAACCCGCCAACTGCGCCGGCGGCACGGCCCGTCCGAGCCAGCATAGATCGAGATAGACGCGGGGCCCGTAGAGAGCGGCATCCACCCGCACCTGGGCAACCTTCAGCTCCGCCCGCAGCCGCCGAAGCAGGTTCGCCAGCAGCCGCTCCAGCAGATATCCCTCGCCGCGCAGCCACTCGCCTTCGTCCCCCATGGTCACTTTCGGGAGATCGTCCGGCTCCTGGGCCAGCACTCCGGCCACCAGGTCGCCGGAGTGCACGTCCGCCAGCCGCCAGTCCGCCGCCAGCAGCGCCTCCGCCTCTCCGGCCAGCACCTTGAAGCGCTGGACCAGACGCACGGCTTCCTCGTTCACGATATGCCGAAAGCGCGCCTCGGCGGTGGGCTCGTCCCCCGCGGCCTCGGCCGCGGTCGACGCGGCACACAGGCCGGCCAGAGGCGCGCGGAGCGCATCCACGGCTTCACGCATCCGGCGCTCATGGCCCATGCGCTCAGGGGTGGGCATGCCGCGATCTTCCAGGGTCACCACATAGCGGGCGCCCTCGCCCTCGTCCAACAGGATGAGGCGGCACTGCAGCAGCCGCGACGCATCGGCGGTCGCGCAGACGAAGCTCGTTCCGGTCGACTGGTCCGGCGGACCGCGTCCGCGACGCCGGCGGAGCAGGGCGCTGCGCAGGGGACGCTCGGCCAGAACTTCCGCGACCTCACGGCCGAGCCCGAGGGCCGGCTGGTCCCTCAACACGTGCCGTGCCGCCTCGTTGTACAGCAGGATCCTGCCTTCGCCATCGGCCACGATGATGCCCGCGGGCAGATGATTGAGCAGGCGCTCCAGCGCCATCTTGTGATCCGTCGGGTCGCCGCCCGCGAACGCTTCGTCCCGGCCGTCCCGCGCCGCCTCGAGCGCGCTGCCGAGGCCGGTTACGGCCCTGGGCAGGTCGCCCAGCCAATGCCCGCGGCGAACCTCCAGCAGGTGACCGGGATAGGGCCCCGCCATGGTCTCCGCGCCCCGGGTTACCGCCGCCAACGGTACGAACAGCAGGCGGTCCAGGACCAGCCAGACGATGACGAGCGCGGCGGAGAGCAGCATCCAGGCCGAGAACAGCCAATAGCGATAGGCGGTGAACACCGCCGCGGGGCGCGAATCCGGCTGGAGGAAAAAGAGCGCGACGGCCAGTAAGGCCTGCAGCATCAGCATCAGGGCGAGGGCCAGCCAAAACCGGCGTCGCCCGACTTGCCGCTCCAGACCGCGCATCGGCTCAGGTGCGTGCCGCCGCCAGGACCCGGACCCGATCGATCAGGTCCGCCGGGTCGAAAGGCTTGACCAGATAGCCGTCGGCACCGAGCGCCAGCGCCTTGTCACGCTCCGCCTCCCTTTGGTTGGCGGTGAGCACCACGATCCCGCAGTGGCCTGCTCCCTCGCCGCGCAGCCGCTCATACAGCGTATAGCCGTCCAGGTCCGGCAGACTCGTTTCCAGCAGCACAACGTCGGGCGACTCGGCCGCGGCCGCCGCTAGGGCGTCGGCGCCGTTGGCGGCCACCCGGACGGTGTACCCGGCCCGCCGCAGCAGGTACGCCAGGGCTTCCGCCAGATTGCGCTGGTGATCGACGATCAGGACCCGCGCCGCCATGAGACCTCCGCCGCGTTTCGCGCCCGCCCGGCGCACCTCTCCACACGCGGGGGCACCGCCTGTGACCGGGTTAGTATATGCCACTGGGCGAATCGCGGCGCTATGCTAGTGTCCCTTAACAGAAGTTCGTCGCCTATTTGCCGCGCGCACGGGCGTGCTCGCAAGAGGGAACGATTCTGGCGCGCGGAGCCTCCCGCGGATACTTCAGTGTTTCCTTAAGGGACACTAGACAGGCGCCGCTCAATCGGAGAACGCCATGCCGACAGGCCCCCCCCTGCCCCACGACGAGAACCTGGTTCGCGCGCTTCTGGACCGCTACGAGCCCTTTGACCGGATGCGGACCGGTCATCGGCGACTGCTGGAGGAAGAGGGCGTGCTGCAGCGGGCGGCCAAGGGTGACGTACTGCTGGCGCCCGACGATGGGCCGGTTCAGGTCCTCTTGATCGTTCTCGAAGGCAAGGTCGAAGGGCGCCGGGGTAATGCGGAGACCGGTACGGAAACTGTCTCGCTGCTCCCCGGGCAGAGCTTTCCGCTGGGCGCGCTGCTCGGCGAACGCGCTACCCGTACCATTTACACCGCCGCGGACGACGTCCGCTACCTGCGCGTGCCCAACGCGGTGTTCGCGCAGCTTTTCAGGGACAGCGGCGTGTTCCGCGACTACTGCATACGGAACGTGAGCAGCCTGCTCGAGCAGGTGCAGCAGCATCTGCAGGCAACCGCCATCGAAAACCTCGGCACCGGCAGCCGCTTCGACACGCCCCTGGGCGAGCTCACTCGATCCCCCGCCGTGTCCTGCCCGCCGGAGCTGCCCATTCGCGAGGCGGTGGCGCGCATGCATGAGCGCAAGGTCGGCAGCATCGTCGTGGTCGATTCCTCGCGGCGGCCGCAGGGCATATTCACGCTCCATGATCTGCGTGAGCGGGTGGCTGCCGGCGTCGACCTCGACGCGCCGGTAAGCGCCGCCATGACGCCCGAGCCGTTTACGCTCAGCGCCGAGACCCTGGCCTTCGACGCGGTGCTGCTCATGGCCCGCCACCGTATCCGCCACGTGGTCGTCACCCGGGACGCCACCCTGGCGGGGGTGATCTCCGAGCGCGATCTGTTCGCTCTGCAACGCATCAACGTGGTGCAGCTGATGCGGGGACTGAGTCAGGCCCGTGACGTGGACGAGCTCGCCGCCGCGCGCGGGGGAATCCATGTGCTCATTGAGGCCATGATGGCCCATGGCGCCGGCATCGAACAGATCACGCGCATCATCACGCTGCTCAATGACCGCACCGCGATCCGCGCCATCGAGCTGTGCACATCCGATTCCGAGGCACTTCCGTCGTTCACCTGGCTCGCCTTCGGCAGCGAAGGCAGGGCAGAGCAGACGCTGCTAACGGATCAGGACAACGGCATCCTGTTCGACCCGCGCGACGAGCATGCGGACGACGCCCGCCGGCGCCTGCTGCCCGTTGCCCAGCGCATCAACCAGGCGTTGGATCGGTGCGGATTCCCGCTGTGCAAGGGCAACGTCATGGCGGGGAACCCGGCCCTGTGTCTCAGCGAGTCGGAATGGCGCGCAACCTTCGACACGCTGATCCGCACGCAGACTCCCGAAAACCTGCTGCGCTCGAGCATCTACTTCGATTTCCGATCCATCCGCGGCGACGACGAGGCGGTGAGCCGGTTGCGCGAGCACGTGCTGAAACAGGCCTCGGGCACCTCGCTGTTCCAGCACATGATGGCCGCCAACGCCCTGAGAAACCACCCGCCCTTGGGGCTGATACGGGATTTCATCACCGAAAGGAGCGACGAGGCGGCCGGCGAAACGCTCGATCTGAAGCTGCGCGGACTGACGCCGTTCGTCGACGGCGCGCGGCTACTGAGCCTGGAGGGCGCTTTGCCGGAAACCAACACCCTGGAGCGCTTTGCGGCCGTGGCCGAGACCGGCCTGGCCACCCGGGACGAAGCTTCGGCCTGGTCGGAATCCTTCGCCTTCATTCAGATGACGCGCATGCACCTGCATCTGCGTCAAGCACGCCGCGGCGAGCCGATGAACAATCGGCTGGACCCGTATGCCCTCAATCCCATGGACCGCCACATTCTCAAGGAAGCCTTCCGTCAATGCCGCGCCCTGCAGAAGAAGCTCGAGGTTCGATATCAGGTTCGTTGAGGTTCGAGCCGCGAATGAACGCGGATGGACGCAGATTTTCCGGGATCAAGCAATCGCGGTGGGGTCGCCGCTCCCACGCCGGCGCTTCCACTGCCGCGGCTATCGAGGGGCCGTAGCAGCCCGGCCTCGCCGGGCGATCCCTTGCAAGCGCAATGAATCACCCATGCGCGTCCGTCCGCGTTCATCTGCGGCTGAAAACAAAAAGAGAGAGCCCCGGGGTTGCCGGGGCTCTCGGTTCTCGCTAACGCCGGAGAACTTATTGGGCCGGCGTGCCGCCCGCCCGCGGGACGCGAATGTTCTCCACGAAGTGCTGGATCTCTTCCGGAGCCGGCGTGGTGACCTTGTAGACCACGTAGGCCACGATCACGTTGATCACCGCGCCGACGGCTCCGAAGGACTGGGGCCCGATGCCGAACAGCCAGTAGTCCGGGGTATCCGGCAGCATGTTGGTGTCGGGTATGAAGAGCCAGCCCTTGTACCAGAAGATGTAGACCAGCGTGGAGGTCAGACCTGCCAGCATGCCGGCAATGGCCCCCGCCCGGTTCATCTTCTTGTTGAAGATACCCAGCATGAGCACCGGGAACAGCGACGACGCCGCCAGACCGAACGCCAGGGCGACCACCTGGGCCGCGAATCCCGGTGGGTTGAGGCCCAGATAGCCGGCCACCAGTATGGCGCCGGCCATGGCCAGCCGGGCCGCCAGCAGCTCGCCCTTCTCGCCGATCTTCGGGTTGAACACGCCTTTGACCAGGTCGTGGGAGACCGCCGAGGCGATGGCCATCAGCAGGCCTGCCGCGGTCGACAGGGCCGCCGCCAGACCGCCGGCCACCACCAGGGCGATGACCCAGTCGGGCAGCTTGGCGATCTCCGGGTTGGCGAGGACCATGATGTCGCGGTCCACCTTGACCAGCTCATTGCCCTGCCAGCCGTACTGTTCATTCGCCTTTTGGGCGAATGCGGCATTCTTGTCGTTGTAGTACTGGATCCGGCCGTCGTTGTTCTTGTCCTGCCACTCCAGCAGACCGGTCCGTTCCCAGTTCCGGAACCACTGCGGCCGGTTGTCGTAGGCGAGACTGCCTTCCTCGGCGCCGATCGCACCCGGCTGCACCGTATTGAACAGGTTGAAGAAGGACATGGCGCCCACGGCCGGCGCCGTGGTGTACAGGATGGCGATGAACACCAGCGCCCAGCCGGCGGACTTCCGCGCGTCACGCACACGGGGCACCGTGAAGAAGCGGACGATCACGTGGGGCAGACCCGCCGTGCCGATCATCAGGGACGCCGTGAGCAGGAAGATGTTCAGCGTCGAGCCCTTCTGGGCCGTGTACTGGTTGAAGCCCAGATCGACCAGTATCTGATTGAGCTTCGTAAGCAGGTACACGCCCCCCGAACCGGTATCCGGCGACAGGGTGCTGCCCAGACCGAGCTGCGGCAGCGGATTGCCCGTGAGCTGGACGGCGATGAAGATGGCCGGCACCGTGTAGGCGAAGATCAGCACCACGTACTGCGCGATCTGCGTGTAGGTGATGCCTTTCATGCCGCCCAGCACCGCGTAGATGAACACGACGGCCATGCCGGCGAACAGCCCGGTGGTGTAGGAGGTTTCCAGAAACCGGGAGAACGCGACGCCGACACCTTTCATCTGGCCGATGACGTAAGTGAGCGAGATCACGATCAGGCAGACGACGGCGATGATGCGCGCCGTTCGCGAGTAGAACCGGTCGCCGATGAACTCGGGCACGGTGAACTTGCCGAACTTGCGCAGATAGGGCGCCAGCAACAGGGCCAGCAGAACGTAGCCCCCCGTCCAGCCCATGAGATAGACCGAGGCGTCGTAGCCCATGAAGGCAATGAGGCCGGCCATGGAGATGAACGACGCGGCGGACATCCAGTCAGCCGCCGTGGCAGCGCCGTTGGCGATGGGATTCACGCCCTTGCCGGCAACGTAGTATTCCCCCGTAGTCGCCGCCCGCGCCCAAACCGCAATGCCGATATAGATGGCAAAGGTAATGGCGACGACGATGAACGTCAGTGTGGTGAGATCCATCTGATACGCTCCCTTGTCGTTAATCTTCGTGAACGTCGTACTTGCGGTCCAGAACGTTCATTCGGGCCACGTAGACGAAAATCAGAGCAATGAACACGAAGATCGAACCCTGCTGGGCAATCCAAAAACCCAATGGGTAGCCGGCGATCTCGATGGCATTGAGCGCCGGTGCCAGGAATATTCCCAGCACAAAGGAGACCACGAACCAGATCACCAGAAGCGTGAAAAGCAGTTTCAGGTGTTCCCGCCAATAGGCATTGGCGGCCCCCTGCGTGCCCTGTGGTGCAGACATACGGATTCCTCCACCTTTTTTTGGCCCCGGCAAGACGTCCGCCCGGAGAGCTCACCGCAACTCCCCGCTTCCCCGGCGGCGGGCGCCCACCGTTTCCGTGGACCGTTTTCTACTGTCGTTCTGGCGGTTACGCCGGCGGCGCGGTCACGAGTCTCCGGTGATCCTCCACACGCCGGGATCCCGCGCTTTGCACGGCATCACACGGGTATTGGTCCGGTACCCCACACCCCAACCGTCGGTCATAGCCGCCGACTTTTCACCGTTCCAAACCGGACAGCGAATCCAATGGCAAACCCGGTATATGCGGGCGCCAATTTCTATATAGCAGGAATTTTCGAATTGGCGACGAAATTAATCCAACAACTGCATGACCGAACGCGGCGCGGCAGCCATCCCCCTTGCAGATGCGCGGCGCGATGCTGGCGCCCGTACATCAGAGGCCGCGTCACGCACGGCCGAACAGCCGGCTCAGGAAGCCGCCCTGCTGGACCCGCGCCGCCGCCACCCGCTGCGGCGCTTCCTCGGCCGCCATGCTTATGAACTCGGACAACCGCTCGCTGACCGTGAGCGCCAGCTGGCGGTCTTCGGCTTCGAAGGCATTGTTCTCCTTGTACAAGCCGGCTTCCACCAGCGCCTCCGCCCATAGACGCACGACCACACGCGCCGCCTCGATCACCTGGCCAACGGCCTCGTTGGGAACGGCCATATTGAGCCGGGTATCCAGGTTGGTGCGCTGGCGCAACTCGGCGAGCCGGTTCTCGGGAAGATCCAGCCGCTGGCCGCCGGTGCGCTTGTTGCGGATATGGGAGCGCTCCAGCTCGCGGATGCCGTCACGCAGCTCGAATTCCGAGACTTCCGCCCGCACCTCGTTGGAGATCGGCGCCTCGATCCACCCCTGGCCGGGCATCCAGGCCACCAGAGTGCCGCTCAGCTTGCACCGGTAGTCCGGCAATGGCGCCTCGGCATCGAAGCCGCCAAGCTCCGATTTCAGCCACGCGGTCACCGGCTTCTGGCGCAGAATGGACGACAGGGACAGGGCGCGCGTCAGCACGTCCGATACCTTCTCGTCCTCATCCTGCGCAAGCTCGAAAAGCGCCTGTGCTGTCACGAACCTTCCTCCTCGCGCCCGACCGGCGCATATGTTCGTCATGCACGGCGGAAGACGCCGCGCTCCCCCCCGCACCCCGCATCGGCATGCGCCGGGCCGGCGCGCCGCATCCGATTTCCGGGACAAGCCCGGCACATCAAGCTGCTGGCGGACCGTGCAATTCCAAGCTAGAGGCAAGAAGCGACGATGCGCAAGCTCCCATACGCAAAACGCGGTACAAGTTCTCATTTTTGCGCAATACCCTACGGGATATCGCGAAAGTGGCGCCTTGCGGTCAGTTTCAGGGAGAGACCAAATTGCGATCAGGGTAATCAGCGAGGCCGGAAGACCGCGAAGCTCCCGTTGGCCTTCGCAATGAGCCTGTCCCCCGCGTAGACACCGGCATCCAGGTTGGCCACCGATCTGCCACGGTAAATCAGCTCGGAGTCGCAATACAGCTCGCCATCCATCACCGGGCGGAAGTAGTTGATCTTGATCTCGATCGTGGCGCAGATTTCGCCAGGCTCCAGGGTCGTGTAAAGCGCCGCGCCCATGCCCGTGTCGGCCATGGTATACACCGCGCCCCCATGGAGCACGCCGTGCGGATTGAGCAGCTGCCCGGTCACCGGAAGCGCGCACCGGCTCCGGCCTTCCCCGCTGGACTTGAAGCGCAGCCCGATGAGCTCGGCGTAGGGATTGTGCATGGTCTCTCTCCAGTGAATGGCGGCCCGAGCGTCAGCAGGGGCGCGTAAAGGCCTCGGGGCGCAATCCGGGCGAGCCCGATCCGGACGTGGCGCGGCGCAGGCGAAGGCGGCTCAGCTCCCCGGCTCCGAACCCAGCTCGCGGTAAGCCTCGCGCAGCCTGAACTTCATCAGCTTTCCGGACGGTGTGCGCGGCAGCTCCGAGGCGAAGACAACGTGCTTCGGACACTTGTAACGGGCCAGATGCCGGCGGCAGTGTTCCACGACGGCCTCCGGCGTCAAGGACTTGCCCGCCGCCTGTACCACCACCGCACAGACCGACTCGATGAACCGGTCGTCGGGCACGGCAACGACCGCCACCTCACGGATGTCCGGATGGCGCATGAGTATATCTTCGACCTCCGCGGGATAGACGTTCTCGCCCCCCGTTCGGATCATGTCCTTCTTTCGCCCGGCGATGCACAGCAGGCCGTCTTCGGTGAGCCGACCCAGGTCTCCGGTGCGGCACCAGCCGTCCACGAAGGTCTCCGCGCTCGCCTCGGGCCGCTGCCAGTAGCGGTCGCAGACCACGGGGCTGCGAATCCAGATCTCGCCCTCCGCATCCGGGCCCACGAGCCGGCCCTCGTCGTCCCGCAGGGAGATCTCGGTGAACGGCATCGGCCGCCCGACGCTCTCGGGCCTGCGCAGCGTTTCCTCGCCAGTGGAACAGGCGGCGATGGGCGTGCCCTCCGTCAACCCGTAGACCTGGGAAACCTCGATCCAGGGATAGCGCCGCTGCAACACCTGGGTGGCCCAGGGCAGCAGCGGATCGCCGCCGGAGAGGATGCGACCGACGCTGGAGAGATCGTAGGCGGCGGCTTCGGCTTCCTCCAGCTGAGCCAAGTCGTAGATCATGAAGGGGAACAGAAAGAGATCCGTGACGCGCTGGTGCTGCACCACCTCCAGGACCCGCCGGATGGAAAAGCCGCCGCTCTTCAGCACCACCGCGTGGCCGCCCACGGCCAGAGCGGCGCTGGTCAGATCCTCGACGGCGCCCACGTGGTACATGGGGCCGGTGGTCATGGCCACGGTGGTCTCGTTCAGCTGCCACTGCAGCGCCTGGATGGCGGCGAACCACAGCGTGTTGCCGTGGCTCCATAGGGCGCCCTTGGGCCGCCCGGTGGTCCCGGACGTGTACATGAGCATGGCCGGGTCGGTTTCCGCGGGAACCGGGCGCGAGGGCAGCGCCTGGTCGCCCTGCTCCAGCACCGACCAGGGCTCGGCCCAGTCCGGCACGGGCACGTCGCCGTGGGCCAGGGCAATGTAGCGGCGTACGGGAAGGCCGCTCCGGATGGACCCCACGGTTTCCGCGAAGCTGCTGTGAAAGCACAGGGCGGCGCAGCCCGAGTCACCGATGGCGAACTCCAGCTCCTCCGCCGTGAGACGGAAGTTCAGCCGCACCGCGACGGCCCCCAGGCGGGTCACGGCCAGGTAGAGCGCCCAGTATTCCAGGGCGTTATACAGCAGGATGCCGACCCGGTCGCCGGCATCGATGCCGCGCTCCAGGAGGGCGCTGGCGTAAGCATTGACCCGCCTGTCGAGCTCATCGTACGTCCAGGTTTCGGCATCTTCGAAGGAAACCGCCGGACGATTCCCGGGAAGCCGGCGGCAGTCCCATTGCGTGCGGCGCGGAATGAATCCGGTATCCATGCTCTGCCTCCCCGCTGGTCTCGTCAGTCAGTCTCGACGGCGCGGCGGTAGCCCGAGTAGCGCGGCTGATCGATGGCCACCCGGCGCCGCGTCGAGTCCCAGAGATATTCCTTGAGCCCGGGCGTCTGCAGGGTGACCTCAGCGCTCGCTATGCGATCGCACAGCGCCTCGGTGAGCGTGTCCAGATCGCCGACGTCGCTGCCGAGCATATCGCGCAGGCGCTGCCGGGCCGCCTCGTCCGCGTCGGGCCGCTGCTCGATCTCCCGGCGGACGATCCCGAGCGCGTTGATCGCCACCTTGACGACGAACGCCTGACGGCCCTCCAGCCCGGGCAGAAGCTCGTCGCGCAGGGCGCCGGCAACCGCCTCCAGCAGCTCCAGTTTGTCCGGATACTCGCTCATTTCAGGTCCCTCCGTCGAGCGGGGCGAGCAGATGCAGCAGGTCGATCTCCGCCTCGGAGGCGCGCCGGCCGATGACCGCCGGCTCCAGGGATCGGTCCGCCCCGCTGCGGTAGGAATGGGCCATCATGCGGCAGATCACGCCCCATTTGAGCGAGCCGTAGACCTCCCAGAACGCGACCGCGTCCGGGTCCACGCGCTCCCCGGAGGTGCGTTGGTAGCCGGCGAACAGCGCCTCGCGTGTGCCGAAGCCGCCGACCGGCAGATCGCGGCCGAAGCGCCAGGAGTTCACGCACAACCAGCCCAGATCCTCCATCGGATCGCCGATGTAGGCCAGCTCCCAGTCGAGCACCGCACGAATGCCGTCGGGCCCGACCAGCAGGTTGCCGTTGCGGAAGTCACCATGGACTAGGGCCAGGTGCCGGCTCGGCGGAACGTGGTCCTGGAGCCAGCGCAGCGCCAGCTCGAATACCGGCCGGCGCGGACCGTGGCCGCGGTATTCCTCCAGCTGCCGGGCCACCTCCTGTTCCGGCGTGGCGCGGCGCAGGCCGGTCAGCCCATCCGTGACGACGCGGTGGATGCGGCCGAGAATCTCGCCGCACTGCTCCGCCAACCGCGGCCGCACGTCATCGAACGCCGGATCGCCGAGTATGCGCTGGGGCAGCGCCTCGCCCTCCACGCGCTGCATGATGTAGCCCTGGCCCAGGCCGTCGCCGGGCTCCAGTACGTAGCGCACCCGCGGCACGGGCACACCGCCCCGCGCCACCCGCTCCACCAGCTGCGCCTCGACGTCCAGCGTGATGTTCTGCTCGCTTCCGCCGCCGCTGAAGACGCCCGACTGGCGCAGGATGAGCGGCTCGGTGCCGTGGGAGGACACCAGGTCGAAAGACCACGTCTGCTGGCTGGCGCCCCCGGTGAGCTGCCTGAGGCCCGAAACCGTGCCGCCGGCGGCGAGCCTGCCGGCAATCCGCTCCAGACCCTCCTGAACGCTGTCGGTCACGATGGCCGCTCCCCACCTAGAGCTGCGCTTCCAGCTCGTGGCGCTTGATCTTGCCGGTGGTGCTGCGCGGCAGCTGGTCGTCGGTCAGGAAATGCACTGCCTTGGGCAGCTTGTAGCCGGCGATCCGACCGCGGCAGCAGTCCAGGACATCCTCGGCCTGGAGGCCGTCTTCGGCCCGCACCACGAACGCCACCGGCACCTCGCCCCACTTCGGGTCCGGCTTGCGCACCACCACCGCGTCCGCCACCCGGGCGTCCGCCAGCAGCACGCGCTCGATCTCCGCCGGATAGATGTTCTCTCCGCCGGACTTGATCAGGTACTTGCGACGGTCCACGAAATCCAGGGTCCCGTCGGGGTTGCGCACGAACACGTCGCCCATGTGGAACCAGCCGCCTCGGAAGTCCTCGGCATTGACCTCCGGCGCCCGCCAGTAGCCGCTGAACAGGCTCGGCCCGCGAATGGCCAGCTCGCCCGGGCTGCCGTCGGGCACGTCCCGGTCGTCCTCGTCCACCAGCCGGATCTGGCAGAAGGAGCTCTGCTCCTTGGACAGGCTCTCCGGCACCGTCCCCACCGGAATCAGGCCCTTGCTCGCCGGCGGCGAGCCGGTCTCGCTGGAGCCGAAGCTGTTGACGTAGGGCGCCTGCAGCAGCGCCGTCACTTCCGCGATCTGATGCAGGGGGACCAGATCGGCCATGCAGCCGGCCGTCTTGACACTCACCGGGCGGGTACCGGTCGCCTTCATGGTCGCGCTGAACGACTCGATCATGCCCGGCATCAGCACCAGCCAGCCGATCCGTTCCCGCCCCACCACGCGCACCAACCGCTCGGCGTCGTAGCCGTCCTGGACGATCACCTTGCTGCCCATGGTGAGCGCCGACAGCGCCCGGTCCGTGGACACCATGTGGAACAGCGGGGCCCAGGCGACGAAAGCGTCGTCCCGCTCCACGCCGTGGTCGAGCAGGAAGATCTGGCTGCGGGCGATCATCGCCCGGTGGCTGATCAGCGCACCCTTGGGCGCACCCGTGGTGCCGCTGGTGTAGAGGATGATCAGGCCGTCCTCGGGCGACGCGGCGTCAGCGGGCTCCGAGGCGTCGGCGCGCGCCAGCATGGCTTCGTAGTCGTCGCCGAGCGCCACGGCGGTGTCGGCGCCGTGGTCGATCCCCGCCAGGGTCTCCCGATAGCGCTCGGAGACCAGGATCACTCGGGGCTCGGTCAGGCGGATGCAGTACTCCAGCTCGTCCGGCATCAGGCGCCAGTTCAGCGCCGAGACGATGGCCCCCATCCTGGCCGCCGCAAGCTCCAGCTCGAGATATTCCGTGCGGTTCTCCGAGAGGATCCCCACCCGGTCGCCGTGACCGACGCCATGGGCCCCCAGTGCATGGGCGAGCCGGTTGACCCGCTCGTTCAGCTGGCGATAGGTGTAGCTGCGCTGCTCGTCCTGCAGGGCAATGCGATCGCCATGGTAGTGCGCCTGGGTGCGGAACAGGCCGCCAATGGTGAGGGAGGCGGTGAGCGCCGCCAGGCCGGCGTCTATCTGACTGTCGTTCATCGTGGTGGATTCCTCCGGCGTGCCGGGCGCGCCGCGGCGCGCCCGGCAGCTCGCCCGTATTGCGCTACTTGTTCATGCAGGACTTGATCTTGTCCTCATCCGGCAGACTGGACAGGTTCCGGCCGAAGCCGAACGGCTGCTCCAGCTTGCGCCACTCGGCGTATTCCTTCAGGAACTCCACCTGCGTGTAGGCAACCTGGGCGTACAGCGTGTTCTTGCACGCCTCGTCCACCAGCTCCTGGTTGGCGAGCTTCTGGAGGCGCTCCAGCTCGTCGTCGGAGAGCCTGTGCACCTCGGTGCCCTGCTCCAGGAACTTGTGGGTGGCCACTGCGGAGGACTTCTCAAAATACGCCAGCGACCACGTCAGTGTCGCGTTGGCGGCGGTCTTCAGCAGCGCCTGCTGCTTGCTGCTGAGCTTGTCCCAGACCTTCTTGTTGATCATCACGCCGCCAACCCCGCCGGGCTGGTGCCAGCCGGGCGCGAGCCAGTTGGAGGTCACCTCCTGCAGGCCCATGCTCCAGTCTATGCCGGGCTGAGAGAACTCGGCACCGTCCACGACGCCCCGCTCCAGGGCCTGGTAGACCTCGCCGCCGGGCAGCTGCACCTGGGCCGCGCCCAGCTTCTTGAGGATCTCGCCCTGGGGCCGGCCGGACATGCGCAGGCGCTTGCCCTTGAGATCGGCCAGGGAGGTCAGCGGCTCCTTGCTGCGCAGGCCCGACTCCATGGATATCACGTTGTAGGGCAGATAGACCATGCCGAACTTGCCGTAGACCTTCTGGAAGGCCTCGAAGCCGCCCCACTGCTGCAGCCACAGCAAGTAGTCGCCGGCGGTCAGCAACATTGGGAACGATCCCAGCAGGGCGAAGGTGGAGTCGCGCCCCGCCCAGTAGCCCGGCCAGTCGGCGGAGGCATCCACCGAGCCGGAGGATGTTGCATCGAACACCTGGCCCGAGGGCACCAGCGTCCCGCCGGGATGGAACTTGATCTCCAGGTCGTCGCCGGCCAGCTCGTTGACCGTCTTCACGAAGTGCTGGTCGGCCTTGATCAGGCTGATGCCCGTGGGCCAGGTGCTGGTCATGGTGATCGTGATCTTGTCCTTGGCGGCGGCGCCCTGGATGAACGTCAGCGCCAGCAGCGCACAGACGAATGGCAGCAGTTTCTTCACGGGTTTCATGGTCTCCTCCTCCCGTATCGGGTTGCTATTAGGCCGTCGGCGGCCTATTTGTCGAACAGCACGTGCGGCAGCCAGGTGATGATCTCCGGGTACACGATGCAGATGAACGTGCCCAGGATGATCAGCCCGATGAAGGGCACCACGCCGCGGTAGATGTGCGCGGTCTCCACGCCTTCCGGCGCGACGCCTTTGAGATAGAACAGCGCGTAGCCGAACGGTGGCGTCAGGAACGAGGTCTGCAGGACCAGCGCGATCATCACCACGAACCACAGCTTGTCGAAGCCGAAGTCCGCCGCCAGCGGCAGGAATATGGGGAAACAGATCAGGATGATCCCGAGCCAGTCCAGGAACATGCCGAGCACGAAGATCATGGCGATCATGATCACCAGCGTGCCCCACTTGCCCATGCCCAAACCGGCTACGAAGTCGCTGGCCACGTCGATGCCGCCGCCGGCGATGAACACGCCGGTAAAGGCCGTGGCCCCTACCACCACGAACAGCACCATCGTGGTGGTCTTGCCGGTCTCGACCACCGACTCGAAAAACCCGCGCCAGGTGAAGCGCCCGTAGATGATCACCAGCAGCAGGGCGATGAAGGCGCCGATGGAGGCCGCCTCGGTGGCGGTGGCGATGCCGGCGAAGATGGTGCCTAGGACGCCGAGCACCAGCAGCAGCGGCGGCACCACCAGCTTCAGCATCATGCCCAGCAGCTCGCGGCCGTTGACCTCCGCGCGTTCCTCCTTGCTCATGGGCGGCCCCAGGTCCGGAAAGATGAAGCTCAGGGTCGCCGCGTAAGCGGCGTACAGAAACGCCAGCAGCAGCCCCGGGAACAGGGCCGCGGCGAACAGCTTGCCCACCGACAGCGAGGCATAGCTGCCCATGATGATGAGCATGATGCTGGGCGGGATCAGGATACCCAGGCTGCCGCCGGCGGCGATAGCGCCGCAGCTCATCTCCTTCTGGTAGTTGTGCTGCAGCATGGACGGCAGCGCCAGCAGGCCCATGACCGTCATGGAGGCGCCGATGATGCCGGTGGTGGCGGCCAGCAGGACGGAGACGGCGATGACGGCCAGGGTGAGCCCGCCGCGAACGGGGCCGAGCAGCTGCCGCAGGACGTCGAACATGCGGTCGGTGACGCCGGAGTCGCTCAGCAGCCGGGCCATGAAGATGAACAGCGGCACGGCGACCAGGACGTAGTTGTCCATGGCGCCGAAGACCCGGTTGATGATCATGCCGTACACCTGGGGGCCGGGCCCGATGAAGCCGAAGATCACGGCCAGGCCGCCCAGCACGAAGGCCAGGGGATGCCCCATGAACAGGCCCAGCAGGAGCCCGACGAACATGGCGATGGTCAGGACCTCCGGGCTCAGCATGCCGCTTCCTCCCCCATGGCGACGCGGACCTCGCGGATGATCTTGGCGATGCCCTGGAGCAGCAGCAGCACGGACGCCACCACCATGGTCGTCTTGATCGGATACACCGGCAGCGCGACCACGCCCCAGGTGGTCTCCCCGCTGACCCAGGAGCGCGCCGCGAACTCGTAGCTCTTCCAGATCAGCATGATCGCGAAGGGCAGGAAGAAGATCAGGTAGGAGATGACCTCCAGGATCGCCTGTTGGCGCCGGTTCAGCCGCACGGTAATGACGTCCACTGCGACATGCTTGTTGTGCAGCAGCCCGAAGCCCGCGAGGGTCATGAACTCGATGGCGTAGAGCTGCTTGACCACGTCGAAGGCCCACAGGGTGGGCTGGCCGAAGACATAACGCAGCGCCACGTCATAGACGGTGATCAACATGATCAGGACCACCGCCCAGGACAGGACGCGGCCCACGATCTCATTGGCGCCGTCCACCAGATAGAAAAACAGCTTCATCCTCATCCACTCACGGTTCTTTTGATGTCCGACTTCCCGGCAGGCCCCAGAGAAGGCGTCAGGAACGCCTCAGACTCCGTCTTACGTGACCCGCCCGAGAGAAGGTGCGGCGCTCGTCTCCGCACCTTCGTAAAGACCCTAGACCAGCAGAAGAACTTGAGCAAGTGTTTGGTCATACCCTATGATCCAAGATCCAAAGTCTGACGAGCGCCGAGGTTCACGCGCCGGACGCGCCTCTGGCATTGGCCCAACGGTTGCTCAAGCACTGAGCATAGTCTAGCTTTGATGATGCCGCCGAGCCTCCGCAGCGGCCCTCAAGGCCTGCGGCACGGTTGTCGCGGATGCCCGGAAGCTCCGCAGAGAGACACCGGTTCAACCGATAAAGAAGACAAGACCCGGGACTTGTTGTCCCCGGGCGTTTGAGGAGGAAAGCAGTGTCCAGCATGCCCAGCCAGAGCCCGACCGGCAGCCAGTCGCTCGCGCACAATCTCATCGAACGGGTCTGCGTGGGCGATATTCCCACACGGGCCGCCGACCTGTTTCCCGACCGGGTGGCGGTGGTCGAAGACGACCGCACGCTCACCTTTCAGCAGCTGGAGGAGCAGGCCAACCGTCTGGGCCATGCTCTGCTCGGACTGGGGCTCGAGCATCAGGACGTGGTGGGCGTGGTCGCCCGCAACACCATCGAGCTGCTGATCACCTACTTCGCCTGCGCCAAGGCCGGGCTGATCTGCGCGCCGGCCAACCTCGGGCTGCGTCCGGAGGAGATCGGCTACTGCTTCAAGGATGCCCGGGCCCGCGTGCTGATCGCAGAAGACGCCCTGGCCGACCTGGTGCGTGAGCTGCCGGGCGAGCTGCCGGATCTGCGCCAGGTCTACTGGAGCGGCGACAACGGCCATGACGAGATCCAGAAGTCCGCCGGCACCTTCGAGCAGCTGATGCGCCAGGGCAGCGACGACCCGCTAGAGGTCGTTATCCAGGACCGGGACTCGGTGCAGCTGCTCTATACGTCCGGCACCACGGCGCTGCCGAAGGGCGTGCTCACCAGCCACCTGGCGGTGAGCATGGCCGCGCTGACCAACGCCATCGCCAACGGCATCCAGCACAACACGACGGTGCTCGTGAACCTGCCCCTGTTCCACTGCACGGCCATCAACTGCATCACCATGCCGGTGCTGACCCTGGGCGGCAAAGCGGTGCTGACCAAGGGCTTCGAGGTGAAGGAGGCGGCGCGGCTCATCGAGGAGCACCGCATCAACCTGTTCGTCTTCCTGCCCATGATGTACGGCGAGCTGCTGGCGGATCCGGAGGCGCGCGCCCGGGATTTCTCCTGCGTCACCCGCGCCATCTACGCCATGGCGCCCATGCCCGAGGAACGGCTGCAGGCCATCCACGACCTGTTCCCCAACGCGGACGTGGTGCTGGGCTCCGGCCAGACGGAGTTCACGCCGGCCACCTGCATGCAGCGGCCCGAGCACCAGTGGTCCAAGGCCGCCACCTGGGGCACGGCCACGGCCATGACCCGAATCGGCATCATGGACGACGACGGCAACCTGCTGCCTCGCGGCGAAAGCGGTGAGATCGTCTACCGCGGCCCCCAGGTCATGAACGGCTATCTCAACCTGCCGGACAAGACCGAGGAGAGCTTCAAATACGGCTGGTTCCACAGCGGCGACGTGGCCTGGATGGACGAGGACGGCGCCATCTGGTTCCACGACCGCAAGAAGGACGTCATCAAGAGCGGCGGCGAGAACGTGGCCTCCATCGAGGTGGAGCGCTGCGTCATGTCGCACCCGGGCGTGGCCGAGGCGGCCGTCATCGGGCTGCCCCATCAGCGCTGGGGGGAGGCCATCACCGCCATCGTGGTGCGGGCGCCGGGCTCGGACGTGGACGAGGCGGCCGTCCTGGAGCACTGCAAGGCGAAGCTGTCGGGCTTCAAGGTGCCCAAGGCCGTGGTCTTCGTGGACGAGTTCCCGCGCACGGGCACCGGCAAGATCCAAAAGCACATGATCCGCAACCAGCAGGAGGCGCTGTACGCGGACCGGGACGTGACGGACCGGTGAATGCTAGCCACGGATGAACACGGATAAACACAGATTTGGTCATGGGGGAATCGCGGCTTGCGCCGATCCTACAGGGGGTCGACGACCGTAGGAGCGGCCATGGCCGCGAATGGGTCGGCGGCACCCCGTTTCGATTGGCGTTCGGCAGCCCCCGAGCCCTGCCCTCATCACGAACCGAAGAGATGCCGCCTGACCTGGCATCCGTGTCCATCCGTGTTCATCTGTGGCAAAAAAAGCCTTTGCCCTACTCCCCCCGCTCCCGCAGCGCCCGCCGGCTGCCCAGCACCAGGGTGTTCATGGCCGCGCCGCCGTCGATGAGGATGTCCACGCCGTTGATGTAGCCGGCCACCTCGGAGCAGAGGAAGGCGATCAGGTGGGCAACCTCGTCCGGGTCGCCCACCCGGCCGGTGGGCGAGGCGCGGACGGCCTGGTCGAAGATCTCCCTGGGCATGGACATGACCTTCTCGGTGCCGATCATGCCGGGCAGCACCGCGTTGCAGGTGACCCCTTTGCCGGCATATTCAACCGTCACGTTCTGCGTCAGCCCCAGCAGGCCCGCCTTGGTGGAGGCGTAGCCCACCTGGTTGTACAGCCCGCCCCGGGCGGCGGCCGAGGAGACGTTGACGATGCGACCCCAGCCGCGCTCGGCCATCCCGCCCACCACCGCCTGGACGGTGTTGAAAGCCCCCGTAAGGTTCACGCCCAGCTCCTGTTGCCACTTCTCGGGGCGCATCTTCTCGATGGGCGCGATGTTGGTGGTGATGCCGGCGTTGTTGACCAGGGCATCCACCGGGCCCAGCTCGGCGGTGATCTCGGCCACGGCGGCCGCCACCGCGTCGTGGTCGGAGACGTCCACCAGCCGGTGGGCGGCCCGGCGGCCCAGCTCGCGCACGGCATCGGCGGTGGCGGCCACGTCCTCGCTGACGTCGAACAGCGCCACGTCCCAGCCCTGTCCGGCCATGACCAGGGCCGTCCGGCGGCCGATGCCGCGGGCGGCGCCGGTAATCAGCACGCGTCTCTCTCCGGGGGTCATGAGTCACCTCCAGCCTTGGCGTGGAGCCGGCGCATGCCGGCCAGCCAGCCTTCCAGGTCGTCGGCCTTGCCGTGCATGTAGTCGAGGATCTTCAGATGGGGCACGATCAGGAACCGCTCCTCGCGCAGGCCGTCCACCACCGACGCCGCCACCTTCTCTGCGGTCATGCGGCCGGCGCCAGCCATGAGCTGCTGTCGCAGCTCCGACTGGGATTCGAGCATGGGCGTCTCCACCGCGCCGGGACACAGGCAGCTCACGCCGATGCCGCGGTCGCCGTAGGTAATGGACAGCCATTCGGAGAAGGCGACGGCGGCGTGCTTGGTGACCGCATAGGGCGCATCGAGCTGGGACAGCAGGCCCGCCGCCGAGGCGGTCTGGAGGAGGTAGCCCCGGCCGCGCTGCAGCATGCCGGGCAGCAGCGCCCGAGCCGCGCGGACATGGGCCATGACATTCACGTCCCAGCTCTGCTGCCAGGCCGCATCGGGGGCCTCCGGCCCGCCCTGGACAGCGATACCGGCGTTGGAGCAGAACAGATCGACGGGACCATAGCGAGCCTCCGTGTCCCGCACCAGCGCGTCCACCTCGGACTGGACGGCCACGTCGACCCGGACCGCATGCCCCGGCAGGTTCTCCGCTGCACGTTCGGCGGCGTCGCCGTCGATATCGGCGACCACCACCGCCCGGGCACCCTCGGCGGCGAAGCGCTCGGCCATGGCGCGGCCGACGCCGCTGCCGCCGCCGGTGACCGCCACGACCTTGTCCTTCAGCTCCATGATCAGCTCCGCCCCAGCTCGGTCTGGACCACGAGCTTGCCGGCGGCGCGGCGCTCGCGCAGGTCGATCAGCGCCCGGGGCGTCTCCTCCAGCCGGTAGCGCGCGGTAATCCGCGGCCCGATCCGGCCCTCGGACAGCCAACCCAGCAGCTCGCGCATCAGCGCCTGGAAGCGCTCCGGCTCGCGGTCCTGGAACGCGCCGTAGAAGACGCCGACGATCGAGCAGCCCTTGAGCAGGGCCAGGTTGACGGGCAGCCTCGGGATCTCGCCGGCGGTGAATCCAATGACCAGGAACCGGCCCTTCCAGGCCATGGCGCGCAGCGCCGGCTCGCTGTAACCGCCGCCCACCGGGTCGTAGACCACATCGACGCCATGGCCGCCGGTGAGCTCGCGGAGCCGCTCGCGCAGGTCCTCGGTGGCGTAATTGACGGTCTCGTCGGCGCCGTGCTCGCGGCACAGGGCCAGCTTCTCATCGGTGGAAGCGGCGGCGATCACCCGCGCGCCCATGACCTTGCCCAGCTCCACGGCCGCAATCCCGGTGCCCCCGGCCGCACCCAGCACCAGCAGGGTCTCGCCGGGCTGCAGCCCGGCCCGGTCCTCGAGCGCGTAGTGGGTGGTACCGTAGGTCACCACCAGGGCGGACGCGGCATCCATGGCCACACCGTCCGGCAGCGGAATCAGCTTGCGGGCCTCCACCGGCGCCTCCTCGGCGAAGCCGCCCCAGCCCGGCACACCGATGACCCGGTCTCCCGGCTCGAAGCCGCTTACACCGGGGCCAACGGTCTTGACCGTGCCCGCCAGCTCGCTGCCGGGCACGAACGGCAGCGGACGCTTGATCTGGTACTGCCCCTGAACGACCAGGTTGTCGGGAAAGTTGGCGCCGGCGGCGTGCACCGCCACGATCACCTCGCCATCGCCCGGCTCGGGGGACGGCACGTCCTCGTAAGTGAGCTGCTCCGCCGGCCCGTAAGCCCGGCACAGGATGGCCTTCATGGATGATTTCTCCGGTGAGGGAATACTTCAGTGTTTCCTTCATGCCTACATCAGGCCCACCGAGAAGCCACCGTCCACCGGCAGGCTGGCGCCGCTGACGAAGGCGCCGCTGGCGGCACACAGGTACAGCACGGCGTAGCCGATCTCCTGCGGCTCGCCCAGGCGCTTGACGGTGTTCTTCTCGATGATGCGCTGCTTGGCGTCGGCATCGTAGGCGTCGGCCAGCTTGGTCTTGATGACGCCGGGCAGCACGGTGTTGGCGCGGATGCCGTCGGCGCCGTACTCCAGGGCGAACGAGCGGCTCATGCCGATCAGCGCCGTCTTCAGCGTGGAGTACAGACCCAGCATGCGGTCAGGGTGCCAGGCGGCGATGGAGGCCATGTTGACGATGCTGCCGCCGCCGCGCGGGCGCATCAGCTTCACCGCCTCCACCGACATGAACCAGTAGCCGCGCAGGTCCACCTCCACGGTCTTGGTGAACAGCCCCACGTCGATCTCCTCGATCTTCCGCCAGGGGCTGAGCACCGCGTTGTTGACCAGGATGTCGAGCCCGCCGTGGGTGTTCTCCAGATGCGCCGCCATGGACTCGATGTCCTCCATGCGGCCGATGTGGCAAGCCCGGGCTTCGGCGCTCAACCCCGCGTCGCGGAGCTGGGCGGCCACCCGCTCGCAGTCCTCGGCCTTGCGGCTGCTGATGATCACGTGAGCGCCCGCCTGGGCCAGCACACGCGCGGTGGCCTCGCCGATGCCGGTGGAAGACCCGGTTACCAGCGCCACCTTGCCGCTGAGGTCGAAGGGATGCGGCAGGCTCATGAGGCGTCTCCTTCACTGTTTCCGGAGCGGCCGGACCAGGGCGCCATGCCGATCTGGGCGAGCAGGTCGGGATCCATGTCGCGCCGGGCGGCGGCCTTCTTGTAGGTGAACTGCCGGCAGGCCTCGCCGGGGCGCAGCTGGGCATGGCCGTCGATGACGAAGAACCGGGGGCTGTCGCCGTCCGGGCCGCTCTTGAGCTGGGCCCGGTTGGAGGCGGCGCAGTGCGTGCAGTAGGCGGGGGCCCGGCGGCGATTGAAGTTGATGTCGTGGGGCTCGTTCATGAGCGGTGCCATGGGTTCGCCGTAGTGAAACATGTCCCGCCACATTTCGCCGCGAAACAGCCGTCCGCCGCTGCCGCAGGGGTCGAGTCGGAAGACGAAGCGGTCGTCCTCCTCGTGGAGGGTGAAATCCGCGCAATGGTAGTTCCAGGTCCGGGCCACCTCCCGCACCAGCTCGTCGTCGCTCATGGCGCGGTAACGGGGAAAGCCGGCATGGAAGGCGGGCTCGTAGGTCTGGGCCAGCATCTCGTCCAGGTAGTCCGCCCCGCCCAGCTCCAGGGCGGCGGCGTAGAAGTGCTCCAGCCAGACCACGGCAAAGTCGTGCCAGGGCATCCAGTCCTTGCGCTGGCCGCGGAGCAGGGGCTCGATGTCCGTCTCGCCGTCATCGAGCTTCGCCCGCGCCTTCTGCACCCGGGTCCAAACCAGGTCGGTGCGTTCTTCTTCGGTGAACAGGCCCCCGCCCCGGCTGCCGCGCTTGGCGAAGCGCATCCGGCAATGGCCGTCGGCACCCTTCTCGGTAGTCCATACGGTTTCGCCCACCGCGTTATTGAGCGCGGTCTGGCACGCCTTGCAGGCCTGACACAGGCCGCTGACCCCGTTGCGCCAGCCGCCGTACCAATCGGCGTGCCTGTCGGGCAGGCCCTGCCTCTCCAGCCGGCCGCCGCTGCCGCAGGGCCCGAGCTCCAGCACCACCTCGTCATCGGTCTCGGCGAGGGGTTCCAGCCGGGCGTCGCCCTGGTGCTTGTAGATGGCGACGATGTCGGCGATGGCGCCGCGCTCGTCACCCTGTTCGAGCTGGCGGACCCAGGTCTTCATCTGCTCGCCGCCGACGCGCTCCAGGGTGGCCCGGGCGCGCG
>Ga0102944_1000040_pt1 | contig 104447 bp, 98 predicted proteins | sample SalPonD_shore_MG_FD_78172 | JGI IMG/M metagenome (GOLD analysis project Ga0102944, IMG submission 78172) | Salt pond soil microbial communities from South San Francisco under conditions of wetland restoration - Salt Pond MetaG... | ecosystem: Environmental > Aquatic > Marine > Intertidal zone >... | reverse complement strand
GGCGTACAGGGGATGCCGTCTCCGCCACGGGAAGGGGGAAGGAGGCCGGGCACCGCGCGGTGCCCGGCCCGGGGCTCAGAAGTAGTAGCCGACGTTGACGTTGAAGCGGGTGTTCCAGCTGCGGTCAGTCGCAGTGGTGGCCGTTGGGTCGCCCCCCACGCCGCTGACGCCCGGGGCCATAGACCCGCCTATGAAAGGCTGGTTCTGAGCCTCGACCAGGTCGATGTAGGTGTAGACCTTGCCGGCGCTGATCGCCATGCCCAGCACGTTCATGCGCGTGACCGGAAAGCCGCCTTTCTTGCGGAACACCTCGGTGTAGTCGTTGTAGAACTTGAGGCTGCTGACCGGGCCCCACTGCACCGGCAGGGTATAGGCAACGTTGACCAGGCCCGAGTCGGCGCTTGCCGGGATCAGGTCGTAGTAGTTGTACGCCCCGACCTGGACCACGTCGCTGTTCACGCCGGCCGGGTTCTGCGGGTTGTACTGATAGCGCAGGACCTCGGCCATCACGTTCCACTGGCCGTAGTTGCCGTCGGCGTGCAGCCCGGCCGCCCAGTGGGAGCCGTTCTGCTTGCTGATCTGGTTATAGAGTTGACCCGCCAGCGCGGATACACCGAGCTCGGTGGTCGCTCCCTTGTTTCCCAGAGTGTAGGTCAGGCGCGTTGCCACGGTATTGTCCGCGAGGTTCTTCTGCGCCCCGCTCGGCAGCACGTTGTACGAATAACGTCCGGGATCGCTTGAGCCGAACAGGCCGAAACCCGCGTTCTTGAGCACGGCCACGCGGAAGTCCCAGGGGCTGTCCGGGCTGTTGTAGATCGCCTTGACGCCCGCGTCGTAGGTGTCCTCCAGCCCGAAGTAGTAGTTGCTGCTGAAGAAGAAGCTGTGGGAGGCGTAGGGCAGGATCCCGAAGGGGACCCGGATCAGGCCGAACTGACCCTGCCAGCGGGGGGTGAAGTCATAGCCCATCCAGCCGGACTTGAGGCTGTTCCAGCCCTGGTAGAAGCGGTATTCGGCCGACAGGATGATGCCCTTGTACTTGCCGTCGACGTTGAAGCGGAAGGTGTCGAAGTCCAGCGTTCCCGTCTGGTCCCGGCTGCTCTGGCTCCAGTCGCGGTAGGCGTACTGGTAGCGCAGGGCGCCGCCGACCTTGAAGTAGCCGGCCCGGGTCTTCTCGACCTTGGCCAGGCGCTGCTGCAGGTCGTGGATCTGCTGCCGGATGGTCTGGGGATCGTTGCTGCTGTCTCCGTTGGTCGCCGCATACGCGGTCAGCGGCAGAACAAAGGTGGAGGCGAGGATCAGTGCGAGCGGTATCGGCCTCTTGTGCATCGTTTCTCTCCCTGGTGGATGCATGGGCGAATGGGGGATTCGGCCGTATCCCGACGCTCCGGCCCTGCGTAGAAAGGCCGCCCCGCCCGGCCCGGGCGGGGCGGCCTGCAGGCCCGTTACGTCGGGCAGGCTGGGGAGGACACCGTTACTGCGTCCAGGACTGGACCAGCTCGGGATGCTGGTTGATCCACTTCACGGCGTCCTTGTAGGGGTCGGCATTGGGCTTCTGGTTCATCAGCATGACCTGGCCCATCTGCTTCGGCGTCCAGTGGAAGTTGTCGAGGATCTTGTAGGCCTCGGGGTGATCCTTCTTCAGGCCCTTGCGCACGATGGTGTCGATGTACTCGGCACCGCCGTAGACCTTCTTGGGGTCCTTGAGGTACTTGAGCTTGAAGCGGGCCCACATCCAGTGCGGGGTCCAGCCGGTGACCACGATCGGCTGGTGGTTGTCGATCGCGTCTTTCAGGGCGGCGGTCATGGTCGCCCCGCTGCCGTTGATCAGGGTGAAGTCCTGGAGCCCGTAGACCTTCATGGCTTTCTCGGTCTTGCTCATGATGCCCGCGCCCGGGTCGATCCCGATGATCTTGTCGTCGAACTCCTTGGCGTGGGATTCGAGCTGGGTGATCGAATCGATGTCGACGTACTGCGGCACCACCAAACCGATCTTCGTCCCGACCAGGTTGTGCCCGAGATTGACCACCTGGTCCTTCACCTTCTTGTAATAGGCCGCGTGGGTCGTGGGCAGCCAGGCGGCCACCATCGCGTCAGCATCCCCGGAGGCGACCGACTGCCACATGGCGGCGGCGCTGACCGAGGTCGTGGTGACGTCGTAGCCGGCCTTTTCCAGGACCGCCTTGACCACGTTGGTGCTGGCGACCGCGCTCGACCACTCGACGTAGACCAGCCGGATGTGGCCGTGCGGCTTCTGGGCGGAGGCCGTGGCCTGGGTGCCCTGGCTTTCCTGCTGCTGCTTGCCGGAGTTGCCCTTGGAGCAGCCGGCGAGCGCGAATATCGTGACCGTGGCGACCGCCGCGGCCAGCAGAAGTCTCCGGGTGTTGTTCATGGCTTACCTCCTTCCGCTCGTGTTCTTCTGTCCGATACGCTGCGTGATCCGGTCGAGAATCATCGCCAGGATCACGACCCCGAGTCCCGCCTGGAAGCCCATGCCCGGCTTCAGGCGCTGAATGGCCCGCCACACCTCGCCGCCGAGGCCGCCTGCCCCGATCATCGCGGCGATGACCACCATCGACAGGGCCAGCATGATGGTCTGGTTGATCCCCGCCATGATGGTCGGTACCGCCAGCGGCAGCTGCACCTTGAGCAGCTTCTGCGCACGGGTCGATCCGAACGCGTCCGCGGCCTCGATCAGCTCGCCCGGGACCTGGCGGATCCCGAGGGTGGTCAGCCGGATCGACGGCGGCACGGCGAAGATCACCGTGGCGAACATCGCCGAGACCGCGCCCAGGCCGAAGAACGGGATGGCGGGGATCAGGTAGACGAACGCCGGCATCGTCTGCATGAAGTCCAGGATCGGCGTGACGAAGCGGTAGAACCGTTCCGACAGCGCCGCGAGGATGCCCAGCGGCATGCCGATCGCGACCGCCACCAGGGTGGAGAAGAACACCAGGGTCAGGGTGCTCATGGTCGGGCCCCAGAGCCCGACGTTCCACAGCAGGGCGAGTCCCAGCGCGCTCAGGATGCCGACCTTCCGCCCGGCCACCCGCCAGCCGATCAGGCCGATGACGATGATGGTGACCCAGGGCGGGGTGATCAGCAGCAGGTGGGTGATCGCGGAGATGCCCTTGCTGGCGAAATTGCTGATCCCCTTGGTGATGAAGGCGAAGTTGGCGGTGAGCCAGTTCAGGCCCTGGTCGATCAGCTGCGCCATGGGGAAGCGCGGGATGGAAAAGCTCATGCGCCGGCCTCCGCGTCCGATTCCGCCGCGGAAGCGGAGGTTTCCGTGCCGGACTCGGCGAGCGCGGAAAGCACCGCGCCCATGGCCACCATCCCCAGCAGCTTCCGGTCCTCGTCCACGACGGGCACCGGCACCTCCGATTCGGCCAGGAGGTTGATCAGGCCGGTGAGCGGCTCGTCGCGTCCCACGGCGGCGATGTCGGTGTGCACCAGCTTCTCGATGGTGCGGTCACCGCGTCTGGCGGCCTCCGCGATCTCGCTCGCCCAGGCGACGCCCTGCAGTGTGTAGTCACGCTTGACCACGAAGATGTCCGGCAGGCTCTCCTCGCGCATCTTGTGCAGCACGGTGCGCGGACCGTCGCTCGGGAAGGCCACGATCCGGGCGCGGCTCATCACCGCCTGCGCGGTCAGCACCCTGGACTTGTCCACGTCCTCCACGAAGCGTTCCACGTACTCCGAGGCGGGCGCGGTGAGGATATCCTCTGCCGTGCCCACCTGCACCACGCGGCCGTCCTTCATCAGCACGATGCGGTCACCGATCTTGAGCGCCTCATCGAGGTCATGGGTGATGAACAGAATCGTCTTCTGCATGCGGTTCTGCAGCGAGATGAGCTCGTGCTGCATGTCCCGCCGGATCAAGGGGTCGAGGGCGCTGAACGCCTCGTCCATCAGCAGGATGTCAGGATCAACCGCCAGTGCCCGGGCCAGGCCCACGCGCTGGCGCATGCCGCCGCTGAGCTGGTCCGGCCAGGCGTGCTCCCAGCCATCCAGTCCGACCAGCTTGAGCGCCTCCATGGCGCGCTTTTCGCGTTCCTCCTTGGGCACACCCTGGATCTCGAGCCCGTACTCGACATTGGTGACGATGTCGCGATGGGGCAGCAGGGCGAAGTTCTGGAACACCATCCCGAACTTCTTGCGGCGCAGCTCGCGCAGACCGTCGGTATCCAGGGCGAGCACGTCCTGCCCATCCACCGTGATGCGGCCCGAGGTCGGCTCGATCAGGCGGTTGATGCAGCGGATCAGGGTGGACTTGCCGCTGCCGCTCAGCCCCATCACCACCAGGATCTCGCCCTCGCGCACGTCAAAGGAGACATCCGCAAGGCCGACAGCCTGCCCGGTCTCGGCGAGGATCTCCTGCTTGTCGCGGCCCTGCTCCAGGAGCTTCAGGGCGCGCTCGGGACGGGACCCGAAGATCTTGGCGAGCTTTTCGACCACGATCTTGCGGGGCGCCTGCTCCGGCGCTTCCCTGCTGGTCGTGCCAACACTTTCCGCTGCCGTATTCATGATTGTTGCAGTCCTCCACGCGAATCCGGACGGCGTGCGTGCCTCAGTATGCCCCGCACACGGGTCTCGCCGCCCGCCTCGGCGGTACGCGAATCCCGGTCCCCGAAGGCGCGCCAAACGGTATCTGCGCTCCGGCTGCTCGCACTGGCGTGTCCCGGACAGAAACAGCATGCCCGAGCGCGTCGACTTTGCCAGCTGCAAAAGCGCCACGCATGATGCAGATCAATGCTAATGATGTGCGCTGTCGCCGGCCCGGCTCGCGCGCCGATTGCGCGACAGCGCGCCGGGGTCGGGAATGGGCCAACCGCGTTCCGGGCCGGGGTCGTCAGGTTCGCCGGCTCCGCCTCGAGGTCGTCGTGTACGGGATCGTCCCCCCCGGCACCGGTCCCATGACACGCGGCGAAGTTGTCCATGAAGGTTGGCTCGCGGGTCCTGGCGGCTCCCGATCTCCGTGGGGGCCGCCGCGGCGCCGGCGGCACCAAGGCCAATAACAAGTTGCCTGCTTTGCCCGTGGAAGGGTACGCGTACACGCGCCGCCCCGCAGACCGATGTCGCAGGGCGGCACGGGCCCGCCTGCGCCTCCCGGGTGACATTGTTACTAAACTAGGCGATTGGTAGCAGACTATCAAGTCGCCCTTGCCTTCGCCGGGGGGACCGGCGCGCTCACCCGCAGGCGACCTCGTCCAGCGCCCTGCCGGCGGCCTCGATGGTCCGGTCGAGTTCGGCCTGGCCGTGGGCGGAGGAGACGAACCCCGCCTCGAACGGCGACGGCGCGAGGTAGATGCCGTCGGCGAGCATGGAGCGGAAGAAGACCCGGAACGCGTCGGCGTCGCAGGCGCTGACGTCGGCAAAGCCGGTGACGGCGTCCGCGTCAGTGAAAAACAGGCCGAACATGGCGCCCACGCGGTTGCCAACCAATGGCACGCCGGCCCGGCGCGCCGCGTCCAGGATGCCGTCGACCAGGCCGGCGGTACGGCGCTCGACGGTCTCGTAGAAGCGGTCGGCGCACACCACGTCCAGGGTCGCCAGGCCCGCGCTCATCGCCACCGGGTTGCCGGAGAGGGTGCCGGCCTGGTAGACGGGCCCCGCGGGGGAGAGTTGCTGCATGATCTCGCGGCGCCCCCCCAGCGCGCCGACCGGCATACCGCCCCCGATGATCTTGCCGAGGGTGGTCAGATCAGGGCGGATGCCGTAGCGTTCCTGCGCCCCCCCAAGCGCCACCCGGAACCCGGTCATGACCTCGTCGAAGATCAGCACGATGCGGTGGCGGTCGCAGATCTCCCGCAGGCCCTCGAGGAATCCCTCGACCGGTGGGACGCAGCCCATATTGCCGGCGACCGGCTCGACGATAATGCAGGCGATCTCGTCGCCGTAGCGTTGCGCGACCCGGCGCACGGAATCGAGGTCGTTGTAGGCGCAGGTGAGCGTGAGCTCGGCGAGCGCGGCCGGAACACCCGGGGAATTCGGCGTGCCGAGCGTGAGCGCGCCCGAGCCCGCCTTGACCAGGAGCGAGTCGCCGTGGCCATGGTAGTTGCCCTCGAACTTGACGATGCGGTCCCGGCCGGTATAGCCGCGGGCCAGGCGGATGGCGCTCATGGTTGCCTCGGTGCCGGAATTGACCATCCGCACCTGCTCCAGCGACGGGACCAGCTCGCACAGGCGCGCGGCCATCGTGTTCTCGACCCGGGTGGGCGCGCCGAAGCTCAGCCCGCGCGCGGCGGCTTCCTGAACGGCGCGGACCACCTGCGGGTGGGCGTGTCCGGCGATCATCGGGCCCCAGGATCCGACATAGTCGATGTAGCGCCGGCCGTCCGCATCCACCAGCCACGCGCCCTCGGCACGCTCGATAAACAACGGCTCGCCACCGACCGGGCCGAAGGCACGTACGGCCGAGTTCACGCCCCCGGGCAGATAGCGCAGCGCCTGCTGAAAAAGTTCCCGTGACTGGCTTTGGGTCATGCGGCTCGGGTCTCCTGTACCGGCCCGGCGGGTCCGCCGTTGTCGGGGAGCGGACCGGGTCCGGGAACCCTCGTCCAGCGGGGAGCGTCCGCCGTACCCGGGCCCCCGCGGGGCGCGTGAAGCATCAGGCGTGACTTCCTCACCCACCAGCCGGATCACCATCCGTGTTAGCGGTGGCACACCGGGCAGTGGCAGAGCCGACCACAACAGCCGACCCGCGCCCGCCACCGCCTGCCAATGCGGCGTCCGGTCACCGGGAGCGACCTCCCGGTCTCTCCGGCAGCCGGGCCAGAAACGTCCGAGACTTTACCGGTTCTCTTACGCTGACGAAACCGCTCCGCCCGCCCGGCCCCGTGCGGGGGTCGTCCGGAACCCTAGATCGCGTAGGCGGGGTTGGCCTTGTCCCCCAGGGCCAGGAGCCGGGAATGGATGGTGTAGCTGACCAGTCGCGCGGCGTCGTTGCGGATCCGGTAGACAAACTGTTCGGTCGCCGTCCCGGCGTCGAACTGGGAACGATACACCAGCGTGACCCGGCGGTCGTGCAGGCCGTAGTTGACCGTCCAGTTGATTTGCCGCGTGGAGTCGAGCTGACCCAGGTGGGTGCGCACGACCCGGAGCAGATGCAGGATGTCGTTCCGCTTGACCCGCGTGCCGAGATCGTCGGATGCCTCGTCGCAGATGCGCGTGAATTGCTCCCGGTTCAGCTGCGCGTGGAAACGCGATACCGCTTGCTGCGCCAGGGTGTGGTCCTGGTGCACCGAGCAGCCACACAACAGCATCCCCGCAAGCAGGATGATTGCAACTCGCACGGCAGTAATCCTTGTTCTCGTGCCGGAGCGGATTGTCCGGTACCGCTCCGGTGACCCGCCGGCCGATCCCGGCCGGCCCATTATGATTTTGTCTGCGTGCGCATCGGGTTGCGTAGTTATGACAAAAAAAACGCTTTGCAGCAAGCCGCCGGCCGCCGCGGGGTGCGGCTTCCGCTGCCCCGGGCCCGGCATCACCCAGGGGTACCCGCATGTCTCCGGGAAGGTGGCATGCCTGCGCCGCGGTGCCGGCGGGCCGTGAGCCCGGCGGGTGCGGGCGGGCCCTCAGTCCCGGCCGTACAGGTGACTGGTCTTGTAACGCTCGTGCGCGTGGCGCAGGCCGACCATGATCACCGCGGCTGCCGGCAGGGCAAGCAGGATCCCGACCAGGCCGAACAGCTGGCCGCCCGCCAGTACCGCGAAGATCACGGCCACGGGGTGGACGCCGATGCGATCCCCCACCAGCAGCGGTGTCAGGACCATGCCCTCGAGGGCTTGCCCCACCGCGTAGACGGCCCAGACGAGCAGCATCGGCAGCAGCGCCTGGTGCTGGAAGAAGGCCGCCGCGCTGGCCGCGAGAATCCCGAGGGCAAAGCCCAGGTACGGCACGATGCTGGCCAGGCCGGAGAGCAGGCCGATCAGCAGCGCCAGCTTGAGGCCGACCACGGTCAGGCCGACCGAGTAATAGATGCCCAGGCAGATCATCACCAGCAGCTGGCCGCGCACGAATGCCCCCAGGACCTCGTCGCAATCCCGGGCGAGGCGCGTGGCGGCCGGCTCGATGCGCCGTGGCAGGAGGTCCCGGATGCTCGCCACCAGGCGGTCCCAGTCGCGGAGCAGGTAGAAGGTAACGACCGGCACCAGGGTCAGGTTCACGGCCCACTCCACCAGCGCCAGGCCGGACCGGGAGATGCGCTGCACCAGCATGCCGGTGATCGCCCCGTTGGTTCCCAGGGCACTGGCGAGCGCCGCTCCGAGGGACCGCATGCCGGCGGACCCGAGCTGCACGCCCAGGCGCCGCTCGAGCCACGGCAGCGCGCGTTCCTGGACCCAGTGGATAATCTGGGGGACATGCGCCTGCAGGTAGGCGACCTGGTCGTGTAGCAGGGGCAGGAGCAGCAGCGCCAGGGCCGCGATGCCGGCAAACAGCAGCACGAACACCAGCGCCACGGCCGACGTCCGCCCCAGCCGCAGGCGCTCCAGCCGGTCCACGAGCGGGTCACCCAGATAAGCCAGGGCACCTCCGAGCAGGAACGGCGCGAGAATCGGCTGCAGCAGGTAGATCAGCAGCCCCGCCGCGGCCACGCCCCCGATCGCCATCCATCGCTGGGAATCACTCACGCCACGTTCCCGCTCCCCGTGCGGACCGATTCAATCCCCGTGGCCCGGCCCGAACAGGCGCGCGTATGCCCGCGCCGCCTCCCGCGGCGAGCCGTCCGCCAGCAGGCCCCCGATGACCGCCAGCATGTCCGCGCCCGCCTCGATCAGGGCGGGCGCGTTGTCCGGCGTGATACCGCCGATCGCCACCAGCGGCAGATCCAGCCGGGCGCGCGCCCGGCGCAGCAGGTCCGGGTTGGCGCGTACCGCGGAGGGCTTGGTGGCGGAGGGGAAAAAACTCCCGAACGCCACGTAGTCGGCCCCCCGGGCGGCAGCCTCCTGCGCCCGCGCCAGCTCGTCATAACAGGAGACGCCGATCAGCGCCGCCGGCCCCAGCCGTTGCCTGGCTTGGTCGTACGCGGGGTCGTCCCGGCCCAGGTGCACGCCGTCGGCCCCCACCCGCGCGGCGAGCTCCACGTCGTCGTTGATGATCAGCGGGATCGCTCTGGCACGGCAGGCCGCGAGCAGCTCGCGGGCGGTCCGTTCGCGGGCGCCGCGGTCGTCGCGCTTGTCGCGATACTGGATCACGCGCGCGCCGCCCGCGAGATGGCCGGAAACGCACTCGAGCAGGGTTGTTCCGGCGGGCGGGCGCGCGGGGGTGATGGCGTAGAGCCCCCGCAGCGGGGGATGGCTCGGGGCATTCATGCCTCGTATTCCGCGGCCCAGAAGAAGCGGTCGGGCAGCATCTGCCCGTCGCTGAGCCGATAACCGGCCTCCAGCGTGTCCCAGACGTATCGCTGGGCTTCCTGGGAGGCATCCCGGGGCGCCATGCCACGCGCGATCAGCGCGGCCACCGCCGACGCCAGGGTGCATCCGGACCCGTGATAGCGTCCCGGCAGACGCGGCCAGCGTGCCACCTGCAGCAGACGGCCTTCTGCGTAGAGCCGGTTGAGCACGTCCCCCTCCCCGTCGTCGGCCCCGGTGATCAGGGCATACTCGCAGCCGAGCGCCAACAGCTCACGGCCGCAGGCGTCGACGTCGTCCGTGCCACTGCACAGCTCGCGAGCTTCCGGAATGTTGGGCGTGACCAGCGTCGTCAGCGGAATCAGGCGTTCGCGCAACACGCTGACCACCGGGTCCATCGACAGACGGCCGCCACCGCCCGCAGCCAGCACCGGGTCCAGCACCAGGGGCAGAGGCGGGCTCCGTGCCCCGACGAGGTCCGCCACCGTTCTGGCCACAGCGGCGCTGCCGAGCGCGCCGATCTTGATAACCGCCACCGGCAGGTCCGTCAGCACCGCCTCCACCTGGCGACGGACCCAGGCCGGCTCCAGCGGGCGCACCTCATGGACGTCGTGCGTATCCTGGACTGTCAGGCAGGTCAGCGCCGACGCGGGGTGGCATCCCATCGCGCGGATGGTCTCGATATCGGCCTGCTGACCGGCCCCGCCTACGGGATCGTGCCCGGCTAGGGTCAGCACTACTGGCCGCTCGCGCTGCATGTCACTCCCCATGGCGGACTCCGACGCTCTCAGAACGCGGTTTGCCGGTTGCTGGCCAAATGGGACAATACACCGTCCTCCCGGGCGCATTTCCAGCTGGAGCGCCGCGTGGACCGGTTCCCGACCCGGACGATTTCTCCGGGAAGATTCGCTATTCTAGCCGTGATCCTGATGGGGGTTAAGTGGCGTCGAGCACCGCACAGCAGCAGCCGTTCCGCACCTACATGTGCGTCATCTGCGGGTTCGTCTACGACGAAGAGCAGGGATCTCCGGAAGAAGGGATTCCGCCCGGGACCCGCTGGGAAGACATCCCGGACACCTGGACCTGTCCGGACTGCGGCGCGGCGAAGGACGACTTCGAGATGATCGAGGCCTGAGGGACTCTTTCCGGGGGCTTGGACAGCCGTCAGGCCGCCCCGCCCTCGCCCGGAGCGAGCCGTGCCACCCCCGTCTCCAGCCTGCCCTCGCCGTAGAGGTGGAGCCAGCGGTATCCGGGGGATTGCTCACCGAGCGCGAAGCGGGCGCTGCCGGGGCGGAACTGGCGCGTGGTCGCGGGTGTCGCCAGGATTCGCACTCGCCCGCGGCGACGGTCGAAGGCCTGGTGCACGTGACCGCAGACGATTCCCCGGACCTGGGTGTGGCGGTCGAGAATGCGGAACATGTCTCCGGCGTTGGACAGGCCCATGTCGTCCAGCCACGCGCTCCCGACCGGTACGGGATGATGATGCAGGCAGACCAGGGTCGGGCGCTGCGGGTCTTCGCCGAGAGCGCGCTCCAGTGCGGCCAGCTCCGCCAGTGACAGCGCGCCGGCATCCTGGCCGTCGACATGGGAATCGAGCAGGATCACCAGCCAGCCGCCGAGCCGGTGGGATCCCCCACAGCGCAGCGGAGACTCGGACAGGAACCGGCGCATTACCGCCGGATCGTCGTGGTTGCCAGGCAGGCACAGGACCGGGGCCGGGAGCGTTGCCAGCATTCGGGCCAGGCGACGGTAGCCGGCCGCGGACTCGTCGTGTACGAGATCGCCGGTAAGCAGTAGCGCGTCCGGCTCCGGGACGCGGCGCAACGCGTCGTCGAGCACCCGTTGCAACCGTGCCTGGTTGTTCAGGCCCCAGGTCACGGCGCGCGGATCGGCGCTCAAGTGGGTATCGGAAATCTGTATCAGGCGCAACGGCTCGTCCATACCCGCAGGATCGTCCCGTCGTGACGGATGTCAACCGGCCCCGGGCCTCACCGCGTCCTCCCACAGCTCCTGCTTCCGCGGGCGGAAGAGCTCCAGGATCTCTCTCAGGAAGAGGATCTCGGCCATCACGTCCTGGTCGAACCCGTGCCGGTCCCCGCGGTCGTCGATGATCAGGCTGTCGAGGTAGCGGTGGCAGCGCGCGCCGGGCCAGAGATGGGTGATCTCCGCGGCGACGCGGGGAAACTGGGCTTCTATTGCCGACAAGTGCTGGTCGTCGGGAGCCGCCTTGCGGCTCTCGCTCTTGGCGCCGGCTGAGCTCCCGGATTGACGACCGCGCAGCACCGCCTGGAGCGCGAGCAGGTCGCTGATGCATTCGCTGCTCAGCCGCGGACGGCCCGGGCGGCCGCACTCCCGCAGCACGCCGTCGACGACCTGCAGCGCGCGTGGCTCCTTCCAGATCCGCCGCAGCTGGTCGACCAGCTGCGGATAGCTCTGCTCAAGCCTTTCCTGGCTTCCCCCGGCACCCGCCGGCCATTCTTCGAACACGGGCACAGTGGTACCCATGCGACGCGCGTAGGCCTTGGCGAGCTTGTTGAACTCCTTCCGGCGGCCGCTCTCGTGGTACAGGTCCAGCAGCATCTCCCACGGCTCCGCGCGGGCCGCGCCGTCGTCCGCGCGCTGGAGGTATCGGGTCAGGATGTAGACAGCCCGGTTACTGGAGCCCGCGGCTCGCGCGCAGGAGGCGGCCCGTATCACATCGAGGGCGCCCGGCTGGGGGACATGGGAATTGCTATCGGAGGTGGACGATGCCGGCCGGCGGGCGCGGAGGCGCCGAAGAAAGAGAGCGGCGAAGCCGGTGGCCAGAAGCGCCGCCGCGGCGGCGACAACGTGGAGCGGCCAACTATCCATAACGGCACCCCGCTTGCTGCTGTCCCGGTCCGTAGGACATGTCCTCTTGTGGATCTGCCCCCGCGGGGTCTGGAGCTCGATCCGCCGGTGAACCCCGGACCCGCCTTGCCGGACATCAAGCGCCAGGCTGCCGGTCCGGTGTGTTACCAGCCTAGAGTACTGCCGGGGCTTGTGTTTGCCAAGACACTGCTACAGTCCCCGGCGTAAACTGCCGCCGGCAGCCGGGCTCAGGCCGCGTTGGCGGGCAGGTCGAGACTGCGCCATACCGCCAGGCTGGGCTCGGCGCGGTTCAGGGTGTAGAAGTGCAGTCCCGGAGCGCCGGCGTCGAGCAGGCGCTGGCAGATGTCGGTGACCACGTCGTGGCCGAAGGCCAGGAGTGACTCGTGGTCGTCCCCGAAGCTCTCCAGTCGCCTGCGGATCCAGCGCGGGATCTCGGCTCCGCAGGCGTCGGAGAACCGAGCCAGCTGGCGGTAGTTGATGATGGGCATCACGCCCGGCACGATCGCGACGTCCAGGCCCCGCTGTTCCACCTCGTCAACGAAGTGGAAGTAGGCGTCCGGATTGAAGAAATACTGGGTGATGGCGCTGGAGGCGCCGGCCCGCACCTTGTGCACGAAGTTGTCCATGTCCGCTTCAGGCGTGGGCGCCTGGGGATGGTATTCCGGGTAGGCGGCCACCTCGATCTCAAAGTGATCGCCGGTCTCGCCCCGGATGAATTCCACCAGTTCATTCGCATAGCGGAACTCGCCCAGCGAGACCATCCCCGAGGGGATGTCCCCCCGCAGCGCCACGATCTGGCGCACGCCCATCTCCCGGTACCGGTGAAGCATTTCGCGCACGTTGTCCTCGGTCGCGCCGATGCACGACAGGTGCGGCGCCGTGCGCACCTCGGTGTCGCTCATCAGCTCCGCTACCGTCTCGACGGTGCGCGTACGCGTCGATCCGCCGGCCCCGAAGGTAACGGAGAAGTAGCGGGGATTGACCCGGGCCAGCTCACGGCTGGCGGCGCGCAGCTTCTCCCGGCCCGCGTCCGTCTTGGGCGGGAAGAACTCGAAGCTGAACGCTTTCGGATATTTCTTCTGCGATTCCATCACGAGTGGCTCGCCTCTGCTGTCGGTGGCGGGACGCCGGCCGGGGCCGGCGTCCCGCCCGCTCCGGGCTGCGACGGCCCGGTCCCTTCCCGGGCGCGGGCATGCCCGCGGGAAGCGCCGCGGCAGACGGAACCTCGTGCGGCTCAATAACGATAGTAGTCCGGCTTGAACGGGCCTTCCTGTGGCACGCCGATGTACTTCGCCTGTTCCGAGGTCAGCTCGGTGAGCTCGGCGCCGATCTTCTGCAGGTGCAGCCGGGCCACCTTTTCGTCGAGTTTCTTGGGCAGCACGTAGACCTTGTGCTCGTAGGCGTCCGGGTTGCGCCACAGCTCCATCTGCGCCATCACCTGGTTGGTGAAGGAGTTGGACATCACGAAGCTGGGATGGCCGGTGGCGCAGCCCAGATTGATCAGGCGGCCCTCGGCGAGCAGGATGATGCGCTTGCCGTCGGGGAAGATGACGTGATCCACCTGCGGCTTGATGTTCTCCCACTCGTACTGCTGCAGGGCGGCCACGTCGATCTCGCTGTCGAAGTGGCCGATGTTGCAGACGATGGCGTTGTGCTTCATCCGCTTGAGGTGCTCGTGGGTGATCACGTGATAGTTGCCCGTGGCGGTGACGAAGATGTCCGCCTTGTCCGCCGCGTGGTCCATGGTCACCACGCGGAAGCCCTCCATCGCCGCCTGCAGGGCGCAGATGGGATCAATCTCGGTGATCCACACGTTCGCGCCCAGACCCCGCAGGCTCTGCGCCGAGCCCTTGCCGACGTCGCCGTAGCCACAGACCAACGCGGTCTTGCCGGCGACCATCACGTCGGTGGCGCGCTTGATACCGTCCACGAGCGACTCGCGACAGCCGTAGAGGTTGTCGAACTTGGACTTGGTGACCGAGTCGTTGACGTTGATCGCCGGTGACAGCAGCTTGCCTTCACGCTCCATCTCGTAGAGCCGATGCACGCCGGTGGTGGTCTCCTCGGACAGACCGCGCACGTCCTCGAGCAGCTCGGGGTGCTTCTCGTGCATCACCGCGGTCAGGTCGCCGCCGTCATCGAGCAGCATGTTGGGGCGCCAGCCGTCCGGGCCATTGATGGTCTGGTCAATGCACCACCAGTACTCCTCCTCGGTCTCGCCTTTCCAGGCGAACACCGGCACGCCGCTCGCGGCGATCGCGGCCGCCGCATGGTCCTGGGTGGAGAAGATGTTGCAGGACGACCAGCGTACCTCGGCGCCCAGGGCCGTCAGGGTCTCGATCAGCACTGCCGTCTGAATGGTCATGTGCAGGCATCCGGCGACACGCGCGCCCTTGAGCGGCTTGTCCCTGGTGTACTCCTCGCGCGTGGCGATCAGGCCCGGCATCTCGGTCTCGGCGATGGTGATCTCCTTGCGACCCCAGTCGGCCAGCGAGATGTCCGCGACCTTGTAGTCCTGGTGCGGGGCGTCGGCAGGTTGCGTGCTCATGTTTGTCGGCTCTCCTTGAGGATTCGGGTTTACGGGAATGCGGTGCGCGGCGCTGGCGCTCAGCCGGCCACGTGCTTGCGCGGCGACAGGCCCGCGGCGTCGCGAAGCTGCTCGGCGCGGTCGGTACGCTCCCAGGTGAACTCGTGCTCCATGCGGCCGAAGTGGCCGTAAGCGGCGGTCTTGCCGAAGATCGGCCGGACCAGGTCCAGCATCTTCATCAGACCCACTGGACGCAGGTCGAAGTGTTCGCGCACCAGCGTCTCGAGCTTCTCCTCGTCGATCTGCGCGGTGCCAAAGGTGTCGACGCTGATCGAGGTCGGCTCGGCCACGCCGATGGCGTAGGACACCTGCACCTCGCACTTCCCGGCCAGGCCCGCGGCGACAATGTTCTTGGCCACGTAGCGCGCGGCATATGCGGCGCTGCGGTCGACCTTGCTGGGATCCTTGCCGGAGAACGCGCCGCCGCCGTGGCGGCCCATGCCGCCGTAGGTGTCGACGATGATCTTGCGGCCGGTCAGGCCGCAGTCACCGACCGGTCCGCCGATCACGAAGCGACCGGTGGGGTTGATGAAGTACTTGGTGTCCTTGCTCAGCCAGTCGGATGGGATCACCGGCTTGATGATCTCCTCGCGCACGGCCTCGTGCAGGTCCTTCTCGTTGACGTCGGGGGCGTGCTGCGTGGACAGGACCACCGTCTCAATGCCGGTGGGCCTGCCGCTCTCGTAGCGCACCGTCACTTGGCTCTTGGCGTCCGGGCGCAGCCACGGCAGGTCGCCATTGCGGCGCACCTCGGACTGACGCTTTACCAGCCGGTGCGCGTAGGTGATCGGCGCCGGCATCAGCACGTCCGTCTCATTGCTGGCGTAGCCGAACATCAGTCCCTGGTCGCCGGCGCCCTGGTCCTCGGGCTTTTCGCGGTCGACGCCCTGGGCGATGTCCGGGGACTGCTTGCCGAGCGCGTTGAGCACCGCGCAGGTCTCCCAGTCAAAGCCCATCTCGGAGCTGTTGTAGCCGATGCGCTTGACCGTCTCGCGCACGATCTGCTCGTAGTCCAGCAGCGCGGTGGTGGTGATCTCCCCGCTGAGCAGCACCATGCCCGTGTTAATCAGCGTCTCGCATGCCACGCGCGCATGCTTGTCCTCGGCCAGGATGGCGTCGAGCACGGCGTCGGAGATCTGGTCGGCCACCTTGTCCGGATGGCCCTCGGATACGGATTCGGATGTGAACAGGTACGACTTCTTCATCGCCATTGGTATCCCTGTGGTTGGTGGCACCTCCGGGCGGTGCGCCGCGGCGGCGGACATCCGGCCCGGTCCGTGAACGCTCGCACCCGTCGTCGCGGGCGGTCTCCCCAAGCAGCGATGGTTCCCGCAGCAATCGAGTGCCGCCGCTTGCGCGTCCTGCCGCCCCCGCGCCGGCGATCGGCGCCGGACAGGCTCTGTGGCGGCGCGTATCGTTCGCGGCCCGACTCGTTCTTCGCGTTAGCGGACCGGGTCATCTCCGGCGCCGCCCGCGGGGGTCGGGCAGCTGTCATCGACCGGGGCGTCCCGGCCAGCATGGCTGGACAGTGTAGCGTGCTTTCGCCGTCATTTCATCCGTATATTGCGATGAACGGAACAATGGCCTGTCCCGGAGCCGCCGCGGGCCAGCCGACGCGGCGACGTTGCCGGGATCTCCCGAGTAGGTGAAAATACGCCGCTTACCGCCGGCCTCGCGATGCCCGTCGGCTGGGCCCGGCGATCGAAACCGCGTGCCTCCCGCTCCCGGCCCGACGCGCCGCCGGGGCGTCAGCGCAGCCAGGTCAGGAGTTCAGATGCCGTCCCGTCGCGAGCTTGCCAACGCCATCCGCGCCCTCAGCATGGACGCGGTCCAGAAGGCGAATTCCGGCCACCCGGGCGCCCCCATGGGCATGGCGGATATCGCCGAGGTCCTGTGGAACGACTTTCTGCGCCACAACCCGGCCAATCCCCGCTGGCCCGACCGCGACCGCGTGGTGATGTCGAACGGCCACGGGTCGATGCTGCTGTACTCGCTGTTGCACCTGAGCGGCTACGACCTGCCGATCGCGGAGCTCGAGCGTTTTCGCCAGCTGCACTCCCGTACACCGGGCCACCCCGAGTATGGGGTGACCCCGGGCATCGAGACCACCACCGGTCCCCTGGGACAGGGGCTCGCCAACGCGGTGGGCATGGCCATCGCCGAGCGCGTCCTGGCGGGGCGTTTCAACCGCGACGGCCACCCGGTCGTGGATCACTACAGCTATGCCTTCGCCGGCGACGGCTGTCTCATGGAAGGCATCTCGCACGAGGCCTGTTCGCTGGCCGGCACGCTGGGCCTGGGCAAGCTGATCGTGTTCTACGATGACAACGGCATCTCGATCGACGGCGATGTCAGCGGCTGGTTCACGGACGATACGCCCGCGCGCTTCCGTGCCTACGGTTGGCACGTGGTCGCCGACGTCGACGGCCACGACGCGAGCGCCGTGCGTGCCGCAATCGAGCAGGGCCGGGCGGTGGCCGACCGTCCGACGCTGATCTGCTGCAAGACCGTAATCGGCTGGGGCGCGCCCACGAAGGAGGGGACCGGGGACGTCCACGGAGCGGCGCTGGGCGAGGAGGAGGTCGTGCGTGCCCGCGAGCGTCTCGGCTGGCGCTACCCGCCGTTCGAGATCCCCGACGACATTTACGCGGCCTGGGACGCACGCGAACGCGGGCGGCGCTGGCAACAGGAGTGGCAGGTGCGGCTCGCGGAGTACCGCGAGGCCTACCCGGGGCCGGCGGCGGAGCTGGAGCGGCGCCTGCACGGGGAGCTGCCGCCGGACTGGGAGCAGGTGGCCGGGGCCTTCATCGGGCGGGTGGCGGCAAAGGAGGAGAAGACGGCCAGCCGCAAGGCGTCGCAGCAGTGCCTGGAAGACCTCGGTCCGCTGCTGCCGGAGCTCATCGGCGGGTCCGCCGACCTGACCGGCTCGAATCTCACCGCGTGGTCGGGCTCGCGTGTGCTGGGCCGCGATCAGGCTGACGCCAACTACATCCATTTCGGTGTGCGCGAATTCGCCATGACGGCGATCTGCAGCGGCCTGGCGCTGCACGGGGGTTTCGTGCCTTACGCTGCCACCTTCCTGGTCTTTTCGGACTATGCGCGCAACGCCGTGCGCATGGCCGCGCTGATGCACCAGCGTTCCATCCTGGTGTACACGCACGACTCCATCGGCTTGGGCGAGGACGGCCCGACCCACCAGCCGGTCGAGCACCTGGCCAGCCTGCGCATGATTCCGGGGCTTGCGCTGTGGCGGCCCTGCGACGCGGTGGAGACCGCCGTCGCCTGGAAGGCGGCGGTGGAGCGGCATGACGGGCCCACCGCCCTGGTGCTCTCGCGTCAGGGACTGGCGCACCAGGCGCGCAGCGGCGAGCAGATTCGCAACATCCGGCGGGGGGGCTATATTTTGTGGGAGTCGCGGCCCGGGAACCGGCCCGACCTGATCTTCATCGCCACCGGCTCGGAGGTCGAGCCGGCCGTGGGTGCCGCGCGGGTGCTCGCCGCGGAGGGTATCAATCCGCGGGTGGTGTCCATGCCGTGCACCCGGGCCTTCGAGGAGCAGGAAGAGGACTACCGGACGGCCGTGCTGCCGCCGGAAGTCGGCCGGCGGGTCGCAGTGGAGGCCGGGGTGAGCGGATTCTGGGCCCCGTGGGTCGGAGCGGCCGGACGCGTGGTCGGGCTGGACCGGTTCGGGGAGTCGGCGCCGGGCGGTGTGCTGATGGAGCACTTCGGGTTCACGGTCGACCACGTGGCCGAGGTGGCACGCGCGGCTCTGGGGAAGGATGAGTAAACGGTGCGGGAGAGCAGAGATGGCGATCAGAGTTGCGATTAACGGATACGGGCGCATCGGCCGGAATGTGCTCCGGTCCGTGTACGAAAGGGGGAGGACGGACGAGATCGAGATCGCGGCCATCAACGACCTGGGGGATGCCCGGATCAACGCCCACCTGACGCGTCACGATACCGCGCACGGGCCGTTCCCGGGCGAGGTCAGCGTCGATGGTGAGGCCATGATCGTGAACGGGGACCGCATCCGGGTGCTGGCCGAGCGCAACCCCGCCGAGCTCCCCTGGGGCGAGCTGGGCGTCGACGTGGTGATGGAATGCACCGGACTGTTCACCAGCCGTGAGAAGGCCGCTGCCCATCTGACGGCCGGGGCGAAGAAGGTCGTCATCTCGGCCCCGGCCGGCAAGGACGTCGACGCGACCGTCGTCTACGGTGTCAACCACGCCACTCTCGGGGCCGCCGACCACGTGATATCCAATGCCTCGTGCACCACCAACTGCCTGGCACCGGTGGCGAAGGTGCTGCACGAGGGTGTGGGCATCCGCCACGGGATCATGTCCACGGTACACGCCTATACCAACGACCAGGTCCTCACCGACGTCTATCACAAGGATCTGCGCCGCGCGCGCTCGGCGACCCATTCCATGATCCCGACCAAGACCGGTGCCGCCGCTGCCGTCGGCCTGGTGCTGCCGGACCTCGCCGGTCGCCTCGACGGCTTCGCGATCCGCGTGCCGACGATCAACGTCTCCATCGTCGACCTGACTTTTGCCGCGGCGCGCGAGACATCGGTGGAAGAGATCAACGGCATGCTGCGCGCCGCCGCCGTCGGCGAGCTGGCCGGCATCCTCGCCTACTCCGAGGAAGAGCTGGTATCGGTCGACTACAATCACGACCCGGCCTCGGCGACGGTCGATGCGCCGCTCACCAAGGTGATGGGCGGAACGCTGGTCAAGGTCTGCGCGTGGTACGACAACGAGTGGGGTTTCTCCAACCGGATGATCGATACCACCGTGGCGTTGATGAACGCCGCCTGAGGGTACCGGTGGCGTATCCCGGAACGGACTCCGGGTGCGCCCGGGGAACACGCCACCGGGGCCGCGGTGCGCCGGGGAAGACGGAGTAGGCAATGGCCGTGATCAGGATGAGCGACCTGGACCTGGCGGGACGCCGGGTGTTGATCCGGGAAGATCTCAACGTGCCCCTCAGCGACGGGAAGGTGGCTGGCGATGCCCGCTTGCGCGCCGCGCTGCCGACCATCCGGGTGGCACAAGATGCAGGGGCCCGCGTCTTGCTCATGTCGCACCTGGGACGGCCGCAGGAAGGACGCTTCGACGCCTCGCTCTCGCTCGCGCCGGTCGCCGAGCGCCTGGGGGAGCTGCTCGGCCAGCCGGTGCGGCTGGTGCGCGAGTGGCTCGACGGGGTGGCCCTCGAGCCCGGCGAGGTGGTGCTGCTGGAGAACGTGCGTTTCAACGCCGGCGAGATGGATGACGACGAAATGCTCTCACGGCGCATGGCAGAGCTGTGCGACGTCTACGTGATGGACGCCTTCGGCACGGCGCACCGCGCCCAGGCGTCCACGCACGGCGTCGCCCGTTTTGCCCCGGTGGCCTGTGCCGGCCCACTGCTCGCGGGAGAGCTCGATGCCCTGCATGCGGCCCTGGAGGAGCCGCGCCGTCCGATGGTGGCGATCGTCGGCGGCTCCAAGGTCTCGACCAAGCTTACCGTGCTGGACCGGCTGTCGACCCGGGTGGATCAGCTCATCGTGGGCGGCGGCATCGCCAACACCTTCATCGCAGCGGCCGATTATAACATCGGGAAGTCCCTCTACGAGCCCGATCTGCTGGAGGAAGCCAGGCGGCTCGGCGAGGCGGCTCGCGCCAGAGGCGGCGAGATCCCCCTGCCGGCCGACGTGGTAGTCGCCGACGAGGTCGGCGAGCGGGCGCGTGCACGCGTGGTGCCGGTGGACGGGATCGGTGACGATGAGCGGATTGTGGACATCGGCCCCGGCACCGCCGAGCGCTTCGGAGCGATGCTCAAGGGCGCCGGCACCATCGTCTGGAACGGCCCCGTGGGCGTGTTCGAGATCGAGCGGTTCGGACGGGGCACACGGGCGCTGGCCATGGCCGTCGCGGAGAGCGGCGCCTTCACGATCGCCGGCGGTGGGGATACGGTCGCGGCGATCGACCGCTACGGCATCGAGGAGTGTATCTCGTACATCTCCACCGGCGGCGGGGCCTTCCTCGAATTCCTGGAAGGCCGTCCGCTTCCGGCGGTCGCGATCCTCGAGGAGCGCGCCAGCGTCACCACGTGACCGGCCGCGCAGCGGCCCGGATCCGTGTCCGCGTCGGCGGCCGGTTTGATGCGGCCGGCCCCACTGCTTAGCAAGCTTCCCGACGGTAGGGTCAGGTCCCGGAGCCGCCTTGGACGGCGTTGCCCGTCGCTCGTGTGGCGCCACCACCCGGGCTCCCCGCGCCTTGCCACGGCGGCTCAGGGAGCCGCCGGGCCCTGACGATACCTGCAAGAAGATTGCTATGCTCGGCCGATCATGTTCGACGCTTCCGCCATCGAATTCCCGCGGGCCGGCACGCGGTTCCGGCACCTGGCCGGAACCGCCGGCTGACATGGAGGCAGCAGCCTGGCTGCGGGAGGCGCGCGCGCCGGCAACGGTCGCGCTGCGGGCGCTGGTCGGCACCGGCACCCTCGCCGGGGCGCTGCTGCTTCTGCAGGCCTGGCTGCTGGCACGGGTGGTCGCCACCACCGTATTCGGCGGCGAGGGGCTCGCCGCGAGCCTTCCCGCCCTCTGGGCCCTGCTCGCGGTGTTCGTCGCTCGCGCCGGGATCGCCTGGCTGACCGAGTGGCTGGGCTTCCGTGCCGCCGCCGCGGTGAAGCTGGAGGTGCGCAGCCGCCTGATCCGCCACGTGCACGCTATGGGCCCGCTGCGCCTGATCGACGAGCAGGGGGGCGAGCTGGCCAATGCCATTGCGGATGGCGTGGAGGCCATGGAGGCGTACTACGCGCGCTTCCTGCCCCAGATGGCGCTGGCCGCGCTGATCCCGCTGAGCATCCTCGCGCTGGTGTTCCCGCTCGACTGGATTTCCGGGCTGGTACTGCTGGTGACGGCGCCCTGCATCCCGATGTTCATGGTTCTTATCGGCAAAGGCGCCGAGGCGCTCAACCAGCGCCAGTGGCGCCGGCTGGCCCGGCTCAGCGGACACTTCCTGGATGCCCTGCAGGGCCTGGGCACCCTCAAGGCGTTCAACGCCAGTCGGCGCGAGGCGGCACTGGTCGAGCGGCTGTCGGAGGACTATCGCAAGAGCACCATGGCGGTACTGCGGGTGGCGTTCCTGTCGTCGCTGGCGCTGGAATTTCTGGCCACCGTGAGCATCGCGCTGGTAGCGGTGCTGATCGGCTTTCGCCTGATGTGGGGCGACCTGTCGTTCCAGTCCGGGTTCCTGGTGCTTCTGCTGGCGCCCGAATTCTACCTGCCGCTGCGCAACCTGGGGACGCACTACCATGCCCGCATGGACGCCATCGGCGCCGCCGAGCGCATGGTGGAAATCCTGGAGCAGCCGCTGCCGCCGGCATCCGCGGAGCGACACACGATGACGCCGGCACGCAGCGTGAGCGTCGTCCTGCGGGATGTGACCGCCCGCTACGATCCGGACGGGCCGGCGGCGCTGGACGGGCTTTCGCTGGATCTGCGCCCTGGACGCACGGTGGCGTTGGTGGGGCCTTCGGGCGCCGGCAAGAGCACCGTGATCAACCTGCTGCTGGGCTTTCTCGCTCCCGCATCCGGGCAGATCCTGGTAAACGGCGAGCCGTTGTCCGCCCTGGAGCCCGGGAGCTGGCTGGCACACGCGGCCTGGGTGCCCCAGCGCCCGCACGTGTTTCATGCCAGCGTGCGGGACAACATCCGCCTGGCGCGGCCTGATGCGGATGACGCCACCGTGGCCCGGGCGGCACGACTGGCGGAGGCGCACGAGTTCATCGCAGCGTTGCCGCGCGGCTATGACACCCTCGTGGGGGAGGGAGGCCGGGTCCTGTCGGGAGGGCAGGCCCAGCGGCTGGCGTTGGCCCGGGCTTTCCTCAAGGATGCCCCGCTGGTGCTGATGGACGAGGCCAGCGCCAGCCTCGACGCCGAGACCGAGCATCGCCTGGGTCGGGCGATCGAGCGGCTCGCGGCCGAGCGCAGCATGCTGATGATTGCGCATCGCCTGGCCACGGTGCGCCGTGCCGACCGGATCGCGGTGCTGGATGCGGGACGGCTGGTCGAGAGCGGTACCCACGAGGAGCTGATGGAGCGCAACGGCCTGTACCGCCGGCTGGCCCGAAGCACCGGGGCATCGACGTGAGGGACTTGCTGCGTCTGGTCCGGCTGTTCCGGGGTGCCTGGCGCTGGATGGCGCTGGGGGCGTTCGTGGCGCTCGTGGTGGTGCTGGCCAACATGGCGCTGCTGGGCACCGCCGGCTGGTTTATCGCGGCGATGGCGGCGGCCGGCGCGGCGGGTACCACCATGAACTATTTCACCCCGGCAGCCGCGATCCGGGCGTTTGCGATCCTGCGCACCGGCGGGCGCTACGTCGAGCGACTGGTGACGCACGAGGCGACCCTGCGGTTTCTTTCGCGGCTGCGGGTGTGGTTCTACGAGCGCCTGGAGCCGCTGGCCCCGGCAGCGCTCGAAAGGTATCGCAGCGGAGACCTGCTCAGCCGCATCCGGGCGGATATCGACGCCCTCGACAATCTCTACCTGCGCACGCTGATCCCGCTGTTCGTCGCGGTACTTGGCACCGCAGCCGCGGTCTCCTTCCTGGCCCGGTTCAGCACGTGGCTGGCCGCGGCGGACCTGCTGTGCCTGCTGCTGGCGGGGCTGGCCGTGCCGATGCTGGTGCAGCGCCTGGGCGCCCGCCCCGGCGCGCGCATGGTCGAGACTTCCTCGCAGCTGCGCGTCGCCGTGATCGACGGCGTCCAGGGCCTGGCCGAGCTGACGGTCTTCGGTGCAGCCCGGGAGCAACGCGAGCGGGTCGAGCGTTTCAGCGCGGAGCTGGTGCGGGAGCAAGAGCGGATGAGCCGCATCTCGGGCCTGGGGACGTCGGCCTGGAATGCGGCGCAGATGCTGGCCATCTGGCTGGCCGCGATCATCGGCATCACGCTGGTGCGCAGGGGCGGTGTCGCCGGGGTCGACCTCCCGCTGCTTGTCCTGCTGGTCATGGCCAGCTTCGAGGCCGTCTCCGGCCTGCCGCAGGCCTGGCAGTACCTCGGTCAGACCCTGACCTCCGCCCGGCGCATCCTCGAGATTGTCGACACCGAGCCGCCGGTGCGCGACCCCGACCGGCCCCTGCCGGCCCCGCAAGCCGGCGATATCCGCATCCGTAGGCTGCGCTTTCGCTACGACGCGGACGGTCCCTGGGTTCTCGACGGCCTCAGTCTGGAGCTCGGCCCCGGCCGGCACGTCGCGATCGTGGGGCCGAGCGGCTCCGGCAAGAGCAGCCTGCTGGGGCTGTTGCTGCGATTCCGGGACTACCAGGGTGGCAGCATCCGGCTGGGCGGGGAGGAGCTGAGCCGCTATCGCGCGGCGGACGTACGCGAGTGCATCGCCACCGTGGCGCAGCACCCGCACCTGTTCAACACGACGGTCCGGGAAAATCTCCTGCTGGCCGATCCGGAGGCGGACGAGCAGCGCCTGCGCGAGGTGGCCGCGACAGCGCAGATCGCTGCGGAGATCGATGGCCTGCCGCAGGGCTACGACACCTGGGTGGGCGAGGCCGGCCTGCGCCTGTCCGGGGGGCAGGCGCGCCGGCTGGCCCTTGCCCGGGCGCTACTGCGCGATGCGCCGGTGCTGGCGCTGGATGAGCCTACGGAAGGGCTCGATACCGAGCTGGCACGCTCGCTGCTGGCGGCGGTGCGGGAGCATGCTGCGGACCGCGCGCTGCTGCTGATCACCCACCGTCTTGCGGGGCTGGAACAGATGGACGAGATCATGGTGCTGGAGCGGGGGCGGGTGATCGAGCGTGGGACGCACACGCAGCTCATGGCACGCGGCGGCCGCTACCGCGAAATGCACGCGGTGCTGGGAACCGCGGTGGAGTGATCCGGGTGGGATGGTACGGGGGTTTTAGGTTTTAGGGAAGAAGCGGCCGTTCTCGGTGCCTTGCCGGGAACCGTCAGGCTTGGCGGTCGCGCGAGAACATCCTGAGCCTCCGCACCAGCATCGGCAGAAAAGACCCCCCGGAGCCCCTCTTACCTAAACGTAAAACCTAAAACCATTAGCAATACAGCCACTTGCCAATCCCGCCAGCGGAGCGAAATTCGCGCCCGGCCGGATGGCCGTTCCTGTTCCGGGCCGGGTCAGGTATTTCCCTGTTGTGCCTCCTGGGCGTCGAGTAGGGCACCACCGGCGGCGGCGATCAGGACGATCATCACCGTGCCCAGCAGCCAGGCAAAATACCAGGATCCCTTCTCGCCCAGCAGGATCACCATGAACAGCACCACCAGCGCGATGATGAAGTAGAAGATGAAGCGGATCAGTCCCATGAGCGTTCCTCCAGTCCGGACCATCGAGGCCTGTCGGCCGATCTCCGGGGCGGCGCCGTGTCGCGGCACCTCCCAGTGTGGCCGCGAGTCGCTCCTGCCAGGCGACTTTTCCCCGACCCCTAATACGCGTGGTCGTCGTTTTTTATTGTCTCCGCTGTTACCTTGCCACGCATTACCCAGAAAGCCCAGCTCGTGTAGGTCACTACGATCGGTACGAACACCACGGTCCAGCCCAGCATCCACAGCAGCGTGTTCCGGCTCGAAGATGCGTCCCACACCGTCAGGCTCTGCGACGGGTCGCTGCTCGAGGGCATCATGAACGGGAACATGGCCGCGCCGACCGTGCCGAGCACTCCGACCCAGCCCAGCGCGCCCAGCCACCAGCCGAGGTGGGAGCGCCCGCCGCGCAGCGACCAGATGCCGGTCAGAACCGCCGCGTAGGCGAGCGCCGGCAGCAGCCAGAGCACCGGCCGGGCGCCGAAATTGCGCAGCCAGGCGCCCCGTACGACTGCGACCGTCTTGTGCAGCGGGATCGCCGGGCCGGCCGGATTCGCCCCCGCGGTGATGACGTAGCCGTGGAGCTGGCTGACCCAGATGCCGCCGATGGTGAACAGCAGCAGCGCCGCCAGGCCCGCCCAGGTCGCGAGCGTCCGGGCGCGCTCGCGCACGGCGCCCTCGCCGCGGTTCATCACCATGGCTGAGCCCTGGTACAGAGCCATGGCGAGCGCCATCAGGCCGCACAGGATCGCGAAGGGGTTGAACAGCGAGATGAAGCTGCCCGTGTACCAGGACTGCATGTCCCAGGTGAAGTGGAACGGGACCCCCTCGAGCATGTTGCCGATGGCCGCGCCGAAGATGACCATCGGCAGCGCGCCGCTGATGAACAGGCCCCAGTCCCAGGCGTTGCGCCAGCGCCGCGAGGGCAGCTTGCTGCGGTACTCGAAGCCCAGCGGCCGGATGATCATGCTCCACAACAGCAGCAGCATGACGACGTAGAGGCCGGAAAAGGCGGTGGCATAGATCGTCGGCCAGGCGGCGAACACCGCCCCGCCGCCCAGGATGAACCATACCTGGTTGCCGTCCCAGTGGGGACCGATCATGTTCAGGACCGCGCGGCGCTCGCCGTCGTCGCGGCCGAAGTAACGCAGCGCCGCGCCTACCCCCATGTCCATCCCGACCATGATCGCGAGCCCGGCCAGCAGCACGCCCAGCAGCAGCCACCAGACGACTTTCAGTACGGCATACAGTTCCATCATGCTTCTCCTGCCGCGAGGCTCAGGATGCGTAGCCGGCCGCGCCCCCGTCGGGGCCCGCATCGGGTGCCTGCGGGCCGCGCCGGATGGCCCGCACCATCAGATACATCTCCACCACGATGAACACGCTGTAGATGAGCACGAATCCGGCCAGCGAGAACGCCATGTAGGCAACGCTGTGGGTGGACGCGGACATCCAGGTGGGAAGCACGCCGTACACGGTCCAGGGCTGGCGACCCAGCTCCGCGACCAGCCAGCCCACCTCGCAGGCGAGGAACGGGACCGGGATGAACCACGGCGCGATCTTCAGCAGCCAGCGCTTCTCGGTGATGCGGTTGTTGAGCGAATACAGCGTCGCCAGGACCAGGAAGGCCAGCATGGCGAAGCCCGCCGCCACCATGATGCGGAACGACCAGAAGATCACCGGAACGTTGGGGATGGTGTCGCGAGCCGCCTGCCGGATCTGTGCCGGGGTCGCCTTGCCCGGATCGGGTGCGTAACGCTCGACCAGGAAGCCGTAGCCGAGGTCCTTGCGATGGGCCCGGAAGCGGGCCAGGGCGGCCTGGTCGTGGGGATCGCCGGCGAGCGTGCGCAGCGCCATGACCGCCGGGATGCCGTTGCGGATACGGGCGGCGGCGCGCTGCTCCAGGGTGTCGGCACCCGGAATGGGCGTATCCATGGTGCGGGTGACCAGCGGCGTGAGCAGGCCCGGGATCTTCACGGCCGCCAGGTTGCGCTGCTCCTTCTGGTCGGGGATCGCGAACACGCTGAAGCCCGCCGGCGGCTCGGCGGTATGCCATAGCGCCTCCATGGCCACCAGCTTGTGCGGCTGGTTGCTGCCGTCAATGAATCCCAGGGCGTCGCCCAGGCTGATCACGCCGATGCTGGCGAACACCCCGAACAGCACCGCGATGCGAAAGGAACGCTTGGCGATCTCCATGTGCCGGTTGCGCAGCATGTACCAGGCGCTGATGCCGGCGACGAAGATCGCCGCGGTGACGTAGCCGGCGATACTCGTATGCACGAACTTGGCCTGGGCGTCCGGGTTGAAGATCAGCTCGGTGAAACTGGTCAGCTGCATACGCATGGTGACGGGATCGAAGGTCGCCCCGTGCGGCACCTGCATGAAGCTGTTGGCGATCAGGATCCACAACGCCGACAGGTTGGAGCCGAGCGCCACCATGTAGGTGACCAGCAGATGCTTGCCCCGGCTCATGCGGTCCCAGCCGAAGATCATCAGGCCGACGAAGGTCGATTCGAGGAAGAACGCCATCAGGCCCTCGATCGCCAGCGGTGCACCGAACACGTCGCCGACGAAGCGCGAGTACATCGACCAGTTGGTGCCGAACTCGAACTCCATGGTGAGACCGGTGGCCACGCCCAGGGCGAAGTTGATCGCGAACAGAGTGCCCCAGAACTTGGCCATGTCCCGGTAGATCTGTCTCCCGGTCGTGACGTAGACGGTCTCCATCGCCGCCAGCAGGAAGCTGAGGCCGAGCGTCAGGGGCACGAACAGGAAGTGATAGAGCGCGGTGGCCGCGAACTGCCAGCGCGACAGGTCGACCACGGTCTGCAGGTCATGCATGAGAAGGGCCTCGTTTCCGACAGGGGCGATGCTATCGGGCGCCCGGCGCGGGAATCTTGACCTGCGTCAAAAGGCGATCGATCGGGGCGGCGGGCAGGGCCACGGGACTCCGAAACGTGGCGTTACCCCTTGTCCGGTTAGTAGAATGGGCAACCAGTTTGTCACCGCTCCGCGTGCCGCGGGGTCGACTTCTTGCGAAATCGAGGCAGCGAATGGCTGAAACCAGACGATTTGAAGGTACCGACACCTACGTCGCCACCGAAGAGCTGATGATGGCGATGAACGCGGCGATCACGCTGCAGCGTCCCCTGCTGGTCAAGGGCGAGCCGGGTACCGGCAAGACCATGCTGGCCGAGGAGGTGGCGCGGGCGTTGGGACTGCCGCTCTACCAGTGGCACATCAAGTCCACCTCCAAGGCCCAGCAGGGGCTGTACGAGTACGACGCGGTCTCGCGGCTGCGCGACTCGCAGCTGGGCGAGGAGAAGGTCCACGAGATCTCGAACTACATCGTCCAGGGTCCGCTGTGGCGCTCGTTCGAGTCGGACGAGCAGCCGGTGCTGCTGATCGACGAGGTCGACAAGGCGGACATCGAGTTCCCCAACGACCTGCTGCGCGAGCTGGACCGCATGGAGTTCTACGTCTACGAGACGCAGCAGCTGGTGCAGGCGAAGTACCGTCCGATCATCATCATCACCAGCAACAACGAGAAGGAGCTGCCGGACGCGTTCCTGCGCCGGTGTTTCTTTCACTACATCCGCTTCCCGGACAGGGAGACGATGCAGGAGATCGTCGACGTGCACTTCCCGGTTCTGAAGCAGGACCTGGTGCGCGAGGCGATGGAGGTGTTCTTCGACCTGCGGGAAGTCCCGGGCCTGAAGAAGAAGCCCTCGACCTCGGAGCTGCTGGATTGGCTCAAGCTGCTGATGGCCGAGGACATTCCCCCGGAGGCGCTGCGCGGGAAGGACGCCAGCAAGGCGATCCCGCCGCTGTACGGCGCGATGCTCAAGAACGAGCAGGACGTACAGCTGTTCGAACGCCTCGCGTTCATGGCTCGTCGCCAGGCCTGACTCCTCCCGCCTATGCCGCCGTAACCGGCGGCGCCTGACGGTCGGGCGCGACCACCGAGGGGAAAGCGCATGCTGATCGACTTCTTCTTCACGCTCAGGGGCGCGGGTCTGCCGGTCTCCATTACCGAGTACCTGACCATGCTGGAGGCGCTGAAGGCGCGCATCGTCTCCTGCAGCGTGGACGACTTCTACTTCCTCGCCCGCGCCAGCCTGATCAAGGACGAGACCCAGTACGACAAGTTCGATCGCGTCTTCGGCGCGTACTTCCGCGGCATCGAGGACCTCGCCCGGCTGATGGTCGAGAAGGAGATCCCCGCGGACTGGCTGGCGCGGCAGGCGGAGCTCAACCTCTCCGACGAGGAGAAGGCGATGATCGAGTCCATGGGCGGCTGGGACAAGCTCATGGAAGAGCTGCGCAAGCGCCTGGAAGAGCAGCGAGAGCGCCACCAGGGCGGCAACCGGATGATCGGTACCGCCGGTACCTCGCCCTTCGGCGCCTACGGCTACAATCCTGAGGGGATCCGCATCGGCCAGGCGGGCGGACGCAACCGCAGCGCCGTGAAGGTCTGGGACAAGCGCGAGTTCCGCAATCTCGACGACACCGTCGAGCTCGGTACCCGCAACATCAAGGTCGCGCTCAAGCGCCTGCGCGAGTTTGCCCGCGAGGGCACCGAGCTGGAGCTGGACCTCGACGACACCATCCGCTCGACCGCCCGCAACGGCGGGTACCTGGACATCCGCATGGTCCCGGAGCGGCACAACCGGGTGAAGGTGCTGCTGTTTCTCGACGTCGGCGGCTCCATGGACGAGCACGTGCGCGCCTGCGAGGAGCTGTTCTCGGCGGCACGCAGCGAGCTGAAGCACATGGAGTATTTCTACTTCCACAACTTCATCTACGAATCGGTGTGGAAGGACAACCGCCGCCGGCACAGTGACCGGATCCCGATCGCCCGGATCCTCAACACCTACGACCGGGACTACAAGGTGATCGTCGTGGGTGACGCGACCATGAGTCCCTATGAGATCCTGTATGCCGGTGGCAGCATCGAGCACATGAACGAGGAGACCGGGGCGACCTGGCTGAAGCGCCTGCTGGAGCACTTCGACCACGTGGTATGGCTCAACCCCGAGCCGGAGCGCCGCTGGGAGCATACCCCGTCGCTGCAGATCACGCGGGAGTTGATGGAGGACCGGATGTACCCGCTGACCATCGAGGGCCTGACGCGCGCCATGCGCGCGCTCAAGTGACGGCTCCCGGGGGGGCTCGCCTCAGGCGTCCTCGACGTGCCGGAGCAGCTCTCCCGGCTGCAGGCCGTAGGCACCCGTCTCGAGCGAACGCTTGATGTCCAGCCGCTGGCCCGTGCGGGTCTGCGGGGTGCGGGAGAGATCCACCTCGTAGGGCGCGTCGAGACGATGGTGCTCCTCGTCGAGCACCACCAGGACCTTCGGCCGCAGGCGCTCCTCATTGGTCGCCACGACCACGCCTACCTCCTCGGTGCTGAGCTCCACCAGGCTGCCGATCGGATAGATGCCGATGCAGCGGATGAACCGGTCCACGAGCTCAGGTTCGAAGAACCGTCCCCGGCCCCGGTACAGGGCCGCCGTGGCGTTAACCGGCGAGCTGGCTTTCTTGTAGGGGCGCTGGCTGATGATCGCATCGTAGGTGTCGCACACCGACACGATGTGAGTCAGCGGGTGGATCTGGCCGCCCGCCACCCCTTCCGTGTAGCCACTGCCGTCGAGGCGCTCGTGGTGAGAGAAGACTACGTTGCGGCTGCTGACAGGGACGCGCTCGGAGCCGTCGACGATCTCCACGCCGAACTCCGGGTGCTTGCGCATGATCTCCATTTCCTGCGCGGTCAGCTGTCCCGGCTTGTTCAGCACGCTGTCCGGGATATGCATCTTCCCGATGTCATGCAGGAACGCACCGAAACCCAGTTCCAGCAGGGTTTCCCGGGGCAGGCCCAGGTGCCGGCCGAGGGATATGCTGAGGATGCACACCGACAGTGAGTGGAGGTAGGTATACTCGTCGCGCCTCTTGAGCCCCGACAGCCAGACCAGGGCGTCGGGATTGCGCAGGATGCTCTCGGTGATGTATTCGACCGATTCGCGCGCGGCCCGCGTATCGAGGCTGCGCCCGTTGCGCGCATCCTCCATCTGCCGCCGCACCAGGCTGCGGGTTTCCAGGATCAGCGGGCGCGCGGCGCGGACTTCCTGGTCCAGGGAAGTGGTCACGGGGGGCGGATGCTGGGGTGCCCGGCCCAGCTGCCGGGCCAGCCTCGCCTCCCAGGGAACGGCGCGTGTGAATCCGTTGCCACGCTCGCGGCGGGAAACCGGCTGGATCCTGCGGATTGCGCTCGGCGCGGTGCCGCGCTCCGCCGGGTGCGCCACCGCCCCGCCGGGACCGCGGGTCTGGGCGCCGGCCGTGGGCGGAGCCTCCCCGGCGTGCACGTAAACATACCGGCAGGTGCTCTGCACTTCCGCGACCTGTTGCCAGTTCTCCAGCACGAATCCCTGGAAGGGAAACGGAGACTCCAGCCAGGGGCGGTCCAGGCGTGACACGTACATCCCCGGCATCAGGTCCGAAACGTATACCTTGCGTTCTTCGCTCACGTCCGACTCCATGCTGGCCGCGGGGAGAACTTCCCGCGCCGCGACCCTGCGGACATCGTATGATATTTTAAGCGAATTCTGAACGCCCGCGCGCGCATCCGGCCCCGTTTGGGGGGAACCCTGAATTCCGTGCCCGGAGGTCCCGTTGCGACAAGCATCTGGCGGTCGCCGGCTTTCGCCGGGCCAGCGCCTGCTCAATCGCTTCCTGGTGTCGCGCCGCGGCTACCAGGTGATACCGGGCCGAGCCTACGGCCAGGATCCCGAGCATCGCCTCGACGTGTACCGGCCGCGACGCCCGGATGGCTCGGTCGTGGTGTTCTTTTACGGCGGCCGCTGGAGCCAGGGGCACCGGTCGGGGTACCGGTTCGTGGGTCAGGCCCTGACGTCGCTCGGGATCACGGTTGTCGTCCCGGATTACCGCTTGTATCCGGCGGTACGCTTCCCCGCCTTCATGCATGACGCCGCCGCGGCGGTGGCCTGGACCTTCGAACATGCCGGAGAGGTCGGCGCGAATCCGGGACGGGTCGTGCTGATGGGGCACTCGGCGGGCGCCCACATCGCCTCGTTGCTGGCGCTGGATGCGGGTTATCTGAACGCGGTTGGCCGGTCGCCACGTGAGCTCGCCGGTGTCGTGGGGCTGGCCGGCCCCTATGACTTCCTGCCGCTGCGCGAGCCCGATCTAAGGGACATCTTCGGACCGGAAGCGAGGCAGCCGCTGTCGCAGCCGATCAACTTCGCCAGCGGCGCCGCACCGCCATTCCTGCTGCTCACGGGCGGGCGTGACCGTGCCGTGAGCCCGGACAACAGCGAGCGCCTCTGGCGCCGGCTCACGGAGCAGGGCGCCCGGGCGCGCGTGGTGTTCTACCGGCGCCTGACGCACATTACGCTGATGGCGGCCCTGGCCGCTCCGCTGCGGATGCTCGGTCCGGTGTTGCCGGAGATCGGCGAGTTCGTCCGGCAGGCCGCCGTAGGCGGGGTGCTGCCGGACGACTTCGGACGCGTTCCGGTGGAGCGGCAGGCAGGCCACCGGGCGGCGTGACCGGCGCGGTGGCCACGCCGCCTGCAGCTCATTCGCGGAAGGATGGATCCTTGCTGTCCAGCAGGCGGATCAGTCCCGGCCAGACCAGGGGCCCGGCCTTGGTCAGGCCCGCCTCGGACTGTGCCTTCGTGGTTTCGATGGCCTCACGCGAGGGGTAGTGCACCGTGCCTGCGGCCTGCGCCCGGACCTGCTTTTCGCAGGCGTTTTCCAAAAAATACATCAGCACGAACGCCTCCGGTACGGTCTTTCCGACGGTCAGGGTGCCGTGGTTGCGCAGGATCATGATGTCCTTGTCCCCCAGGTCCCGGACCAGGCGCTCGCGCTCGCCCAGGTCCAGGGCGACGCCCTCGTACTCGTGATAGGCGATGCGGTTGTACACCAGCATGGCGGTTTGGGTCAGCGGCAGCAGGCCATCGCGCTGGGCCGACACCGCGGCGCCCGCGTTGTTGTGCAGGTGCATCACGCTGCCGGCGTCCTTCTTCGCCATGTGGATGGCGCTGTGGATGGTGAAGCCTGCCGGGTTGATGCCGTAGTCGCTGTCGCCGACGATGTTGCCGTCCTTGTCCACCTTCACCAGAGAGGACGCGGTGATCTCGTGGAACATCATGCCGTAGGGGTTGATCAGGAAGTGTTCCTCCGGCCCGGGGACGCGTGCCGACAGGTGGGTGAAGATCAGGTCGTCCCAGCCAAAATGCGCCACCAGCCGATAGGCGGCCGCGAGGTCGACGCGGACTTCCGACTCTTCCTGGCTGATTTCGCGTGACTTGCTGCGGCTCCGCCGGTTCATTGCCGTTGCCGTATTCGCACTCATGACGTCGTCCTCCCGGGGTCGTGTAATCGGGCGCGACCCGGCCGGCCGCCAGGCGGCCGCGTCGGGTATTGGACTCATTCTTGACCACTGGGCGGGCGGGTTCAACCGCACGCGGGGTGGCTGTCGTCCATTGTCGGGGACAGGGAGTTCTCCAGCACTCTCGGCAGGGCGCTGCGGCAGTCATGGTGCGGCAGGTGCCCGGCGCCGGGCACGACCACCTCCCGCGCGTGCGGGAAGCGGTCCCGGCGCCGGTCCAGCGACGACTCTCAGTCAGTCCGCGCGCGGGCGAACGCGCCCGAGCGCCCGATCCAGCCGGTCGATGTCGTCCCGGCCGTGGTAGTGGGCAAGCGAAATGCGCAGCAGGCCGTCATGCCCCAGCGCCTGCACCAGGCGATCGGCGCGGAAGCGGCCGTAGCGGACCCCGATACCCTGCCCGGCCAGCGCCGGGGCGAGGCGGTCGGCGCCCCGGCCACTCACGGCGACGATCGGCGCCCGCGGCGCGCTCCCGTCCAGGGCCGGCCCCACCACGCGCAGCCCGTGGCGCTCGAGTACCGGTGCCAGCGCAGCCAGCAGCGCCTTCTCGTGACGCGCGATCGCGCGATAGCCGGCCGCGACGGCCGCCCGGCTGCCGAATGACGCCCGCGCGCCGGGGCCCGCGGCGAGCGTGGCGACGTGATCGGGAACCGCCGCGGCGGCGTACAGCGAAGCGTATTCGAAGGCACCGGCGGCGAGATGCGCGCTGCCTCCCGCCCCGGGAGCCACCCGGGGGGCCGCCGACGTCGCCAGCAGCGCGAGCTGCGGCCCGAAGCACTTGAACAGGCTCAGGACGTAGAAGTCCACCCCCAGCGACGCCAGGTCCACGGCAAAATGCGGGGCATAGGCGGTGCCGTCGGCGCACACCGCAACGCCGGCGCGGTGTGCGCGCTCGACGATCCGGGCGAGCGGCATGACGGCGCCAGTCACGTTGGAGCAGTGAGTCAGGCACAGCAGGCGCGTGTTGCGCCCGAGCAGCCCGTCCAGCGCGTCCGCCTCCAGCGGTCCGTCCGGGTGCGCGGGTCGCCACCAGCGTATGTGCACGCCGCGCTCCGCGAGCCTCAGCCAGGGGGTGATGTTGGCTTCGTGGTCGGCCGTGGTGACGACGATGCTGTCGCCCGCCCGCAGTGCCGGCGCGAGTGCTCCGGATAACCGCTCCAGCAGCGCCGTGACCGAGCCCGCCGCGTACAGCTGGCCACCGTCGGGGAGATTGAGGAAGCGTGCCAGCCGGTGACGGCTCCGTGCCAGCGCGCGCCCGGCCAGGCGGGATTCGTGATAGGGGCCGCCGAGCTGGGCCCGGCAACGGCGGGCGAAGGCGTCCGCGCGCTCCAGGCACGCCGCCAGGGCCCGCGACCCGGCGGCGGCGTCGAGATTGACGTCTCGCGGCGTGTCCCCGAAACGGCCCGCTGGCGTGAGGCCCGTCGCCTGCCCGTGATGCGTGTTCATGCGCCGGCCCGCTCCGGCCGAGTCCCCGTGTCCGACATGGCAGGCCAGTGTATCAGCCCGCGCCGGTGCTACCGCTACCGCACGAGCACAACCGGGAAGAGAGGTACATGTCCGACAAGATTCGGGCCCGGTAGGATCGGAAAGGCCAACGTGGCGATCATCGTTGGGGCCAGCGGGGCGTGGGCGAAGCCATGGCCGGCCGCCCGGGTGGGTGGGTGCCGGCGTGCTGGTCGGCAGCTGCCGCCCGGACCCCGTGGACGCGGCCGCCGGGCGGGTGCGGCGCGATCGGCTCGAGGACAGCCCCATCCCGCGTCACGCCGGCGATGCCGCATCCGGGCGTTGCTCGCTGTAGCAGCGCGCTCCGAATGCGTCCGCACGCTCCGAAGCGTGGCATTACCTCTGACCGGGTTAGTATCATGCCGGAAGTCGGCGGTGCCGGGCGGATCCCCGCGCGACGCCGCCTCGTCACCCGGATGTTCGCCGGGCGCCGCCGCCGGGGCTGTGTTCCGGGGCGGTGGGTAACCGACTGGAGGTACCCCCACCATGTTCAGGCTGTACGGCTTTGCAGTCAGCAACTACTACAACGTCGTCAAGACGGCGATGCTGGAAAAGGGGCTGGAATTCGAAGAGGTGCTCGTCTACCCGTCGGACGACCCCGACTACCTGGAAAAGAGCCCCATGGGCAAGGTGCCCTGCCTGGAGACGGAGGAGGGTGTGGTTTCCGAGTCCCAGGTGATGCTGGACTATCTGGAGGACATCCGCCCCGAGCCGCGGCTGTATCCGGTCGACGCCTTCCCGCGAGCCAAGGTGCGCGAGCTGCTGCGTGTGATCGAGCTCTACCTCGAGCTGCCAGCGCGTCGGCTGTACCCGGAGGCTTTCTTCGGCGGCAGCGTTTCCGAGCAGACCCGCACGGAGGTCCGGCCGGCACTGGCGAAAGGTACGGCCGCTCTGCGCCGGCTCGCGCGCTTCGAACCCTTCCTGGCGGGGCGTGACTTCAGCTATGCCGACATCGGCGCCGCCATTCACCTGCCGCTGATCGGCGAGGCCGGGCGGCGGATCTACGGCGAGAGCCCGCTGGCTGATCTGGGCGAGCTCGGGCCGTATCTCAAGCGCGTGCGCGAGCGGCCCTCGTTCCAGCGCACGCTTGACGATAACCGCCAGGCGCTGGAGGCGTATCTCAAGTCACGCGGGTCGCAGCGGTGACGGACCGCCGGGTCAGCCTCGCCCGGGCGGAGCCGGGCGGGGGTTGAAACCGAAACGCTCCGATACTGCCGAGGAAGGCAGGCTGGCGATGCGACAGTTCGTGCCGCCGTATGCAAGCGTAATGCCCGTGTCGTGTTCGGCGCCGGCCTCGGCGTGTTGCATGGCCTGTCCAATCCGCTCCGCCAGCTGCTCATCGTCCAGCGCGCCCCCTTCCCGGTCGCGGAACGCCGTGCTCAGCCCGATCAGGTCCCGATCGTCCAGCACGCCGATACCGCTTCCCCCGAGCAGGAGGAGGTTGCCGCCCTCGTCGATCCATGCCCGCCCCACCCGTTGTACGGGGACGCCGGTATGCGTCCGGAGGCTGCCGGCCGCTGTCGGTTCGCGGTCCGGGCACAGGTGGTAGATCCAGGGAGTGTAGGCGAGCGTGACGTAAACCCGCTGCGGCCCGTTCTGGAACAGCCAGCGACCGTGCTCGTCGCCCATGTAGTTGCGGTTGATGAACTCGATGGTGCGCGGATGCGTGATCAGGCGTTCCCGCAGCAGCCAGCGGCCGCGCCGGTCCAGCGAAAGCCAGTCGTAGGCGGCCGGCACCTTCGGCCACTTGGTCATCGCGCGGCGGACGCTTTGGTCCATCGGATACCTCGCGCTTGCGCCTGCCGGGCCCGCCCGGGGTGTCAGCGCAGCTCCTTGCGCAGGATCTTGCCGACGTTGCTCTTGGGCAGCTCGTCGCGGAACTCGATCTGCTTGGGCACCTTGTAGCCGGTCAGGTTCTTGCGGCAATGCGCGATGATCGACTCGCGCGTGACCTGCTGGTCGCGCGGCACCACGAAGGCCTTGATGGTCTCGCCCGACTTCTCGTCCGGAATGCCCACCACGGCTGCCTCCACCACGCCGGGGTGCTGCGCCAGGATCTCTTCCACCTCGTTGGGAAACACGTTGAACCCGGAGACATTGATCATGTCCTTCTTGCGGTCCACCAGGCGGAAGTAGCCGTCCTCGTCCATCACCCCCATGTCGCCCGTGTGCAGCCAGCCGGTCCGCTCGTCGAGAGTGCGGGCGCTCTCTTCCGGCCGGCGCCAGTAGCCGTGCATCACCTGCGGGCCGCGCACGCAGATCTCGCCCGTCTCGCCGGGACCCAGCAGATGCCCCTCGTCGTCCTGGATCGACATCTCGGTGGAGGAGATGGGCATTCCGATCTTGCCGCTGTACTCCTTCAGGTCGAGCGGATTGATCGCCGCGGCCGGCGAGGTCTCGGTCAGCCCGTAGGCCTCGATCAGCGGGACGCCGGTAAGATCCTTCCACCGCTCCGCGACAGCCCTCTGCACGGCCATGCCGCCACCTAGCGCGACCTTGAGGTGGCTGAAATCCAGGCGCCGGAAAGGCTCGTAATTGAGCAGCGCGTTGAACAGCGTGTTCACACCGGTGATCACCGTAAAAGGATAACGCGCGATCTCCCTGGTGAAGCTCTTCAGGTCGCGGGGATTCGTGATCAACACGTTCAGACCGCCGATGGCGACGAAAGTCAGGCAGTTCGCGGTCAGCGAGAAGATATGATAGAGAGGCAGCGCGGTGACGACGATCTCGCGGCCTTCCTCGATCACGGGCGACATCCAGGCGCGCGCCTGCAGCATGTTCGACACGATGTTGCCGTGGGTCAGGATCGCGCCCTTGGAAACGCCGGTGGTGCCGCCGGTGTACTGGAGGAAGGCGATGTCCTCATGGGCCAGGCGCGGCGTCTCCAGCTGCCTGGCCGCGCCCCGCGCGAGCGCGTCCCGCAGCCGGATCGCCGCCGGCAGATGATAGCTCGGCACCATGCGGCGCACATATCGCACCACGAAGTTGACCAGGGCGCGTCTGGGCCCGGGGAACAGGTCGCCGATCGCGGTCGTGACCACCCGCTCCACCGGCACGTCCCGGCGGACCCGCTCCAGAGTGTGGGCGAAGTTGTCGACGATCACGATGGCGCGCGCATCCGCGTCGTTGAGCTGGTGCTCGAGTTCGCGCGGCGTGTACATCGGATTGACGTTGACCGCGACCATGCCTGCGCGCAGGATCCCGAACAGCACCACCGGGTACTGCAGCAGGTTGGGCATCATGATGGCCACGCGCTCGCCCCGGGACAGACCCAGCTCCTGCTGCAGGAAGGCGGCGAACTGCAGGCTCAGCCGGTCGAGCTGAGCGTACGTGAGCTCCACCCCCATGTTGGTGAAGGCGGGCTTGTCCGCGTAGTCGCGGCAGCTGGCTTCCAGGATGTCGACGATCGACGCGTAGGTGTCTGGGTCGATTTCGGCCGGCACCCCTTCGGGATAGTGCTTCAGCCAGATCTTCTCCACGGGCTTGTCCACGGCCTCCTCTCCTCCCTTCGCGCGGGACTCCGGGCCGGCACGCGGGAACGCGCCGCATCGTTCGGGGCGCAGCGGTTGCCGCTGTGGTGCGCGCGCTCCATCCCTCGCGCGCACGAAAACGCAAATTATACTGTATCCGGCGCGACGGTTTCAGCGGTGGTCCCCCGCGAACCCGCCCGTATCGTCGAGCCGGCGACTGCGAATGGCGTCGCGGCCGGCTTCCTTGGCTTCATACAGCGCCAGATCGGCCGCCTGCAGCAGGTCCGACGGGGACACCTTCGGGCCGGGACAGGCCGCGGCGGCGCCGATGCTCACCGTCACCCGGTCGCCGCGCACGCGCGTGCCCGCGTGGGGCATCTCTTCCCGCCGTAGCGACCGCATGATCCGGGCGGCGACGGCCAGACCGCCGCGCAGCGGGGTCTCGGGAATGACCACCACGAACTCCTCGCCGCCGTAGCGGGCGGCGAGATCGCTGCCCCGCTTGAGCTCGTCCTGGATCACGCGGCCGATGCGCTGCAGGCACTCGTCGCCGCGCTGGTGGCCGTAGCGGTCGTTGTAGGCCTTGAAGTCGTCGACGTCGATCATCAGCAGGCACAGTGGGCGGTCGCCGTGGCGGGCGGCGCTCTTCCACTGCCGTTGCAGGAATCCGTCGAAGCCCCGGCGATTCGCCAGCCCGGTCAGCGGATCCTCCGTGGACAGCCGGGCGAGCCGGCGGTTGGCCTCGGCCAGCTCGCGGCGCATCGCCGCGATACGCTGCATGGCGAGAATCTTGGCGCGCAGCACCAGCGGGTTGACCGGCTTGGTCAGGTAATCGTCGCCGCCGGCTTCGATACCCTCGGCGACGTCCCGGTCCTCGACCCGGCCGCTGAGGAAGATGATGGGGATCCACTCGTGCGGCAGCGCCTGGCGCATGGCACGGGCCACCTCCAGTCCGCTCTGGCCCGGCATGATTACGTCCATCAGCACGAGGTCGGGACGTTCGTCCCGGTACAGGCGCAGCGCCTCATCACCGTCACGGGCCACCATCACGCCGTGCCCCATGGCGCGGATGTGCTTGTCCAGCACAGCGAGGCTGGTGCGGCTGTCGTCCGCGATCAGCACCCGCATCGCCGTGCGCGACGCGCTGTGCCCGTACTGGGAATCGCGTTCCGTCAACGTGCCTCCCTGTGCCCACTCTCCGTGGCGCCTGGACCGGGTTAGTAATTCTGCCCCGCCGTCCCGGATACCGGGGTGGCGGGATGGTCTTGTACCCTCGTCAGGTACGCCCGTTCCGTGTGCCTGGCTGATCTCCGCTGGGGCTTCCGGCTTCCGCGTTCCCCGCCACCAGCTGCCCCAGCGTCCGGCCCTCGAGGGCGGCGCGGGTGGCATCCGCGACCGCTGTGCGCACGTCGGCCACCGGCGGCGCCAGACTCGCGGGCCGCGGCCGCGGCAGATCGGGATGCCGGTCGCGGCTCGCCTCGATCACGTCCAGCAGGGCGATCGACGCGGGATCCGCGCCCGGCACGAACCCGGGTGCCGGCTCATCGATTTCGAGCAGCAGTCCGTGCGCGACCAGGGCGTTCAGCACATTGCCCATCTGGTAGCCGGGGATACCCAGCAGGGCAGCCAGCACGTCCTCGTCCGGGGGCGGGTCGCGGCGCCGGAACCGCAGCGCGGTCCAATACATGATCGCCAGGGCCACGCCTTCCGGGTCCGCCGTTTCCAGATCGTGCGGCAACGGATTGCGGCTGACAAAGTGCGGATTCTGCACGTAGAAGGCGATTTGTGCACCCACGAGGAAGACCAGCCAGCTTATGTATATCCATACCAGGGCCAGGATGACGACGGCGAAACCGGAGTACACGAGGTCATAGCGAACTGAGGAAGCGGCAAACGACGCGAAGATCATGCCGATCAGCTTCCAGGCGACGCCGGCGATAATGCCGCCGGCCAGCGACGGTTTCAGCCGCACCCGGGTGTTCGGCAGCAGCAGGTAGGTGATGGTGAAGGCCGCGACCACCAGCAGGTAGGGCAGCAGCTCTCCGAACAGGTAAAGCGCGAGGCCGAAGGGCTCGATCCCCCGCAGGGCCGCCACGACATGGTGGCTCAGCAGAGAGGCGGTGGTCCCCACGGCCGCCAGCACCAGCACGGGGCCGATCACGATCACGCTCAGGTAGCCGCTGAAACGCTGGACCAGACTGCGGCGACGCTGGATGCGCCAGATCCGGTTGAGCGCGTCCTCGATCTTCTGGATCAGCGAGATCACCATCGCGATCAGCAACACCAGCCCGACCGAGCCGAGCACCCCCACGCGCACGCGTTCTACGAAGCCGATAATGTGATGGGCGAGCTCCGCCCCCTTGGGCCCGAGTGGGGCGAAGAAGGTGAGCAGCAGAGGCTCGATCTCGGCGTGAATGCCGAACGCCTTGAGTACCGAAAAGCTCAAGGCCAGCAGCGGAACCAGGGCGAGCAGCGTGGTGTAGACGAGGCTCATGGCGCGCATGGTCAGCTCGCCCGAGAACAGGTCGCGCAGCACGTTGAACCCCAGGCGGAGCCCGTGCAGGGCGTGCGCCTGGAGGCGTGGCATCGTGTCCGCTTCGCGCGCCCATAGCAGGCGCGCGATCAGATCCAGTGGATTTTCCTTCATCCTCGCGCCTTCCCTTCCCGACCGGCGCTCAGCGCCACTTGTTGCGGTTCAGCCGCCGCACGAATTCCTCGAGGATTGCCAGGTAGAGCCCGTTCCCGAGCGTGGCGTCCTCAACACCGCCGTCGATGCTGGGATTGTCGTTAACCTCGATGACAAACACCCCGCTGTCATTCTGCTTTACGTCCACCCCGTAGAGACCATCCCCGATCAGGTTGGCGGCGCGCAGCGCGGTCTGCACCACGTCGTCGGGCGCCTGGTCGATGGCCACCGCGCGGGAGCCACCCTCGGAGACACCGCCGCGCGCACCGTACTTGACGATCTGCCAGTGGCTCCCGGACATGAAGTACTGGCACGCGTAGAGAGGTTGCCGGTTAAGTATCCCGATGCGCCAGTCATAGTCGGTGTAGAGGTACTCCTGGGCCAGGATGAGCTCCGAGTGCTCCAGCAGCCGCTGTCCGATCGCCTCCAGCTCGTCCCGGTTGCCCGCCTTGTGCACGCCCAGCGAGAAGGCCCCGTCGGGAATCTTGAGCACCACCGGGTAGCCCAGCTGCTGGTCTACCTGCAGCAGGCGGTCCTTTTGTACGATCACCGTGCGTGGCGTGGGCACCCCGGAGGCCGCGAGCAGCTCGGCGAGGAAGACCTTGTTGGTGCAGCGCAGGATCGAGTCGGGATCGTCGATGACCACCATGCCCTCGGCTTCCGCCTTGCGCGCGAAGCGGAAGGTATGGTCGCCAATCCGGGTCGTCTCCCGGATGAACAGGGCATCGAACTCGGGCAGGCGGGAAAAGTCTCTGCGGCCGATGAGCTCAACGTCCACGCCCAGGTGCTTGCCGGCCCGGACGAACGCCTGCAGCGCCCGACGGTTGGAGGGGGGCAGCTTCTCTTCCGGGTCCTGCAGGATCGCCAGATCGTAGCGAGCCGGCGTGCGCGCCGGAGGGCTGCGCCAGCGGCGTCCCAGGTAGACCGACAGTGCGTCCTGCAGCAGCTCACGCTCGCTCCTGCTCAGCGACGTAAGCTGCTGTGCGCGGATGCGGTGCAGTCGCCAGCGCTTGTTGTCGCGGCGCAGCTCGACCCGCAGCATGGGGCACGGGAACAGCTCGAATAGCTGTCGGGCGAGTTCGCGGAAGGCGGGATCGGCGCAGTGCCCCAGCAGGATGGTCAGCGACAGCGACAGTTCCTCGCGCCGTCGTAGCAGCCGCTGCAGACTGTCGTCGAAATCTTCCGCGGCGAGCTCGTAGATGGGCTTGCGGCTCAGCTCCAGCACCGTACGCACGGAGGGGATCACGCGATGGCGGCGGGCTTCCGCCAGCAGCGAGCAGTAGTAGCCCAGGCTCAGGTAGCGGTAGCTTCGGCAAAGGTTGATCACCTTGATCCCGCGGGTGCCGGCGTAGTGCTTACCGGCGATGTAATCCGCGGCGGTGACCACCAGCTGGTCCGGCAGGTCCGCGGTCCAGTCGGACCGGTTTTCGACCACGATGACGTGCGTCGCCATCGCCTCTAGCCCTTTCGGCGACGGCGGCGCGCGGGTTCCGGATTGCGCAGGATCACGACCGCGCGCTGGCCGGTCTTGCCGTAGCGGGACATTCCCTCGAACTCCTCCTTCAGGATGGGCATGTTGGTGCAGTCCGTGCGGGTGTGCCCCTCGTCTTGATCGACGTAGGGATCGTGAACGTAAATCAGGTTGTCGTCGCAACCGGTCACCACGACCCAGTGCGGCGCTTTCTCGCCGTAGATCCGGTAGGAGCTGATCAGCACCAGCGGGACGCCGCCGCCCCCGACGGCGGCCGCGAGATCGGCCACGGAAAAGGAGCCGTAGCGCAGACGGATCTCGGAGGAACGAATCTCGTCCAGCAGGTCCTCGTGGACCAGCGCGATGACTTCCTTCTTCTCCGGCGAGCGCACCGAGTCGACAAACAGGGCCGCCTCATCCTTGACCGCCACCTCCACGTCGAACCCCCGGTGGTACGCGGCGAGGGCCAGCCCGTACGGGCCGCAGCCACCATGGCCGGCGGTCATGAAGATGGTCGTCGCCTCGCGCCAGAGGCGCAACTCGAGCTTGCGGTCGGGGCGCAGCGAAGGCCGCAGCGCTTTCATGGCCATGATCAGGGCGGCCGGGCCGCAGGTGAACTCCAGCGTCTGCTCATAATAGGGGACGCGCCGGAGGCCTTCGGGACGATCGCCGACAAGTGTCTTCTCCAGCCGCAGGGCGTCCTCGTGATCCTCATAGTAGTCGGCGTGCACGTCGAACTGCCGGTAACCGCTGGCCTGGTAGAGGGCCAGGGCGCGGCGATTGTCGCGCCGGATCTCCAGCCGCATGGCGATCACGCCGTGCTCACGGGACGCCTCTTCGGCCGCCTCGAGCAGCCTACGGCCGAGCCCTTCGCCGCGATGGTGCGGATCCACGGCGAGGGAATACAGCCGTGCCATGCAGGTCCCGGCGTGGAACAGCACCAATGCATATCCCAGCAGGGCGTGGTCGCGTTCGGCCACCAGCGTCCTCGCCTTGGCCCGCGTGAGCATGTGCCGGAAGCTGCGCCGTGACAGGCGGTCCGTCTCGAAGCAGCGATTCTCGAGCTCGAGCAGCGCGTCCAGGTCAGACGGGCGCGCCGGTCGAACGCGGGGCGCCCGATGCAGCCCGGCGGCCGCTCCGGCCACGGATGTCCTGCGGCTGGTCATCTCTTCCTTCACACTCCCGTGCGGGGCCTCGCGAAGACGGGGCCGGGTGGCAACCGGAGGGCCTCCCCGCGCCGAGCGCTCCGGCGCTCCGCCCCGGGTGTCGGCCGGGAGCCCTGCCCGCGGGCTGCCGGGGAACGGGTCATCGGACGCGGGCATCATCGACGAGCCCGGCGGGCACCACCATGACACGCGACAATGGAAGCCTACAGCGCCCGGGCTGGCAACTGCGGCCCATCGGGATCAAAATGCCCGGATAACACCGAATCGCGCGCAAGGGCAATGCCCCTGGAACACGAACACAGCAGGGCCCTGCGCAGCCGCCTGGAGCGCCTGCTGCGGGATGCCCAGCACAACGAGGCGGTACATCGGCGGCTGCAGTCGCTGGAGCTCCGCCTTATCGCCGCGCAGAGCCTGGGCGAGATGCTCAGCGTGCTGCTGAGCGAATATCCGCGCGCCTACCGCCTGAGCCACGTCACGCTCATGTTGGCCAGCCCCGGCCCTACGCTGCGCCGGGTGATCGCCGGGGAGGAGGCCGGCGCTGAGTGGGCCGAACAGCTGGTCTTCGCGGATCGGCTGACGGACGTGATGCACCTGGAGCGCCTCGGTCCGAGGCCGAGTCTGGGACCCTACGATCCAGAGCATCACGCGCCGCTGTTCCCCGGCAAGAGCCTGCCGCCCGCCAGCGTCGCGCTATTGCCGATGCAGGGGCACGGGCGCCTGATGGGCCTGCTCAACCTCGGTAGCCCCGATCCCGGCCGGTTCCGGCGCGGCGCCGCCAGCGACTTCCTGGCCCGCTTCGCCGCGGTGGCGGCGATGTGCCTGGAGAACGGGGTTAATCGCCAGCTGCTGCGGGAAGTCAGCCTGACCGACCCCTTGACTCAGGTACGCAACCGCCGCTACTTCGACGAGCGGCTGCAGGAAGAGCTGCGGAGGGCGTCCCGGCAGCAGGGGTCGCTGGGGTGCCTGTTCATGGACCTGGATCACTTCAAGCATCTCAACGACGCCCACGGTCACGCCGCGGGCGACCGCGTGCTGGCCGGGGTGGCGCGCCGGGTCCAGTCCCAGCTGCGCGCCAGCGACGTCCTGGCGCGCTACGGCGGCGAGGAGTTCGTGGCGCTGCTGCCCGACGCCGATGCGGCGCACACGGCGCGGGTCGGTGAACGCATCCGTGCCGCGGCGGCAGCGGAATCCTTCGCCTCGGCGGCCGATGGGCCCCTGTACGTCACCCTGTCGATCGGTGGCGCGGCGGGGGTTCCCCCGGCAGCCGCCACCGCAGGCGGCGAGCGGCTGCACGCCTGGGGTGCGGCGCTGCTGCACACGGCCGACCGTGCCCTCTACGAGGCAAAGGCTTCCGGGCGGGACCGGATGGTCCTCCGCGAGCAACCGGCAAACCGCGTTTCCCGGGCGCGACGCTGAAAAAGGCCATGGAGGGGCTTGTTCCGCACCCCCCTGGGGCCGTCAGAGCCACGGCAGCGGCGGCGCATCCATCAGGGCGAGTTGCTCGCGCAGGGCAACGACCTGCTCCTGCCAGTAACGCGCGCTGCCGAACCAGGGAAAGGCCCGTGGAAACGCGGGGTCGTTCCACCGCTGCGCGAGCCACGCGCTATGATGGAGCATGCGCAAGGTGCGCAGGGCTTCCACCAGGTGCAGCTCCGCCGGGTCGAAATCCCGGAATTCCGTGTATCCCGCCAGCACGTGTCCGAGCTGGATGGCCATGGCTTCGCGGTCACCCGAGAGCAGCATCCACAGGTCCTGCATGGCCGGGCCGCCGCGGCAGTCGTCCAGGTCGACGAAGTGGGGTCCGCGGCCGGTCCAGAGGATGTTGCCGGGGTGACAGTCCCCGTGCAGGCGGATGCGGGCGAAATCGCCGGCGCGTTGAAACGCCCCGGCGGCCGCCTCGAGCGCCGCGGCGCTGATCGACGCCCAGGCCTCGCGCACCTCCGGCAACAGCATCAGGCTGTCCAGCAGGTGGCGGCGGGAGGCATGGCCGAAGCTTTCGAGGTCCAGCGACGGCCGGTGGTGAAACGGACGCACCGCGCCCACGGCGTGGATGCGCCCGATAAAGCGGCCCAGCCATTGCAAGTGCCCGGGTGACTCGAGCTCCGGCGGGTGACCGCCGCGTCGGGGAAACACCGCGAACCGGAACCCCTGCCAGCGGTGCAGGCTGATGCCGTCGGCATCGCGTAGTGGCGCCACCACCGGGATTTCCAGCGCATCCAGCTCGAAGCCGAAAGCGTGTTCTTCCAGGATCGCCTGGTCGCTCCAGCGCCCGGGGCGGTAGAACTTGACGACCACCGGTTCCGTGTCCTCCAGGCCCACCTGGAAAACGCGGTTCTCGTAGCTGTTGAGGGCCAGCAGGCGGCCGTCGCAGCGCACCCCCGTGGTTTCCACGGCGTCCAGGATCAGGGAGGGCTGCAGCGTGTCGTAGGGGTGTCCCGCGGTATCCTGCGGCATGCTCATCTTCGGTTCGGCTCCCGGCGTGAAGGGCCCCGGCGCCCACCCGGCGGCGGGCGGGGCCGCGCGACCTGCCGCTGTCCGCCAAGGGTACGATATCCGCGGCAGGTGGGACAGGGCGGCGCAACTTGACGCCGTGGCCCGCGCCATTGTGTAGTCGGGACGTGGACACCAACTATCCTTCGCGCATCGTCTGCCTTACCGAGGAGAGCACCGAGACCCTCTACCTCCTCGGCGAGCAGGACCGCATCGTGGGCATCTCCGGGTTCACCGTGCGCCCGCCCCGGGCGCGCAGGGAGAAGCCAAAGGTGTCCGCCTTCACCAGCGCCCGCATCGAGCGCATCGTCGCGCTTGCGCCGGACCTGGCGATCGGCTTTTCGGACCTGCAGGCCGACATCGCCGCGGAGCTGATCCGCCGCGGTGTCGAGGTACACCTGTTCAACCAGCGCTCGGTCGCGGATATCCTGCGCATGATCCGGACGTTGGGCGGGATGATCGGCAACGGGGCGGCGGCCGCAGCGCTGGCGGAACAGCTCGAGTCGGGGCTCGAGAGCATACGCGCCGCGGCTGCGCGGCTTCCGCGCCGGCCGCGGGTCTACTTCGAGGAATGGGACGATCCCTGTATCTCCGGCATCCGTTGGGTTTCCGAGCTGATCGGGATCGCCGGCGGCGAGGACTGTTTCCCCGAGCTCGCGGCACAGCCCCTGGGGCGGGACCGGATCATCCCCGATCCGGTCGAGATCGCGCGCCGGGCGCCGGATATCGTCGTGGGGTCCTGGTGCGGCAAGAAGTTCCGTCCGGAGCGCGTGGCCGCGCGGCCCGGCTGGCAGTCGATCCCGGCCGTGCGCAGCGGTAACCTGCACGAGCTGAAATCGTCCGAGATCCTGCAGCCCGGCCCGGCCGCCCTGACCGACGGGGTGCGGGCGTTGCACGACGTCATCCGGCGGTGGGCGCTGGAGGACGGTGGCGAGGTGACCGGGACGGGCAATAGATAGGCGCAACACGGCCAGTGTTGGCAGTTCGACGCCTGCAGCAGAACGATCCAGCCTCGCGGAGGAGACCAGAGCAATGCAGACGTCGGCCGGCGGCCGCCTCGCGGGGGCGGTCACAGGTTACGCCAGGCCGGGCTATGCCCGGTATGTCCTGGCCATCCTGCTCCTCGCCTATATCCTGTCCTTCGTGGACCGCCAGGTCCTGAACCTGCTGGTGGTCCCGATCGAGCACGATCTGGGTATCAACGATACCCAGATGAGCCTGTTGCAGGGTTTCTCCTTCGCGATCTTCTACGCGATCATGGGCCTGCCGATCGCGCGCCTGGTGGACGCCCGCAGCCGGCGCGGTATCATCGGCCTGGGCATCCTTTGCTGGAGCGTAATGACCGCTGCGTGCGGGTTGGCGCGCAACTTCTGGCACATGTTCTTCGCCCGCATCGGCGTCGGCGTGGGCGAGGCGGCGCTACTGCCGGGCGCGACCTCGCTGGTGGCCGACTACTTCCCGCCCGAGCGCCACGGCCGCGCCATGGGAGTATTCGCGACCGGCATCTTCCTGGGTGCGGGTGTTGCGCTGATCGCCGGCGGCGTGCTGCTCAAGTACCTTTCCGGGGCCACCGTGGCCCTGCCGCTGCTCGGCAGCGTGTTTTCCTGGCAGCTGGTGTTCTTCGTCGTGGGCCTGCCGGGCGTGCTGGTGGCGCTGCTCATGGCCAGCGTGCGCGAGCCGCCGCGGCATGGCGCGGCGCTGCCCGATGGAGGGCAGGCGAGCGTGCCGGTCCGGGAGGTGGCCCGCTACATCGGGCAGAACTGGCGTACCTTCGTCGCGCACAACCTCGGGTTCTCCGTGCTCTCGCTGGTCTCCTACGGCGCCGGCGCCTGGATCCCGACGTTCTTCATCCGGACTTACGGCTGGAGCGCGGCCGACGCCGGCATCCGTTTCGGCCTCCTCGCGCTGGCGCTGGGGCCATTCGGGGCGGTTGCCGGCGGCTGGCTCGCCGACCGGTTTGCTCAGCGCGGGGTGCGCCACGGCAAGCTCAAAGTCGGCGTGATCGCCGCGCTCTGTGCCATCGTGCCAGCGGCGGCGTTTCCGCTGGTCGCCAGCCCGGTGCTGTCGATCGTGCTGATCATGCCGTTCTTCTTCTTCGTCAGCTTCGTCTGGGGCGTGTCGCCGGCGGCGCTGCAGGAGCTGATGCCCAACCGCATGCGCGGCCAGGCCATCGCGCTGTACACCGGCGTGCTCAATCTGATCGGGCTGGGGCTCGGCCCGACGAGCATTGCGCTGATCACCGACTACCTGTTCCACGACCAGACCCGCATCAACGATTCCATCGCGATCGTGGCCGTGATCGGCTGCCTGGTCGCGGCGGTCCTGTTCCGGGGTGGCTTCCGGCACTATCGGGACAGCCTCGATTATCTCGCCCAATGGAACGCACGCAATGGCACCGCGGCGCCGGCGGGCGCCACGCACATGGGCGCGATCGAATGATCGATCCGGAGGAGCTCGCATATCTCGCCGGCGCTCTCGCGCCCGCCGACGCCGCTGTCTGTGCTTGCGCCGGGCACCCCGGGGCCGAGGCCTGCGCCCTGGCCGCCGAGCTCGGAGCAGCGCAGCCCTGGGCCGTGCGGTGCCGGCGGCTGGCGGTGGCAGGCTGAATCCGGTATCGGGACCCCCCGGAGCGGCGAGACGGGAGTCGGCATGCGCTGCACCCAACAGCAGCTCTTTATGGGTGTTCGCCGCGTGCCACGGCGCAGTCCGACCGGGGCAGATCGTCTGGTTTTGCGGGGCGGCGGCCGCGGTTGTACTGGCCTGGCGCGGGGATGTCCCCAGCGACCGCTTGATCAGCGCCGTGCTGGCGCTGCTGTGGGCATGGATGGCCGTGGCGTATCATTACCTGTTCTTCGCACCGGTCAATCCCGCCGCCTAGCTGTTCGGCCTTCTGCTCGTGGTGCGCAGCCGTCGGCCGCGCTTCGTGCCGGTGGTGCCCGTGCTATGGCCGGCCACCGGGGGCAGCGCGGCGGTGCTGCTCAAGGCCCGCGCGGACACCGCGCTGCTGAACGCGCCCGGCCCCCGGATTCGCAGGCGGCCCGGGAGGCGTACGCTCGGTGCATTTTCGACGGCGGCGATCCGGCACCGGACGGATTCTGAGCGCGGCGTTCGCGGACGCGGCATGCCGGAAACAACGACGCTGGGCGGCGCCGCGGCTTGCCGTCTCATGCAGCGGGGGAGTGCGGGGCGTGGCCGGCCTCCGGCACCCCCAGCATAAGTAGCAGACCGCCGGCCAGGAACAGCAGCACGGTGGACAGGCCGAGGCGCTGGCTGCCGCTTGCCCAGGTTACCCAGCCCACCAGCAGTGGCCCGAGGAACGCAGTGGCCTTTCCCGACAGGGCCAGCAGGCCGAACATCTCGTTGCGCAGGGCCGGCGGCGCGGTGCGCGCGAGCCAGGAGCGACTGGCGGCCTGGACCGGACCCACGAAGACTCCAAGCAGCACCCCGAACGCCCAGAACACGGTGGCACTCCGCGCCACCAGCGCGGCGGCAGTCGCGACCAGCAGGCCGAGCAGCGAGAGGACGATGGTGAGCCGGCTGCCCAGGCGGTCGTCCACCCAGGCAAAGGCCCAGGCGCCGGCCCCCGCAGACAGGTTGAGGGCAATGCCGAACAGCAGCACCTGTTGCTCGTTCATGTCGAATCGGCCGGCGGCATAGATGCCGCCGAAGGCGAAGATGGTGGCCAGCGCATCGATGAACAGCAGCCGCGCCGCCAGGAAACGCACCAGGTGCCGGTAGGCCCGCACCCGGTGCAGGGTATCACCCAGTTGCCGGAGACCGTCGGGGACCGCCCGCCGCAGCGGCTTGCCGGTTCCGGGGGCGTCGGGGGTGAACAGCAGAAGCGGCAGTGCGAACACCGCAAACCAGCCCGCGGTGAGGACAAAGGTCGCGCGCACCGGCGCCGCGTCGGCGTGGGTGAGCCCGAACGGTGGGTGTGCAGGGCGGATGAATACCAGCAGCGCCACCGCCAGGCAGGCCAGGCCGCCGGCGTAGCCCAGCGCCCAGCCCCAGCCCGACCAGCGGCCGATGCGTTCCGGCGGCGCGAGTGCCGGGAGCATGGCGTTGTAAAAGATGCTTGCGCACTCAGTCCCGATCGTACCGACACCTACCAGAGCCAGTGCCGGGACGACCCAGGCGGGGCCGGGGCGCACATACCACAACAGCGCGGTGCTGGTCACCGCGAGCACGGTGAACGCGGCCAGCCAGGGCTTGCGCCGGCCGCTGTGGTCCGCGACCGCGCCCAGCACCGGTCCGGCCAGCGCGATCACGACGCCGGCCCCGCCGATGGTATTGCCCCATAGCGCGGTGCCCGCGGCGGGGCTGGCGGCCACGCTGCGGGTGAAATAGGCGGCGAACACGAAGGTCTGGATGAGGGCGGCGAACGCGCTGTTGGCCCAGTCGTAGAAGGCCCAGGAGAGCATGCTGCGGGTCCCGGCCGGTGCCGTGACGTGGGTCCTGGGAGTGCTGCCGGGTGTGGGCATCGTCTCGCCAACCTCCTCGGGGGTATGGTCAGGCTTTACAGCCGCGGGGTGCTTTGCCGGGCGCGCGCGTGCGCGGCCCGGTGGCACCACGCCAGGCGCACACGATACCGCCGGCGGCGCGCGCGGCTTCCTGCGGGCGCTGCCTGGGCCGCCGCGGACGGCGGTGGTCGTCGGCCGTCTAGCGCCACTACACCCCGTGCTCGCGCCTTGCCGCGATGGCGCGGCCAGTCGCCCGGGGCTGACAATACCCCGGAAAAGCACGGTTTTTACCAGAGAACGGCCCGGCGGGGAACCGCGGCGTGAGCCGGCCCCGTTTCGCGGCGACCGCAGCAAGACCTTATACTCCGGCCATCACTCCGCACGGCCACGCCGCCGGTAGGCCGTGCCGTCGCACGAGGGAGGTTATCCATGAAGGTATTCCAGATCCAGGACGATTTTGGCATCGACAACCTGCGCGCGGTCGAGCGCGAGGCGCGTCACCCCGGGCCCGGCGAGGTACGTATCCGGGTGCGGGCCTCCTCACTCAACTTCCGCGACCTGATGACGGTGCAGGGCAGCTATAACCCGCGCCAGAAGCTGCCGCTGATCCCCCTGTCGGACGGTGCCGGCGAGGTGCTCGAGGTCGGTGAGGGCGTCACGCGCGTGGCCGCCGGCGACCGCGTCGCCGGGATCTTCGCCCAGAACTGGCTCGCCGGCGGAGCCGAGCAGGCGTCCCGCGGCTCCACCCTGGGTGGCCCCAACGATGGCATGCTGGCCGAGGAAGTGGTGCTGCACGAGGACGGCGTGGTCAAGCTCCCCGCGCACCTGAGTTTCGAGGAGGCCGCGACTCTGCCCTGTGCCGGGGTCACGGCGTGGAACGCGCTGGTCACCGGCGGCGGCATCAAGGCCGGCGACACCGTGTTGCTGCTCGGCACCGGCGGGGTCTCGATCTTCGGGCTGCAGTTCTCGGGTCTGTGTGGGGCCCGCGCCATCGTCACCTCCAGCAGCGACGAGAAGCTGGAGCGGGCGCGCGAGCTCGGCGCCTGGCAGACGATCAACTACCGTCAGAACGAACGCTGGCACAAGCAGGTGCAAGAGCTGACCGGCGGCCGCGGGGCGGACCACGTGGTCGAGGTCGGCGGCGCCGGGACCCTGATGAAGTCTCTCGGGTCGGTGCGCGTGGGCGGCACGGTGACCATGATCGGCGTGCTCTCCGGGGTGAGCACCGAGCTGGACGTGCGCGCCCTGCTGATGCGCAGCGTGCGCCTGCAGGGGCTGTTCGTCGGCAGCCGCGCGATGTTCGAGGACATGAACGCCGCGATCGACCACCACGGGATGCGCCCGGTGATCGACCGCGTGTTCGACTTCGACCAGGCGCCGGAAGCGTTCCGCTACATGGGCGAAGGGCAGCATTTCGGCAAGATCGTGATCCGGCACTGAGCGTCAAAGCCGGGCTGCTGCTGCGGCTCAGTGCGGCCGGACCGTGGCCCGTACCCGGCCCTCGCGGTCGACGATCCGGATGCTGCGGTACCCGCCGCGTGGCACCTGCAGCAGGAGGCAAAGACGGGTGATCAGCCGCGCCCGGGCCGCGCCCGGGCGCGGGGTGATCCAGTTCACGCGCAGGCTCGCGCTGGCGTGGCGCACGGGCAGGAACCCGCCCGCCAGCGCGAGCCGGTAGCCGCCCGTCGGGCGGCGCCCCATCGAGACCAGGACCACCCCGTAGCGACGGAAGTCGACCGCCGGCGGCGGCCGCCGGGTGCCGTGGATCCGCTGCCATGTCGCCTGCAGGCCCGCGCGGCCGTCGATCCAGGAGGCCGACGGCCCGGCGGCGGCACCGCCGCACTGGCTCGCGGCAGCCAGCACGCGGACGGACTGCGGCGCCGTCCGGATCGTGCGGGCCGGTGCGTCCGTGGCGCGGTAGACGTAGTCCGGCTGCGCGTGAGCGACGTCGGCCCGGGCGCTCCAGGCGCTGACGGCCCGCGCGGCGCTGGTGCCTGCGGGCAGCCGGACACGGGTCATGCGCAGGGCGGCGACGTGCAGCTCCAGGCGGCCCCCCAGCGCCTGCACCGCCTGCTCTCGCGCTGCGTTGGTGGCGGTGCGGCGGAACCGCACCAGGATCTGGCCGGGGACGAAGTCCCTGCCGGGCTTGCCGTAGGAGGCCGCCCGGACCAGGCCGGGGACCAGGCACAGGATCAGGACGACCAGCTCCAACCGCTTCATGGCACCTTCACCGGCGCCGGGGCGGATAGGGCGCTGGTGCTGCCGCCGCTTCCGCCCGGCGGCGTAAGTGTGGAGTAGGCCTGCACCCGGATGGTCCAGGAGCCGCTGCCGAGGTCGAGCGTGGCCGACGTCGGCGCCTTGCTGGAGCCTGCCTGGAACGGCACGTCGGCTTCGCCGACGCGCCGGTCACCGGGCTGGAACGACGGGTCCCGGCTGTAGAATACGTGGTAGTCGCCGCCGGGGCTGTTGACGGCAGCCTCGGGACTGGCGTTCCAGGAAACCCGGACCGCGTGCCTGGCAGCGCCGCTCCCACCGCACCCGGCCAGAACGAGGGCGAGCATAAGGAAAGCGCAGGCCAGGTATTCCTTCCGGGTTGCCGCTGGAGCGCCGGATTCCCGACCGCCGCGGGCGATTTCGTGCATTCAGTGCTGGTGATCCCCCGGGTCGTGCGCGTGGCCGTGCTCCAGCTCTTCCTGGGTGGCCGCCCGCACCTCGCGTACGGTCACGTCGAAGTTGAGCGTCTGCCCCGCCAGCGGATGGTTGGCATCGACGGTGACGTCATCCCCGTCGATGCCGACGATGGTGACCACGCGCGTCCCGTCGGGAGTGCTGGCCTGGAACTGCATCCCGACCTCCAGCTCCGGGGCGCCCTCGAACTGTTCACCCGAGACCACCGCCTGCAGGCCGTCCTGGTGGTTGCCGTACGCATCCTCCGGGGGCACGGTCACGTTCATCTGCGCGCCCTCCGCGTGCCCCTCCAGCGCGGATTCCAGCCCGGGAATCAGGGTGCCCGCGCCGTGCAGGTAGGCGAGCGGCTCCCGGCCCTCCGAGCTGTCCAGTGTCTGACCCTGGTCGTCGGTCAGGGTGTAGTCGAGGGTGACAACCGTGTCTTTGGCGATCTGCATAAATATTGGATCCGGGTCGTGATGTGGGAACGGGTTCGTGCATGCCCAGTCTACGCGGGCCCGGGTGCGGCTCCAAGGCCATCCGCGGCGCCGTGGCGCCGGGCCGCTAAAGAATTCCCCCGGCGCTGGAGTCGATCTCGGGCAGGTCTTCCCAGATCAGCTCCCCGACCCGTTCCTGGAGAAAGCGCGCGTGCCGGGAATCCGGACCGAAGGTGCGCACCACCGAAACCAGGAAATGGATGCCCAGCGTGGTCGGCGCGCCCAGCCAGACATCCTCGAGGCGATCGATGGGGTTGGCGTCCTCCTCGGCGAAGCGGGGTGTGTTCTCGCGCAGCGTGGACATGGCGTAGATCTGGTGCCGGTACACGAAGAAGCAGCGTGCCCCCTCCCCGGAGCAGCAAACCAGCGGGAAACGTGCCGCCACCCGGGGATCGCGCAGGTTGTGCGCGGCCCATTCAGTACTCTCGTGGCGCCAGTCGGCGAAGGCATCGTTGAACGCCGCGATGATCAAGGCGGCATTACGGGGCAGCGTCGGAGCGGGGCGGTTGGCGTTGAAGAAGCCACGTGCGGTCGCGGAAAGCTCGCCGCGGAAGACGTCGATATGGAACGCCTTGAGCTGCTTGCCGAGTTCCTCGATCAGGTCCATGCCGGGCCTCCTGTCATTATGCGTTATGGTGCCCCCTGGCATTCACACAGTACCCCCGGGTGCGGGTGGCGTCATCTTGTGTCGGTCCGGCGCTGCCGGTGGTATTTGCGCGCGATCTCGCTGAGAGCCGGTGCGGCACGCGCCGGGACGCGGTAGTCGACCGCGGCCGACAGGTCCGTCTCCGCCGGATTGATCTCCACTGTCGGCCTGCCCTGCATCCGCGCGCGGATGACCGGGGAAGCGATGTACGGAAACACGGCGCTGGTACCCACAGCAAATATCATGTCAAAGCCGGCTTCCAGCTCCCGCTGCAGGGTATCCACCGCCGCCTGCGGAAGCATCTCGTCGAACAGCACCACCCGCGGCCGGATCACGCCGTTGCACTCCGGGCAGCGGGGTAACGGCGCCAGGAGCGTGTAGTCGTCGACCCGGTCCGTGTACTCGCAGCCGGTGCAGTAGAGTTCGCCGGCATTACCGTGGATCTCGATAACGTTGCGGCTGCCGGCGGCACGGTGGAACCCGTCGACGTTCTGGGTCAGCACCCAGACCGCGTCGAAGTGCGACTCCAGCTCGGCGATGGCCCGGTGGCCGGCGTTGCAGGTGCGTCCGCGCGTGGCGGCGCCGATCTCGTGCAGATACTTCCAGGTGATGTCCGGGCGACGGGCGAACGTGCCGCCGGAGACGGCCTCCTCGATGGGCATGGCATCGTCGGTTATGCGGCCGTCGTACAGGCCGCCCACACCGCGGTAGGTGGGCAGGCCGGAGTCCGCGGAAATCCCCGCTCCGGTGATGAACAGGATCCGTGCGCTTTGCAGCATGTGGTCGACGATAGCGTCGATCTGCTCGAGTCCGGTGTCAGCGGCTTCGATCATGTCGGTCAACCACCTTGCGGCTGTCGATTACCATGAGCATACGATTATGGCTTACGCGGCGTGGTCCGAAAAGCGGACCCCGCCGGGGTGGAGGAAGCGATGCGAATATTCAGCGACCGGCACGGCCGGCGGTGGCAGGCGGCCGTGGGCAAGCAGTCCTACGGCGTGCGCCTGCTCCTGTTCACCCCCATGCGCGGAAGCGGCGTGCACCAGGTGTTGCTCGACTCCCGCAACAGCCTCGACGCCAACGCCGAGCTGGCCGAGTTGTCCGAGGCGCAGCTGTGCGATCAGCTCGCCCGCGCCGTGCCGTGGGACGGGTCGGGATAATCGCGGGTCAGCCGCCGCTGCGCTTCGCGGTACTTCTCTGCAGTGCGCTCGATGATCGCCGGCGGCAGCCGGGGCGGCGGCGGCGACTTGTTCCAGTCCAGGGTTTCCAGGTAGTCGCGCACGAACTGCTTGTCGAAGCTGGGAGGGCTGATGCCGGTACGGTAGGCGTCGGCCGGCCAGAAGCGTGACGCGTCCGGGGTCAGGAGCTCGTCGATCAGCACGACCCTCCCGGCCTCGTCGAGGCCGAACTCCATCTTGGTGTCGGCGATGATGATGCCCCGGTCGTGCGCGTAAGCGGCCGCCCGCCGGTAGATCGCCAGGCTGATGTCACGGACCCGCGCGGCGATATCGCCGCCCAGGATGTCCGCCGCCTGGCTGAAGCTGATGTTCTCGTCGTGCTGTCCCAGCTCGGCCTTGGTGGATGGCGTGAAGATGGGCTCGGGCAGCTCCTGCGCCTGCTGCAGTCCGGCGGGAAGCCGGATACCGCACAGGCTTCCGGTTCGCTGGTAGTCCTTCCATCCCGAGCCGATCAGGTAGCCGCGCACGATCGCTTCCACCGGCAGCGCCCGCATGCGCCGCACGACTACGGCGCGCCCGGCCACCTGCTCCCGCTCGGCCGGATCCGGCAGGATCGTCTCCAGGGGAATGTCGGCAAGGTGATTGGGCGCGAGATCCGCCATGCGCGCGAACCAGAAGTTGGAGACCGCGGTCAGGACCTGCCCCTTGCCCGGGATCGGATCGGCCATCACCACGTCGAAGGCGGAGATGCGGTCGGTGGTCACAATCAGCAGGTGGCGTCCGTCCACCGCGTAGACATCCCGCACCTTGCCGCGGTAGGCGAGCTCCAGGCTGGTCAGCTTGCTTTCGTAGAGGGCGTCTGGGGGCTGCTGGGTCATGGAATCTCGACTTGCGGTTGGATGGAGCGGCTATGGTACCCCCGGCGCGCGTTCCCGAGAAACGGTCCGGCGTGCCCGGCTTGCGACATGTCCGGTGGCGCCGTATGGTTTGCCGGCATGTTCTGCCGACGAGGGACTGCGACGGTGGCCGGTGCGTCCGGTCGCGGGGTCTGGGATAAGCGTGAGCATAGTCGCCCTGCATCTTCTGCTGCTGCATTTCTCGACCGGCCTGCTGCTGGTTTCCGCGGGCCTGTTTCTCGCCGCACGTCTGGGCGGTGAGCACGGCTGGGTCGCCTCGGCACGCCGCGCCGGCACCTGGAACCTCCTGTTGGCGGCGGCCGTGGCGATACTCGCCGTGCTGTGCGGCCTGGCAGAGATGGGTGCGCGGGTGGTGCCGGCCTCGTGGTGGCTGCAGCGCGACTTGGCGCTGGGGGAGGCCGCTGCGGGGGTGATCCTGGGCGGTTGGCGGCTGGCGGACCTGGCGCGACGGCGCGCGGCGGACTGGCGCTTCGTGGGGGTGCTGATCGTCGTGGCCGTCGCGGCCTTCCTGCTGGTCTGGTACGCCGCCGGCCGCCTGTACTGATCCTGGCATGGACGAGATCTACGTTTCCGTCGACATCGAGACCGACGGCTTCACCCCCGGCGCCAACAGCATGCTCTCCCTGGGGGCCGCCGCCTACCTGGACGACAAGACCCTGCTGGACACCTTCAGCATGAACCTGGAGACCTTGCCCGGGGCCTCCGCGCATCCCGCGACCATGAAGTGGTGGCAGGGCTTCCCGGAGGCCTGGGAGGCCTGCCGGCGGGACCCGCGGCCTCCCGGCGAGGTGATGCGTATATTCGCCGACTGGGTCCGGGCGCTGGAGGGGTATCCGATCTTCGCCGGCTACCCGGTCTCGTTCGATTTCAGCTTCGTCTCCTGGTACCTGCACCACTACGCTCACGACAATCCGTTCGGCTTCGCCGCGCTCGACATCAAGAGCTACGCCATGGCGCTGACCGGGGGTACCTTCCGGCACACCACCAAGCGCGGCATGCCGGCGGAGTGGTTCGACGATCTCCCGCACACGCACAGGGCGCTGGACGACGCCATCGAGCAGGGTGCACTGCTGTGCAATCTGCTGGCCCAGCGCCGGCGGAACGGCGCGTAACCGGAACACGCGCGTCCCGCAGGGGTCTCACCAGGGTACGTGAGACGACGGCACGCCGATTACTAACCCGGTCAGGGGTCATGCCACGTCTCAGGGAGCGCGTGGGCGGTGAGGACCAGGGCGGCGGGAGCGAAGGCGTCGCAGCGCTACGACAAGCGAGCGCAACGCGGTCATCGCCGCTCACGCGCTCTCCCGCAGGGCGCTCGCCTCGCCCCGTCTGGACGGCGCTGCTCGTCGGTCGTGTAGCGCCCGACTCCACTGCGCTGCTCGCGCCTTGCCAGACAGACCGACAGGAGCGCTGAGATGAGGCGTTACCCCTGACCGGGTTAGTACGGACAATCACCGCCGAGGATCGATGAGACCCGCCCACGTTGTCATGCTGTGCGTGCCCCTGGCACTGGCCGCCGCCGGCGTCCGGCCCGCGGCTGCCGGCGACCTTGCTGCACGCGCCTCGACCGCGCGGAACAGGTGGTACACGTCCCGGCAGGTGCAGCGGGGCGCGGTAGTCTATGGTCAGCATTGTGCGCGCTGTCACGGCGACCGCGCCCAGGGCGGACCGGGCTGGCCGAAGCCGGGCGCGAAGGGCACCGTGCCCGCGCCGCCGCTCGACGGGACGGGGCACACGTGGCTGTGGCCACTGCGGCGCCTACGGCACGTGATCGCTCACGGGCTGCCCATGGATCATGGCAGAATGCCGGCGTGGAAAGGAAAGCTCAGCGACAGCCAGGTCAATGCCACGATCGCGTGGTTCCAGGCATGGTGGCCGGATCCCGTGTACCGCCGCTGGCGCCTGATCCAGCGCCGTGCGCACAGGCTCCGTCACCGACGCGCCGGGCGTGGTCCGCGGGGGCTTGTGCAGCGCAAAGCCCCGCCGCCGCGAAAGGCTCCCTAGACGCCCCCGCTCGTTCGCCCGCTGGTGTGAAGCGGGTGCGGGCGAATTGTCGGCAGGCGCGCGCGCGCCGGGGGCGGCGACCTTGAGCTGGTGGGGCAAGGCCCTGGGCGGTGCCTTTGGGTTCGTCGTGGGCGGACCTGTCGGCGCGGCGGTCGGTGTCGCCCTCGGGCACGGGATGGACCGCAATGCCCGGGGCGCGGTGCCGTGGTCGCGCGACGTCGAGCGCACGCGGCACGCCTTCTTCAGCTCGGTGTTCGCGGTCATGGGGCATCTGGCCAAGGCGGACGGACGCGTCTCGCGCGACGAGATTCGCGCGGCCGAGCGCGCGATGCGCTACATGAACCTGAGCGCCGGGCAGCGCCGTGCCGCCATCGATCTGTTCCACCAGGGCAAGCTCCCCGATTTCGATCTCCGGGCTGCACTGGGGCATTTCCGGCGCCATTGCCAGCGCCATCCCGAGCTGGTGCGGCTGTTCCTGGAGCTGCAGCTGCGCGCGGCCCTTGCCGACGGCGACCTGGAGCCCGGGGAACGGGCGGTGCTGCTTCGCGTGTGCGAGGCACTGGGCGTGTCCGCGTACGAGTTCGAGCGCCTGGTCAACCTGGTGCGCGGGTTCGGCGGCGGGCGCGCCGGGCCGTCCAATCGACCGGCGCCTGCCGCCAGGCTCCGGCGCGCCTACGAAGTGCTCGGAGTGCAGCCGGGGGCCGAACCCGACGAGGTCAAGCGCGCGTACCGGCGGCTGACGAGCCGGACGCACCCGGACAAGCTCGTCTCGCGCGGGCTGCCGGAGGAAATGATCAAGCTCGCGGCAGAGCGCACGCGCGAGATACGCGACGCCTACGATACGATCCGGGAGGCGCGCGGGTTCTGACGACCCGGACCCCCGCCTCGGTTCCACCCACGACAGGGAGGTGACGGCATGTCGCACGCAGGCTGGGCGGTGGCGCTGGTACTGCACGTACTTTCGGCAGTGGTGTGGGTCGGTGGCATGTTCTTCGCATACATGGCCATGCGTCCGGCCGTGGTCCAGGTGCTGCAGGGGAGCCAGGGCCTGGAGCTGTGGAACCGCACCTTCGAGCGCTTCTTCCGCTGGGTCTGGGTGGCCGTGGTCCTGCTGCCGCTCACCGGCTACTGGATGGTCTACAGCATGTTCGGCAACCTGGCCACCGCGGGTGTCCACGTCGAGCTGATGCAGGGGATCGGCTGGTTTATGATCCTGCTGTTCCTGCATCTGTACTTCGCGCCGTACCAGCGTCTCCGGCAGGCTCTCGAGCGGGGCGATCGCGAGCAGGCGGGTGCGAGCCTGGGGCAGATCCGGATCATCGTCGCCACCAACCTGGCGCTGGGGCTGATCGTGGTGGTGATCGCGAGCGCCGGGCGCCTGCTGTAGCGGCGCGCCGGCAGGGGCCTTCCAACTCATTGGAACCCTTACAATACCGCCCGCGATCGGGTAACTTCCGTCCCTGCGGGGCGGCCCGCAACGCGGAGACCGGAGCACCCATGACCGACTACCGGATCGCACCGTCGATTCTTTCCGCCGATTTCGCGCGCCTGGGCGAGGAAGTCAGCGCCGTGGTCGAGGCCGGGGCGGACATGGTGCACTTCGACGTCATGGACAACCATTACGTGCCCAACCTCACGGTGGGGCCGATGGTCTGCTCCGCCCTGCGCGACTACGGGCTCACGGTACCGATCGACGTCCACCTGATGGTCAGTCCGGTGGACCGCCTGGTGCCGGAGTTCGCACGGGCCGGCGCCGAGTTCATCAGCTTCCACCCCGAGGCGACCCGGCACGTGCACCGGACCCTGCAGGTGATCCGCGAGCATGGCTGCCGCCCGGGGCTGGTGTTCAATCCCGCCACCCCCCTGGACCACCTCGAGTACGTCATGGACAGCGTCGACATGGTGCTGCTGATGTCGGTCAATCCGGGCTTCGGCGGGCAGCAGTTCATCCCGTCGACCCTGGAGAAGCTCCGCCGGGCCCGGCGCATGATCGATACCAGCCCGTACCAGATCCGCCTGGAGGTCGACGGGGGCATCAAGGTGGACAACATCGCCGAGGTGGCCGCCGCGGGGGCGGACACGTTCGTTGCCGGTTCGGCGATATTCGGTGCCGACAGTTACGAAGGGGCGATCGCCGCGATGCGGCGCGAGCTTGCGACCGCCGACGGCGGCGGGGGCCGGGCGTGAATACCGCGGCCCGGGCGGCGCCTACCGGGGCGCCGGAATGCCTGCGGAGTGGCGACTGGCGCCCGCGCTACCTGCTGTTTGATCTCGACGGCACCATCGTCGACAGCGCTCCCGACCTCACGCGCGCGGTGAACGCGACCCTGCGCGAGCTGCATCTGCCCACCCGCAGCGAGGAGGAGGTGCGCGCCTGGGTTGGCAATGGCGCGCGCAGCCTGGTGCGCCGGGTGCTGGTCGGCAACATGGAGGGATGGCCGGACCGGTCCCTGCATCAGCGGGCCTACGAGCGCTTCCTGGGGCACTACCAGGACACGCTCTGCGACCGCACAAGGCCCTACCCCGGCGTGGCGGAGGCCCTCGCGCGACTGCAGCAGCGCGGCTATGCGCTTGCCTGCGTGACCAACAAGCCGTCGCGTTTCACGCTGCCGCTGCTGGCGGCGCTCGGGCTGGACGTGCGCTTCGGCGTGGTGGTCAGCGGCGATACGGTGGCCACCAAGAAGCCGGATCCGCTACCCCTGTACCATGCCGTCACCGGCCTGGGCGCGCCCGACCCGCGCCGGGCCTGCCGCGAGCAGTCCCTGATGATCGGGGACTCCGTGACCGACATCGACGCGGCCCGCGCGGCCGGCAGTATTGTAATCTGCGTGCGCTACGGTTATAACCACGGCAGGGACATCGCCGAGGCCCGGCCCGACGGTGTCATCGATTCGATGCAGCAGCTGTGCGAGTTGCTCGAAAGGGCTGTCTGAACGATGCGTCCGCTGTTCCCGCGAGTGAGCCCCCTGCCGAAACGTACGGCGGGATGGCGATGGTGGTGCTGGCGTCCGTCCAACTGAACGGGCCGGGCGGCGGCGCTCGTGTCGCCGCAAAAACCACCGCCTTTCGGGAGCGAATCCGATGCATCAGGAGCAATTCGATCTTCTCGCCCATCAGGGCTACAACCGCATCCCCTTGATGACCGAGGTCCTGGCGGACCTCGATACCCCGCTCAGCACCTACCTGAAGTTGGCGGACGGGCCGTACTCCTACCTCTTTGAGTCGGTTCAGGGCGGCGAGAAGTGGGGCCGCTACTCCATCATCGGCCTGCCTGCGACCACCGTGCTGAAAGTGCGCCGGCACGAGATCGCCGTGGAGCGAGAGGGCGAGGTGGTCGAGCGCACCCGGGCCGACGATCCGCTGGCCTGGATCGAGGCGTTCCGGCAGCGCTACCGGGTGGCGCCTGTGGAGAGGCTGCCGCGCTTCACCGGCGGCCTGGTGGGCTATTTCGGCTACGATACCGTGCGCTACATCGAGCCGCGGCTGCGCTTTCCGGACAAGGCCGATCCGCTGGGCACCCCGGACATCCTGCTGATGGTGTCCGACCAGGTTCTGGTATTCGACAACCTCAGCGGCCTGCTCTATGTGGTGGTGCATAGCGACCCGGCCGAGCCCGACGCGTTCGCGCGCGGCTGCCGCCGGCTGGAAGCGCTGGTCGAGTCGCTGCGCCAGGCAGTTCCGGCGGCGCGCAGCCTGGCGCCGGGGCCGGGGCCGGCGCGGCACGCGTTCGAGTCCAGCTTCAGTCAACAGGGCTACGAGCAGGCGGTCGAGCGGATCAAGCGCTACATCATCGACGGCGATGTCATGCAGGTGGTGCCCTCGCAGCGCATGTCGGTCAGCTTCGACGCAGCGCCGCTGGATCTCTATCGCGCGCTGCGCTGCCTCAACCCCTCGCCGTACATGTTCCATCTGAACCTGGGGGAGTTCCACGTCGTCGGTGCCTCTCCCGAAGTGCTGGTGCGGGTCGAGGACGGTCAGGTGACGGTGCGGCCGATCGCCGGTACCCGTCCGCGCGGCGCGACCGACGAGGAGGACCGCGCTCTGGAGGAGGAGCTTCTGGCCGATCCCAAGGAGCGGGCCGAGCATCTGATGCTCATCGATCTCGGGCGCAACGATGTCGGCCGGGTGAGCGAGACCGGCAGCGTCGAGGTGACCGAGAACATGGCGGTGGAGCGCTATTCGCACGTGATGCACATCGTCTCCAACGTGCGCGGCCGGCTGCATCCGGGGTTGGGGCCGATCGACGCCCTGCGCGCCACCTTCCCTGCCGGCACCCTGTCCGGGGCACCCAAGATCCGCGCGATGGAGATCATCGACGAGATCGAGCCCGTACGCCGGGGGGTGTATTCCGGGGCCGTGGGCTACCTGGGCTGGAACGGCAATATGGACACCGCGATCGCCATCCGCACCGCCGTGATCAAGGACGGTCAGCTCCACGTGCAGGCGGGCGGCGGCATCGTGGCCGACTCGGTGCCACGGCTGGAGTGGGAGGAGACGCTCAACAAGCGCCGTGCGCTGTTCCGCGCCGTGGCCATGGTCGAACAGGGGCTCGACGAGGAGGGGCGGGCATGATCCTGATGATCGACAACTACGATTCCTTCACCTACAACCTGGTCCAGTACCTCGGTGAGCTGGGCGCGGCCGTCGAGGTGGTGCGCAATGACGCGGTCGGGGTGGGGGAGATCGCCCGGCGCGCGCCGGCGGGGATCGTCATCTCGCCCGGTCCGTGCACCCCGGACGAGGCCGGAATCTCGGTCGATGCCGTGCGGCGCTATGCCGGCGCCATCCCGATTCTCGGCGTTTGCCTGGGCCACCAGAGCATCGGCCGGGCCTTCGGAGGACGGGTGGTGCACGCGCGCCGGGTGATGCACGGCAAGACCTCTGCCATCCACCATGCGGGTGCCGGGGTCTTCCGCGGCCTGCCGGACGGTTTCACCGCCACGCGTTATCACTCCCTGGTGGTCGAGCGGGACAGCCTTCCGGACTGCCTGGAGGTCACCGCCTGGACCGAGACGCCGGACGGGGGCTTCGAGGAGATCATGGGCCTGCGCCACCGGGAGCTGGCCGTCGAGGGGGTGCAGTTCCATCCCGAGTCGATCCTGACGGACCACGGGCACGGGCTGTTGCGCAACTTTCTCGAGTCACTGCCGGTGACCGCCTGAATTCACGCCGCGCTCCGCATGGAGGGAGGAATCCGAGCATGGATATGCAGCAGGCGATACGCGCGGTGACCGAAGGACGCAACCTCTCCACCGAGGAGATGGGCGCCGTGATGCGCGGGATCATGACGGGGCAGGCAACCCAGGCGCAGATCGGCGGATTCCTGATCGGCCTGCGAATGAAGGGGGAAACCGTCGACGAGATTGCGGCCGCTGCGGCCGTGATGCGCGAGCTCGCCACGGGGGTGCGGCTGGCGAGCCTGGAACACGTGGTTGACACCTGCGGCACCGGCGGGGACTCCAGCCGGATCTTCAATGTCTCGACCGCGACCGCATTCGTGGTGGCGGGGGCCGGCGGGCGTGTTGCCAAGCACGGCAACCGCTCGGTTTCCAGCCAGTCGGGCAGCGCCGACGTACTGGAGGCGGCCGGCGTTCGGCTGGACCTGAGCCCGGAGCAGGTCGCGGCCTGCATCGAGACCGTCGGGGTCGGGTTCCTGTTCGCACCCCTGTATCACGGGGCGATGCGCCATGCGGTGGGGCCGCGGCGGGAAATGGGGGTGCGCACCGTGTTCAATGTGCTGGGGCCGCTGACCAACCCTGCCGGGGCGCCGAACCAGCTCCTGGGAGTGTTCAGTGAGGCCTGGGTGGAGCCGCTCGCGCAGGTGCTGTGCAAGCTCGGCAGCCGACACGTGATGGCGGTTCACTCGGCAGACGGCCTGGACGAACTCAGTATCGCGGCCCCCGCCGCAGTGGCCGAGCTGCGGGACGGACGGGTGCACCGCTACACACTCGATCCGCGGGAGCTCGGCCTGGCTCACCCCGACATCGAGGCGCTGCGGGTGCGCGACGCCGAGGAAAGCCTGGCCATGATCCGGCGCGTGTTCGAAGGGGAAACCGGAGCGGCGCGCGACATGGTGCTCCTGAACTCCGGCGCCGCAGTCTACGTCGCGGGACTCGCGGAAAGCCTCGATAACGGGATCGACCGGGCGTGCGAGGCGATCGACGGCGGCGCAGCGGCACGGCGCCTGGATCACCTGGTGCGCTTCACCCGGGCGCTGGAGGAGTCGCAGGCATGAGCGGCGAGATGATCCTGGAGCGCATCCTGCGGCACAAGCGCGCCGAGGTGAGCGACGCTTCGCGCCGCGTCCCCCTGGAGACGCTGCGGCGCCGCGCGGTCGGCGCTGGGGCGACCCGGGGCTTCGTCGCTGCCTTGCGGTCACGGGCGGCGGCCGGCGAGCCGGCGGTGATCGCGGAGATCAAGAAGGCGTCGCCGAGCCGGGGGGTGATCCGCGCGGATTTCGACCCTGCCTCCATCGCACGCAGCTACGCCGGCGGCGGTGCGGCCTGTCTTTCGGTCCTCACCGACCGGGAGTTCTTCCAGGGCGGCCCGGAAGCACTGCAGGCGGCGCGCACCGCCTGCAGCCTGCCGGTGTTGCGCAAGGACTTCATCATCGCCCCCTACCAGGTCTTCGAGGCCCGGGCGATGGGTGCGGACTGCATCCTGCTCATCGCGGCGGCGCTGGACGATCCCGCGCTGTTCGAGCTGGCCGGGCTCGCCACGGAGCACGGCATGGACGTGTTGGTCGAGGCGCACGATGCTCAGGAGCTCGAGCGGGCGCTGCGCCTGCGACTGCCGATGGTGGGCATCAACAATCGCGACCTGCGCAGCTTCGAGACGTCGCTGGACCGGACCCTGGAACTGCTGCCGCGGATTCCGGAAGGGACCCTGGTGGTCACCGAGAGCGGCATCCACACGGACGCCGACATCCGGCGCCTGCGCGCGGAGGGGGTGGGCGCCTTTCTGGTCGGCGAGGCGTTCATGCGGGCCGCCGACCCGGGAACGCGCCTGGCGGAGCTGTTCGGTACCGGGTAACGCCGCGCGGGCGGGCTAGCTAGCGCGTTCCGAGTACCACGATGGTTTTCCCGGACACGCTGATCAGGCTCTGCTCTTCCAGGCTCTTGAGCACGCGCCCCGCCATCTCGCGGGAGCAGCCGACGATCCGCGCGAGCTCCTGGCGACTGATGCGCAGCTGCATGCCGTCCGGGTGGGTCATCGCATCGGGCTGCTCGCACAGGTCCAGCAGCGCGCGGGCGATCCGGCCGGCGACATCGAGGAAGGCCAGGTCCTCGACCTTCCGGTTGGTGCGGCGCAGGCGCGCGGCCATCTGCGAGGCGAGCTCGAACAGCACGTCCGCATGCTCCATCGCCAGCTTGCGGAAGCGGTTGTAGGCGATCTCCGCCACGCGGCAGGGGGTGCGGGTGCGGACCCAGGCGCTGCGGGGCGTGTCGCCGCAGAACAGTCCCATTTCGCCGAAGAAATCGCCGCGATTGAGGTAACTGAGCACGATCTCGTTGCCGTTGGCGTCCTCGATCAGCACCGCGACCGATCCCTCCACCATCAGATACAGCGTCTCCGGGCGCGTGCCGCCCTGGATGATCAGGTGGTGCTTGGGGTAGCTGCGGACGTGGCAATGGGCCAGGAGCCAGTCCAGGACCGGATTGCCCATGATCTTGGCTTCGGTGGCACTCATCGTGGGCTTGCTTTCGGTGGCCGCGACATGATGGACAGGAATCTTTGAATCCGGAGCAGCTTCCAGAGTATACATGACCGCTCGCTGAGCCTACGTTAGTCAGCGGCTGTTACATTTTCACCCTTTTACGGGGGCGAGCTGATGAAGGCGCGTATCAAGCTGATAGAAGGCGTGACATTCGCCGCCGAATCGGACAGCGGGCACGCCATTGTGATCGACGGCTCGCCGCAACACGGCGGCCGTAACCTGGGACCGCGGCCGATGGAAATGCTGCTGCTGGGAATGGGCGGATGCACCGCCTTCGATGTGGTCAACATCCTGCGCAAGGCGCGTCAGCCGGTGGCGGACTGCGAGGCCCTGCTGAGCGCCGAGCGGGCCGATACCGAACCACGCGTGTTCACGCGCATTCACGTGCATTTTATCGTCACCGGTGCCGGGCTTAGGGAGCACCACGTACGGCGTGCCGTGGACCTGTCGGCCGAGAAGTACTGCTCGGCCTCGATCATGCTTGGCAAGACCGCGCAGATCACCCACGATTTCGAGATTCGCGCGCCCGCACGCGCCTGAGCCCGGGCGTCACGCCCGCGCCCTGCGGGGCGTGGCATTCCCTCTGACCGGGTTAGTAAAATGGCCGATCCGCGTCCGCGCGCCGACCCGGCCTTCCGGCCGCGACCGAAGGGAGGCGACGGGAGCCGGAGATGCGTTTCCCGCGGGGGCAAATTGGTGGATAATGCGCGCCTCGCAGGCGCGGTGCGGACGGGTATTCGGGGGCGCGGCACGACCGACGTGGAGGTATCGAGTTGGTAAAACCACTGCAAAAACTGCAGCTGCATGGTTTTAACAACCTGACGAAGACGCTCAGCTTCAATATCTACGATATCTGCTATGCGGTTTCGGAGGAGCTCAGTCGCGAGTACATCGACTATATCGACGAGGTGTACAACGCGGAGCGCCTGACCCAGATCCTCTCCGACGTCTCGAACATCATCGGGGCGAACGTGCTGAACGTGGCCCGACAGGACTACGAGCCACAGGGCGCGAGCGTGACCATGCTGATCTCCGAGGAGCCGGTCCGGCGCGAGGAGTATTCCAACTCCGAATCGCCCGGGCCGCTGCCCGAGGCGGTGCTTGCTCATCTGGACAAGAGCCACATCGCGGTGCACACCTACCCGGAGAGTCATCCGCAGAACGGTGTCGCCACTTTCCGTGCCGACATCGACGTCTCGACCTGCGGGCTGATCTCGCCGCTGAAGGCATTGAACTACCTGATCCACAGCTTCGATTCGGACATCGTCACGATCGATTACCGGGTCCGTGGCTTCACCCGCGACGTGCGCGGCAAAAAGCACTTCATCGATCACAAGATCAACTCGATCCAGAATTTCATGTCCCGCGACACGCGCGAGCGCTACCAGATGCTGGACGTGAACGTCTACCAGGAGAACATCTTCCACACCAAGATGCTGCTGAAGGAGTTCGACCTCGACAACTACCTGTTCGGGATCAACGCAGGGGACCTGTCGGGCAAGGAGCAGGAACGCATCCGCAGACAGCTCCGGCACGAGATGCTGGAGATGTTCTACGGGCGCAACGTCCGCCGTATGTACTGACCACGGCGGGAACGACCGCCCCCGATTCCATCCCGGAGCCGGTCAGAGGTGGTACGTGCTCGTGGTCATCAGCTTCGACAGCCGCCGCATCAGCCAGCGCACGGGCGCGGGGAGTTCGCGGCCGCCGGCCCGGCGCGCCGTTTCGCCGTGGTGGGCCTCGTCATACTTCATCCGGTCGAGAATCGCGCGGCTGCGCAGGTCCTCGGGCGGCAGGCGGTCGAGGTGATTGTCGATGTGGCGGATCACCTGGTTCTCGGTTTCGGCGACGAAGCCGAGGCTCCAGCGGTCGCCGAACACGCCGGCCAGCGCCCCGATGCCGAGAGATCCGGAATACACCAGCGGCGCCAGCAGGCTCGGGCCCGCGCCCAGGTCCTCGAGCCGGCGTCCGCACCAGGCCAGGTGCTGGTGCTCATCGCGTGCCGACTGGCGCAGCGCCTCGCGGATCTGCGCGTCGCGCCCGAACCACGACTGCGACTGGTACAGGGCCTGCGCGCTGATCTCGCCGGCGTGGTTCACGCGCATCAGGCGCGCCGATTCGCGGCGCCCGGCCGGGCCCAGCTCGGTTTCGGGGATGCCGTCGTCCGGGTGGGGTGAGCCCGCATCCACGGGGTTGCAGAACACCGTGCGCAGGGCCTGGTCCATTTCCATCAGGATGCGGTCGCTGAGGCGGTAACGCCGGCCGGGGCTTTCGCTGGTCGTGCGAGTAGCGTACATGCCGTCGGGATTCCCCGTGCGGTGACTTGGCGACGGCTCACGTTAGGCAATCCGCAGGGTTCTGGCAAGCCCCGCTCTGGTAACCGTGTATAGTATTTGTATAATCTCTTCCCGGCGCGCGGCGGGCCCGGCCGTGCGCACTGGTCCGGTCGGAGGTATTGTTACCTCTCACAGGGCGCATACGCGGTAAGGGCAAGGCGCGGGAGCGAAGGCGCAGCCTTGCCCCGTCGAGTGCGCGCAACGCCGCGATCGCCGTTCACGTACCGGAACTTCGGGTGTTTCCGTCGCCCCGTCGGGATGGCGTTGCCCGCCGGCCGTGTAGGGTCACGACAGGCCACGCCTCGCGCCTTGCCAGACAGACCGACAGGAGCGCTCAGAAGTGGCATTCCCACAGACCGGGCGGGTGCCAATCCGACAGCAACGACCGAAAGGGGGGGGGCGTGAGAGTTTTCGCCGCCATGGCCATCGTGGCCTGCTGCGTGGGGCCGGCAACCGGTGTCGCCGCGCCGATCGTCCTCGCCAATCACGGGGTCAAGGCGCCCAAGGGAGTCAAGGGGAAAGTTCGGCTCGGCTACCTTGCGACCAGCGGTAATACCCAAACCCGCAACCTCCATGCGGACTTCCATGTTGCATTCATGCTGCGCCAGTGGATCTATTCCTTTTCCGCCACCGCGTACAACAGCATGGAGAGTGGACAGACCACGGCCGAGCGCTATACCTCGAGCTTCAAGACCGACTACGACTTCACGCCGCACAACTACGTGTTCGCCTCGGCGAAGTTCGACAGGGACCGGTTCAGCGGTTATGAGCGGCGCACCTCGGAGACGGCGGGTTACGGGCGGCGCCTGATCTCCAATGGTCCGGTGCGGCTGGACGCCGAGGTCGGCGTGGGCGCCCGGCAGACGAAGGTAGCCGATGCGTTGCCGGCGCGCAACCGCAACGAGGCCATCCTGCATACCGTGGGCAAGCTCGAGTGGGATATCTCGGACACCAGCCGGTTGCTGCAGAGCCTGGAAGTCCAAAGCGGCCGTTCGGATACCTTCGTCGAATCCGTCACCTCGCTGAAAAACAACATCCGGGGCAACCTCTACTGGCGCCTGTCGTATGATGTGAGGCACAACTCCAGCGTGCCGCCGGGGATCAAGAAGACCGATACCCAGACCTCGATTTCGCTCGAGTACGATTTCTGAGGTCCGTCGCCGGCGGCGCGTGACCGAAGGGACGCGGCACAGGCCGGTCGCCACCGGAGGCACATCTTCTTGTGCCCTTGTACACCGACCTGCCTGACGCCGGGGTACGCGAGCGCCCGCTGCGATGGGACCTTCGCGAGCGCGCCCGCTTGCACGGCTTGTCAGGGCGCCGGCGGTCTTGTACTATAGCGCGCCTTTCCACCGGCTTTTACCGTCTGGAGCCAGAATTCGAATGAAGACGTTTTCCGCCAAACCGGAGACCGTGACCCGGGACTGGTACGTCGTCGATGCCGAGGGCAAGACGCTCGGAAGGCTGGCGACTGAGGTCGCCCGGCGCCTGCGCGGCAAGCACAAGCCCGAGTACACGCCGCACGTGGACACCGGCGACTACATCGTGGTGGTCAACGCCGAGAAGATCCGGGTCACGGGCCGCAAGCGCCGCGACAAGATGTACTACCGGTTCACGGGCTACGTCGGCAACATGAAGTCGATCAGCCTGGAGGATCAGCTCGCGAAGGCGCCGGAGCGGGTCATCCAGCATGCGGTGAAGGGCATGCTGCCGAAGAATCCGCTGGGCCGGGCGATGTTCCGCAAGCTGAAGGTCTACCGGGGCCCCGAGCACCGGCACGCGGCGCAGCAGCCCAGGCCGCTGGAGATCTGAGCGGCACGCTTTCGCGATCACCCAATCGGAACAGTCTCAGATGGCACAGACACAGAATTACGGCACCGGTCGTCGCAAGCGCTCCACGGCGCGCGTTTTCCTCTCCTCGGGCAGCGGCAATATCGTCGTCAACGGTCGTTCCGTGGACGAGTACTTCGGCCGCGAAACAGCGCGCATGATCGTGCGACAGCCGCTGGAAGTGGTGGAAATGGCCGACAACTTCGACATCCGGATCAGTGTTTCCGGGGGCGGCGGCAGCGGCCAGGCCGGCGCCATCCGTCACGGCATCACCCGCGCCCTGATCGACTACGACGAGGCGTTTCGCCAGCCCCTGCGCAAGGCCGGTTACGTCACCCGCGACGACCGCCAGGTCGAACGCAAGAAGGTGGGCCTGCACAAGGCGCGGCGCGCGCCCCAGTTCTCCAAGCGCTGAGCGACGCCCGCTTCCCTTGGGGGATCGTCTAGCGGTAGGACAGCGGACTCTGACTCCGCTAACCCAGGTTCGAATCCTGGTCCCCCAGCCAAGCAAGACCCCGCCTCCCGAGGCGGGGTTTTTTTGTGGATCCCTTGGCGGGCGCCGCGGTCGGATCGGGTGACGCGGCCCCGACCGGGGTGCCGACGGAGACGGAGACCGGCGATGAGCGATGCGGTCACGCAGAGATTCGGAGCCGCCCAGGGCTGGACGGCAGACGCCGAGACCACGGCACTGGTGTCGGGGCGCGCCCGCTACAGCGGCGACGCGGTTGTCGAGGGGCAGGTGCACGCCGCCTTCCTGCGCTCGACGGTCGCCAGCGCCCGGCTGCGCGGGCTCGACACAAGCGCCGCGGTGGACGCGCCGGGTGTCCTGGCGGTGCTGACCGGAAGGGAGGTCCGGGCGGCCGGGCTGGGTGAGCTGCGACCCATGGCGAGTCTGCCGGGCAGCGACGGCACGCCCATGGCATCGACGCCGCAACCGCTGCTGGCGGCGGATACGATCCGCTACGTGGGCGAGCCTCTGGCGATGGTTGTCGCGACCTCGCCGGCCGCGGCAGCCGACGCCCTGGCCCTGCTGGAACCGGAAATCGCCATGTCGCCCGCGGTCGCCACGATCGAGGCGGCGCTGGCCGAGGGTGCGCCCCGGGTCTGGCCGGAGGTGGCCGGCAACATCGGGCTGCGGTGGCGGGCCGGGGACCCGGAAGCGGTCGATCGCGCCTTCGGCCGGGCCCGCCATGTGACCCGCGTGCGCCTGGCCAATCCGCGGCTGGTCGGCAACCCGATGGAGCCGCGCTCGGCACTGGCCTGGTACGAGGCGGACCCGGGACGCTATACCCTGGTGACCCCCTCCCAGGGCGTCAACGCCCTGCGCCTGGGCCTGGCCGACATGCTGGACCAGGACCCGGCGGCGGTCCGGGTGCTGACCCCCCGGGTCGGGGGCGGGTTCGGGCTGCGCACGCCGCTTTACCCGGAGCAGGTGCTAGTGGCGTGGGCGGCGCGCCGCCTGGATCGCGCGGTGAAGTGGCAGGGAAGCCGTTCGGACTGCTTTCTTGCCGACCAGCACGGGCGCGACTCGACCCTGCACGGAGAGCTGGCACTGGACGGGGAGGGCCGCTTCCTGGCCCTGCGCGCGGCCATCGACGCCAATATGGGCGCCTATTTCAGCAGCAGCGGCGTGGTGGTGCCCACGCGCAATTTCGCGGGCGGCCTGACCTCGGTCTACCGCACCGGCGCGATCGCGCTCGAGGCACGCTGCGTGTTCACCCATAGCGTGCCCACCGGACCGTATCGCGGCGCCGGGCGGCCGGAAGCGGCCTACCTGGTGGAAAGGCTGGTGGATAAAGCCGCCCGGGAGACCGGGACCGATCCGGTCGAGCTGCGCCGGCGCAACCTGATCGGCGCCGCCGAAATGCCCTGGCGCACGCCGATGGACCAGCTCTACGACAGCGGCGAGTTCGAGGCCCTGATGGATGCGGCGCTGGAGCGGGCGGACTGGCACGGCTTCGAGCGCAGGCGCAGTGCCGCGGCCGCGCACGGTCGCCTGCGGGGGCGGGGCCTGGCCTGCTTCCTGGAGACCGCCGGCGGGCTGCTGCACGAGTCCGCGGCCGTGCGTTTCACGGAGGACGATCGCATCGAGCTGCGTACGGCGGCGCAGTCCAACGGCCAGGGGCACCTGGCTTCGCTGGCGTATGCCGTGGCCGAGCGCTTCCAGATCCCGCCGGACGTCGTACGCGTGGTCCAGGGGGACAGCGAGCTGGCGCCGGCGGGCTTCGTCTCGGTGGCATCCCGCTCGATGATGATGGCCGGGTCCGCCGCGGCGGCGGCCGCGGACGCGTCGCTGGACAAGGCGCGGGCGCTGGCCTCGCACCTGCTGGAGGTGGCCGCGGCGGACCTGGAGTACGCCGGGGGCGAGTTCCGGGTGGCCGGGACCGACCGCCGCATCGGTCTGTTCGACCTGGCCCGGCGGGCGGGCGGGGATAATCTGCCGCCCGCGGCGCCGCGCGAGCTGGACGCGGACGGGAGCTTCCGTTCGCCGGAACAGAGCTTTCCCAACGGCTGCCACGTCTGCGAGGTCGAGATCGATCCCGAGACCGGCCGCGTCGAGGTGGTGGCGTACACGGCGGTGGACGACTGCGGTCGCGTGATCAACCCGGATGTCGTGCACGGTCAGATCCACGGCGGCATCGCCCAGGGGCTGGGCCAGGTACTGGGCGAGCAGGGCGTCTACGATGCCTCCGGCCAGCTGCTCACGGGCAGCTTCATGGACTACCCGGTGCCGCGCGCGGATGACCTGCCGGCGCTGGACGTCACCCTGCGGCCCGTGCCGTGTCGGAGCAATCCGCTGGGCGTCAAGGGCGTGGGGGAGGCCGGGACCGTGGGCGCGCTGCCCGCCGGCATGAACGCGATCCTGGACGCGCTGCGGCGTGCGGGCGTCGCGCACCTGGATATGCCCGCGACGCCGGCGCGCGTATGGCGCGCGCTGCAGGAGGCCGGACGCTAGCCTAGCGGAGCGTCTGTACCCCGCCCTGGCCGGCGAGCAGCAGCACGTCGGCAGGACGCAGCGCGAAGATGCCGACCGTCACGATGCCGGGGATGTCGTTGAGCCGCTGCTCCAGGCCCGCCGGCGCGCTGATCTCGAGGTCGTGCACGTCGAGGATCGCGTTGCCGTTGTCCGTGCGGTAGCCCTCGCGCAGGGTTGCCCGGCCCCCGAAGCGCACCAGCTCGCGCGCCACGAAGCTGCGCGCCATCGGGATCACCTCGACGGGCAGAGGAAAGCGTCCTAGCACTTCCACCAGCTTGGATTCATCCGCGATGCAGACGAAGCGCTCGCTGGCACCGGCGATGACCTTCTCGCGCGTGAGCGCTCCACCGCCGCCCTTGACCAGGTGCAGCTGACGGGTGGCTTCGTCCGCGCCATCGACGTAAACGGGCGGCGTGCCGGCCTCGTTCAGCTCGACCACCGGGATTCCGGCCGCCTCCAGCAACCGGGTCGTCTGGTCCGAGCTGGACACGGCGCCGCGCAGGCGGTCGCGCCGCCCCGCCAGCAGGTCGATGAAATGGCGCACCGTCGAGCCGGTGCCGACCCCGATGACCGCGCCTTCCGGCACGTATTCCAGGGCAGCCTCGGCTGCCGCCCGCTTGAGCTCGTCGCTGGTCACCGGTCGCTCCCGGAGATGGCCCGGCGGCCGCCGGGCAGGCATGAACCTGCCGGGATTATATCGGCTGGCCAGCGTCCCGTCAGGGTGCTGCTTCCCAATTTTCAGCAATGTTGCTAAGTTTGGCGCCCATGATCGACACCTATATCCGCAAGATCCTGAACGCACGCGTCTACGACGTCGCTGAAGAAACCCCCCTGGAAAAGGCCCCCAATCTTTCGGACCGGATCGGCAGCGAGATCTTCCTCAAGCGGGAGGATCTGCAGCCCGTGTTTTCCTTCAAGCTGCGCGGCGCCTACAACAAGATCTCCCAGCTGGATGAGCAGGCCCGCGCCCGGGGCGTGGTTTGCTCCTCGGCCGGTAACCATGCCCAGGGCGTGGCGCTGGCAGCGCGCCGGCTGGGTATCCGGGCGACCATCGTCATGCCCCGCACGACGCCGCCGATCAAGGTCCGCGCGGTGCGCAAGCTCGGCGGGCGCGCCGTGCTGCACGGGGATGCGTACGACGATGCCTACGAGTATGCCAAGCGACTCACCCGGGAGCGCGGCATGACCTTCGTACACCCCTACGACGATCCGGACGTGATTGCGGGTCAGGGCACGGTCGCAATGGAGCTTCTGCGGCAGCACTCCGGCCCCCTGGACGCCGTGTTCATCCCGGTCGGTGGCGGCGGACTGCTGGCCGGCATGGCCTCCTATATCAAGTACCTACGGCCGGAGATCCGGGTCGTCGGGGTCGAGCCCGACGATGCCGCCAGCATGACCGAGGCGCTGCGTCGCCATCGTCGGGTGCGGCTGAAGCAGGTGGGCTTGTTCACCGACGGCGTCGCCGTGCGGCAGGCGGGGCGGGAGCCCTTCCGCGTGGCGCGCGAGACGGTCGACGACATGGTGACGGTCAGCACCGACGAGGTCTGCGCCGCGATCCGCGACATCTATGAGGACACCCGCTCCATCGCCGAGCCGGCGGGCGCGCTGGCCACCGCCGGCGCCAAGCGGTACCTGGCCGACCGCGGCATTACCGGCTGGCGGGTGGCGGCGGTGATCGGCGGCGCCAATATGAACTTCGACCGCCTGCGTCACGTCGCCGAGCGCACCGAGCTCGGCGAGCACCGCGAGGCACTGCTGGCGGTCACGATTCCGGAGCGACCCGGCAGCTTCCTGCATTTCTGTCGCGACATCAGCAAGCGCACCATCACCGAGTTCAACTATCGCTATGCGGACGCGGCGCAGGCCCACGTGTTCGCGGGGGTCAAGCTGGAAGACGGGGTGGGGGAAAAGAACGCGCTGGTCACCTCCCTGCGGGAGGCGGGCTACACGGTCGTGGACATGGCCGACAACGAGATGGCCAAGCTGCACATCCGCTACATGGTAGGCGGCCATGCGCCGCTACTGGAAAATGAACGTGTCTACCGTTTCGAGTTTCCCGAGCGGCCCGGAGCGCTGCTGCGCTTTCTCAGCCGCATCGGTCGGGACTGGAACATCAGCCTGTTCCACTACCGCAACCACGGCGCCGACTTCGGCCGCGCGCTGGTCGGCATGCAGATTCCGTCCTCGGACCTGACGCGGTTCCGGGAGAAGATCGACAAGCTCGGCTACGAGTGCGCGGACGAGACCGGCAATCCGGCTTACGATCTCTTCCTTAGCCCGGGCAAATAGGCCGCGCGGGTCGGGTCCGCGTTCATCCATTGTGCCGAGGGAGACGGAATGAAGGCTCTTCAGGATCGTGTGGCGGTGGTCACCGGGGCAGGCTCCGGCATCGGGCGGGGCGTCGCTCTTGAGCTCGCGCGCCGGGGCGCGCGGCTGGCGCTGGCCGATCTCGACGAAGCGGGCATGCAGGAGACCGCCTCGCAGGTGGAGGCCCTGGGCCGCAAGGTGACCACCCACGCGATCGATGTCTCGGACCGCGGCCGCATGGAACGCTTTCCGGATGAGGTGGTCGAGGCGCACGGGCGTGTTCACGTGGTGGTCAACAATGCCGGGGTGACCGTGGTGCACACGGTCGAGAAGATGGATCTCGACGATTTTGAATGGATCATGGGGATCAACTTCTGGGGCATGGTGTACGGGTCCAAGTTCTTCCTGCCGTACCTGCTGCGCGAGGACGAGGGGCACATCGTCAACCTGTCGAGCATCTTCGGCGTCATCGGCGTCCCCAACCAGAGCTCCTACTGCTCCAGCAAGTTTGCCATCCGCGGCTTCACCGAGTCGCTCCGTGCCGAGCTCCGGGATACTACGGTCGGGGTGACCAGCGTGCACCCCGGCGGGGTGGACACCAGCATCGTGCGCAGCTCCCGGTTCCGCGACAGCATGACGGCGCAATCGAAGGAGGAGTTGGCGGAGACCTTCCGCAAGGCAACCATGACCACCCCGGAGAAGGCCGGTCGGTTGATCGTCGACGGAATCGCCGCTGGCCGCCCGCGGCTCCTGGTGGGGCCGGACGCCAAGCTGCTGGACAAGATCCAGCGCCTGATGCCGGCGCGCTACCAGGGGCTGGTGCAGCGGCTGATGCAGCGCGGCCGGGAGCAGCGTGCCGGCTAGCTGCCTCGGGCCTTTCTCAGCCCTCCGCGAGGGACAGGATGAAGTGCCACTGGTCCTCGGTCACCGGCATCACGGACAGCCGATTGCCGCGGCGCACCAGGGGCATGCCCGCCAGCTCAGGGTGGCTTTTCAGCTCGCGCAGTGCGACCACCCGCGGCAGATGCCGCAGGTAGCGCACATCGACCATGTACCAGCGGGGCTTATCGCGGTCGCTCTTCGGATCGTAGTGCGGGTCGTCCGGGTTGAAGGCCGTGTGGTCGGGGTAGCCGGCCCGCGCGATCTCCATGATCCCGACGATGCCCGGCTCAGCGCAGTTGGAGTGATAGAAGAACGCCCGGTCCCCGAGCTGCATCTCGTCGCGCATTATGTTGCGTGCCTGGTAGTTGCGCACGCCGTCCCAGTGGTCGGTCCCGGCGGCCTTCAGATCGTCGAGGCTGAACACGTCGGGCTCGGATTTCATCAGCCAGTGGCGCACGTGGCCCCCCTACTGCAGCAAAGACTGAGGCTGGTCATCCATCCAGGTTGCGGAAACCCGCTTCGGTCACCACTCCACTCAGCGGCACGTCCCAAGGCTCGCGCGGCAGCGCTGCCAGTCGCTGGAACTCGTGGGCCACGCCGATCAGGCGCGGTTTGCGCCAGGACCGGCGCAGGCGCAGGAATTCGAACGTACGGTCATAATAGCCGCCTCCCATCCCCAGCCGGTTGCCGTGGTCGTCAAAGGCCACCAGCGGCGCCATCACCAGATCCAGGAAGCGCGGGTTAATCACCCGGCCCGGATCGGGCAGCGGTTCCGGGATGCCGAACCGGTTGGCGACCAGGACCTCGCCCGGAGCGTGGCGCACGAACCGCAGCCCGACCCGGCGAGGCGAGCCGGCCAGCACCGGAAGAAACACCTGTTTGTCCATGGCCTGGGCATGCTGCATCACGGTCCCCGGATCCATTTCCCCGTCCGTGGCAAGGAACAGCGCGATGCGGCGACTGTTCCGGAACAGCGGCAATGCCGTGATGATGCGGCTCATAGCCCGGCCGCGGTGGAAACGCTGGTCAGCGCTCAGCTCCCGGCGACGCCGGCGCATCTCGCGGCGCAGCGCGCTCTTGTCGGCCTGGGTGTCTGGTGCGATTAGGGGGCCGGGGTCCTTGGTCATGGCGTCGGCTTCCGGGATGGCTGCGAACAGGACGCCCCGGGCGTATCCGCCCGGGGCGTTTCCGCCGTCCGCGGCGAAGTGGGGGGCGCCTCCCGCCCGTGCCGTCGGGTACCATCGACCTTGAACCAGTGGTTCAGGTGGGGTCGGTAGCCGGGGCCTCAGGCTTTCCGCTCACGGGCGGACTTGCTCAACAGCCCCGACACTCCCAACCCCCGGGTCGGTGAATAGGCTCAAGAGGTAACTCCCGATACCCGTCGAACACCGCAGGAAGCGCCAAACCGATGACGGCGGGGCGAACCCCGCCGTTGGCCAGACCCGGGTTCTCAATGCTGCCGGGGCTCGTCCCGGGCGAGTGCCAGGTCCAGCTTGTCGTTCAAAACACGAATCCGGTCCATGTCCAGTTCGCTGGCATGCTGTCGCTGACGACCGCCGAGAACCTCGTTGGCGAGATTCAGAGCCGCCATCACGGCGATCCGGTCCAGCCCCACGACCTTCCCCTGGTCGCGAATCTGCCTCATTCTGTCATTCAGATGCTGAGCCGAGTCAAGCAGGTCCTGGCGCTCGTCCTCGGCGCAGGCGACCTGGTATTCCTTGCCCAGGATGCGGATGGTCACCGGGTTCGTGCTGCCTGGGTCGTCGGCCATCTCAGGATATCTGCTCCATTGACTTCAGGCGCGAGATCATCGCTTCCACGCGGGCCCGGACCAGCTCGTTGCGCTGGATCAGGTGGGCGCGCTCCGTGGCGAGCTGCTCCTGCCGGTCGCGCAGCGAACGGTTCTCGTCCCGCAGCCGCCGGCACAGGGCGAGAAGCTCGTCCACCTGCCGTTCGAGTTTCTCCAGTTCCGATTCGGCCATGCTCGGGCCCCGCTCGGTACACGTCACGTCGCTCGACTATAGGGTCCCACCGGGCAATTATCAACGCGGGCGTTGGGCCGCGTGAGGCCGCGGTGATAGCATGAAGCGAAAGCCGGCGCGCTCGCGCGCCTTCGGCGGGCGGCATCGTTTCCCACCTGAACCGGGCACGAGAGCAGGTTCCGCGAGTGAATACCGACTGGTATCAGACGCTGCAGGAAGCGCTCGTCCGCGCGGGCGCCGTCACGGACGCCGCGGAGTGCCACGGCAGCCTGTGCGGGTGGCTGTGCGGGGCCCATGAAAGCGATCCGCGTCCGTGGATCGACGAGAGCTTGGGCGGTGCTGATCCCCGCAATCTCGCCGCCGGCGAGTGCCGGGAGCTCCTGTTGCAGCTCCACGGCGAGACGCGCCGGGTGCTGGAGGCGGCCGGAACGGATCTGCACCTGGTGCTGCCCCCGGACAGCGCGCCGCTCGAGCAACGCGTGGATGAGCTGGGGCACTGGTGCCAGGGGTTCCTGCACGGTCTGGGGGTGGCGCGACCTGGCAGCATGGAAGGGCTGCCGGAGAACAGTCGCGAGGTGATCCACGACTTTCTGGACGTCACCCGCGCGGCGCTTGAGCCCGATGGCGACGACGAGGAGCAGGAAGGGGCCTACGCGGAGATCGTCGAGTACATCCGGGTCGGGGTACTCCTGGTCTACGAGGAGCTCTACCCTGAACAGGACGGAACCTCGCCCAGGCGCCTCCACTAGAGGGGCTTGCTGAAAAAGGTCCACCCATGGCCTTTTTCAGCGTCGCAACCGGCAAACGCGGTTTCCCGGCTGCCCCATATGCAAGCACTTGCAGTGCATGAAAATGGCCCTACATCCCTGTAGCGCACAGGAGCGGCCCGGCAGCGTCGCGGCCGGGCAGGTCGAGGACAATCGGGAGCATCAATGAAGCAGAAGGAGTTCGCACGCCGCCGCCGCCAGTTGATGGAAGCGATGGGTGAGGGCAGCATCGCCATCGTCCCGGCGGCACCCGAGCGCACGCGCAACCGCGACGTCGAGTATCCCTACCGCCAGGACAGTGACTTCTACTATCTCACCGGGTTCCCGGAGCCGGGCGCCGTGCTGGTCCTCCTGCCCGGACATCCGCGCAATGCATACGTCCTGTTCGTGCGCGAGCGGGACCCGGAGATGGAGGTCTGGAACGGTTACCGTGCCGGCCCGGAGGGGGCCTGTGACAGCTACGGCGCGCAGGAGTCCTACCCGATCGACGATATCGACGACATCCTTCCGGGGCTGCTCGAGCCGGTGGAGCGGGTGTTTTACACGATGGGCAACAATCCCGAGTTCGACCAGCGGCTGATCGGCTGGGTCAACCGGCTGCGGCAGCAGGCGCGCAAGGGAGTACACACGCCCTGGGAGTTCGTTTCACTGGAGCATCATCTGCACGAGATGCGTCTGTTCAAGGACCGGGCTGAGCTGGGCACCATGCGGCGCGCGGCGCACGTGAGCACGACGGCTCACCGGCGCGCGATGCAGGTGTGCCGTCCGGGAATGCGCGAGTTCGAGCTGCAGGCCGAATTCGCCCACGAGTTCCTGCGCAACGGCTGCGACTACGCGTATCCGCCCATCGTGGGCGGGGGTGCCAACGGCTGTATCCTGCACTACATCGAGAACTCGGCAGTGCTGCGCGACGGCGACCTGGTGCTCATCGACGCCGGGGCCGAGTACGACTGCTACGCCGCGGACGTCACCCGCACGTTCCCCGTGAACGGCCGTTTCAGCGCCGAGCAGCGCGCGCTCTACGAAGTGGTGCTCGCGGCCCAGGACGCGGCGATCGCGAAGGTGCATCCGGACAACGACTGGAATGCGCCGCACGAGGCGGCCGTGCGGGTGCTGTGCCAGGGCCTCGTGGATCTGGATATTGTCCGCGGCGGCGTCGACGAGGTGATCGAGACCGAGGCCTACCGGCCGTTCTTCATGCACCGCACCGGCCACTGGCTCGGCATGGACGTGCACGACGTCGGCGATTACCGCGTCAGCGACCGCTGGCGGATGCTGGAACCAGGCATGACTCTGACCGTGGAGCCGGGCCTGTACGTGCGCGCGGGCAGCGCCGGGGTGGACGAGCGCTGGTGGGACATTGGCATCCGCATCGAGGACGATGTCCTGGTCACGCGCGAGGGTGGTGAGGTGCTCACTTCCGAGGCGCCCAAGAGCATCGCGGACATCGAGGCGCTGATGGCGGCGTGAGACGGACGGCACGGGGATGATGGAAAAGCCTGACAATGCGGGCGCCACCTACGACGTGCTCATCGTCGGTGGCGGGATGGCGGGCGCCAGCCTGGCCTGCGCCCTCGGCGAGCTCCCGCTGCGCGTGGCCCTGGTGGAGGCCGTCGCCTTCGGCGACACCGGGCCGCCGAGCTACGATGATCGCACCACGGCGCTGTCGCACGCCACGCGCATGATCTTCGAGGGGATCGGGGTGTGGCCGGCCCTGGTGCCGTGGGCGGAGCCGATCCGGGCGATTCACGTCTCCGACCGGGGACATATCGGCACGACGCGCCTGCGGGCCGCCGAGCTGGGGCTGCCGGCGTTCGGCTACGTGGTGCCGAACCGCGCCCTGGGCAGCGCTCTGATCGAGACCACGCGTGGCCTCGACAACGTCGACCTGCTCAATCCCGTCACCGTGCAGGGCATTGCCCGGGACGAGAGCGCGGTCACGGTCTCGGTCCGGGACGGGGACGCCACGCGTCGGCTGGAGGCAAGACTGCTCGTGGGCGCCGACGGCGCGGAATCACCGCTGCGCGACATGCTGGGCATCGGGGTGACCCGGCGCGAGTACGGCGAGTCGGCGGTGGTCGCGAACGTCACGCCCGCGCGTCCGCACGAGGGCACGGCCTGGGAACGCTTCACGCCCGCCGGTCCCACGGCCCTGCTGCCGATCGCCGACGACCGCTACGCGGTCATCTGGACCACGCGCAGCGAACGCCTGGACGAACTTCTGTCGCTGGACGACGAGACCTTCCTGCGCGCCCTGGGAGACCGCTTCGGGGGCCGTGTCGGGCCGTTCCGGGAAGCGGGCCGGCGCCATGACTATCCCCTCTCGCGGGTGGTGGCCCGAGAGCTGGTTGCGGACCAGGTGGCGCTGGTGGGCAACGCCGCCCATACCCTGCATCCGGTTGCCGGACAGGGCTTCAACCTCGGTCTGCGCGACGTAGCCCTGCTGGCCGAGTTGGTCGCGCGCGCGACGCGCGCCGGCGAGCCGCCCGGCGGCCGCAGGCTGCTGCAGCGCTATGCGGCCGCGCGTCGGCGGGATCTGTGGCGCACGTCCGGCCTGACCGAGGGACTGCTGTGGACCTTCTCGACCCGGCTGGTCCCGGTGGTTGCGGGCCGTAACCTGGGAATGATCGGTCTCGACCTGGCCGGTCCGCTGCGGCACGCCTTCAGTCGCACCGCCATGGGCGTCTCGGCAGACATGCCCTGGCTGGCCCGCGGTCGGCCGCTCTCGACGCTGCCCGAGGAGCCGGTGTGAGCGCGCGCGCGGACTGCGACATCGCGGTGATCGGCGCCGGCATGGTGGGGGTGACGCTGGCCTGCGCGCTCGCCTCGGACGGCTGGCGGGTCACGCTGGTGGAGGAATCCGGGCTGCCCTGGCCGCCGCCGGCCTTCGATCCGGAAGCGGAGCCGGATCTGCGGGTGTCCGCGGTCTCGGTGGCCTCGGAGCGGATATTCCGCAACCTGGGCATGTGGGAGCTCCTGGAGGGCTGGCGGGTCAGTCCCTACTGGCGGATGCAGGTCTGGGAAGGCAGGGCGACGATCGGTTTCGACAGCGCCGAGCTGCCCTGGCCGCACCTGGGACACATCATCGAGAACCGGCTGATCCGCGACGCCGCCCTGCACTGCCTGCACCGGGTGGCGGGAGAGCGTGTCCGCGCGGTGGTCGGCACGGCGGTGAGTGGCATGCGGCCCGACGGGGCCGGCGCGGCCCGGCTGCGCCTGGGCGACGGGAGCGCGCTGTCCGCCCGCCTGGTCGTCGCGGCGGACGGAGCGGGCTCGCCCCTGCGCGAGATCGCGGAGCTGCCGGCACGGCAGCGCTGGTATGACCAGCAGGCGGTGGTGGCGATGGTCGAATGCGAGCGGGCTCATGGAGCGACCGCCCGGCAGCGGTTCATGCGTACCGGGCCGCTGGCCCTGCTGCCGCTGGCGGACGGCCGCTGCTCCATCGTCTGGAGTACCGCGCCGGAGCACGCCGACGAGCTCGTTGCCATGGCGCCGGAAGCGTTCGCTGACGCCGTGAGCGAGGCCAGCGAGCACGTGTTGGGGCGCTTGGAGCTCGCCGGGGAGCGGCGCAGCTTCCCGCTGCAGTTCCTGCAGGCCAGGCGCTACCGCGCACCGCGCCTGGCACTGGTCGGCGACGCGGCCCATGTGGTGCATCCGCTGGCTGGCCAGGGCGTCAATCTCGGATTGCTGGATGCGGCCGCCCTCGCCGGGGTGTTGCGCCAGGCAGGGGCACCGTGGATGGACCCCGGTTCGCAACGCCTGCTGGGGCGCTACGAGCGCTGGCGCAAGGGGCACAACCTGCTGGTCGGCGGCCTCATGGATGGCTTCAAGCACCTGTTTGGCAGTCCCAGTCCGGTGCTCGCGCTGGCCCGGGACAACGGCCTCTCGCTGGCCGACCGCTCGGGGCCCCTCAAGCGCGCGATCATGCGCCAGGCAATGGGACTGGAGGGCGACCTGCCGCCACTGGCCCGCCCGTTGCCCGCTTGATTCCTGCGCAACTTCCGCCGGTACGGCCGGCCGGGGATCGGATGCGCGGAATGCGGGTGTCGGGCCCGCAACAGGCACCGTCACGGGGCTTCGGGGGGGATCTTACATCGCCTTATCGCGATGGAGTGATGTATCGGATTTGTGTTGGCATTCCCGCTTTGGGTATATTCTGCTCCTCGACGATCGTGCATGCGGGAGAGATCCGGCTACGGGCCGGACGCCGAAGGCGCAAATCCGCCCGGAAACGCTCAGGCAAAAGGACCGCTTGCATGCGTCGGCTCTGGAGAGCGCGCCCGCGGGGGCGCCACCGAAGGGGCAGGAGGGGCCGTCCGGCGTTCGGGGCTTCTCCGATCTCTCAGGTTACCGGACAGAGGGGCGGCAGGTTGATACGGCCTGCCGCTCCTTTTTCGTTTGCGGCGGCCGCCTCGAAAAATCGCGCCCCGTCCGGGCCGGGTGGCTCCGAATGCGGCGGACCAGCTTGGGAGAGAGCCTGTGGGCAAGCGGACAGCGCTTTACGGGACACACAAGGCCCTCGGCGCAAAAATGGTGGATTTCGGTGGCTGGGACATGCCGTTGCATTACGGCTCCCAGCTCGAGGAGCACCACCAGGTGCGCCGCGACGCCGGCATGTTCGACGTCTCGCACATGACGGTCGCCGATCTCCACGGTGCCGGCACCCGGGACTTCCTGCGCCGACTCCTGGCCAATGACATCGGCCGCCTGCCGGGTCCCGGGCGAGCCCTGTACAGCTGCATGCTCAACCCGGATGGGGGCGTCCGCGACGACCTCATCAGCTACTGGATGGACGCGCGGTGGTACCGCGTGGTGGTCAACGCCGCCACCCGGGACAAGGACCTGGCGTGGATGCGTGAACAGGCCTCGGCCTTCGACGTGACGCTGACCGAGCGAACCGACCTGGCGATGCTGGCGGTCCAGGGGCCCCGGGCGGTGGAGATCGTCCTGGGCAGACTGGATCCGCGGGCGCGCGAAGCGGCCGGTTCACTGCGCCCGTTCCAGGCGCTCGCCGCCGGCTCGCTGTTTATCGGCCGCACCGGCTACACGGGAGAGGACGGCTTCGAGCTGGTCCTCCCCGCAGACGAGGTAGTCCCCTGGTGGCAGGAACTGAGGGGGGCCGGGGCGGTGCCCTGCGGGCTCGGGGCGCGGGACACGCTGCGCCTGGAGGCGGGCCTGAACCTGTACGGCAGCGACATGGATGAAACCACCACGCCACTGGAATCGGGGCTGGCCTGGACCGTGGCCTGGGAGCCCGAGGATCGCCGTTTCATCGGTCGCGAGGCACTGGAGGCGCAACGTGCCCGGGGCGTGTCCAGGCGCCTGGTGGGGCTGGTGCTCGAGGGCCGCGGGGTGCTGCGCAATCACCAGACGGTACACGCCGGTGATGCCGGAGACGGCGAGATTACCAGCGGCGGCTTCTCGCCCACGCTCGGGCGGTCGATCGCGCTGGCGCGCGTGCCCGCCGCGACTGGCGATCACTGCACCGTCGAGATGCGCGGCCGCGAAATGGCGGTCCGGGTCGTCAGGCCGCCGTTCGTACGCAACGGCAGGGCGCTCGTCGAGCTGGACTGAACATCATGCCACGGGCGCCCGGGGTGGGGCGGAAACCAGAGGGGATGCAGTCATGAGCGAGATTCCAACCGAGCTGAAATACACCAGCAGCCATGAATGGGTGGAGGACCAGGGCGACGGCACCGTGACCCTGGGGGTTACCGACCACGCGCAGGACGCGCTCGGCGACCTCGTGTTCGTCGAGCTGCCCGAGGTCGGACAGGAGTTCGAAGGCGGAGACGCCTGCGCCGTGGTGGAGTCGGTGAAGGCGGCGTCGGACGTGTACGCGCCGGTCAAGAGCTCGGTCGTGGAGGTGAACGAGGAGCTGGAAGAGCATCCCGAATACGTGAACGAGGATCCGTACGGCAAGGGCTGGCTGGTGCGCCTGGAACTGGCGGAGGGTGTCGGCCTGGATGAACTTCTCGACGCGGCGGCCTATCAGGCCGTGGTCGAGGCGGAAGAGGAATGAGCCTCCCGGGCCGTCCGGTCATGTGATCCCGAGCAGGAAATCGCCATGCCATTCATTCCGCACACGCAGCAGGACATCGACCAGATGCTGTCCGTGATCGGCGTCGACAGTATCGACGCGCTGTTCGAGGAGATCCCGGACGAGCTCCAGACCGGCATCGAAGGCGTGCCGGAAGGCCTCGGCGAGATGGCCGTCACGCGGCTGATGGAAGAACGCGCGGCGTGCGACCCGCGCGACCTGTGCTTCATCGGGGCCGGCGCCTACGACCATCACATCCCGGCGGCGGTCTGGCAGATCACGACCCGCGGCGAGTACTACAGCGCCTACACGCCGTACCAGGCGGAGGCCAGCCAGGGCAACCTGCAGCTGATCTACGAATATCAGACCATGATGGCGGGGCTGACGGGCATGGAGGTTTCCAACGCCTCCATGTACGACGGCGCCTCCGCTCTCGGCGAGGCGGTGCTCATGGCGGTGCGTGCCAACCGGCGCTCGCGTTCCCGGCGGATCCTGATGCCGCGTACCGTCAACCCGCTGTACCGCCGTACCGCCGAGGTGATCGTGGGCAACCAGGGTATCGGCTTCGAGTCGGTGGATTACGATCCCGCCACCGGCACGATCAACGCCGGTGCTTTGCCCGCTGGCGACGGGAACGACATTACCGCCCTGGTGATACCGCAGCCGAACTTCTTCGGCGCCCTGGAGGATGTGGATGCCCTGACCGACTGGGCCCACCAACAGGGCGCCCTGGTCATCGCCGTGGTGAACCCGACCGCCATGGCGGTGCTGTCGGCGCCCGGCAGCTGGGGCGAGAAGGGTGCCGACATCGTCTGCGGCGAAGGCCAGCCGCTGGGCATCCCGCTGTCCTCCGGCGGTCCTTACTATGGTTTCCTGTGCTGCCGCAAGGGCCACCTGCGCCAGCTGCCGGGCCGCCTGGTCGCCCGGGCCGTGGACGCGGACGGCCGCGACGGCTACACGCTTACGCTGCAGGCGCGGGAGCAGCACATCCGGCGGTCCAAGGCGACCTCGAACATCTGTACCAACCAGGGGCTGATGGTGACCGCGTCGACCATCTACATGGCCCTGCTGGGGCCGGATGGGCTGGCGTCGGTCGCCGGCCAGTCGCATGCGAACACCCGGGCGCTGGTCGAGCGGCTGACAGCGCTGCCCGGAGTCGAGCGGGTCTTCGACGGAGCGTACTTCCACGAGGCCGCCCTGCGCCTGCCGCGTCCTGCGGCGGAGGTGCTCGACGCCCTGGCGCAGGGTGGAATCCTGGGTGGCTACCGCCTCGCCGGCGACTATCCGGAGCTGGGAGAGGCGGTCCTGGTGAGCGCCACCGAGCGCCGGACTGCCGCCGATCTGGACCGCTACGCCGGGGAGCTGGCGGAGGTGCTGGCGTGAGCCCGCGGCGGCCGGCGGTGGCATGGAGCAGGGCGAACATTCGGCAACGGGGGAATTCCTGAGATGCTGATATTCGAGCATTCGCGTCCCGGACGGCGCGCCCAGGCGCAGGCACCGGATCTGTCCGGGGCCGCGCTCGAGACCGCGCTGGACGACATCCCGGCACGCTTTCGGCGGGCGCAGCGGCCCACGTTGCCCGAGGTGTCGGAGCTGCAGGTCGTGCGGCACTACACGGGCCTGTCGCAGAAGAACTTCTCCATCGACACCCACTTCTACCCGCTGGGCTCGTGCACCATGAAGTACAATCCACGGGCTTGCAACAGCCTCGCGATGCAGCCCCAGTTCCTGGGGCGTCATCCGCTGGCGCCGGCCGAGCGCGGGCAGGGCTTTCTCGAGTGCATGCACGACCTGCAGGAGATCCTGCGCGAGGTGACCGGCATGCGCGAGGTCTCGCTGACGCCCATGGCCGGGGCGCAGGGCGAGTTCGCGGGCGTGGCGATGATCCGTGCCTACCATGATGCCCGCGGCGACCGCGCGCGCGCCGAGGTGCTCGTGCCGGACGCCGCCCACGGCACCAATCCCGCCACCGCGACCATGTGCGGCTACCAGGTCCGTGAGATCCCCACCGGCGAGGACGGCGACGTCGACCTCGAGGCCCTGAAGAAGGTGGTCGGGCCGCAGACCGCCGGGATCATGCTGACCAACCCGTCGACGCTGGGTGTCTTCGAGCGCCGGATCCGGGACATCGCCCGGGTCGTGCACGAGGCCGGCGGGCTGCTGTACTACGACGGCGCCAACCTCAACGCGATCCTGGGCCGGGTGCGTCCGGGCGACATGGGCTTCGACGTGATGCACCTGAACCTGCACAAGACCTTTTCCACGCCTCACGGTGGCGGCGGCCCCGGGGCGGGGGCGATCGTCGCGGGCGAGCGGCTCGCGGAGTTTCTCCCGGTGCCCATGGTGGTCCGGGACGGCGACGCCTTCCGCTGGGCCGGTGAAGCCGAACGGCCGCGGAGCATCGGCCGGCTGTCGGCGTTCATGGGCAACGCCGGCGTGCTCCTGCGTGCCTACGTCTATGCCCGCATGCTGGGCCGCGAGGGCATGCGCCGGGTGGCGGACTTCGCCACACTGAACGCCAATTACCTGCTCGCGCGCCTGGCCCGCGAGGGCTTCACCCCGGGCTATCCGGGCCGGCGCGCCAGCCACGAGTTCACCCTGACACTCAAGCCGGAGGCGAAGAAACTCGGGGTATCCGCCCTGGACTTCGCCAAGCGCCTGCTGGACTACGGCTTCCACGCGCCGACGATCTATTTTCCCATGCTGGTGCCGGAATGCTTTTTGATCGAGCCGACCGAAACCGAGGCCAGGGAAGCCCTGGACGGCTTCGTCGAGGCCATGGTCGCGATCCGCGGGGAGGCGGAGCGGGATCCGGAGATCCTGCATGGAGCGCCGCACGCGCTGCCGGTCCGCCGGCTGGACGAGGTCGACGCGGCGCGCACCCTGAACATCCGCTGGGAGCCCGCGGAAGAGTCCGCGGGCGGCAGCGACGCGGGGGCGGAGCGGCGCAGGATCGCGACTTCCTGAGCCAGGGCGCGAACGCGGCTCGCCCGTCGGCTACGTCCCGACGGTCCCATCAGCCACAGACGAGGGGGAATGCACGGCCATGACAGCACTGATCTGCGGCTCTTTCGCCTACGACACCATCATGGTGTTCCCGGAACGCTTCCGGGATCACATCCTTCCCGAGAAGGTGCACATGCTCAACGTGTCCTTCCTGGTGCCGAAGATGCGGCGCGAGTTCGGCGGCTGCGCCGGCAACATCGCCTACAACCTGAGCCTGCTGGACGGCGACGGTTACCCCATGGGCACCGTGGGCGCGGATTTCGCCCCGTACGCGCAGTGGATGGACGAGCGGGAGATCAGCCGGCGCTACGTCAAGGAAACGCCCGGGTCATACACGGCGCAGGCCTACATCATGACCGACCTGGACGACAACCAGATCACCGCATTCCATCCCGGCGCCATGGACAACGCGCATCAGCTGAACGTGCCGCGCGATGCCGGAATCAGCCTCGGCATTGTCGCCCCGGACGGACGCGACGGGATGATCCAGCACGCGCGCGAGTTCGCCGGGGCCGGCATCCCGTTCATCTTCGACCCGGGCCAGGGGCTGCCGATGTTCAGCGGCGACGAGCTTTTGCAGCTCATCGACCAGGCGACCTACATGGCGGTGAACGACTACGAGTCGGAGCTCACGCGCGAGCGCACCGGGCTCGGCCTCGAGGAGATCGCGGATCGTGTGGACGCCCTGATCGTGACCAAGGGATCCAACGGCTCCGTGATCCATACCAGGGGCGGTCGCAAGTACGACATCCCCTGCGCCCGCGCCAGGGAGGTTGCCGATCCCACCGGCTGCGGCGACGCCTACCGCGCCGGCCTGATCTTCGGCCTGATGAACGACATGGACTGGGAGACCTCGGGGCGCGTGGCCTCGCTCATGGGCACGCTCAAGGTCGAGCATCACGGCACCCAGAATCACCGCTTTGACCTCTACGACTTCCGCGACATGTTCAAGCAGGCCTTTGGCTACGAGCTCGGCGTCTGACCGGCACCGGGCACCCGCCCGGTCCGTCCCGTGACCGTAGCTGCGGGCCCGCACCAGGGTGTCACCCCGGGTACGCCGCGGGCCGCCAGCGGCAAGCGCGACACCGCCGCGTTGCTCCGGCGGTTTCCGGAGGAGGGCAGCAACGCCTGCTGAACGAGGAGCGTATCGTGCGGGTGATCGAGGAAGCCTGCACGGACGGCCGCGCGGCTGCTGCTCAGGCGCCGACTCCAAGGCTTCGCCGCAGGGCTTCCGGGTCGTCCACGAGCGGCGCCTGGCAGGTCATGCCCTCGCAGATCCAGGCGGTGAGCTGTCCGCGAGGTGAGCGTTCCGCCAGCAGTCCCGGCAGGCCGGTCTCGTCCGCCGGAATCGACAGGACCAGGCGGTCCGGATGGAAGCCGCGCACGGCGCGCGCGTGCCACGGCTCCAGCTCCGGCCGCTCCCCCCGCAGCACGACCGTCGTGGGTGGGTTCAGGTGTTCGTCCAGGGCCATGAGCAGCGCGTAGTGGGCCTGGGGAACTTCCCGGAGCGACTCGTGAGCCGCCCGCAGCGTCTGCTCCTGCGCCTCGAGATAGAGGGGCTCGCCGAGCATGTGACCGAGGCGGCCGAAGACGCGCGCGGCCACGCCGTTGCCGGCGGGCAGCGAGTCGTCCGTGAACGGTCGCGGACGGTAGATCAGCTCCTCGTGGTCGTCCGCCGTGAAGTAGAAGCCCCCGTGGTCGGTGTCCCGGAACAGGTCCAGCAGGGTCTCGGCCAGGCGCAGGGCCAGGTCCAGGTCGCTGCGCCGCCAGCGCACCTGGAGCAGTTCCAGCAGCCCGTCGATAAGATAGGCATGGTCGTCGAGATACGCCGGAAAGCGTGCCCGACCGTCCTTCCAGCTGGCCAGCAGGCGCCCGTTGCGAAACATCTCGCGCTCGATGAAGTCCACTGTCGCCGTGGCAGCCTCGGCCAGGTCCGGCCGGTCCAGGTGGCGCGCCGCAATCGCCAGCCCGCGCACCATCTGCCCGTTCCACCCGGCCAGGATCTTGTCGTCGCGCGCCGGCCTCGGGCGACGCTCGCGGGCGGCCAGCAGCTTCTGCCGTGCGGAGCGCAGCAGTTCGGGCACGCGACGCTCCTCCACTCCCGCCTGCGTGGCCGTGTGTGCCAGATCGCGCTGCACTCGCAGGTGCCAGCGAGCGCCGAAGTTCGGCCGCCGGTCGAGGCCGAAGCGCGCGCTCACCACGGCCTGCTCCTGTGGCTGGAGCAGCCCGGCGATCTCGTCCGGGGTCCAGGCGTAACTGCCCCCTTCGCGCCCGTCGGCGTCCGCGTCGAGGCTCGCGCAAAACCCTCCGGCTTCGTCGCGCATCTCGCGCAGCGCCCAGTCGGCGATCGCCACCGCGGTATCGCGGAACAACGCGTCACCGGTGACGGCGTCGAGCTCGGCATTCAGGGCAAGCAGGGGACCGTTGTCGTACAGCATCTTCTCGAAGTGGGGGATGCTCCAGCGCTCATCGACCGAGTAGCGGAAGAATCCGCCCCCGATCTGGTCGAAGACCCCACCCTCGGCCATCCGTCGCAGGGTCAGCTCCACCATCTGGAGCGTTCCGGAATCGGGTTGGCCGATCTGCATGCTCCGGTACCATTGCCGCAGCAGCCCCTCTAGGGCGGGGCTCTGGGGAAACTTGGGTGGGTCGCCGAAGCCACCGTGGCGGGGATCGAAACTGTGCTGCATACGGCTGCGTGCGTCCGTCAGTGGGCTCGCGTCCAGTGGGTCGCCGGCGGGGGCCGACGGGCGCTCGAGCTGGCGCAGCACGTTTTCCAGGCGCCGGTTCTGGCCGCGCAGCTCGCCCCCGTGTTCGGCATAGAAGCGGGCGATGCGGAGCAGGAGATCACGGAAAGCCGGCAACCCGTGACGCGCATCCCGGGGGAAGTAGGTGCCGCCGAAGAAGGGCAGGCGGTCGTCCGGGGTCAGGAACATCGTCAGCGGCCAGCCGCCGGGGCGCTGCGCCAGGATCTGGTGGGCGACCTGGTAGATGCGGTCCAGGTCCGGGCGCTCCTCGCGGTCCACCTTGACGCTGACGAAGCGGCTGTTGAGGACTTCGGCCGTCGGTAAATCCTCGAACGACTCGCGCGCCATCACGTGGCACCAGTGGCAGGCGGAATAGCCGATCGAAAGCATCACGGGCCGGTCCAACTCCCGGGCGGTCTCGAACGCCTCGTCACACCAGGGGAACCAGTCCACCGGGTTGTCTGCGTGCTGGAGCAGGTATGGGCTGCTCTCCCGAGCCAGGCGGTTCTTGCCGATTGCGTTCATGCTGTACCTCCCCGGTTCGTCGCGCCCACTTTACTAAGCGGGGCGGGACTAATACCACGTCGGATCGTGGTACTTCCACCGTGGCCGCGCCCGTGTCCCGTGGCCCGGGCCGTGATTCCGGTCAATCCCGCCCCAGCCTTCTTCCGCCAGGCTTTCCGAAGCCGGCAGAAGAAGCCCGGAGGACCGACGGTGCACACTACGGGCACCGCACAGCTGCCCGCCATTGCAAGGGAATGGGAGTTTCCGCTCACCAGGCACTGCCGGACAGGCCCGTCGCGGCTGGCCTCCGCCAGTTGCTGCAGGGGCTGGCACGCGCCGCTGGCGCATGGCTCCGGGAATTCGATCCCGCGGCGGATGCCGCCGCGCTCGCGGCACTTCGCGCGGACTCGGCGCGGTGTCTTGTCGCCAGCGCCGAGGCGGGAGCCGGTTGCCTGGTTGCGGTGCCCGCGGGATCCACGGGTTGACGCTATCCGGCCCGGGCAGCCCGGGATCGGGGCGTTGCGCAGGCGCGTGGCCGGCCTGCCGATGCCGGCGGCGCTCGCCTGCCGGGTGCTCGAGACCCTGCTTCGGGGGGTCGCCGATGCCGCGCGCGCCCGTGGTGATGGTCTTGGGCATCGCCGGGGACGAGGTACGCGGCTGGCTGTCGGACGGCCGGGCGCTGGCGCGTGCTCCTGAACGCGAGAATGGAGGGCGTCCCAGTCGCCTGGCTGTGCCAGCCGGCAGAGTGCCCGGATCTGCGCAGCCGGCTGGCGGCATATGCTGGTGGTGGGTTCCCGTACGGCATCCTGGTGCTCGCAAGTCGTTCTGAGCGACGCCCCTTCGTGCCCTTGGCCGGGTCAGAATACGTTCAGCGGGATCTTGAGATAGCGGGTGCCGTTGGACTCGGGCGGCGGGAACGCCCCGGCCCGGATGTTGATCTGCACCGACGGCAGGATCAGGCGCGGCATCCCCAGGGTGGCGTCGCGCTCGGTGCGCATGCGCACGAACTCTTCCGCCGGCACCTCCTCGCGCACGTGGATGTTGTGGCGGCGCTGCTCGCCCACCGTGGTCCGCCAGCGGGGCTCCCGGCCCCCGGGCGCGTAATCATGGCAAATGTACATCGGCGTATCGTCGGGGAAGCGGAACAGGCGCCGGGATGACTCGTACAGGACGCGCGCATCGCCCCCGGGGAAATCGCAGCGGGCGGTTCCCGAATCCGGCATGAACAGGGAGTCACCGACGAACAGGGCACCGTCGATCCAGTAGGTCACGCTGTCGGAGGTGTGACCCGGCGTCGGGATCACGCGCGCTTCCAGCTTTCCGATGCGGAAGCTTTCCTCGTCCTCGAACAGATGATCGAATTGGCTGTCGTCGGCGTGGAATTCGGTCCCCAGGTTGAAGATCTCCCTGAAGCGCGCTTGTACCGCGCGGATCCCCGTGCCAATGCCGATGCGCCCGCCCAGCGCATTGCGCACATACGGCGCAGCGCTGATGTGGTCGGCGTGCGCGTGGGTCTCCAGAATCCACTCGAGCGAGACTCCCTGCTCGCGCGCTGCCGCGACGATGGTCTCCGCGGATGCGGTGGCGGTGCGCGCGGCGGCCGGATCATAGTCCAGCACCGGATCGATAATCGCGCCCGCGCCCGTGGCCGGGTCCCGAACGAGGTAGGAGAACGTGCCGGTCTCCTCGTGGCGGAAGGCCGTGATCTCTGCCTGCATGGCTCGTCTCCTCACATGCGTTAGTTCTAAATCAATATAACAGAATAATCGTTTAGTACAAACTAAATTAGAGTTGACTTATTTTATGTTCTTGCGGCTATAATGCTTAGCCCGAGGAAACGCGGCTCGGCCGCAAGGCGCAGTGCCACGCTCATGAACACCGAGCAGATGTCCCAACATGCCGGCGAGGCGGCCCGGCTGATGAAGGCGCTTGCCAATGAAAAGCGTTTGATGATCCTGTGCAACCTCGCGGGGGGCGAGATGGCCGTGGGCCAGCTGCTCGAGGTCGTGCCGCTGAGTCAGTCGGCGCTCTCGCAGCACCTGGCCGTGCTGCGCCATGACGGCCTGGTGCGGACCCGTCGCGAGGCGCAGACGATTTACTATTCGCTCAACGGCGACCGTGCCGAGCGTGTCATCGAGCTGCTCTACGACATGTACTGTTCGTCGGCGGCCTGTGCGCACTGAAGCCGCACGTCCCGTCCCGCCGGCACGCGTTCAACCCGAATCAGGAGGCCCGGAATGTCCACACCCAAGGTCGATGTACCCAATGCGATGGTGCCCTGTCACGGTGTCTGCACCGGGGGGCAGCCCACGCGCGAATCGCTCGAGGAAGCCCGGCGCAAGGGCTTCCGGACCATCGTTAACCTGCGCCCCGAGGGCGAGTTCACCGACTTCGACCAGGCAGCGGTGGTGCGCGAGCTGGAAATGGAATACATCGTCATCCCGGTGGCGGGGGGACAGGATCTCAACCGCGAGAACGCGCGTCGCCTGCACGAAATCCTCTCCGACCCTGATCGCTGCCCGGCGCTGGTGCACTGCGGTTCCGGCAACCGGGTGGGCGCGCTGTTTGCGCTGAGGGCGTGCCTGCACGAGGGCTGCACGCCGGACGAATCGGTGGAGTTCGGTCGCGAGGCGGGCCTGACCGGGCTCGAGCCCACGGTGCGGGAGATCCTGCAGCAGCACTGAGTCGCGAACGACAGGGCAGCCCCGCGGGCCCAGGCCGCCGGACCCGGTCGCTCACGACCCGCCTCCGACACGGGCAGCGGGTCGGAGGGCGCGCCGGCGACGCGCCCGGCAGCGGCGAGAAACCCGTCCAGCGGGAACCGGAGCTGGTGGTCGGGGCCTACCCGGCTGGCACCCGGACCAGGCCGGACCGGTGCTTCAGCGCGGGCTCCGGCGCGACTCGTCCGATCTCCAGGCCGCCTTCCCGTCACCGCAGACGTTCCACGGTGTCCGGGGCAGTGAAGCCGCTGCCGGTCACCGTGATTCTGTCCATGACGCCCCTGGTCGCCCGCCGCTGTCTGTCCCGAGCACCGGGTGGTCTCGCTCGACCGGACCATCATTCGCGCCGGGACCTCCCCTGGCGAACTACCAGGCCGGTCACGGGTAATGCTTCGCCTCAGTGGGTGGGTGAAAGGCCACGGCGGCGGGCCTTCGGGCGCTCCTGCCGCCCCATCGGACGGCGTCGCTCGCCGCTCCTGTGGCAGCGCTAGACGGCACTCCTTGCACGGTGCCGCGACGGCTCAGGGAGCCGCGCAGGGCTGACAACACCTTCGGCTAGATTTGCTAACGCGGAGACGGACAGCCTCGGGCTCTCTTGCTCGGGGACGGGCCGGCGGAGGGTCTGCCGACGGGGCATGAACCGGCATCGCGGATTGGCTGGCGTGGCGTATCATTGCCGGGACGACCGCGCAGACCACCCCGTGTCGCGCCAACCCGGAGGTTCGCTGCATGAGCACACAGGCTGTCGCATCCGTCCGGCGCCTCGCCGTGATGACCAGCGGGGGCGACGCCCCCGGAATGAATTCCTGCATCCGCGCGGTGGTGCGGTATGCCCAGCACCACGGCATTGAAACCTCCGGCGTCTACTGGGGTTACGAGGGACTGATCGACGGAAAAATCGTGCCCCTGGGCGCCCGGGACGTGGGCGGCAAGCTCCAGGAGGGAGGCACTCTGCTGAAGTCCGCGCGCCTGCCGTCGTTCCGCGAGCCGGTGGTCCAGGCCCGCGGCGTGGCGATCCTGCGCCGACACGGCATCGATGCCCTGGTGGTGATCGGTGGCGACGGCTCGCTGGCCGGCGCTGCGGCGCTGTCCTCGCACGGCTTTCCCACCATCGGCATCCCGGCGAGCATCGACAACGACATCGCGGGCACGGAGCTGGCCATCGGCGTGGACACCGCGCTTAACACCATCCTCGAGGCGATCGACCGCCTACGGGACACCGCCAGCAGTCACGGGAGAGTGCTGATCGTCGAGACCATGGGGCGCGACTGCGGCTACCTGGCGCTGATGTCGGGACTGACCGGCGGCGCCGAAGTGATCCACGTGCCGGAGCAGCGGCTGGAGCTGGAGGAGATTCTCGCGGCGGTCGAGCGTGGCCGGGCGCGGGGCAAGACGCATGTTCTGGTCACGGTGGCCGAAGGCGCCGGGCACGAGGCACACGCGATCTCCGAATACATCGCCGCCCGCCATGAAGGCTACCAGCCCCGTGTGACCATCCTTGGGCACGTCCAGCGCGGAGGACGGCCGACGCACTTCGACCGGCTGCTGGCGACGCGCATGGGGGTGCAGGCTGTGGACAGCCTGACGCGGGGCGAGCACGGGGTGATGGTCGGCCTGCGGGGCGGCGCCATGATCACGGCTCCATTGCCTGGAGTGGTTAGCGGCAACCGCGCCGCCGCGGCTGAGGACTACCGGCTCGCGCGGATCCTGGCGCAATAGCCCCTTGCGACGCCCGGGCCACCGCCGTGGCAGGGATTGCGATGGGCAATCCCGGTCGGGCCGGGACCGAGGACGCTCCTGTCTCTCACCTACGGAAGGACACCGCCTCCCCGTGGTGCTGTCGCTCTGGCGACGCGCGGGAAGTGGGGTCCGGTGGCCCGGCAGGACCGCCGAGCAGCGCCTTCCAGACGGGGCCACGGTAGTTGTCGGGAGCGGCGCCTCATCGGCGAATAGGAAACGCTGGTCCGGGAGCTGCTGGCCGGACCGCCCCCGGAGAACCACAATCTCGCCATGCAGCTCGTCGCCCGGTACCCGCGGGCGCGTCGCCAGGGACCGGTGAGTGCCGCAAGCATCGAACGGGTGGCATGCCGCGGGGACGAGCTGCTGGAAGCGTTTCGTGATCCCTCCGCCACTCCGCCGGCGGAAGCCGTTGTTGCGGTGCCCGAGTTCTGGCAATGAACGGAGGGATTCCCGTCGCTGCACGTGCCGGTCGCACGCCGCGGCGGCGGGTGCGAAGCGGCAACTTTATAATCAAAGGACGTGTCACACGACCGGTTGCTGTCGGCGCCGGCGGGGAGGAAGCAGCGAGTGGGTGCGGGCGGGAGCTCCATCGGCTGGTTTGTGCAGCCCGGCCTGATCTACGCCGGACTGATGCTGCTCGCTGTGCTGGTCGGCGGCCTGCTGGCGTTCTCGCTGGTGATGCGGCGCGCGCGCAGGCGCAGCCTGCGTGCGGCGGATTCGCGCTGCGCCGGGGAGGAGGTGGTCTACCGCGATCCCGCCGCCGTGTACATCGGGTGTGAATCCCGTGGCGACCGCCAGCTGCGCGGTAACGGTGTGTTCGTGCTCACACGGGAAAAGGTATTCTTTACCCTCTGGCTCCCGCGTCGCGAGGTCGCCATCCCGCTGGAGCGGATCCGCGGCATCGACACGCCGCGCCAGTTTCTCGGCCGCTCCGTGGGGCGACGCCTCCTTCAGATTCGTTACGTGGATGCCGAGGGTCAAGCGGATGCGGCGGCGTGGTTCGTCCGGGGACTGGAGGACTGCTGCGGTTTTCTGCGGGGGTTTACCCGATCCCCGCCGCCGACCCATAAATGAGGGGCCGGCCGGCGGGCTATCCGCCTTCCGCCGATGGGTCCCGGGTTGGCCGGACCGGGCGGCGGAATGGACCGGGTTAGCAGCTGTCCGGTCGCCGGAACCGGGCCCGGGGCACATCCGGTCCCGCCTTTCCCGACCCGGCACAGGCGACATGTCCGGTTCCAGCAGACGAGTCCATGGCAGCTCGGTGCTCAGGCGGGCGCCGAGTCGACCAGCTCGACCCAATGATAGACCGGCAGCGGCGAGGCGGCGGCGAGATGGTTCAGGCAGCCGATGTTGGCCGTGACCACCGCCTCCGGCGCGTCCGCGAGCAGGTTGTCGAGCTTGCGCGCGCGCAGCTGCCGCGCCAGCGTCGGCTCCAGGACCGAGTAGGTCCCGGCCGAGCCGCAGCACAGGTGCCCCTCCGGGCTGGCGGTCAGCTCATAGCCTAGTCGCGTCAGCAGGGCCTCGATCCTCCCGCCCAGTCGCATGACGTGTTGCAGGGTGCAGGGTGCCTGGAATACGACCCGGCGGGGGACGGCTGCGGCCGCCGCCAGTGGGAGCCCGGTGTCGGAGAGCAGCTCTACCGGCTCGCGCACCAGCGCGGCGACGCGCTCCGCGCGCGAGCGGTAGCCGGGGTCGTCGGCGAGCAGGCGGGCATATTCGAGCACGTGCGCGCCGCAGCCGCTGGCATTCACCACGATCGCATCGACCCCGTTCTCGACCTCCGGCCACCAGGCGTCGATATTGCGGCGGGCGCGGGCGCGCGCGGCTTCCGGGGCGGCCAGGTGCTGATCGATCGCCCCGCAGCAGCCGGCCGACGGGGTACGGATCACGGCGAACCCGGCCGCGTTCAGCAGCCGCGCGGTGCGAGGGTTGATCGCCGGGGCCAGCGCCGGCTGGACGCAGCCCTCCAGCATCAGCACGCGCGGGCCCTGGGCGTTGCCGACGGGCCACCGGGGTGTCGGGTGGCGGCGCACGGGGATGCTCTCACGCAGGCGGCGCGGCAGGGCCGAGCGCAGCAGCCGTCCGGGCACGAGCAGGGCAGCGAACAGGCGCCTCCGCGGCAGCACCATGCGCAACAACCGACGCGTGATGCGCTCCCGCAGCGGCCGAGGGGCACGCCGCTCGATCAGCTCGCGTCCGACGTCGGCCAGCCGGGTGTAGCGGACCCCGGAGGGGCAGGTGGCCTCGCAGGCGTGGCAGGTCAGGCAGCGGTCCAGGTGTCGCCGCGTCGCCGCGCCTGCCGGGCTGCCCTCGAGCAGCTGCTTGATCAGGTAGATGCGGCCGCGGGGGCTGTCCAGCTCGTCTCCCAGCTCCTGGTAGGTGGGACAGGTCGCGAGGCAGAAGCCGCAGTGCGTGCAGCTGCGCAGGATGCCGTCGGCTTCGACTCCGGCGGGGGTCTCGAGAAGGTCCTGGCTCAATCGCGTTTGCATGTCGGGCAGCGTCGGTTGTATCCCCCGGTGGTCAGAGCTCCGCGTACAGGCGGCCGGGGTTGAAAATGCCATGGGGGTCGAAGGCCTGCTTGAGGCGGGCGTGGAGTCGCCATATGAGAGCTGCCGGGGGCTCGAACACCTCGTCTTCGCGGTCACGACCACCTCCGCGAAACAGCGCCGCATGTCCGCCCGGGACCGTCGCGGCTTCGCGGATACGCCCGGCCGTCTCTTCGCTGCGCAGCCAGATCTGCTGGCCATTCCAGTCCGCCACGCTCGCGCCCGCAAGCTCCAGCTCCGGTGTGGCGGGAGGCAGCGCGATGCGCCACAGCGCAGGGCCGGGACGAGTGAAGAATGCCAGGCCGTGGTCGCGCAGGGCGGTCCAGAAGCCGTTGTCCTCAACCTCGCCCCCGATTTCGGAGATCGCGGCCTCCACCGCCGGCGCGGCGCCAGCCAGGCGGACGCGCAGCACCTCCCCGTCGTGCGCCGCGCCGGTTACCGGCAGTCCCGCGGCGACCCATGCGCGTATCCGCGAGCTCGCCTCTTGGCGGGCCAGCTCGAGCCGCCGGGTCCGGGTTAACTGCGGCGCCGGCAGCACCTTCACGGAGACCTCCAGCAACACGCCGAGGGTGCCCAGGGCTCCCACCATGAGGCGGGAGACGTCGTAGCCGGCGACGTTCTTCATCACCTCGCCGCCGAAACGAAGAATCTCGCCTCGACCATTGATCAAGCGTATCCCCAACACGAAATCCCGTACCGGACCGACGAAGGGGCGCGAGGGGCCGCTCAGGCCCGCGGCGACCGCGCCGCCGAAGCTGCCGCCGGCGTACCGGGGAGGGTCGAAGGGCAGTGTCTGTCCGGCCTCGGACAGGACCGCGTCGATCTCCTCCAGGGACGTTCCGGCGCGAACCGTCAGGACCAGCTCACTGGGCTGGTAGCGCACTATCCCGCTGTGCCCACCCAGCTCCAGGGGCTCTCCGACGGGGGTCCGTCCGTAAAAACGCTTGCTCCCCAGACCGCGGATTTCCAGCGCGGTGCCGGCGGCCGCCGCGGCGGTCACCCGGTCGGTGATCTCGCGCGAGCGGTCCGCGTCCATCAGTACCGCTCCAGCTCCGGGTGCGGCAGCTGCCCCGCGTGCACGTGCATGGCCCCGAACTCCGCGCACCGGCGCAGGGTTGGCACCGCCTTGCCGGGGTTCAGTAGCCCCTGGGGGTCGAAAGCCCGCTTCACGGCGCGGAACTGCGCGAGCTCCGGTTCGCGGAACTGCACACACATCTGGTTGATCTTCTCCATGCCCACCCCGTGCTCGCCGGTGATGGTGCCGCCGACCTCGATGCACAGTTCCAGGATCTTTCCGCCGAGCGCCTCGGTGCGCTCGAACTCGCCGGGCGTGTTTCCGTCGTACAGGATCAGGGGGTGCAGATTGCCGTCGCCGGCGTGAAACACATTGGCGATGCGCAGGCCGTGGGCCTCGCCAAGCTCGCCCATGCGGGTGAGCACCTCGCCGAGCCGATGGCGCGGGATGGTCCCGTCCATGCAGTAGTAGTCCGGTGAGATGCGGCCGACGGCGGGGAAGGCCGCCTTGCGGCCGGCCCAGAAACGGGCGGCCTCCTCGCTGCCCCGTGCCACCCGGATGTCCTGCGCCCCGTGCTCGCCGAGCAGCCGGCGCACCCGGTCGCTCTGCTCGTCCACCTCGCGTGGATGCCCGTCGAGCTCGCAGATCAGGATCGCCGCGGCCTCGACCGGATAGCCGGCACCGACGAAGGCCTCGGCCGCGCGGATGGCGGGATTGTCCATCATCTCCAGACCTGCCGGGATGACGCCCGCGCCGATCACTCCCGCGACCGCGTCGCCGGCGCTGGAGATGTCCGGGAAAGCCGCGAGCAGCACCTGCCGGCTCTGCGGCTGCGGCAGCAGGCGCACCGCGGCCTCCACCACCACGCCGAGCATACCCTCGGAGCCGTGCGCCAGCGCCAGCAGGTCGTAGCCAGGGGCGTCCGGAGCCAGCGAGCCCAGCGTTACCCGCTCGCCCGCGACCGTGATCATGGTGATTTCCAGCACGTTGTGCACGGTCAGGCCGTACTTGAGGCAGTGTACGCCGCCGGAATTCTCCGCGATGTTGCCGCCGATGGTGCAGGCGATCTGCGAGGAGGGATCCGGCGCGTAATACAGGCCGTGTGGTGCTGCGGCCTCGGACACGGCGAGATTGCGCACGCCGGGTTGAACGTGCGCGATGCGGCGGTGCGGATCGATCTCGAGTATGCGGTTGAATTTCCCCAGGTGCAGCAGCACGCCGCGCGGATGTGGCAGCGCGCCGGCGGACAGGCTGGTCCCGGCACCGCGCGCGACCACCGGGACCGACAGCTCGTGGCAGATGCGCAGGATGTCCTGCACTTGCTCGACGGTTTCCGGCAGTACCGCGACCAGCGGCAGCTGGCGATAGGCGGACAGGCCGTCGCTCTCGTAGACCCGCAGGCTCTCCGGGTCGAGGATCAGCGCCTCCGGCGCGACCACCGTGCGCAGACGCCCGACCAGGTCCTCGCGGTCGAACGGGAACTGCAGGTCCTCGTCGCGGTACACCTTGTTGGCAGCCATTCGGGGTCTCCTCATGCAACCGTAGCCATGATAGCAGCCTCCCGGGGCGGCATCTCACACTCCGTTGTCGCGGATCGCCATCATCGTCGCCTGCATCTGCGCCACCGCCTTCTCGCGCCCGTCCACGACGGCGAAAGCCGTACCGGTGCAGACAGTGAGACTGCGCCCGGGGCGCAGCACCTGTCCTCGCGCGATGATCCGCTCGCCCACCGCCGGTGCCAGGAAGTTGACCTTGTACTCCGCCGTCAGCACGTCGGCGTCCTCCGGCATCAGCGTGAACGCCGCGTAGCCGCAGGCACTGTCGAGCACGGTGGTGACGACGCCCGCGTGAAGGAAGCCGTTGTGCTGGGTGAAGGCATCGCCGAAGGGCAGTACGATCTCGACCCGGCCCGGGGCGACGTCGGCGAGGCGGGCCCCCAGGGTCGCCATCACGCGCTGGGCATCGAAACTCTCGTGTACCCGCGCCAGCCGGTCGGTACCGTCGGCCACTCGCCCGCGGGGTCTCTGCTCCTGCCTCATCGATACTCCCGGAAGCTTCAGGGCAGGCGGATCTCGCCCTGCAGGAAGAACGCGCACCGCCCGGCCAGGGCCACGCGCCCACTGCCGACCGTGCACAGTACGGTTCCGCCGCGGGCGGACACCTGCTGCCCCTCCAGGCCCGCACGGCCGAGCCGGCCGGCCCAGAAGGGCGCCAGGGCGCAATGAGCGGACCCGGTGACGGGATTCCCGTCGATCCCCGCGCCGGGCGCGAAGAAGCGCGAAACAAGGTTGTTCTCGGCGGCGATCGCCTGCATCAGTTCGTCCCCGGGCCACCGGTCCAGGGGACCCACGGCCGCCGGATTGCCCCGGAACGGCCGCGCCGCGAAGGCATCGATCTGGTAGATCTGCAGGGTGTCCACGATCCGCTCCTGCCGGTGACCGGGTGCGGGCGGCGTCGGCACCGGCCCGAACTGCTATCCTGCTGCCTCGAGGGGGCCGGCCGGGACCGTCCCGGATACCATCGCCAGAGAGGAGCAGCGATGATCAAGCCGTACACCGCCGTGGGCATCGTGCCCACCGTCCGCGGCATCCGCAAGCGCGCGGACATCGAGATCAATATCGAGCACCTGCGACACATCTGCAAGGCGGCGTCCTGGCTGTCCTCGCTGGATCTGCCGGTGCGCCTGATCGCCTTCCCGGAAGGCGCGCTGCAGGCGTTCAACGACGAGGTGCTGGACCTGGATCACGCCGAATTCGCACGCGAATGCGCCATCGACATCCCCGGCCCCGAGACCGATGCCCTGGGCGGGATTGCGCGCGAGTACGGCGCCTATGTGATGGCCCAGGCCAAGGCACGCCACCCGGACTGGAAGGACCGTTTCTTCAACGTCGGCTTCATCCTGGACCCGCACGGGGAGGTGATCCTCAAGCACTACAAGGTCGCGACCCTGTATCCGGTGGAGCACTCGGTGTGCCCGCACGACATCTATGACTGGTGGATCGAGAAGTACGGCCGCAACCTCGACGCCTTCTGGCCCGTTGTCGACACCGCGATCGGGCGCCTGGGCATCATGATGGCCAACGAGGGCTCCTACCCCGAGAATGCCCGCGCTCTCGCGCTCAACGGCGCCGAGGTGGTCTACCGGGCCTCCTACCCGCATCCCGCCACCGGCAATGGCTACTTCGAGCTGCAGAGCCGGGCCCGCGCGCTGGACAACAATTTCTACGTGGTGGCGCCCAACATGGGCAGCTACTACCTGTTTCCCGACAGCGACCTGCCCATCGACACCTTCGGCGGCCGCTCGCACATCGTCAATCACCGCGGCGAGGTGGTCGGCCAGCAACCGTACGGCGCGGGCTCGACCTACGTCTCGGGCGTGATCGACATCGAGGCGTTGCGGCATCACCGGGCGGAGGCGCAGTGGGACAACTGGCTCAAGGACATACGCAGCGAGCTCTACCAGCTGCTCTACGAGCAGCCGATCTATCCGAAGAACCTGTATCTGGATCGTGCCCCGATGAAGCACGCGGAGTATCGTGAAAAGGTGATCGACCGGCAGATCGCGCTGATGCACGAGCGCGGGATCTGGAAGAAGCCGTCCGGCGGCTGACGGCGGTGCCGGCGCGGGAGCGCGGGATGGAACGCTACGTCCTGGATACCAGCGTGTTCACCAACCCGGGCGTCTACACGCAGTTCGGCCCGGACACCCTGCCCGCGGTGCAGGAGTTCCTGGCGCTGGCACGGCGGAGCGGCGCGCAGTTTTTCATGCCGACCCTGGTGTACGACGAGCTGCGCGCGATGAAGGACCTGGGGCCGCTGACCGCCGAGTTCGAGCGCGTGGTGCGCATCCGCTCGCCGAAGCGCTCCAGCCTGCAGATCCCGGCCAACATCCTGTACGAGTTCATCGACGAGGTGCGCCGGCGCATCGACCGGGGCCTGCGCATCGCCGAGGAGCACGCCCGCATCGGCCACCGCACGCCGGAAGGGGGCGACGTCGGACCGGTGATCGCCCGCTTGCGCGAGCGCTACCGCGAGGCGCTGCGGCGGGGGATCGTCGACAGCCGCGAGGATGCGGACGTCCTGCTGCTCGCGTACGAGCTCGACGCCGGGCTGCTCACCGCCGACGACGGCCTGCGCACGTGGGCGGACAAGGTGGGCGTGCGGCTGATCTCGCCCGGCGGCCTGCGCGCGTTCCTGGAAGGTTTGGCGGGAGGTCAGTCGTAGACCAGCCCGCCCCCGAGCAGGTGCCCCAGCAGCCCGTTCATGGTCGGGTAGACGCGGTCGAATTCGAGCAGCCAGCGGTCACCGTCCCGGCGCAGGTCGCGCTGGGCGATCGCGACCTGGCGGCTGGCCACGCGTCCCAGGTGATCCATCATCCGCTCGGCATTGATCCGTTCCCGGAAGCGGCAGCGGAACCGGCGGTAGACGCGGTGCTCCGCGCGGAACTGCTGGATGGCCTCGTACAGCCCATCGAGGAAGGCGGCTCCCAGGCGGCAGTCGAACTCCGCCGACTGGCCGAGCGCATGCTCGTCGCGGAACAGCACCAGCCGCAGGATCCGGTTGGTGAAGTACTCCGCGGGCAGGTCCATGATGCTGCGGGCGGTGGCGCGTATGTCCTGGATGCCCGAGTTCGCGGTCACGTACTTGGCGCGCCGGGTCGCGGGCGGATCG